>Ga0196977_1001083_pt1 | contig 11171 bp, 10 predicted proteins | sample S3v_1013CmetaG_FD_148634 | JGI IMG/M metagenome (GOLD analysis project Ga0196977, IMG submission 148634) | Soil microbial communities from Anza Borrego desert, Southern California, United States - S3+v_10-13C | ecosystem: Environmental > Terrestrial > Soil > Desert | place: USA: California...
GCCGGAACTCGAACCGCACGGATTGCGATCGAGCGCGTAGGGATTTCTTGTTTGTCCGCCGCGTCCGCTCCAGCCGCTCGACGATTTGGAGGAACGAAAGTTGGCCCACTCGCTCAGATTTGTTTTACCGAGAATGACGGCGCCGGCATCGCGCAGCTTCTTCGCGACGAACGCGTCCTGGGCGGGCTTGGAGCCCACCAAAGCAAGCGAACCCGCGGTGGTCATCATGCGATCCGCGGTGTCGATGTTGTCTTTCAACAGGATCGGGATGCCATGCAGTGGTCCACGCGCGCCACGTTCCTTACGTTCGCGATCGAGCGCGGCCGCGATCGCTTCCGCGTCCGGATTGAGCTCGATGACGGAACGCAGCGCCGGACCTTTCTTGTCAATTTCGTTAATCCGATCGCTGTACTTCTCAACCAGAGAGCGCGACGAATACTTCCCGGACTGAAGTCCTTGTTGAAGTTCCGTGATGCTTAATTCTTCGAGTTCGAAAGCAGGTGGCTCAAAAGTAGAAGGTTGAAGAGCAGATGTGGGTTGGGCCATCGCCAACACACAGCCTGCCACAGTCGTGTGCAGAAAGTCTCTACGCTTCATGTTTTTCAGACCAGGTCAGGTTAGTTCAGACGAACTTTGAAAGAGTTGAAAAACTTGTCAACGGTCACCGGATCGTCCGCGCCTTTCGGGTAACCGATGACGATCTGATAAGGCCGGCGGCCCACGATGTACACTCGTGATTTGAACATGCGATCCGCCGTGTCAGCGGTAAACTCAATCACGGGATAACCGTCTATATTTAAGGAGCGCGTGCTCGTGAGTGTGGCTTTGACGCCCTTGACGAAGTTATCGCGATTCGCTTCGAGTTCGCTCTGGCGGTTGAAATTAAAACTCGGATCGTAATCGACCCAGGCCATCAGGTAGACGTTTTTGGTGTCGCGTACGACGAAGAGGTGGGTCGTGTAAGAGCCGTGGTCGCTCGGTGTTGCTTCAACCTTCTCCTCGGGAATCTCCGGCACCAGAACTGAGAAGCGGCCGTTCGCCGAATTGAAATGAACCCATCCGCCAGCGTCGACGGGAGTTGGCGCGGGTGTCGGTCTTGCGGCTGGCACAGTCGGTCGAGGCCGGGTGTGTTCCTGCGCCCCGATAGAGAGGCTTAATCCGGAAGTCGCTAGCAAAATGGCAAGAAACCGTTTCATGCTGAGTTCCCTTTAACCGAGCTCAAAAACTAAAGGCTTATACCACGGATTGAGCCGGATTAGAACGCCCTGTAAGCTATCGACCACACATGGAAACGAAGCGTGCCATGGTGGCCATCGTGGGCCGCCCCAATGTCGGGAAGTCGACGCTGTTCAATCGTCTGATTGGACAACGGCGGGCGATTGTCGGCGACGAGCCGGGAATCACGCGCGATCGCATTTATGGCGAGGTCGAGTGGTCGGGGACGAAGTTTTCGTTGATTGACACCGGTGGAATGGTACCGGACGACGATGCAGTGATCCCGGCAAATATATTGAAGCAGGCCGGGATGGCGATCGAGGAAGCGGAACTGCTGATTTGGGTCGTCGATGCGCGCAAGGGGATTACGCAGCTTGACGAAGAGTTGGCGCAGTTGCTCCGTGGGACGGGTAAGACCGTGCTCGTAGCGGCGAACAAGATGGATACTTCGAGTTTGGAGAGCGAGAGTACGGAGTTTTTTCAGTTTGGGTTTGAAAACGTGTTTCCAGTGTCGGCCGAGCAGGGAATTGGAGTTGGTGAGTTACTGGACGCTGTCGTTGAGTTGCTGGCGGTTGGAGAGGAGAAGACGGCGGATGACGAGCCGGATTCTCAGCGTGAGTTACGTTTGGCGATTGTCGGACGGCCGAATGTGGGTAAGTCGTCGTTGTTGAATCGATTGCTCGGCGAGGATCGCGTGATTGTTTCGCCCGTTGCGGGCACGACGCGCGACGCGATCGATACGGTGTTGGAGACACCGGAGCGGCGTTTCCGGTTGATTGATACGGCGGGAATCCGGCGCAAGGGCAAGACTGACGAGATGGCTGAGAAATTGTCAGTCATCATGGCGCGCAAGAGTCTTGAGCGGGCGGACGTCGCGATTGTTTTGATCGATGCGGTGGAGGGCGTGACGGCGCTGGATGCGAACATTGCGGGATATGCGCTTGATGCCGGATGTTCGATCATTATTGCGGTTAACAAGTGGGACGCCGTTGCGGAGAAGGAAACGAATACGGCGGTGGAGTTTGAACGAGGTCTGCGCGACAAGATGAAGTTTCTGGAATGGGCGCCGGTGATTACGGTCTCGGCGTTGAGTGGACAACGCGTTGAACGAATTCTGGCGCTTGTGGCGCGAGCGGATGAAGCGCGCAACAGGCGAATACCGACAGCGCAGTTGAACGACTTCTTCGAACGTGCGATCGCGCAGCCACGCGGCGGCACAGCGCCATCGCCCGCGAGAGGTGGGTTTTCGCGTTTGAAAGTGCAGTATTTGACGCAGGTCGGGATTCGTCCACCCACGTTTGTCGTTTTCACATCGGGCGGCAAACCGGGATTGCACTTTTCCTACGAGCGTTATGTATTGAATCGCCTACGCGAAGAGTTCGATTTCTTCGCTACTCCGTTGCGCATTATCGAGAAACACAAGCGAAAGCAAAGGGAACGCTGAAGCGTTCGGCGAATTTCAGCCCGGGTTGCTTCAACCCTGGGGACCTTCAAACAGAACAGAGCGTTGTCACATTTTTTGATAAACGTGTCTCCGTTGCGCATTATCGAGAAACACAAGCGAAAGCAAAGGGAACGCTGAAAGCGTTCGGCGAATTTCAGCCCGGGGTTGCTTCAACCCTGGGACCTTCCAAACAGAACGGAGCAAACGCTGAAAGCGTTGGCGAGAATGACGAGTTTGAAACAAAGCAGAGAACAGGCGTTACGCCTTAAGGTGGAAACTCAGGATGGCGAGGCACGCGCGGGTGTGATCACCACCCGGCGCGGCGAGATCGAAACGCCGGTGTTTATGCCCGTCGGGACTGCCGGGACGGTCAAGGGCATCCGTTTTGAAGAACTCGAGTCCGCCGATCTCGACGCCCGCATCATTCTCGGCAATACCTACCATCTTTGGCTCCGCCCCGGCATAGACGTGATCAAAGCAGCCGGTGGTTTGCATCGTTTCATCGGTTGGGACCGTGCGCTGCTCACAGATTCGGGCGGGTTTCAGGTATGGAGCCTCGGCGCGCTGCGCAAGATCACCGAGGAAGGCACCGAGTTTCGCTCGCATGTCGACGGGTCGCGGAAGTTTCTGTCGCCGGAAGTCTCGATGGAGGTGCAGGCGGCGCTGGGTTCAGACATCGTCATGGTGTTTGACGAATGCGCTCCCGGTGAAGCGACACACGAAGAGACCGAACGAAGCATGGAACTCACGACACGTTGGGCGCGACGTTCCAAAGTCGCGTTCGATCGACTCCAGGCGGAGGGTGAAGACACGGCGCGTGTTGAGACGAGTCTCGTGAGCGGCCGCCAGGCGCTTTTCGGTATCGTTCAGGGTGCCGGCCATCTCGATCTACGCCGCCGCAGTCTCGAACAAACAGTCGAAATCGGTTTCGACGGCTACGCCATCGGTGGTCTGAGCGTCGGTGAAGAGAAGTCACTGATGTTCGAAGTTATCGACGACATCGCGCCGCGCATGCCGCGTGAGAGTCCGCGTTACTTGATGGGGGTCGGCACTCCCGAAGATCTCATTGAAGCAGTCGCGCGCGGCGTAGACATGTTTGACTGCGTCTTGCCAACGCGAAACGGCCGCACGGGCCAGGCGTTTACTTCGCGCGGCAAACTGAACATCAAAAACGCCCAGTGGGCAAAAGACGCGCGCCCGCTCGACGAGTCGTGCAATTGCTCGGTCTGCCGCCGGCACACTCGTTCTTACTTGCGCCATCTCTACTCGAGTGGCGAAATGCTGGCCAGCATACTGTTAACCCACCACAATCTGGCCTTCTTCCTTGACACTATGCGACGTGTAAGGCAATCTATCCGGTCTGGCCATTTCCCTAAATTTCGGCGAGAGTTCACCGAGCGGCTGGGTGCGAATGGTGAATAGTGGTTCGCGAGCTAGCCGCATCTGTTTGTTTAGGAACCAATGCTAACTCTTTTGATCTTGCAGAGCGGTGCAGGCGGGCTAATTCAATTGATGCCCATCCTGCTGATCATCCTGGTTTTCTACTTCCTTATAATAAGGCCTCAGCAGAAGCGGCAACGGCAACTCCAGGAGACCATAGCGAACCTGAAGATCGGCGATCGCATCGTGACTACCGGAGGCGTGATCGGCGTGATCACGACCGTTCGCGACACCAGTTTCCTGATTCGCAGTGCTGACAAGTCGATTCTCGAAATAGCTCGGACGTCAGTTGCGGGTATCGACGAGGAAGGGAACAAAGCCACTTAATCCACGATTTTTGTGATGAAGAAAAAGAACCTCCTCCAACGCGTCATTATCATTCTCATAGTTGCGATTGTCGGCCTTTATCTTGTAATTGGTCCGCGTCGTCGTCCCACGCTCAAGGATTTTACGTGGTCGGGAATCAAGGCTTCGCTCGCGTCGAACATCAAGCTCGGCCTTGATCTTCAGGGCGGCTCGCACCTCGTGATGCGCGTAAAAACCGAAGAGTTTTTGCGTCGTCTGACCGAAGAGAACTATGTTGCAGCGCAGAACGCAGCAAAAGATGCGGGCTTTGAGATCAAAGGCGGTCAAGCGGACATTAGCGGCGGTAACTACCGGATCGTTCTTGAGCCGGCAGATCCTTCCAAAGCCAACGAGATAAAGGACGCGATCCAAAAGAAGGTTGAACTCGGCGACACTTCCGTGTGGTCGTACGGCGCATCAGGCAATCAGATGACCTGGAGCATGACGCAGGCGGCGCAACGTCTACTCGCAGACAACGCCACCACGCAGGCGCTGAACATCATTGATACCCGCATCAACGCCCTCGGTATCGCTGAACCCACGTTGCAAACGCACGGTTCGCAGAGCTCGCATCAGATTCTGTTGCAAATGCCGGGCGTGCAGGATCCTGAGCGCGTCAAAGAGATTCTTCGCGGTGAGTCGCGGCTCGAACTGGTTCACGTCATCGGTCCGCCAAGCCCTGCTCCGGCGACTACCTATACAAGCGAGGCCGAGGCGACCGCTTCGCTGGGTTCAAACGGTATCGTTCCGCCGAATCGTCAGGTGCTGCCTTACAGCGAGCGCATGGAGCTCTCGAACGACAAGGATCCAAGTCAGCAAAGACCAAAGCAGTACGTTGTCGTTGAAACTCCCGCCATCATCGACGGCAGTGATCTGCGCAACGCAAGTGCGGTCCCGAGCGCTGGCGGCCGAGCCGACGACTTCGAGATCAACTTCTCGCTAAAGAAATCAGGCGCCGATAAATTCGGCGCGTGGACCGGCGCCCACATCAACGAGTACATGGGCGTCGTTTTGAACGGCGAAGTCAAATCGATCGCCTACATCAAGTCGCAAATTTACGATCAGGGACAGATCACTGGACGCTTTACACAGCAGTCGGCCGAAGACCTTGCACTGACACTACGTTCGGGTGCGTTGCCGGCGTCAATCGAATACCTCGAAGAACGCACGGTTGGACCAAGCCTCGGCGCTGATTCGATTCGCGCGGGTGTGCGTGCTTCACTCGTCGGTTTGGCGCTGGTCGTGTTCTTCATGCTCATCTACTACCGCGGCTCCGGCGTGAACGCCGTCGTCGCGCTATTACTGAACATGATCCTGATGCTCGCCGGATTGATCGTCTTTGGCGCTACGCTGACACTGCCCGGCATAGCCGGCATGATTTTGACAATCGGTATGGCGGTGGACTCCAACGTACTGATTTTCGAGCGTATTCGTGAAGAAATACGGGGCGGAAAAACGATCCCGTCTGCCGTCGATCAAGGATTTACACGCGCTTTCATAACCATCATCGACACCCACGTGACGACGATTATCTCGTCGCTGTTCCTCTTTGTGTTTGGCACTGGCCCGATTCGCGGTTTTGCCGTGACACTGGTGATCGGACTGCTGGTGAACTTGTTCTCGGCCGTTTATGTGTCGCGCACGATCTTCATCTGGCTGTTGAGCCGAAAGGAAAGAGTGGAGTCGCTCAGCATTTAGAATTCATCATGTTTCAAATCCTGCACGATATAAATATTGACTGGCTGGGTAACCGGCTCTGGTTTATCGGCATTTCTGTCCTGCTCATGTTGGCTGGTCTCGGCTCGGCAATCATTCGCCAGGCCACCGGCCATCAGGCTTTTAACCTCGGCGTCGACTTCAAAGGCGGAACGGTAGTCACTGCCAGATTCAAACAGCGTCCGTCCGACGAACAGATCCGTGCGGCGCTCGAAGAAAAAAGCGTCCGTGATGCCGTGGTCCAGTCCGTCAGAGACAATCCGGACACGGTGCTGATCAAGGTACCGCTGGAAGGCGAAGGCCAGGACGGCAGAGCGCGCGTTAGAGAAGCGCTTAATACCTTTGGCCGGGAGGCCGCACCCACGGTCGACCTGAATGCGGATGCAAATGCCGCGTACAAGATCGTCGGTACTGAAGCGGTAGGCGCGATTGCCGGCGCACAACTGCGCAACAAAGCGATCGCCGTTACTCTCGCCGCGCTGGTCGGTATTCTCATTTATATTGCGTTTCGCTTCGAATGGACCTACGGCGCCGCGGCGGTTATCGCGGTGTTTCACGACGTGCTTGTGACCTTAGGTTTCTTTTCGCTCTTTCAATGGGAAATCAGTTTGACGGTGATCGCCGCGCTGCTGACTCTCGTCGGTTTTTCCGTGAACGACACGATCGTCGTTTTCGACCGCATCCGAGAGAATCGCAAAATTCATCGCCGCGACTCGCTCTACAAGATTACCAACGACGCGATCAATCAAACGTTGTCCCGCACAGTGATCACTAACGGACTCGTGTTTCTGTCCGTGTTGGCGCTGGTCCTGTTTGGCGGTGACGTGCTGCGTGCTTTCTCGCTCGCGCTTTTCATCGGCGTGATCTTCGGCACTTATTCGTCGATCGCCATCGCGAGTCCGATCATGGTCTGGTGGGAGCAGCGGCTGGAAGCAGCAAATCGACAAGCGGCATTAGCATACAATCAGCCCCTCAAAGGGGGCGTGCGCGCTCCGGCGAAAGCGGCAAAGCCCGCCAATCGCCGTGCGAGCGCAAAGTTATAGTCACAAAAAAAGTACAACAAGGTGTAAAGGCGGCCTGCAACGGCGTGCTGGTTTGGTTTAAGCTTGACTTTGAAAGGTCATGAGGACTAGACTGCGGACGTTGCTGGCCAATTAAATATCTCAAGTGTCGACCCCGCGTGTGTGAAATCAGGTTGTTGGGCGCGGCGGCGGTGTGTTGAGCGGGCCGGCGAGTTTCTCGCACAGCGGCTTCCAATCTAAACGGTGTGCTCAATATCGCAGAAGCTGCTGTTTCCCCTTCAAGAGTGACGGAACCTACGCGGTATCAAATCGACGTTTGCGAGGCAGTTAACTGCTTAATTTTACGTAACCCCTGATCCATTTGGCGCCGGAATCGGAGGACTAACACCAATGTTCGATAACTTAGTCGAGTCCAGTTCGCACAAACAGGACATATCGCGAAAAGGCTCATTCATTCTTGCCACCACGTTGATTTACGGAGTGCTCATAGCGGCCTTCGTTGTGGTCAGCATTCTTTGGTATGACGCTCACCTGTCTGAACAGGAACTCGAGCTAACAACGCTTGTTGCTCCCGTGCCTGTGCCGCAGCAACAGAAAGAGCCCGAACAGCAGAAGCAGGAAGCGAAGCCTACCAAAGCTGAACAGAACGTCGACGTTCGTAAAGAGCTGATCGCCGACGTTGCCGAAAGTCGAGTGCCGCCAAAAGAAATCTCTGCCAAAGCCAGCGATGTGCCTCCGGTTCGACGTGGCGTAACGACCGTACTTGGCAGCAGCGATTCTAATGCTGCTGCACCGATGCCCGCCGGCCCAGGCTCGGGCACTGTCGGAACGGTCCCGGCGAGAGTGCAAATCGCCGACGAACCGCCACCACCAGCGCCGACACCAACCCCACGAACGGCGCCCATTTCCGGCGGCGTGCTCAACGGTAAAGCGATCAGCTTGCCGAAGCCACAGTATCCGCCAATCGCCAGAGCAGCACACGCATCGGGTACCGTTACGGTCCAGGTGCTGATCGATGAGAACGGCAACGTGGTTTCCGCGAAGGCCGTTAATGGTCATCCATTGCTGCAGGGGGTGGCCGTGGCAGCGGCGCGCAACGCAAAATTCTCCCCAACGAAGCTTTCGGGGCAGCCAGTTAAAGTTACCGGAGTGATCCAGTACAACTTCGTGGCGCAATAACTGCGGAGAACTTTTGTCGTGTCGCTGCGGTTATCGTAGGTCGTCCCGGCTTCTCTGCTTGCTATAAAAACTATTAAACCTTTTGGAGGGGTTCACCGTGACAATGCTAATGAGTATTTTTGGAACAAAGGTCATCGGTCTTATGTTGTGGTTGCAGGACGCGGCAGCGACTGCGAGCCCGGCGGAGGGAGGCACCGCTGATCACTTTACGCTGACGGAGATGGTCAAGAATATGGGCGGCGTCGCTATCGCCGTTGTTATCGTGCTGCTTATCATGTCGGTCTATTCGATCGCCATTATGGTTGAGCGCTACTTGACTTACTCCGCGGCCAAGAAGCAATCGCGCGAGTTTGCACCACGCGTCGCCCAGGCGCTCAAGAACGATCGCATTGAAGAAGCGATCAACATCAGCGACAAGCACCGCAAATCGCACCTCGCGATGGTCGTCAGTAGCGGCTTGCAGGAGTTTCGCGCGCACGAACAGTCGTCAGACATCTCCGGCGACGAGATCGAAGCTTCGAAGCGCGCATTGCAACGTGCAATCGCGATCAAAACAGCAGAATTCAAACGCGGCCTTTCCGGTCTCGCGACGATCGGTTCGACCGCTCCGTTCGTGGGTCTGTTCGGAACCGTGTTCGGCATCATCAACGCTTTCCGCGGCATGAAGAACGCGGAGTCGGCCGGTATCGCGGCAGTGGCCGGCGGTATTTCGGAAGCGTTGTTTACCACCGCTCTTGGTTTGCTCGTGGCGGTGCCCGCAGTGTGGCTGTTCAACTACTTCACCGGTAAGGTCGACGGCTTTGTCGTCGAGATGGACAACTCGGCTTCTGAACTGGTCGACTACTTCATCAAGAACCGTACGAAGCAGTTGAAGGCTTAAGTATTACGCGTCACAAACGCGGGAATGGTGAACCCCGGGGTGCGGCGCTGAACGAAACAGCACCGCACCGGCGCGGTTGCCGGTAAGAAAAGGAGATTTGTTATGGGAATGTCAGGCGGTGGTGGTGGCGGTGGTCTCCAATCAGAGATCAACGTTACACCGATGGTCGACATCATGCTCGTGCTGCTGATCATCTTCATGGTGGTCACGCCGTTCCTTCAGCAGGGTATTACAGTGGCCCTGCCCAAGAACATGAACAACCCGGACGTCGATCCGCGGATCATCAAGGAGTCGTCGATCGTCATCTCGATTCCTAATGACGGCGAGTACTACCTCGGTAAGCAACGGCTCCAAAGAGAGCAGTTGAATGAGAAGGTGGATAAGCTCTTGCAGGGAATTAAGACCGAGCAGGATCGCATCGTTTATATCAAGAGCGGCGTTGGCGTCAGCTATGGCGATGTGGTCAATATCATCAACGAAGTCAGAAAGCTGGGAGTCGATAAGATCGGCCTCGTGGCAGATAAGAAGAAGAAGGGCGCGGCCGCGCCGGTAGCGACTTCGTAAACGGTAAATAGAACCAGGAGAAGTTCAAGATGGCGATGGGTGGTAATGCAAAGAAAGGCAGTACGACTGCCGAGCCCTATATCAACGTTACTCCGTTGATTGACGTTTTGCTGGTGTTGCTAATCATCTTCATGGTGGTCACGCCGCTGAAGCCGAGCCGGTTCCAGGCCGACATTCCGACGCAGCGCGATCCAAATGAGGACCTTAGCCAGCTAAAGCCGAATCCGCTGACACTGGTGGTCTCGATTGCGCCGGACCTTTCGATCAAGCTGAACCAGGACAACATGGGCTCAGTGAATGACCCTTCGGCTTTGGCGCAGCGACTGGTGCTCGTTTTCGCGCAGCGGAAAGAACAACGCGCTTATAAGGTAGGATTGGAAACGCGCACAGACTTGAAAGAAGAGGATCGGATCGAGAAGACGGTCTTCGTAAAGGCGCCGCGATCGTTGCGCTACGGCGAGGTCGTCAAAGTCATTGACGCGATCAAAGGCGCGGGCGCAAATCCGGTCGGTTTGCAAGTGGACGATCTGCCTCAGTAACTAATTGGAGTCACGGTAAATGAAACTCGCTCAGACCAGGATCGCCACCGGTATTGTGTTGGCGATCCTTGTTGCAACCAGCTCCGGGTGCGGAGTCATTAATAGAATCAGATCCAAGAACGAGCTAAACGAAGCTGCGAAGGCGTATCGTGAAGGCAACTTCGTCGTCGCGGAACAGCATTCGCGAAGAGCCGCGGAATTGGACCCGAATAACAAAACAGCGCCCATGTTCATCGCGCGCACGATTCACGCGCAATACCGTCCGGGCGTCCAGACACCGGACAACATCGCCAAGGCGCAAGAGGCGATTCAGGCTTATCAGAAGATTCTCGAAAGAGACCCGGGTAGTGACGAAGCTTTCAAGGCAATCGCCTATCTCTACGGGGCCACCAAGGACAACGACAAGCTGAAGGAGTGGATTACGGCTCGCGCCACCAGCGACGCCACGGAACCCACGAAGCGAGCCGAAGCCTATGTGATACTCGCCAGCAAAGATTGGGATTGCTCGTACCAAATTACTGAAAGCCCGACTAATAAGACCACAACCGTCGATCAGGCCAGTAACAAGGCGACCGTCTCGTATCGCAAGCCGAAGGAACAGAAGGATTTCGATCAGGCGCAGATGTGCGTGAAGCGAGGACTCGGCGAGGCGGAGAACGCGATCAAGTTCGATCCGAACAACGAGTCCGCATGGTCTTACAAGACCAACCTCCTGCTCGAAGCTTCCAAACTGGCCGAGATGGAAGGGCAAACGGACGCCAAGGCTCAGTATCAGAAAGACTACGAAGCCGCTTTGAAACGCACCACCGAATTGAGTGCGGCCGCTG
>Ga0196977_1001084_pt1 | contig 11168 bp, 8 predicted proteins | sample S3v_1013CmetaG_FD_148634 | JGI IMG/M metagenome (GOLD analysis project Ga0196977, IMG submission 148634) | Soil microbial communities from Anza Borrego desert, Southern California, United States - S3+v_10-13C | ecosystem: Environmental > Terrestrial > Soil > Desert | place: USA: California...
CTCGGCCATGATCACGATCTCTTCGAAGCGCTGCACCCGGAAGACCGCGCCGATCGCCTGAGCCATCTGCAATCCTGCCGCCGCCTGAAAGAATACGAGACCAGGGAGATCGACCTGCGCATGCGCGTGAAGGACGGAAGCTGGAACTGGTTCCGCGTCCGCGACATGGCTTTCAAGCGCAAAGACGACGGCAGCGTGGCGCAGATCATCGGCATCGCGCAGAACATGCACGGGCAGCAGTCGGCGGAGCGCACGCTGAAAGCCGTTTTCGAAGCCGTGCCCGCTGGCATCCAGCTTTATAAAGCCGTGCGCGACGGCAATCACAGGATCATCGATTTTCAATTGCAGATGATCAACCGTACCGGCGAACTCGTGCTCGGTGAGCAGACGGAGACCGGCATGCTGCTTTCCACGCTGCAGCTCAAGCCCGGGCAGGATCTCATCGGCAACATGATAAAAACGGTACGCAGCGGCGAGCCGGGGGAAGACGTGATCTGCTTTTCCGCCCGGAACTGCACGCACTGGCACCTCGTGAAGTACCGCAAATTCGAGGACGGCGTCATTCTCACGCACACCGACATCACCGACATCAAACGCGCGGAGGACGAGATCAGGGAAAGCAAGCATTTCATCGAGCAGGTGATGAACATGTCGCCGGATTTCGTTTTCATTCTCGATGTCCGCGATCTGACTATCGTGTACCTCAACGAGCACCTGCTCGAGGTGCTCGGCTGCGGGAAAGAATATCTTTTCGAAAGGGGCGCCACGGCCTTCAGCGAAAAGCTGCATCCCGACGACTATGATCGCCGCATCGCGCACATCAGCGCCTGCGCATCCTTGAATGACAAGGACACCGCTGACATCGAAGTGCGCATCAAAACTTCAGGCGGGGAATACCGCTGGTTCAGGCTCCGGGAAAAAGTGTTCAGGCGCAATGAAAAAGGCGAGGTTCTGCAGCTCATCAGCGTGGGCCACGACATCCACAAAAGCAAGCTCGCGGAAGAAGAGCTCAGGCAGCAGCAGCTGCAGTCGGAAGAACGCATGCTCACGTTAAAAGCCGTTTTCGATGCGCTGCCCAACGGCATACAAGTCTACAAAGCGCTGCGCAACGAGCAGGGAGCGATCACCGATTTCGAATATTTATTCGTGAACAAGATCACGCAGAAGCTGATCGGGAAGGCGAAGCTTGCAGGCAAAAAGCACCTGGAAGAGCATCCCGGCGTGACCGAGCTGAATCATTTCAAAGACATGGTCGGCGTGGTGGAAACGGGTCGGCCGTACGAATCCACGCATCTCTACGGGCGCAAGGGCGCGAGCAAATGGTACCGCGTCACCAGCGCGAAATTCGGCGACGGTCTCATCGTCAGCACCGAGGACGTCACAAGCGCGCATCAAGGCCTTCCGCGCTTCTGGAAACGTTGAGCGGCGCTGTTTAAGCTCCGCGAAAAAATATTCTACGCGCGGTAAGAAGTGTTAAAGCATTTCGCCGCCTGCCCGTTTCGCCTTATTTTTACGAATGATGAAACGGATCGCCGCTTTATTTTTGCTGCTCGTGTTGAGTTTCAGCGCTTCCGCGCAGGAACGCACGCGCAAGCCGCAGGCTTCCGATTCGCTCTTTAAACGCGGCGACAGCATCGTCGTGTACGCGCAGCAATTTCTCGGCACTACGTATAAGTACGGCAGCTGCAGTCCCGCCAGCGGCTTCGATTGCTCCGGCTTCACGTATTACGTCTACCGGCATTTCGGCATCAGCATCCCGCGCTCCTCGCGCGATTACGTTTCGCTGGGCAAAACGGTGAAGAAAGAAGAAGCCCGCCGCGGCGATCTTATCTTGTTCACCGGCACCAAATCGAAAACGGGCGTGGGCCATGTGGGCATCGTCGTTTCGAATCCCGGCGAGCCGCTGCGCTTTATCCATTCTTCCTCTTCAAAAAATCACTGGGGCGTGGTCGTCACCGAGTTCGAAGCCAGCGCGTATCCGAAGCGCTTCGTGAAAATTTGCCGCGTGCTTTAATTCAATACTCAACATTCAAAATTCTGACATCGGCGCTTCGTCGGCGCGCGTGCGTCCCCGCGAAATTTTTGACTGTTGAATTTCGAATTTTGAATTCCTTCGATGCTATCTTTACGAGCAAACCGTTCCCCATGCCTCGTTTTTTTCCGCTCCCGATCTTTCTTCTCGCTTGTTTTTCCGCGCATGCGCAAACCTGGCTCGCGCCGGTGAAAAAGCCCATGCTTTTCGGACTGGAAGATTCCACCGGGAAAACGATCCTCGCCCCGCAGTACAGCATGCTGCTGCCGCAGGACGGGAAAGCCTGGCTGGCGAAAACGCCGCAAGGCTACGGCGTGATCGAGGCCTCGGGCAACTGGATCGTGAAGCCTTCGTTCGCGGAGATCGCGCAGTACCGCGAAGGGCGCATCGTGGCAGGCAAAAAAATAAAACGCGAGGGAAAAACGCCGCGTTATTACGAGGGCGCAAGCGACAGCGTCGTTCGATACGGGATCGCCGATGCGGCCGGCAACTGGATCACCGAGCCTGGCTGGAGCACCCTCTCGCTCGGGCCCGACGGCAGCGCGGTGGCCAGCAGCGACGGCGTGACCTACGGTTACCTCGACAAGGATGGACGGGAATTGATCGCGCCGCAGTACGGTTTCGCTTCCTATTTCATCGACGAGCGCGCGGTGGTCAGCAGCGGGGGATCGCGGCACAGCAGCGTGTTCGATTATTACCTGCCGCAGAACATGGACGATCGCCGCAACGATTACTACGGCGGCCAGTGGGAAGTGATCGACAAGAAAGGAACGAAGATCACGAAGGAGCAATACGATTACGTGCGCGATTTCAGCGAGGGCCGCGCCGCCTTCAACCGCGGAGGCATCTGGAAGCGCCGCGATTATTCGATGCAGGACATGCCCACGCTCATCGCCGGCCGCTGGGGATTTCTCGACAAGAACGGCAACGAGATCATCGCCGCGCAATACGATTACGTGTATGATTTTAAGAACGGCGTGGCGAAAGTGCGGCAGGGCGAGCGCACGTTTTACATCGACATCGAAGGGAAAGAAGTTCCCGCGCCTGTGAACGCTCCTGCAAAAAATAAAGATTTCGCCTGGCCCCGCGTGTCCTGCAGCCCCGGCTACTACGGCTACATCGACGTGAAAGGCGCCTGGGCCCTGCCGCCCGCGTATCTTTTCGCGCAGGCGTTCAGCGAAGGGCTGGCCGCCGTGCAGCCGGTGAAAACAGCATACGATTGCAGCGTGAACGCGCCCGAGTGGTACAAAGCTTTGTATGATACCACGACGATCACCGGCGGGGAAGAGGAAGAGCGCCCGCGGTTATTTCGCCGCTTTCGCCGCCGCGCCTACCTGCCCGGCGGAGGATGGACGATCAACGTGCCGGTGACGGATACGGCGGCAGCCGAACGCACGCTCTACGGCTACATCGACAAGAGCGGGAAAATGATCATCGCTGCGCAGTACGATGAAGCGCTGCCGTTCAGCGAAGGCCGCGCGTACGTGCGCATCGGCCCGCGCTGGGGCGTCATCGACAAAACGGGAAGATGGATCATGGCGCCTGTGCTGGAATCGCCGATCAATTACATCAGCAGCGAGCATTACAGGTACGAAGAGAAGTACGAAACACTTCAAAATAAGGGCATGCCGCTCGGCTACCGCTACAGCGAAGGCATGGGCCTGATCCGCAAATACGAGAAGTACGGCTTCGCGGATCCCAACGGGAAGATCGTGATCGCGCCGGTGTACGATTATGCGGAACCGTTCTCGAACGGCCTGGCCGTGGTGCAGCGCGGCGACAAGTGGGGCTACATCGACAAGACGGGCAAGATCGTGATCCCGCTGAAATTCACCGCCGCCAATTCGTTCCGCGAAGGCATCGCGCTCGTGCGCAGCAGCGTGCCGCAGGCGGCGAGCAGCGAGGAAGGCTACACGCAGTATGAAGAATCGCGTTACGGCTACATCGACGCGAAAGGCAAGTGGCTGATCCCGCCCGCGTACACCAGCGCCGAAGATTTTTCCGAAGGGCTGGCCGCCGTCTCGAAAGACTGGAACCGCTTCGGCTACATCGACAAGGGCGGCAATTTCGTCATCGCGCCGAAATATCATTACGCGGCAAGCTTCGTGAACGGCCACGCCGCGGTGAAAACGTACGAAGGCGAAGAAGAGAAGCTCGTCTACATCGACCGCAAAGGCAAAGTGAAAAAAGAGTTCACGCTCCAGAACCCGCCGCAAGGCGACGCGCCGCTGTTCCCGCGCAAGAATGCAGGCGAAGAATTCTACGGTTTCCGCAACGCCAAAGGCGAATGGATCGTGCCCCCGCAGTTCGAGCAGGCGGAAGAGTTTTCGAAAGCGGACTGAAAAAATTTCGGATTTACGATTTCGGATTTCGGATTTGCGCGCGCATCCGCCATTGTTGCGCGTAGCTTCCGCGATAAATCCGAAATCCGAAATCGTAAATCCGAAATAAGATTTTCGCTTGCCGAAGGCTACCCCCTGAACTCCGCCGGCACCAGCACCTTCAGCGCATTCGGCTCGATGCTGATCTGCACGGTGTCGCTCATCACGTCCGGCTCGCCGTCGTAATGCGCCGCGCCGCCTGCGCTCCTGCGGATGAGGATATTTTTCGCCGTATGCGATTCGAGGAAAGCCGATCGCGTGATGGTTTTGTTGAACATCTTCGAGGCGATGCCCGGGATGTTCCACCAGCGGAAGGGTCTTAGAATAGAAAGGTGCAGCAAGCCGTCGTTCACTTTTGCTTCCGGCGCGATCCAGGCGTTGTTGCCGTACTGCCCGGCGTTGGCGGCGGTGACGAGGAAAGCTTCGCGCTCGATCGTTTTTCCGTCGAGCGTGATCGTGTACGTTTCGCCTTTGTAATTCCGCAATTCCTTCAACGTCATTTTCGCGTACGTGCTGAAGCCGCGCTTCGCGCTCTCGGCGAATAATTTCCCGATGCGCGCATCGAAGCCGAGCCCCGCCGTGCAGAAAAAAGAGCGCCCGTTGATGATGCCGCGGTCGATGCCCGCGATGATTCCCGTTTCCGTGAGCTGCATGGCTTCCGCCGTTTTCAGCGGGATGCCGAGATGCCTGGCCAGCCCGTTGCCCGAGCCGAAAGGCACGATGCCCAGCGCGATGGACGTGCCGCAGAGCGCATGCGCCAGCTGGCTCACCGTTCCGTCGCCGCCCACGGCCATCGCCACGTCGAACCCGCCCCGGCGCACGCTGTCGAAGATCGCATCGCGGTCCCCCACCTTCTTCCATTCGAAGATCGTGCTCTCCTGCGCAGCCGGCAGCAGGCTCCTGATGAGCGCCGCACGATCCGTCTTCCTGTTCCCGCCCGATTTCGGATTGATGACGTAGGCGATTTTCCTGGACATGAAGTAAAGGTAATTAGATGTGCAGATTCCGGCTATGCAGCTATGCGGATGAGCGCGACTCAAGAAGTCCTGATTTCTTGATCCGCGTTACTTGCGTTAAATGTCATTGCTCGCCCGCGGGGCTTCTTCGCATGACCGGTTCAGGCGGGAGTTCGCATTCACTGCAGTTGGAATCTGCACATCTGAAATCCGCACAGCGGAATCTGAATTTTTGTCGTGGACATCTTTCCTCAGCGCTGAAAAAATGACGCAAAATTCGGCGTCGTTATGACTTTTTGTCAATGAAAATCAAGATTTTACCGCTTGGTATATGGATTGCGCGTTTTGAGAAAAACGAACTCATAACCATGTTGTACTTAATGACCATCAATCAAAAAAAGGAGGACCAAAAAATGAATACGAAGCATCCTGTCCGCCGCTCGCTGAGCACGCCCTGGTCGCGCTTGCCTTTGTTCTCGTTCTTCGACGAGTTTGCCGACGAAGAATCGACTTACATGCCCGCGGTGAACATTGCCGAGGACGAGAAAAGTTTCCACGTGGAAGTTTCTGCGGCCGGCTTTAAGAAAGAAGATTTCAAAGTGGAAGCGGACAACGGTTTCCTGACCATTTCCGCCGAGCACAAAGAGGAAGAGAAAAAGGACGGCAAGAATTACAGCCGCCGCGAATTCCGCTACGGCACGTTCCGCCGCAGCTTCCGCCTCGACGAAGAAAAAGTGGATCTCGAGCACGTGAGCGTACGTTACGAGAACGGCATTCTCAACGTGACCGTGCCGAAGAAAGCGCCGAAGAAAGAAAATGCGCGCACGTTCAAAGTAGAATAAGTGCGCGACGAAGAATAGAGTGTTAGTTGGTTAGGTGTAAGAGCGGGCGGCTGTCTTTGCAGATGGCGCCCGCTCTGCTTTTTTCAGCTATTTTCGGGCCACATAAACCTGCACGATGCCTGAAGCGTACGACGTGGCGATCATCGGCGGCGGCCCAGCCGGCTCTTCCGCCGCCACTTATCTTTCGCGCATGGGTTACAGCGTAGCCTTGTTCGAAAAAGAAAAATTTCCCCGCGAGCACGTCGGCGAATCGCTGATCCCGTTCTGCTACTATCGCCTGCGCGACATGGGCGTGCTCGACGAGGTAAAAAAGTTCGCCACGTACAAGCCCGGCATCAACTTCATCGACAAGGACGGCGTGCGCGAGTCGGTGTGGTGCTTCGAGCGCATCCTGAAAGACGGCGCCGGCATGATCTTCCACACGCCCCGCGCGGAATTCGACCAATGCCTGCTCGAGCATTCGCGGAAGCAGGGCGCGCAGGTGTTCGAAGAACATTTGGTGAAAGACGTGACGCTCGGCAACGCGGAAGAGGCCGTGCTGCGCGTGCAGGGCAAGAACGGCGAGCGGGAGGTGCGAGCGAAATTCCTGCTCGACGCCAGCGGGCAGCATTCGTATCTCGGGAAACGTCTCGGGACGAAGATTCCGTACGAAGGGTTGGACCGCACCGCTTTCTACCGCCGCTGGCGCAACAACAAATACGACAAGTCGCTGAACGCGGGCATGATCAAGATCGTCTACCTCGGCGGCGACAAAAAAGGCTGGCTCTGGGTGATCCCCATCGGCCGCAATTACCTCAGCATCGGCGTTTCGCTGAACAACGATTACGTGCGCGAGCAGAAGAAAAAATTTTCCGGCCCCGCCTGGAAAGACCAATTCTACGCCGCCGAGATCGCCGAAGCCACCTGCCTGTCTCAAATCCTCAGCGAGTCCATCCCCGAGCACGAGACGTTGTCCATCGGCGATTACTCCTACAGCGTGAAGCAGAAGTTCGGCGACAATTACGCGATGATCGGCGACGCCGGCGCGTTCCTCGACCCGATCTTTTCCAGCGGGCTTTTCGTGGCGATGGAAACGGCGTACCGCGTGAGCCTGGCGCTGGACGTGAAGATGAAGCAGGGCGCGGAGGTCGGGCGAAAAGCGTTCGAAGAAACCTTCGTGCACATCGAAGGCGGCTACAAGCTGATCGAAAAATTCGTGCGCTTATTTTACGACCCCGAGCTGATCAAATTCTCCCATACCGGCCCGGGCGACGACGGCTACCAAAAGTTCCTCAACTCCTACGACATCTTTCACTACCTGATGGCCGGCGATTTTTTCACGAACTATAAAAAATACACCGACTTCCTCGATACGCTCAACCGCGAGCGCAGCTTCAACCAGTTCGTCCATTTCGTGAAGGCCAAAGCCTCGGAATTCCCCAATGAGAATTATTGCAATTACACATTTGAGGAAATTTACGGGCACCTTCCGGAGTAGCTGCGAGCCGTAAGATCGTTTGCTGAAAAAATGATCGTTGGGGCGGAAAGGTTTTTTAGCGGCCGCCGGCAGCGCGCGCACGATCCACGCGCAGCACCCGGTTTGCCGCCTGCCGCCGCCGCCGGATCGTCAGCAACGCATGCATGCCGCATGTTTCCTGCTAAAAGCGACTTTTGAACAATCCTCTTTTGATTTCTAATTCCCTTCGTCCGGCACGCCCCTTGCGGGCTTTGTAGCTTTGCAACAGGACCATGTCGCAGCCGCTGATTTTAGTGACCAATGACGACGGCTTTTATGCGCCGGGGCTTCGCGCGTTGGTCGAGGCGATGAAGGGGCTGGGCGAAGTGGTCGTGATCGCGCCCGACAAGCCGCAGTCGGGCATGGGGCATGCGATCACCATCAACTCCACGTTGCGCGTGAGCCGCATGCAGCACTACGGCGCGCTGGCGGAATATTCCTGCTCGGGCACGCCGGTGGATTGCGTGAAGCTGGCGGTGAACAAGCTGCTCCCGCGCAAGCCCACGCTCTGCGTCTCGGGCATCAACCACGGCGCGAACCATTCCATCAACGTCATTTATTCCGGCACCATGTCGGCCGCCATCGAAGGCGCGATCGAAGGGTTGCCCTCCATCGGCTTTTCGCTGCTCGATTACGCCGTCGAAGCCGATTTCACCGCGGCGGCGCATTACGCGCAGCGCATCGCTCGACAGACATTGGAGCAAGGTTTGCCGGAAGGCGTTTGCCTCAACGTAAATATTCCCAAGCTGCACCTCGACGAGATCAAAGGCGCGAAGGTGTGCCGGCAATCGCGCGGCACCTGGGTGGAAGAGCTGGACGAGCGCACCGATCCTTCGGGCAGAACGTATTTCTGGCTGACGGGCTACTTCCAGAATTTCGAGCCGGAGGCGCAGGATACCGACGTGTGGGCGCTCGACAACGGCTACGTTTCCATCGTGCCCGTGCACTTCGACCTGACGGCGCACAGCGCGATGGCCCGCCTCAACGATCTCCCGCCCGGCCCATGAGAAAACGTTTCGACCATATCGCCTTCGGCCTGTTCCCCGGTTTGCTGCTGCCGCTGATCGGCTTCTGGATCTATTTCAAATTCACGTTCGGGCAGGGCATGGGCCTCGGCGCTTTCCTGGACTACCAGGCCGACAACGCGGTGAAGATGCTGGCGGTGGGCTGCGTGCTCAACCTCGGCGCATTTTTTCTCTTCCTGCAGACGGATCGCTACCGCAGCGCGCGGGGCGTGGTGATGGCGACTTTGGCTTACGCGATGTTCATCGTGTACATGAAGTTTATCGCATCCTGATGAAATATTACGTCATAGCCGGCGAAGCTTCCGGCGACCTGCACGGCTCGAACCTGTTGAAAGAGCTGAAGCGGCTCGATCCCGGCGCGCAGTTCCGCTGCTGGGGCGGCGACCTCATGCAGGCGCAGGGCGCGGAGCTGGTGAAGCATTACCGCGAGCTGGCCTTCATGGGTTTCACAGAAGTATTGCTGAACCTCCGCACGATCCTGCGCAACATCGATCGCTGCAAGCAGGACATCGCGCAGTGGAAACCCGACTGCGTCATCCTCATCGATTATCCCGGCTTCAATTTGCGCATCGCGGGTTTTGTAAAATCATTGGGCATAAAAGTTTTTTACTACATCTCTCCGCAGATCTGGGCCTGGAAAGAATCGCGCGTGCACAAGATCAAACAGGTGGTCGATCGCATGTTCGTCATCTTGCCCTTCGAGGAAGCTTTCTACTCGAAATACGATTACAAAGTGGATTTCGTCGGCCATCCTTTGCTCGACGCCATCGCCTCGTACCCGGAAACGTTCGGATCCGGCGCGCTCGACCTGCCCGCCGATGAAAGAAAATTGATCGCCCTGCTGCCCGGCAGCCGCAAGCAGGAGATCGGCACGATGCTGCCGCTGATGCTGGCCTGCGCCGCCCGCTTCCCGCAATTCCGTTTCGCGGTCGCCGGCGCGCCTTCCGTGCCCGCCTCGTTTTACAAAGAGCACATCGCGGGACGCGACGTGGCGATCGTCTACAATCAAACCTACGCATTGCTTGGCCGCGCGCACGCCGCGCTCGTCACCTCCGGCACGGCCACGCTCGAAACCGCTTTGTTCGGCGTTCCCGAGGTCGTGTGCTACAAAGGCGGCGCGATCTCCTACATGATCGCGAAGCGCCTGGTGAAAGTGAAATACATCTCGCTCGTCAACCTCGTCATGGACCGTGAAGTGGTGAAAGAGCTCATCCAATACGAATTGACGGCGGAGAACCTCACGCGTGAATTGCGCCGCATCGTCGAGCCCGCACCGGGGGAAAGTGCCGCCGGCAACGTGCGCGGAAAAATACTGGACGAGTACGCCGAGCTGAAAAAAAAATTAGGAGGCAGCGGCGCCTCAGCGAAAACAGCCGCGCTCATGATCGCGTACCTCCGAAATTAAACGACCCCGGATGAAGCTCGGAAAAGAAAAAGGCAACAGGCAAGACGCAACGCTGCGCTTGCAAAAAGCAACGGCCTGCCCGTACAGCCCCGCGCAGTTCGGAAAAGAAAAAGGCAACAGGCAAAACGCAACGCTGCGCTTGCAAAAAGCAACGGCCGGCCCGCACAGCCCCGCGCAGCTCGGAAGCGAAAAAGGCAACAGGCAAAGGGCAACGCTGCGCTTGCAACAAGCAACAGGCAAATCCCGCGATGCCGCGCACCTGGTAAACAAAATTATTTGTTGCTTTTTGCCCTTTGCCTTTTGCCTCGTTGCACGCGAGGCCCGTGCGGCCGACGTGTCCATTCGCCTTTTCGCCGACATGAAGGTCAGCTCCGCGATGATCGCCGTGGTGAACGGCAGCTATCGTGTGCTGGGTGATGGAAAAGAATTATCGCAGAAAGAGCCGCAGGCTTTGTACCAGCTGCAGCTGATCCCCGGTGATTCCATCGCCGTGCGCGCGCCGGGAGATACGCTGGGGCGGTTCAAAAAGCTGCAGTTCATCCCGCTCGGCGTCGACGCGAGCTTCAAGCTGAAGCCGGTGGCGCCGCTTTCGGGAACGCGGCTGTATATCGGAGAATTGGAGATCGACGCGGTGAACCAGGTGCTGGTCTTCCGGCACACGGCCGACCTGGAGCAGTACGTGGGCGGCGTGGTGGAGGCGGAGTCGGGCGGGCACAAGGCGAAGGAATTTTACAAAGTGCAATCCATCCTCTGCCGCACCTACGCGCTCAATCACCTCGGCCGCCACGGCACGGAAGGCTTCGAGCTCTGCGACGGCACGCACTGCCAGGTCTACCGCAGCCGCGCCGCCGACCCGCTCATCCTGCAGGCGGTGGACGATACGCGCGGGCTGGTGCTCGTGGATGCGAACATCAACCTCATCACCGCTGCGTTTCACTCGAACTGCGGCGGGCAAACGGTGAACTCCGAAGACGTGTGGGCTGTGCCCGTTTCATATCTCCGCGCGGTGCACGATACGTTTTGCCTGCGCAT
>Ga0196977_1001086_pt1 | contig 11154 bp, 8 predicted proteins | sample S3v_1013CmetaG_FD_148634 | JGI IMG/M metagenome (GOLD analysis project Ga0196977, IMG submission 148634) | Soil microbial communities from Anza Borrego desert, Southern California, United States - S3+v_10-13C | ecosystem: Environmental > Terrestrial > Soil > Desert | place: USA: California...
GCTCGGCAAGAAAAACCTTGGGATCGGTCGAGCCCGCGCGTTTCATCGCGTCGATGAACACCATCACGGCGTCGTAGCCCATCGGCGCGAAAAGCTCGACCTCCTGGTTGAACTTGGCCTTGTACTTCTTGAGGAACTCAGTGCCGCCGGGCATCTTTTCCTTCGGCAGGCCCGGAATCGAGGCCATCACGCCTTCGGCGGCAGGTCCGGCGAGCTTGATGAAGTTCGGCGTCTGCATGCCGTCGCCGCCCATGAACTTCGCCTTGATCCCGAGCTCGGCCATCTGCTTGACCATCGGGCCGGCCTGCGGATCGATGCCGCCGAACATGATGAGATCGGGGTTGACACCTTTGATCTTGGTGAGGATCGCCTTGAAGTCGGTGTCCTTGTCGGTGGTGTGCTCGCGCGCCAGCACTTTGACGCCGGCCTCCTTCACGGTGCGCTCGAAGGCGTCCGCGAGACCCTGCCCGTACGCCGTGCTGTCGTCGATCACCGCGACCGTCTTCACCTTGAGGTTATCGATCGCGTAGCGCCCGAGCGTCGGGCCCTGCTGGTCGTCGTGGGCGACCACGCGGAAGGTCGTCTTGAAGCCCTGCTGCGTGTACTTCGGGTTGGTCGAGGACGGCGAGATCTGCGGGATGCCGGCGTCGGAGTAGATCTTGGAGGCGGGAATCGAGGCGCCGGAGTTGAAGTGCCCGACCACCGCGACCACCTTGGAATCGACGAGCTTCTGGGCGACCGTCGTCGCCTTGGTGGGATTGGCCTCGTCGTCCTCGGCCACCATCTCGAACTTCACTTTTTTCCCGCCGATCTCGACCCCGGTGGCATTCGCATCCTCGATCGCAAGCTGGACGCCGTTACGGATGTCGATGCCGATGTGCGCCTGCGGCCCCGTGAGCGGTGAAGCGGAGCCGATGCGCACCGCCGCAGCCTCTATGGGTCGTGGTGCTTCGGCCTTGGATGCCGCGGGCTCCTCTTTCTTGCAGCCCGCCAGCATCGCAGCAATGGCCATCGTTACGGCTGCTCCCAAGACGACTCTGCGCTTCATGGCTTTTCCTTCTAAGAACTACGACGCGGCTCACGCCGCAAAAAGTAGCTTAGCGCGGCAGTCGCCGCGCCCTCCAAAAAAACCAACGACGCGGCTTGCGCCGCAGAAAGTAGCTTATCGCGGCAGTCGCCGCGTCCTCCAAAAAAACCAACGACGCGGCTTGCGCCGCAGAAAGTAGCTTATCGCGGCAGTCGCCGCGTCCTTTCAATTACTTCGTCGTCAGTATCCAGTTGACGAGGGTCTTGATGTCCTCGTCCTTCACGTGCGCGTTGGGCGGCATCGGCACCTCGCCCCAGACACCCTTGCCGCCGGCTTTCACTTTTTTCACGAGCGCGGCCTCGGCGCCCTTGTTGCCGCGATATTTCTGCGCGATCTCCTTGTATGCCGGACCGATCACTTTCTTGTCGGGCGCGTGACAGGTGTTGCAGCCGCTCGCCTGCGCGAGCTTTTCATTCGCCTGCGCGGCTGCCGCGGCGGCCATTGCGGCAGCGACGCAGAGCGCGGTCATCCACGGTTTCATTTATGGTGTTCCTCGGAATTCACGAGCCCGCGCATTTTAACCAGATTCGCTTCCATCCCGGCCACCTCGAACACGGGCGGCAGGCATGTAACGCCTTCGCACAGCCACGCGCTGACGCCGTGTGGCGCGGGCGGCGCCGGTTTGTCGAGCGCCGGTGGAACGCCGGTCGCCTCGGACGCGATTGCAATGACCATGGTATCCGGTCTGTACGTGGCGGCGAGCTGCGCATGCCATGCTCGCAGGAGCGCCGCAGCGCCGCGCAGCACCACGAGCCGCGGCGGAGTCAGCGTTTCCTCGAGCGCGGTCGCGAGCGTGGTATGGCCGCTCGCGTTGCGCTGCAGGCTTTCGTAGAACGCCTTCAGCGTGCGCTCGGCCGCGGCGAGATAGCGCGGCTCGCCGAGGACATGACCAAGGCGTTGCAGCGCGTACGCGGCCACCCCGTTGCCCGATGGTGTCGCGCCGTCGTGCCCGGTCTTCGGCCGATGAATGAGCTTTTCGTGGTCGTGACTGGTGAAGTAGAAGCCTCCGCGGTCCGGGTCCTCGAATCGCTGGAGCAGCGCGTCGGCGACAGCGCGCGCGAACGCGAGATCGTCGCTCCTGAATTCGGTCTGCAGGAGCTCCAGCAGCGCATCGAGCAGGAAAGCGTAATCGTCGAGGTACGCGTTGAGGTGCGCGCGGCCGTCCTTGTACGTCGCGAGGAGTCTTCCGTCGACCCACAGCGTCGCACGAATGAAGCCGACCGCCCGCTGCGCCGAGTCGGTCCAGTCGGCGCGGCCGAACACGCGCCCGGCGCGCGCCATCCCTTTGGCCATGAGCGCGTTCCAGCTCGTCAGCACCTTTTCGTCGCGCCCGGGGTGCACCCGCCGCTCGCGCGCTTCATAGAGCTTTGCGCGCGCCGACTCGCGCAGTTGCTCGGCCGCGTCGAGCGAGATACTCAACGCCGATGCCACCGCGGGCAGGGGTTGCGCGATCCGCAGATGCCAGTAGCGGTTCTCGAAGTTCGGCGCGGCATCGAGGCCGTAGTGCGCGGCAGCCACCGCGTACTCGGGGGGCGTGAGAAGCGCCGCGGCCTCTTCGGGGGTCCAGACGTAGAACTTGCCTTCCTCGCCTTCGGAGTCGGCGTCGAGCGAAGAGTAGTAACCGCCTTCCTGGGCGTGCATCTCCCGCATCACCCACTCGGCCGTGCCGCGCGCGGCGCGCTCGTACAGCGGCTCGCGCGTATGCAGCCACGCATCGGCGTACAGCGCCAGCAGCGGACCGTTGTCGTACAGCATCTTCTCGAAATGCGGTATCGCCCAGAAACGGTCGGTGCTGTACCGGCAGAAGCCGCCGCCCAGGTGATCATAGAGGCCGCCTTCGGCCATTTTGGTGAGCGTGAGCGTGGCGATCGCGCCCGAGAGCGCCCCGCCATCGAGCGCGTGGCGCCGGAGGCAGAAGGCGAGCTCGTAGGGATGCGGAAATTTCGGCGCCTGACCGATGCCGCCGTGGACGTCGTCAAAAAATTGGGAGAGCTCGCGTACTGCGGCATCGACAGGTCCGCGCTGCAGCGCCCGGTCGCCGCCCGCGGCGGCATCGCTGCGTTGCAGCGCGTCCATGAGTGAGGCGTTCTGCTCGGTGATCTCGCGCCGCTGGGTGCGGTAAGCCTCGGCGATGCGCGGCAGCAGGTCGGCGAACCCCGGCATTCCGTAGCGCGAGGCCTTGGGAAAATACGTGCCGGCAAAGAACGGCACGCCTTCGGGCGTCAGAAACATCGTGAGCGGCCAGCCGCCGGCGCGCTGCGTCAGCATCTGGTGGGCGGTCTGGTAGATCTGGTCGAGATCCGGCCGCTCCTCGCGATCGACCTTGACGTTCACGAAGTGCATGTTCATGACGACCGCGACCTGTGCGTCCTCGAACGATTCGTGCGCCATGACGTGGCACCAGTGGCACGCCGAATAGCCGATCGACAGCAGAATCGGCTTGTCGAGCCGGCGCGCGAGCTCGAGCGCCTCCTCGCCCCACGGATACCACTCCACGGGGTTGTCCGCGTGCTGCTGGAGATACGGGGAGGTTTCCGTCGCAAGCCGGTTGGGCATAAGAGGTGACGGAAAAAGAGGTGAAATGCGTAAGGTGCGCCTGTGGCGCACCGCTGCCGGTTACGTAAGCCTTGCTATCTTACGCTGAAGCTCCTGCAGCGCCTTGCGCGTTTTGTCGAGCTCCGCCAGCACTTCCTCGTGCGTCGTCGGCTGGTTGAGCTCCTCGAGCTGCTCGAGCTTGCTCTGCTCGAGGTTGTTGATCACGACCGCGATGAAGAGGTTCAGCACGACGAACGTGCCGATCAGGATGAAGCTCACGAAGTAGATCCACGCCCACGGCGTGGCGTCCTGGGCCGCCTGCATCACGTCGACCCAGCCTTCGAGCGTCACCATCTGAAAGAGCGTGAGCAGCGCGCCGCCCAGCGACCCCCAATTCTCGGGATCGACCTCGCTGAAGAGATGAAATCCGGTCACCGCATAGATGTAGAAAATCACGCTCATCAGCAGGATCACGTGTCCCATGCTCGGTATCGAACGCACCAGCGTCGCGACGATCAGCCGCAGTTGTGGAACGGCGGAGACGAGCCGCAGCACGCGCAGCACCCGCACCAGCCGCGCCACCAGCGCGAACTCCCCGGTCGCGGGAATCAGCGACAGCACGATGATCGAGAAGTCGAAGAGGTTCCAGCCGTCTCCGAAATAGAGCTTCCAGCGTGGCGCGACGGCGGTGATCTTGAGCGCGGCCTCGATGATGAAAAACACGAGGATCACGTCGTTGCCGACATGGAGCCAGCCGTCGTACTGGGCGACGAACTCCTTGGACGTCTCCAGCCCGATCAGCAGCGCGTTGAAGATGATGAGCCCGATCATGAAAGGCTCGAAACGCGGCGATTCGACGATGCGCCGCGCGAATGCCTGCACGCCGTGCGCGCGCGCTGGGCTGCGGGACATGAACCGCTAGTCCGTGACCGCGCCGCGCGACGCCGTCGAGACGAGCGCGGTGTACTTCGCCATCACGCCCTGGGTGTAGCGCGCCGGCGGCTGCTTCCATTTCCTGCGGCGCGCAGCGAGCGTCTTGTCCGGGACGTTCAACTGAATCAACCGTTTGTGTGCGTCGATCGTGATCGAATCGCCTTCTTCGACCAGCGCGATCGGCCCGCCGACGAACGCTTCGGGCGCGACGTGGCCCACCACCATGCCCCACGTGCCGCCGGAGAAGCGGCCGTCGGTGATGAGCCCGACCGATTCGCCGAGTCCCTGCCCGATCAGCGCGGCGGTCGGCGCGAGCATCTCCTGCATGCCCGGACCCCCTTTCGGGCCTTCGTACCGGATCACGATCACGTCGCCCGCCTTGATGCGCTTGGCCATAATCGCTTTCATGCACGCATTCTCGGAGTCGAAGACGCGCGCGGGGCCCGTGATGACCGGGGATTTGAGGCCGGTAATCTTTGCGACGCAGCCTTCGGGCGCGAGATTGCCTTTGAGGATCGCGAGGTGACCGTGCTTGTACAGCGGGTTACTCCACGGGCGGATCACGTCCTGGTCCTTGCGGGGCTCCTTGGGCACGGCTTTGAGCTCCTGCTGGAGCGTGCGTCCGGTGATCGTCACGCAGTCGCCGTTGAGGAGATCACGCTCGAGCAGCATCTTGAGCACTTGCGGCACGCCGCCCGCGCGGTTGAAGTCGACCGCGACGTATCGGCCGGATGGTTTGAGATCGCACAGCACCGGCACGCGTTTACGCATCCGCTCGAAATCGTCGATCGTCCACTTCACGCCGGCAGCGTGCGCGATCGCGAGATAGTGCAGCACGGCGTTGGTCGAGCCGCCGGTCGCCATGATGAGCGCCACCGCGTTTTCGATCGATTTCCGCGTCACGATATCGCGCGGCTTGATCTGATTCCTGACCGCCTCGACCAGCACCCTGGCCGACGCTGCCGCCGAGTCGGCTTTCTCCGGATCGGGCGAAGCGAGCTGAGACGAGCCCAGCAGGCTCGTCCCGAGCGCTTCGAACGAGGACGACATGGTGTTGGCGGTGTACATCCCGCCGCAGGCGCCGACGCTCGGACACGCGTGCTTTTCGATGCCGATGAAATCCTCGTCGCTCATGCGGCCGGCGGTGTAGGCGCCGACAGCTTCGAACGCGCTCACGATCGTGAGGTCCTGCCCTTTCCACTTGCCGGGCTTGATGGTGCCGGCATAGACGTAAATCCCGGGAACGTTCATGCGCAGCATCGCGATCATGCCGCCGGGCATGTTCTTGTCGCAGCCGCCGCACACGAGCACGCCGTCCATCGCCTGGCCGTTCACCGCCGTTTCGATGCAGTCGGCGATGACCTCCCGCGAGATGAGCGAATATTTCATCGCTTCGGTGCCCATGCCGATGCCGTCGGTGATCGTGGGCACGCCGAAGACCTGCGGCATCGCGCCGTTCTCGCGCAGCGCGGCCATCGCGCGATCGACGAGCGGCTGTATGCCGGCGTTGCACGGGTTCATGTTCGAGTGGCCGTTCGCAACACCGATGATCGGTTTGTCGAAATCGCGGTCGCCGAAACCGACGGCGCGCAGCATCGCGCGGTTGGGTGAGCGTGCAACGCCTTGCGTGATGAGGCGGCTGCGTCTGTTGAGCGACATTGAACGAAATCCCGCGGCTTATAATCGAGCGCCGAATGATAAACCTTACACCGCTCCCGCTGCGCGCTGCGCGCGGCTCCGGGCGCAACGACCACGCTCATTGCGGCTGACGCCGCGCCCCCTGCAAACAATGCTCGTCCACCCGCAGTTCGATCCGATCGCGCTTCAGTTGGGACCGCTTGCGATCCGCTGGTACGGGCTCATGTACCTCGTCGGATTCGGGCTGCTCTGGGGCTTCGGGCGCTGGCGCATTGCGCACCGGCCGGGCGGCGTGTGGTCCGCGAAGGACCTCGACGACGCGCTCTTCTACGGCATCCTCGGCACGATCATCGGCGGCCGCGTGGGTTACGTCCTGTTCTACAAGCTGGGCGATTATCTCCCCGAGCCGTGGCGCATCTTCTACGTCTGGGAAGGCGGCATGTCGTTTCACGGCGGCATGCTCGGTGTCATCCTCGCGCTGTGGCTTTTCGCGCGCAGCCGCAAACAGGACTGGCTGCGCGTGACCGATTTCGTCGCGCCGCTGGTGCCGCTCGGACTGGCGGCCGGTCGTCTCGGGAACTTCATCAACGCGGAGCTCTGGGGTCGCCCGAGCGATGTGCCGTGGGCGATGGTCTTTCCGAACGTGGACAACATCGCGCGCCATCCCTCGCAGCTCTACGAGTTCGCGCTTGAAGGCATCGTGCTCTTCACCGCGCTGTGGCTCTATTCCGCGAAACCGCGGCCGCGCGGCGCCGTGTCCGGCGCGTTCCTCGTGCTCTATGGGCTCTTCCGCTTCGGCGTCGAGTACACGCGCGAGCCCGACAGCTTTCTGGGGCTGCTCGCGCTCGGCTTCTCGATGGGTCAGTGGCTCTCGATACCGATGATCGTCGCGGGCGTCGCGATGATCGCGTGGGCGTATAGAACGCAGCCGCGCACTGCCTGAAATTTGTCCTGTCCGCAGGGTACCGGTAGAATGCGCGGCTCCCCGGGGTGGTAGCTCAGCTGGGAGAGCGTCGCGTTCGCAATGCGAAGGTCGGGAGTTCGATCCTCCTCCACTCCACCAGTTCTCAAGGGCCAGCAGTCAGTGATCGCTGGCCCTTTCGCATTATCTCGGTTGCACAGATGATCGCTGCCTCGCGCGAAACCGTGAAGCTGGGATCATTGTTCCAGTGTTTATGCTGCAGGCGGCGTTCGAATCGTTGCCTGCCGGCGCCGGCGTCTGTAACTTGACTCTTGGAGCGCCGCGAGGCGCTCCATCCTGTGATGTCACGAACGGGGCCTCCGAGGAGTGGTGACCTTGTCTCGTGTTCAACCCGGCGCCTAACCGTCGGGTTTCTTTTTTGGGACGCAAAAAAACGGGCGCCGAAGCGCCCGTTTCTCGTGAAGCAAGTGCGGACTAGAACCGATGCCGCACGCTGGCCGCGAACGCGTCCTGGTTCTCGCCCGGCCGCAGCGCACCGTAACCGCCGGTGAGACCGCCGAGGTTGTAGACGCCCGCCGAATCGTTGTCGAGGCGCACGTAACCGAAGTTGAACTCGGTCCGTTTCGAGAACGTGTACACGTAACGGATCTGCCACAGCTTCGCACCGTTGTCGCCCGAGCCGCCCGGAAGCGCGATCGGACGCGTAACGCCGCTGGCGCCAAGCTGTGCAGCGCCGCCCGGCAGCGTCGGGCTCACGCCGAACACGGTGGTACCGGCCGAGCCGACGAGGTTCGCGCCGCCGGCAAGCACGCCCGACTGCCGCGAGTCCTGCGCACGCGTGTAAGCCGCACGCAGACCGTGCGGTCCGACGATGCGCCAGTCGACGCCCAGGTGCCAGCCGCGATACTTCACTTCGGCCGGCGCTGCAACGGTGCCGACCTCGACTTCCTGGCGGGTGTACGCGGCACCGAAACGCACCGGACCCCACGTATACGCGGCAGCGACGTGCCAGCCGTCGTCGCTGCCTTCGCGCACCGTACCGGCAGCGACCGGAACGCCCGTCGGGCCGTTCGCATCCTTGTGCCGCTCGTAGCCTGCGCCGACGTAGATCGGACCGGCGCGATATTGGCCGCCGAGAGACAGAATGCGCGGATGGCTGTTGTTCGCCGGGTCGAGCGTGCCGGTCGACGGTTGCGACGCGGTGAACATCGCCATCACCTGGAAGCCGCCGAAATTCGGGCTGTCGTAGTTGATGCTGCTGTTCTGGCGACGCTTGAAGATGGCGCGGCCCGCGCTGGCGGCCGATCCGGCGGCGGCGCCCGGCCACGCGGTCGTGGTCGAACCGCCGGCCAGCAGGAATGCGCTACCCCAGATGCCGGTGTCGTTGGCACCCACCTGGCCCGGGCTGATCGTGCGCTTGAACGGCGCGTCCCAGTTGCCGACGAACACGTTGCCGAAGCCACCTTTCAGACCCAGTGCGCTGTTACGCGAGCACCAGCCCTCCTGGCTGACGCCGCGCGGGTCGGCCGTGCTCGTGCACTGGAACCACGCCGACAGACCGCCGCCGAGCTTCTCTTCGCCCTTGAAGCCGATTTCGCTGCCGGGGGTCTGGACGAAGTCGGCGTCGCTGCGATCGACACCGGTGGTGAAGGGCGCCGCCGTCGTCGCGTTGCGGCCCTGATCGGCCCACGAGTATTCGACGTACATCGTGCCGAAGATCTGCACGGTACTCGTCTGCGCAACCGCCAATGCGGGTGTGCCGAACGCCGTCGCAACCGCTAATGCGGCGAGTTTTTTCTGCATACATTTCTCCTCGTTGTCTTGAGATGAAGCGGTGGAGCTACTCTGCGGATCGCCGTGCATTCGGCGCACGCGGAGGCCAGTATGCAGAGCGCATATCGGTACCTCCAAGAAGTTTTCGGCGCGATGAACGAAAGCGTTGCGCGCGCGACACACAAGTCTCAACCACGGAGCAAGCTCCATGGTTAGCGCATCAGCGAGCTGCTTTCAGCAGTGTGTATCGCGGGCTTTGTTGCGGTCGCCGATCTGTGCTTCTTCTGCGAGGCGAGTTGGCGCGCGCTCAATATTTCGAACAGCAGATCTTCGGTACCTTCGTGCGCAACGGCATTCTTCGCGATGAGCACGGCGCTCAGCGCTTCGGACATCGCCTCCAGCGCGCCGATCGTCGCTTCAACCTCCGTCTTCTTTTCCGCGAGCATCCGAAACGTCGCAGCCCGTGCCGCGGGCGTCGCGCCCTCGAGATCCACCAGCCTGTGGATCTCGGCCAGCGTAAAGCCGCAGCGCTGCGCGTGCTTGATCACGAGGAGCCGGCGCACCGCGGCGTCGCAGTAGAGCCGGTAACCGGCAGGCGTCTTGCTGTCGGCGGAGATAAGTCCCTGGCGTTCGTAGAAGCGGATGCTGTCTGCCTTCACCCGCGCTTTTCTGCCGAGCCTGCCGATCGTGTACATACGCCCCCCAATTCTCGGTGGTTATCAGCGTAGGACCGTCGCGTCAGGCTAAGTCTTACAACGCCGGCTCGTTTTCGGCGCATTAATTGCTGCCGCCGCTCCTCATGAAGCTTTTCTACCAGGCCTGGGCGGCGAACGATATTTACGACTGGCTTCTCGCCGGTTGTGCCTTTGCGATCACGCTGCTCGCGATCGCGCTCGCGCGCAGCGTGCTGCGGCGGGTGCTCCCGCGCCTCGCGAGCCGTACGGCGACGGGGCTCGACGATTCGATCGTGCAGGCGATCGACGGCACCAAGCTCTGGCTGCTCACGCCGGCTGCGCTCTATGCGGGGCTCTCGCTCGTCAACCTGCCGCCGAAGCTCGACCGGCTGGCGACCTCGATCGCGATCATTGCCCTCGTGGCGCAGGTCACGGTGTGGGTCAACCGGCTGATCCGCGCATCGACGCAACGCCAGATCGAGCGGCGACGCACCGGCGGCGAGGCGATCACCGCGATCTCGCTCATGGGCTTCGCCGCGCGCGTGCTCGTGTGGTCGATGATGATCCTGTTCGCGCTGGATCAGCTCGGCTTCGACATCACGGCGCTCGTCGCCGGTCTAGGCATCGGCGGCGTGGCGGTCGCCCTCGCCGTGCAGAACGTGCTGGGCGACCTGTTCGCGTCGATCTCGATCGTGATGGACAAGCCGTTCGTCGTCGGCGACTTCATCGTCGTCGACAAGGACATGGGCACCGTCGAGTACATCGGGGTCAAGACGACCCGCGTGCGCGCTCTCTCCGGCGAGCTGATCGTCTTCTCCAACAACGAGCTGCTGAAAGCGCGCATACACAACTACAAGCGCATGTACGAGCGGCGCATCGAATTCCGGATCGACGTGGTCTACGACACGCCGCCCGAGCAGCTCGAGGCGATTCCGGGGATCATGCGCCGCGCGATCGAGTCGCAGCAGAAGACGCGCTTCGACCGCGCACACCTGAAGGAGTGCGGCGCGCACGCCTACGTATTCGAGGCCGTGTATATCGTGCTCGACCCCGACTACAACCTGTACATGGACATCCAGCAGGCGATCAATCTGGCGATCGTCCGCGACTTCCAGGCCGAGGGCATCGCCTTCGCCTACCCGACGCAGACGCTGTTCGTGAACCTGCCGGCGCGGCCGCCCGAAAACGACGCGGGCGGGCCGCAGGCACGCGACGCGAGCCTCGAGGGCAGCGCTTCGCGTCATGCCGCGTGAGGCAGGCGTCGTCCCGTATTCGTGGCATGATGCACGGGTGGACACCCAGTTCGAGCCGCCGCTCCGCGTAGAGCCGCTGCAGGGCGCCGAAGGCGCGCGCACCGATCTCCAGAAAGTCGCGACGCTCGAGCAGCTCTACACGGCGCTGCACGCGAAGCGCCCGATGCTCGGCGGGCGCATGGGCGAGCTCATGGTGGACGCGCAGTTGATCAGCCGCGAGCAGCTCGACGTCGCGCTCCAGTTCCAGCGCCACAACGAGAAGAAGCATCTCGGCGAGATCCTGGTCGAGCTCGGCTTCCTCACGCGCGACCAGCTCTATCTCGTGCTGTGCCAGAAGCT
>Ga0196977_1001087_pt1 | contig 11144 bp, 1 predicted proteins | sample S3v_1013CmetaG_FD_148634 | JGI IMG/M metagenome (GOLD analysis project Ga0196977, IMG submission 148634) | Soil microbial communities from Anza Borrego desert, Southern California, United States - S3+v_10-13C | ecosystem: Environmental > Terrestrial > Soil > Desert | place: USA: California...
CTCTTAGGCAAGGTGAGGGAGGCGTGCCTCGGGGCGTACGCCCATCAGGACGCGCCCTTCGAGCGCGTGGTCGAGGAGGCGCAGCCCGAAAGGAGCCTCAGCCACTCGCCGCTCTTCCAAGTCGTCTTCGTCCTCCAGAACACGCCGGCCGGTGAGACGAACCCGGCGGGCTTGGGGGTGAGCCCGTTCAGGGTCGAGGGGGCCACGTCGAAGTTCGACCTCATGCTGACTTTGACCGAGACGGGTGGGCGGCTGGCCGGCGGCTTCGAGTACAGCACCGACTTGTTCGACGCCGCGACGGTGGAGCGGATGGCCGGGCACTTCAGGGAGCTTCTGCGCGGGGCGGTCGAGCGGCCCGGTCAGCGTGTGGCCGAGCTGCCGCTGCTGACCGAGGACGAGCGCCGCGCGCTGCTCGGCGGCGAGGCCGGCCGGGCGCCTTTGCCCGAGGCGTGTCTGCACGAGCTGTTCGAGGAGCAGGTGGGACTGAGGCCCGAGGCGGTGGCGCTCGCCTTCGCGGGCGAGCAACTGACCTACGCGGAGTTGAACGCGCGCGCCGACCGGCTCGCCCTCCGGCTGCGCCGGCACGGCGTCGGGCCGGAGTCGCTGGTCGGCGTCATGCTGGAGCGGTCGGCCGACCTCGTCGTCGCGCTGCTCGGCGTGCTCAAGGCCGGCGGCGCTTACCTCCCGCTCGACTCCGAGTATCCCAAAGAACGCCTCGCCTTCATGCTCGAAGACGCCGCTCCGCGGGTCGTCCTGACGCGCCGCTCGCTGGCCGCCGCCCTGCCCGAGTCCGGCGCCGCCCTCCTCGCCCTCGACGACGAAGGCGAAGCCGCGCCCGCGCCCGCCGGCGGCCCGCCGCACTCCGCCTCGCCCGACAACCTCGCCTACGTCATCTACACCTCGGGCTCGACGGGTCGGCCGAAGGGCGTGGCCGTCACGCACCGCAACGTCGTCCGCCTCGTCAAAGGGGCCGACTACGCCGAGCTAGACCCGGCGCAGGTCTTCCTCCAGTTCGCGCCCGTCTCCTTCGACGCCTCGACCTTCGAGGTCTGGGGCTGCCTGCTCAACGGCGGACGCCTCGTCGTCATGCCGCCCGACACCCCTTCGCTCGAAGAGCTGGGGCGGGTGGTCAACGAGTCCGGGGTCACGACGCTGTGGCTGACGGCGGGACTCTTCCACCAGATGGTGGACGAGCGGCTCGAAGACCTGCGGGGCGTCACCCAACTGCTCGCGGGCGGCGACGCGCTCTCGGCCCGCCACGTCAACAAATATCTTCAGACGCTCACGCCGGGCCGGCGGCTCGTCAACGGCTACGGGCCGACCGAGAGCACCACCTTCGCCTGCTGCCACCGGATGGAGGCCGGCGCGGAGGTCGGCGAGTCGGTGCCCATCGGGCGGCAAATCAGCAACACGCGCGCCTACGTGCTCGACGCGACCCTGCGGCCGTCGCCGGCCGGGGTGATCGGCGAGCTTTACCTCGGCGGCTACGGCCTCGCCCGCGGCTACCTCAACCGGCCCGCGCTGACGGCCGGGCGGTTCGTCCCCGACCCGCACTCGGGCGAGGCCGGGGCGCGGCTCTACCGAACGGGCGACCTCGTCAGGCGGCGGGCCGACGGGCTTTTGGAGTTCGTCGGCCGCCGCGACGGGCAGGTCAAGGTGCGGGGCTTCCGCGTCGAGGCCGGGGAGGTCGAGGCGGCGCTGCTCGGCCACGCCTCGGTGCGCGAGTGCGCCGTGGCGGCGCGGGGCGAGGGGGGCGCGAGGCGGCTCGTCGCCTACGTCGTGCCGGAGGCCGGGGCGGGCGCGGCCGACGCCGCCGGGCTGCGCGAGCACCTGCGGGGGCGTTTGCCCGACTACATGCTGCCGTCGCAGTTCGTGACGCTGGAGTCTTTGCCGCTGACGCCGAACGGCAAGGTTGACCGCGGGGCTTTGCCCGCGCCGGAGCCGCCGCAGGCCGGCGTCGCCTACGTGGCCCCGAGCACGGAGCTGGAGCGGACGCTGGCCGGCATCTGGGCCGACGTGCTCGGCGTCGAGCGCGTCGGGACCGACGACGGCTTCTTCGAGCTCGGCGGCCACTCGCTGCTGCTCATTCAGGCGCAGAGCAAGCTGCGCGAGGCGCTCGGCAGGGAGGTCGCCATGGTCGACCTGTTCAAGTACCCGACGGTCAGGGCGCTGGCGGCCTACCTCGAAGGCGACGGGCCGGCCGGGGCCGCCGCGGGCCAGCCCGAAGGGCACGCCGAGGCGCGCCGGGAGTTGCGCGAGCGCCGGGCCGGCGCGAGGCGCAGGCGGCAGGAGGGGCGGGACTCGCGCGCGGGCCACGACCGGCAGGGGGCCGCGGACAAGGAGGGGCAGCATGAGCAAGCAGACCGCGCCTGACATCCCCGAGGAGATCGCCGTCGTCGGGATGGCCGGCCGCTTCCCCGGCGCGCGCGACGTGGGCGAGTTCTGGGCGAACCTGCGCGACGGCCGGGAGGGCGTCACGTTCTTCTCCGACGAAGAACTCCTCGCGGCCGGCGTGGGCCCCGAAGTGCTAGCCAACCCGAGTTACGTCAAGGCCAAACCCGTCATCGAAGGCGTCGAACTCTTCGACCCCGGCTTCTTCGGCTACACGCAGCGCGAGGCCGAGATCATCGACCCGCAGCAGCGCCTCTTCCTCGAATGCGCGTGGGAGGCGCTCGAAGACGCCGGCTGCGACGCGGAGAGGTTCCGCGGCCTCGTCGGCGTCTACGCGGGCGTGAGCATGAACACCTACGTCTTCAACCTCTACGACCGCCCCGACATCCTCGGCGCCGTGGGCAGCTTCCAGATGCTCATCGCCAACGACAAGGACTTCCTCCCGACCCGCGTCTCCTACAAGCTCAACCTGCGCGGGCCGAGCGTCAACGTGCAGACCGCCTGCTCGACCTCGCTCGTCGCCTTCCACCTCGCCTGCCAGAGTCTGCTCGGCGGCGAGTGCGACGCGGCGCTGGCCGGCGGGTCGAGCGTCAAGCTGCCGCAGCGGGCCGGCTACTTCTATCAGGAGGGCGGCATCAACTCGCCCGACGGCCACTGCCGCGCCTTCGACGCCGGCGCGCGGGGCACGATGAGCGGCAACGGCGTCGCCGTCGTCGTCCTCAAGCGCCTCGCCGACGCCCTCGCCGACCGCGACCACATCTACGCCGTCGTCAAAAGCTCGGCCGTCAACAACGACGGCTCCTACAAGGTCGGCTACACCGCGCCGAGCGTGGACGGGCAGGCCGCCGTCGTCGCCGACGCGCTCGATCTGGCGGGCCTCTCGCCCGACGAAATCAGCTACGTCGAGGCGCACGGGACGGGGACGCAGCTCGGCGACCCCATCGAGATCGCCGCGCTGCGTCAGGTCTTCGAGGCGCGGACGAAGCGCAGGCAGTTCTGCGCCGTCGGCTCGCTCAAGACCAACGTCGGCCACCTCGACGCCGCGGCCGGCGTCTCCGGCCTCATCAAGACCGCCCTCGCCCTCAAACACAAGACCATCCCGCCGAGCCTCCACTTCGAGACCCCGAACCCGAAGATCGATTTCGCCGCCAGCCCCTTCTACGTCAACGCCGAGCTGGCCGAGTGGAAGTCGGGCGCAGGCCCGCGCCGCGCCGGCGTGAGCGCCTTCGGCATCGGCGGCACCAACGCCCACGTCGTCCTCGAAGAGGCCCCGCCGCGGCCGGCCCCAGAGTCGCCGCGGCGGCGGCAACTGCTGGTGCTCTCGGCCCGCAGCGAGGCGGCGCTCGACGGCGCGTCGGCGCGGCTGCGCGAACGGCTCGGGGGCGCGGAAGCGCCCCACCTCGCCGACGTGGCCTACACGCTGCAAACCGGCCGGCGGGGCTTCGACCACCGGCGCGCGCTCGTCTGCGCGAGCCTCGAAGAGGCGGCCGAGCTGCTGGCCGCGCCCGGCGACCGGCGCGTCCGCACGGGGCGGCGCGAGGCGCAGGCCCGCCCCGTCGCCTTCATGTTCCCGGGGCAGGGCGCGCAGGCGGTGGGGATGGGGCGCGGCCTCTACGAGACGGTCTCGGCCTTCCGCCGACACCTCGACGAGTGCGCGCGCCTGCTCCGGCCGCACACGGGCCGCGACCTGCGCGAACTGCTCTACCCGGAGGCCGCGCGCGAAGAGGAGGCGGCGCGCGAGCTTTCGCAGACCCGCTTCACGCAGCCGGCCCTCTTCGCCGTCGAGTACGCGCTGGCGCAGGTGTGGGCCGAGTGGGGCGTGAGGCCGCAGGCAATGATCGGCCACAGCATCGGCGAGTACGTGGCCGCCTGCCTCTCGGGCGTCTTCTCGCTCGAAGACGCGCTCGGTCTGGTGGCCGCCCGCGGGCGGTTGATGCAGGGGGTCGCGCCCGGCGCGATGCTGGCCGTCCCGCTCCCGCCCGACGAGACGGAGGCCCTCGTCGGCGACCTGCTTGACGTGGCGGCGGTCAACGGGCCGCGCAACTGCGTCGTGTCGGGGCCGACCGAGGCCGTCGCCGCGCTCGAAAGCCGGCTCCGCGGGCGGGGCGTCGCGGCGCAACTCCTGCGCACGTCGCACGCCTTCCACTCGGCGATGATGAAGCCCATCCTCGCCCCCTTCTTCGAGGAGGTGCGCAAGGCGGCCCCGCGGCCGCCGAAGCTGCCGTTCGTCTCGAACGTGACGGGCCGCTGGATTACCGAAGCCGAGGCGACCGACCCCGGCTACTGGGTCAGGCACCTGCGCCAGCCCGTCCGCTTCGCCGACGGCCTGCGGCAACTGGCGGAGGGGCAGAGCTGGGCGCTCGTCGAGGTCGGGCCGGGGCGGGCGCTCGCCGCGCTGGCGCGGCAGCACCCGGAGGCCGCAGGCCAACTCGTCCTCTCGTCGCTCGGCCACCCGAAGGAGCAGGGCGAGGACGAAGAGTTCATGCTGGCGGCGCTCGGGCAGCTCTGGCTCGGCGGCGCGGAGGTGGACTGGGAAGGGCTCCACGCCGACGACCGCTGCGGCCGCGTCCCGCTCCCGACCTACCCGTTCGAGCGCAAGCGCTGCTGGGTCGACCCGCCGGCCGCCCGGAGCGAGGCGGCCGCGCTGCTCGCCGCGGCCTCGTCGTCGAACAACATCGCGTCGCCGCCGCCCGCGCCGGAGCGAGTAAAGGAGACAGTCATGTCCGAGCCGCTAACTTCATCCGCCCCGGCGCAGCCCGCGCCGGGCGCCGCGCCGGCCCGGCGTGAAAGGATTCTCGCCAGCCTCAGAGGTCTGGTGCACGAGTTGACGGGCGTCGAGCCGGCGGAGGTGGACACGCGGCTCTCGTTCTTCGAGATGGGCGTCAGCTCGCTGCTGCTGATTCAGGCCGGGCAGGCGATCAAGCGCGACTTCGGCGTGGAGATTTCGCTCGTGCAGTTCTTCGAGGAGCTGTCCACGCTCGACGCGCTGGCGGCCCACCTCGACGCCCGACTGCCTCCCGACGCGCCGCCCGCCGCCGCCCCGCCCGCGCAGCCGGCCGCGCAGCCGCCCGCGCCGGAACCGGTCGCGCCGTCGGCCGCGTGGGCCGCGACGCCCGCGCCCGTCGGCGGCGAGGCGCTGCTGACGGGCGCCGTTGACCGCCTCCTCGGCCAGATGCTCCAACTCATGTCGCAGCGCTTGGAGGCGCTCCAACAGGGCGCGCCCGCCGTCGCCGCCCCGCCAGCCGTCAACGCCCCGCCCGCGCCGCCGCCCGCACCGAACCCGCCCTCTCCGGCCGCGCGCGCGTCGGCCGCGGCGCACGAGAACGGCGAGGCGTTCGCGTCCATCGGCCCCGCGGCGGCCGGCCCGAAGCTCGCGCTCACGCCGCGCCAGCGCGAGTATCTGGAAGCGCTCACGGAGCGCTACACGCGGCGGACGCGGGGGTCGAAAGAGTACGTCGAGCACCACCGGCCGCACCTCGCCGACCCGCGCATGTCGCCCAACTTCACGCAGCTCTGGAAGGAGCTGGTCTACCCCGTCGTCGGCGACCGCTCGCGCGGCTCGCGCCTGTGGGACGTGGACGGCAACGAGTACATCGATCTGGCGATGGGCTTCGGCGTCAACTTCTTCGGCCACTCGCCCGACTTCATCGCCGAGGCGCTGCGCGAGGAGCTGGAGCGGGGCGTCCACCTCGGCCCGCAGTCGCGCCTCGCCGGCCCCGTCGCCGAACTCATCTGCGAGCTGACGGGCTCGGAGCGCGTCGTCTTCACCAACTCGGGGACGGAGGCGGTGATGACGGCGCTGCGCGTCGCGCGCACGGTCACGGCCCGCCCGAAGGTCGCTATCTTCTCCGGCTCCTACCACGGCACGTTCGACGGGACGCTGGCCCGCGCGCTGGCCGCGGGCGGGCGGCGCGGGTCGGCACCCGTAGCGCCCGGCGTCATGCCCGGCATGATCGAGGACGTGCTCGTGCTCGACTACGGCGACCCGCGCTCGCTCGAAGAGTTGAAGAAGCACCGCGCCGAGCTGGCGGCCGTCCTCGTCGAGCCGGTGCAAAGCCGCCGGCCGCACGTGCAGCCGCGCGAGTTCCTGCGCGAGCTGCGCGCCCTGACCGACGAGTGGGGCACGGCCCTCGTCTTCGACGAAGTCATCACCGGCTTCCGCGTCCACCCCGGCGGCGCGCAGGCTTGGTTCGGCGTGCGGGCCGACCTCGCGACCTACGGCAAGGTGGTCGGCGGCGGCCTGCCCATCGGCGTCGTGGCGGGCCGGGCCGAGTTTATGAACGCCTTCGACGGCGGCGCGTGGCGCTTCGGCGACGCCTCTTTCCCGCGCTCGCAGCAGACCTTCTTCGCCGGCACCTTCTGCAAACACCCGCTGGCGATGGCCGCGGCCCACGCCGTCCTCAGCCGCATGCGCGACGAGGGGCCGTCGCTTCAGGAGGGACTGAACAGCCGGACGGACGGGCTCATCGGCCGCCTCGAAAACCTCTTCCGCGAAGAGGGGCTGGCGGCGCGCGTCGCCAACTTCAGCTCGCTCTTCTTCTTCCTCCCGCCGCGCGACTGGCGCTTCTCGGAACTCTTCTTCTACCACCTGCTCGAAAAGGGCGTGTACGTCTGGGAGGGGCACACCTGCTTCCTCTCGACCGCGCACACGGACGAAGACATCGAGCAGGTCGTCAGGGCGGTCGGCGAGACCGTCGCCGAGATGCGCGAGGGCGAGCTGCTGCCCGACGCGCCGGGCGCGGAGCGGCGGCCCGACGCGGGGCGGCCGGCCGCGGCCGTCGCCGGGCAGGCGGCCGGCGCGCACGCGGGCAACGGCCGCGCCAAGTCAGGCTACGCCGCGCCGCTCACCGACGCGCAGAAGCAGCTCTGGCTCGCCGCGCAGATGAACGAGGACGCCTCGCGCGCCTACAACGAGTCGGTCACGCTGCGCCTGACGGGCGCGCTCGACCTGACGGCCATGCGGGCGTCGCTCCAGCAGCTCGTCGACCGCCACGACGCGCTCCGCACCACCTTCAGCGCCGGCGGCGACTCGCAGTTCGTCGCGCCCGTGCTCCGGGTCGAAGCCCCTCTGCACGACCTCTCGGCGCTCGACGAGGGGCGGCGCGAGGCGGAGGCGGCCGCGCTCGTCGCCGGGGAGGCGCGGCGTCTCTTCGACCTCGCGCGCGGCCCGCTCGTCAGGTTCGCCGTCGTCAAACTCGGCGGCGAGCGGCACTGGCTCGTCATCACGGCCCACCACCTCGTCGCCGACGGCAACTCCTTCGGCGTGCTCCTCCGCGAGTTGAGGGCGCTCTACGAGGCGGCGCGCGAGGGGCGCCCGGCCGCGCTCGGGGGGCCGCTCCAGTTCTCCGAGTTCGCGCGGCGGCAGCAGTGCGCGGCCGGGCACGACTCGGAGGCTTACTGGGTCGAGCGGTTCGCCGACGCGCCGGCGGCGCTGGAGCTGCCCGCCGACCGGCCCCGCCCGCCCCTCCGGGGCTACCGCGGCGAGCGCCTGAGCTTCGCCTTCGGCGGGCAGCTCTACGGCGACCTCAAGGGCCTGAGCCGCCGGCGGGGCTCGACCCTCTTCGTCACGCTGCTGACTTCGTTGAAGGTCTTGCTGCACCGGGTGAGCGGGCAGGACGACCTCGTCGTCGGCATCCCGGCCGCCGCGCAGGCCAGCGCCCGCGACGAGCACCTCGTCGGCCACTGCGTCAACTTCCTGCCGGTGCGCAGCCGGCCCCGCGGCGCGGAGCCGTTCGCCGACTACCTCGCCGCCGTGCGCCGCGCCGTGCTCGAAGACTACGAGCATCAGGACTTCTCCTTCGGCGCGCTGCTCGAACGGCTCGACCTCGCCCGCGACGCCAGCCGCCCGCCGCTCGCCTCCGTGGCCTTCAACCTCGACCGCGGCGGGGCCGCCTACCGCTTCGCCGACCTGACCGCGGAGCTGGTCTCGAACCCGACGGGGACGACCAAGTTCGACCTGACCATCAACGTCGTCGAGACCGGCGACGACCTGCTCGTCGACTGCGACTTCAGCACAGACCTCTTCGAGGCCGACACCGTCCGGCGCTGGATGGGCCACTGGCGCACGCTGCTGGGGGGCGCGGCCGCCGACCCCGCGCGGCCCCTCGCGGAGTTGCCGCTGCTCGACGAGGCCGAGCGCCGGCGCCTGCTCCACGCGCGGGAGGACGCGGCCGACTACGGGCGGGCCTGCCTGCACGAACTCATCGAGCGGCAGGCGGCGAGGACGCCCGACGCCGTGGCCGTCGAGTACGAGGGCGAGCGGCTGACCTACGGCGAGCTGAACGCGAGAGCCAACCGGCTCGCCCGCCACCTGCAAAGCTTGGGCGTCGGCCCCGAGTCGCTCGTCGGTGTGCTGCTGCGGCGCTCGCCCGCGACGGTGCTGGCGGCGCTGGCGGTCTGGAAGGCGGGCGGCGCCTACGTCCCGCTCGACCCCGAATACCCGCGCGAAAGGCTCGCCTTCATGCTCGAAGACAGCCGCGCCTGCGTGCTGCTGACCGAGGCGGGGCTTGACGAGGGGCTGGCGGCCGACGGCTGCCGGGTGGTGCGCGTGGACGAGGAGTGGGCGCGGATCGCGAAGCACGACGGCGGGAACGTCCGCGGCGGGGCGGGGCCGGAGAATCTGGCCTACGTCATCTACACGTCGGGGACGACCGGCCTGCCGAAGGGCGTGCTGGTCGAGCACGGAGGCCTGACCAACACGATGCTCGCCACGCAGGAGCGCTACGGCTTCACGGCGCGCGACGTGGTGCCGGCCATCGCCTCCTTCGCCTTCGACATCGCCGCCTTCGAGCTGCTGAGCGCGCTGCTGGTCGGCGGGACGACGCTCGTCCTGCCGCGCGGGCGGGTGCTGGACTTGCCGGCGCTGGCCGCCGCGCTCGAACGCGCCACCTTCATCCACATGCTGCCGAGCCTCATGCTCCACTTCGTCGAGTACGTCAAAGAGCGCGGCCTGCAAGCGAGCTACGCGGGCGTGCGGGCCGTCTTCGTCGGCGGCGACCTCGTGCCGCTCGACCTGCCGCTGAGGATTAAGGAGGCGTTCACCGAGGCGCAGGTGTGGATCGGGTACGGGCCGACAGAGGCCACCATCATCTGCACCAACTTCGTCGCCCCGTCCGACGCGCCCATGCGCCGCCACCTCATCGGCCGTCCGCTCGCCAACACGACCGTCCGCATCTACGACCGGCACGGGCAGCTCGCGCCGGTCGGCCTCCCCGGCGAAATCTATCTGGGCGGGGCGGGCGTGGCGCGCGGCTACCTGCGGCGCGACTCCCTGACGGCCGAGCGGTTCGTCACGCTCGACGGCGAACGTTTTTACCGCACCGGAGACCTCGCGCGGTGGACGCCCGACGGCCAGCTCGAATTCCTCGGCCGGGCCGACGACCAAGTTAAGGTGCGCGGTTACCGCATCCAGTTGAGCGAGGTCGAGAGCGCTTTGAAGCAGCACCCGGCGGTGAGGGAGGCCGTGGCGATGGTGCGCGAAGACCGGCCGGGCGACAGCCGGCTCGTCGCCTACGTGCTGCCGGCGTCGGGCGAGCGCGCGCCGGCCGCCGAGCTGCGCCGCTTCCTTCAGGGCAAGCTCCCCGAATACATGCTGCCCTCCTTCTTCGTGACGCTGGAGCGGCTGCCGATGACCGCGCACGACAAGCTCGACCGCGGCGCGCTGCCGCCGCCCGAGTATGACCGGCCGGAGCTGTCGAGTGAGTTCGTCGCGCCGCGCGACGAGGTCGAGGAGGGGCTGGCCGGCATCTGGGCCGAGGTGCTCGGGCTGGAGCGCGTCGGCGTCCACGACAGCTTCTTCGACCTCGGCGGCCACTCGCTGCACGCCACGCAGATCATGCTCCGCGTCCGCGACGCCTTCCGCGTCGAGGTCGAGCTGCGCCGGCTCTTCGAGGCCCCGACCGTGGCCGAACTCGCCGCCGAGGTGGCCCGCCGCCGCGGCGAGGGCGGGCCCGCGGCCGCCCCTTCGGGCATCTCCGCCCTCCCGCGCGGCGAGCAGGACGTAGCCCAACTCCTCGCCGAACTCGACGGGCTCTCCGAGGCCGAGGTGCGGGCGCTGCTCGCCGAGGAGGGCGCGGCCGGCGAGGGCGCGGCCACCGGCCCCGCCGCCGGCGATTAGTCGGACAGCCGGCGATTAGCCGGACAGCCGACGTTACCCGAACAGTCACCGCGTAGTCATACGCTCCGGCCCCGCTCACCAGCCGCGCGCCCGCGCCTCTCATCGACCGCGGGCGGCCGCGGCCGCAGCAACGCGCTCAACCGTGAATCGCGCCGGGCACAGGGCGCGGGCGGCCAGTCCGCCCCGTCGCCCCCTTCCCGACCTTCGACGCCGCCGGCCGCCCGCCGCGTGCGGGGCGTCCGACGCGGAAGTTTTCCGGAGAGGAGAATTCGCAATGATTACCGAGCAGGAAGTGACACGCCAGCAGGCGGGCGAGGCCGTCCGACTCAAGGGCATCGACTACATCGAGCTGTACGTCGGCAACGTGCCGCAGGCCGCGCACTTTTACCGCACGGCCTTCGGCTTCACCCCGGTCGCTTACGCCGGCCTTGAGACGGGCGAGCGCGACCGGCTCTCGGTCGCGCTCCGGCAGAACGACGTGCGCCTGCTGCTCACCTCCGGCCTGACGCCGGACGGCCCCGTCGCGGCCCACGTCAACCGCCACGGCGACAGCGTCAAAGACATCGCCTTCGCCGTCGACGACGCCGAGGCGGTCTTCGAGGCGGCCGTCTCGCGCGGCGCGCGGCCCGTCGCCGAG
>Ga0196977_1001088_pt1 | contig 11124 bp, 7 predicted proteins | sample S3v_1013CmetaG_FD_148634 | JGI IMG/M metagenome (GOLD analysis project Ga0196977, IMG submission 148634) | Soil microbial communities from Anza Borrego desert, Southern California, United States - S3+v_10-13C | ecosystem: Environmental > Terrestrial > Soil > Desert | place: USA: California...
GAGCGGGTCAGGCGCCGGCGCGCCACGCGGTGAGGAGCTCGGTGAGGGCGGCGTCTGTCGCGAGGCCGGCGCAGGTGAAGCCGGCGGAGCTTGGGGTTTCGCGCCGGCGCCGGGCGCCGTGAGCGAGAGCAGCGCGGGCGGGGGCGGAGCGCCGGACCGGCGCGTCGCACGCATGCTGGGTGCGCGGTGATTGTTATCGGGTCGCGGGCGGGCGCATGCGCCCGCATCCGCGCGTGAAGTGATGCCGGCGGTATGGGGCGTGGCTGCGGTGGTGGCCTGGGGTCGGGACAAATCGTGTGCGCTCGCTCCGCCGGCTCGCGGCGCGGGCGCGCCCGCCCGATTGCACGCTCGTTTCGGCGGTGGTCCGGCCGACCGGGAGCGGACCCGCACTGACACACGCGGCCTGGCGGCCGGGAGGGTATCGGGATGCATGGGATGCTGCAGATGCTCGCGCAGAGCGACGGGCAGGGCGGAGGGTTGTTCGGGACGGTGATCTGGCTGGCGGTGTTCGGCGCGATCCTCGCGTCGTTCTGGAAGGTGTTCGAGAAGGCGGGGCACGAGGGCTGGAAGGGGATCGTGCCGATCCTCAACTGCTACTACCTGTGCAAGATCGCGGGGAGGCCGGGTTGGTGGACGGCGCTGCTGCTGGTGCCCTTCATCAACTTCCTGGTGCTGGCGGTGCTGTCGATCGACGTGGCGAAGGCGTTCGGCAAGAGCGCGGGCTTCGGCGTGGGGCTTTGGCTGCTCGGGTTCGTGTTCTACCCGATCCTGGCGTTCGGCTCGGCCGAGTACCAGGGGCCGCGGGGCGGGAATCCGGAAGGGCATGCAGAGGGCGAGCGCGCTCTGGCCGCGTGAGCGGGTGCGCGGAGGCGTTCGGCGCGGTGGAACATTCGATGGCGAGGGGCGGGGCCGCGGGTCCCGCCCCTTTCTCGTTGCGCCGTGGGCCGGCGGGGGCGTCAGGTCTGGCTCGGGCGGCGGGGGCGCTTGGATGGGCCTTTCTTGGCTGTGCTGGGCCTGGGCGCGCCCTTGCGGGGCGCGACGCGGGGGGATGCGCCGCCGGCGCGTGCGGGACTCTTGCGCGGTCCCGTGCGTTCGCGCGAGGTGGGTGCGTCGTCGGCGTGCTCGGCGGTGGTGGCGCGGCGGGCGGGGGCGGCGGAGCGGCGTGACGCGCCGCCGGACCCTGCGCGTCCGCTCCCCGTGGCATCGCCCGCGCTGACCCGTTGCATGCCGCCGGCGCGAGCGGCGGTGGAGCGTGCGCGGCTTCCGGCGCGCGTGTCGCTCCCGGCGCGGGGCTGTCCGGCGCGGGATCGACTCGGGCGCGGGCCGGTGCGCGAGGAGGCGCCGTTGGGCGGGTCGTCGCGGGAGAGGCGCTCGCCGCCGGGCGAGGCGGCGCGCTCGCTCGGGCGGGGCCTGCGCTCGCGATCGTCATCCGATCTGCGACGATCGTTTCGGCTTCGAGGTGCGGACGTGCTCTTTCGTGCGGGTGCGACCATGGCGATGTGCTCCGTTTTGCGGGTGTCGTGTGTTCGATGATCTGTACGCCGCGGAGGCGCGCAGGGTTAGGGTGAGCATGGGTTCATGGTCGCGGTCGCCGGCGGGAGATCGGCGGCGCGGCGAGGGCGGCGTGCGCGGCACTCGGGATGCGGTGCGCTGCGCAGCGCGCATGGGGCGCGCGATGAAGCGCGGCTCATGTGCGCGCGGGCCCGTCGGTTTGAGGCATTGCGCAGGAAGCTTCGCGTGCGTGCGACCGGTTGTGTGGCATACTCGTAGAACCGAGGGGAAGACTGCGCCGTGGCCTCGGCGCGAGCACCACACCGGAATGGAGGACCACACCATGGTGGCACAAGGACGAAGGCAGGCGCAGACCACGCAGGACCACGACACGATCCGGCAGTGGGTGGAGGAGCGGGGCGGCAAGCCGGCGACGGTCGAGGGCACGGCGCGCGGGAGCGACGGGGCGGGGCTGCTGCGGATCGACTTCCCCGACAACGAGGCGGATCCCGAGCTGAAGTCGATCACGTGGAAGCAGTTCTTCAAGAAGTTCGACGACAAGCACCTGGTGTTCCTGTACCAGGACAAGCCGCGGAGCTACTTCAACAAGTTCGTGACCGAGGAGACCGCCGCGGAGAAGGGCGCCGGCGGGTCGCGCTCGGGGAGCGCGCGGGGGTCGAGCGGCCGGAGCGGGGGCGGGCGGAACGGGGAGGGGCGCGGGGCTTCGGCGGGCAAGGGCGCTCGGGCGCGCGGGGACACGGACCGCGAGCCTGGAGAGGGGAACGCGGGGGACAACGAGGGCGGCACGCCGGCGCGGCGCAAGACTTCGCGCAGGTCGGCCGGGGCCGGGGGGCGGTCGCGGTCGAGCGCGGGCTCGCGCTCCCCGAGCGCAGGCACGCGCTCGTCGAGCGGCGGCCGCACCGGCGGGCGCAGTGGATCGGCCTCGCGCTCGTCGGGCGCCGGCGCCCGCTCGGGCTCGCGCCGGAGCCCGACCTCACGGGCCGGGTCGGGCGCGCAGAGCCGATCGAGCTCCGGGGGAGCTTCGCGGGGCGGCTCTCGGGCGGGGACGGGGTCGACCGGGCGCAGCGGCTCGCGGGCCGGGACGAGCTCGGGCGCACGCGGGGGCTCGCGCGCGAAGGCGAGCGGGCGGAAGGCGTCGTCGTCGCGGAGCCGGTCCTCGTCGGCCAGCGCGCGGGGACGGTCGTCGGCGAAGTCCGGCGCGTCGCGCGGCTCGTCGCGGGCGGGCGGACGCAGCGGGCGCGGCTGAGCGGGCGCGCAGGGTGGCGGATCGATCGCCGGGGACGCGTGGGCGTCCCCGGCTTCCTTTTTTTGAGGACCGACGCGCGGCTGGGACGCGTCTGAGCGCCGACCGCGTCACTTGAGCGAGCGGAGACGGATGTTGCGCCAGCGCACATGGAGGGGCTCGGCGCGATCACCGACGGCGTGGACCTGGAGCGCGATGAAGCCGGACGCGGCGGCGTGGTCGGCGAGGTCGGCGACGGGGATGTCGTTGATCCAGGTGCGGATGCGCGGGCCGCGGGCCTCGATGCGGTAGCGGTTCCACTCGCCGTTCCTGAAGGGCGAATCGGCGGCGAGCTCGGGAGTGGGCGGGGCCAGCCAGCCGCGGAGCCCCTCCTCGTAGATGCCGCCGGAATAGGCGCGGGGCGACGGGTCGATCTCGACCTGGTAGCCGCGGACCACGCCGTCGGGCCCGGCGTGGGAGCGGATCTGGATGCCGCTGTTGAGCTCGGGGTGGACAAGGACCTCGAGTTCGAGGACGAAGTCGCCATAGTCGCGGGCGGTGCAGAGGAAGGTGTTGGGGGTGTTGGGGCGGGTTTCGCCGACGATGGCGCCCTCGTCGACGAAGTACCGGGCGGAGCCGCCGCGGATGGTCCAGCCGTCGAGCGTCGCGCCGTCGAAGAGCGCGGCGTGCTCGCGAGCCGGCGGGCCGCTTGACTGGCAGGCGGCGGTCGCCAGGGCGAGCGCGAGGAGTGGAACGCGGAGGACGCGGAGGGCGCGGAGGGCGCGGAGGGCGCGGAGGGGCGCCAGGTGAGCGGCTGTCTTCTCCATCGCGCCTTCTCCTTTGAGCCCTTCGTGGACTTCGCGTTGGAATCCCGAACGGTGAGATCTGTCCGGCGCGCCGATGCGCCCCGGGCGGGGTGACTACTCGTTGAGAAGTTCGCCCTCGGTCCATGGGCGCGATCGCCGCGTCTCGGCGCGGGTGCGGGCGACGGCCTCCGGCGAGACCGGGTCCGCGGTGTTGCCGAACGATCGGCGGATGTAGGTCAGGACCGCGGCGACATCCTCGTCGGCGTGGAATGGAGCCGCGGGCATCTGGGCGTTGTAGTCCACGCCGTCGCGGGTGATGGGGCCTTCGAGGCCGTGGAGAAGGACGCGGATGGCGCGCGACTCGGGGCCGGTGGCGAGCGCGGAGCCGGCGAGGGGCGGGGCCTGGCCGGCCAGCCCGCGCCCGTCGAAGCCGTGGCAGGCGGCGCAGACGTCGAAGAGGCGCTGGCCGCGCCGGAAGAGGTCGCGCTGCGCGGGGCTGAGGGGGGCGAGGGCGGGGGCACCGGAGTCATGGCCTGGCCAGCGGAGACGGGCGGTGACGGCGAGTGCGCGGGCGTGCATGTCCCACAGGCCGCGGGACAGGGCGTCGCTCCAGGCCCGGGGCTCCGCCGCGAGCCCGAGCGTTGCGGGTCGGTCGGAATCGAGCTGGAGCTCCGCGGCGAGTCGTTCGAGGAGGAGCCGGGCGAGCCACCGCTGTGAGGTGGAGCACTCGGCGACGAGGTCCAGGTAGCGGGTTCGCTGCGCGGGCGAGGCGCGGAGGCTCGTCGAGGCGAGCTCGGCGAGGGCATCGCGGCGCGCGGGGCGGGCATCGGCGGCGGGGAAGGTGCGGGCGGCGTCGAGGACGAGCACCTCGCGCTCGCGGCAGCCGCTGATCACGGCGGAGCGCAGGACCGGGTCGTCGGCGCCGGCGAGAAGGGCCCGGGCGAGCGCTTCGGTGGCCTGCGGCAGGCGGGATTCGCCGAGTGAGAGCGCGGCCTGGATGCGCACGAAGCGGTCCGGGTCGCCGGCGAGCCTGGTGAGCGCGGCGACGGCGTCGGCATCGTCGGGCCAGCGGTCGAGCAGGCGCGCGGCGGTCCGGCGGAGCTCCGCGGGCCCTGTCGTGCAGAGGGCGGCGGCGTCGGCGGGCTGGAGCGCGCCGAGCCCCTCGAGGGTCCAGGCGGCGCGGGCGCGGGCATGGGGGCTCTCGCGCGGATCGGCGACGAGCTCGCGGAGATCGTCGGCGACGGAGAGCGCGCGGCGCTCGACGAGCAGCTTCTGGGCGTGCCCGAACCGGGAGGCCTCGTCGGAGGCGAGGAGCTTCACGAGGTCCGCGTCGCTCGCCGCGGAGAGCCTGACGCTGCCGGAGCTGAAGGTGACCGGCGGGGCGATGCGCCAGATGCGCCCCAGGTTGACCGGCTTCTCCAGGGCGCGGTCCTCGACCTGCGTGCGCAGGAAGGTGGTGACGTAGGTCTTGTGCTGGATCACGCCGCGGTACATGTCGGCGACGAAGAGTGAGCCGTCGGGGCCGGCGGCGAGGGCGACGGGGCGGAAGCGCTCGTCGGTGGAGGTGAGGAACTCGGTGTCGGGATACGCGCGGCGCGCGGCGGGGACGCCGTCGGCGTCGTCGAGCTTCACACGGAGCACGCAGTTGCCGGCGGGCTCGCAGACGAAGGCGTCGGCGCGGAACGCGGGGCCGAGGGCCCGTGAGTCGTAGATGATGGGGCTGCAGGCGGCGGTGGTGGCGGCGAGGGTGTAGTCGTCGCGGAGCATGTGGTCCTGGTAGCCGCGGTTGATGCCGGGGTTCATGCGCGCTGGGTAGACGGACTTGTCGGGGGCGACGTCGGCGTTCATGCCCTGCACGCCGCGCTGGTTGGGGTTGCGCGCGGCGTAGTGCTTGGGGAAGAGGTCGGCGCGGAGCACGTCGGAATTGGGGCAGTAGTAGAGGCGGCCCCAGCGGTCCTGCGTGATGCCCCACTGGCCGTGGCCGGGCACGGGGCGGGTGACGACGCGCTCGCCGTCGAAGCGGAGTTCGAGATTGTGCTGGGAGAGGTGGATCCAGTTGTCGAGGCCGTAGAGCAGGCCGTTGCCGGCGTGCTCGGGGTTGTCGAGGCCGCCGAAGCCCCCGAGGAGCGTGCGCTGCTCGTCGGCACGTCCGTCGCCGTTGGTGTCCCTGGCGAAGATGAGGTCGGGCGGGGCGAGCACGAGCGCGCCGCCGTAGCAGGGGAGCACCGAGCGGGGGAGCGTCAGGCCGTCGAGAAACGTCGTGGCCTTGTCGAACTCCCAGTCGTGGTCGAGGTCCTCGAGGACGACGACGCGGCTGTTGGGCGCGAGCTCGTTCTCGCCGTCGATGTCCGGCATGTACGACTGCATCTCGACGACCCAGAGCCGGCCGTCGGCGTCGAAGACGGCGGAGACGGGGGCGACGATCAGGGGCTCGGCGGCGGCGAGGGAGATCGTCAGGGTTGGTTCGGCGAGCCTGAAGGTGGCGAGCTCCTGCGCGGGCGTGAGCGCGGGGGCTTCGGGGATCCGGAGATCGGGGGGCAGGGCCGGCTGGGGCTCGCCGGCGTGGTCGCCGCGCTGGGCGAGGGCGGGGGCTGAGGCGAGGAGGAGCGCGAGCGCGAGGCGCATGGGAGGGGAGTGTAGAGGATGATGGGGTGAGTGGGTGAGGCGGAGTGTGGAGGGCGGGGAGGGGCGCCGGGCAGTGGAACGATGCGCCTTGTCCTGGTTGGGGGTGCTCACTGTTCGCGGCGCCAAGCGCACGCTGCCCCGAGTGCGGGCGGCTGTTGACGCGCGGATCTTTCAGGCGACGCGCGGCGCCGTTGGGCCAGTGCGCCGCGCGCGCCCGCGCGGCCTTTCGCTTGAAGACTCGCTCAGACCACGGCGCCCATGCTCGGTCTCAAGACTCAGGACTCAGGACTCTCACTGCTGTGTGTAGATCAGGATGCGGTCTCCGAGCTCGTCGATCAGCGTGAGATCGGTGTCGCCGTCGTCGTCGCGGTCGTGGAGGACGGCGCAGGAGCCGGCGACGAGCGAGGGGATGGTGAAGCTCAGCGTGAAGTTGCCGGAGCCGTTGTTGGTGTAGACGTGGAAGTCGCCGGAGCTGTAGCTGGAGGTGACCATGTCGAGATCGGCGTCGCCGTCGAGGTCGCCGAGGTCGATGGCGATGGGGAACTCGCCGGAATCGAAGTTCACCTCGGGGCGCAGGGCGCCGGTGCCGTCGCCGAAGTAGATCCCGGCGCGCCCGCCGCTCGAGCACGCGGCCGCGGCGTCGGGGAAGCCGTCGCCGTTGAGGTCGCCGGTCGTGACCATCCAGGGGCGGGAGCTCGTGACGACCACGGAATGGAGCGTGAACGCCCCGCGACCGTCGCCGAGGAGCGTGGCGATGCGCGAGTTGCCGTAGCCGATGACGACGAGGTCCAGGACGCCGTCGAGGTTGAGATCGGCGGGCGCGACGCCGGTCTCGCCGGTGACGCCGGCCTCGAAGGGCGAGTGCGGGTCGAAGGTGCCGTCGCCCCGGTTGCGCAGGAGGGTGCACGCGTTGCCGGAGCGGTTGGCGGCGATGAGGTCGGCGTCGCCGTCGGCGTCCACGTCCAGGGCTGCGAGGCCGCGGGGCTGGGAGAGCACCGGGTAGCGGACCTGCGGCTTGAAGGTGCCGTCGCCGTTGCCGATGAGGATGGAGACGTCGTTGTCGAGGATGTTGGAGACGGCGAGGTCGACGACGCCGTCGCCGGAGAGGTCGAGCCCCTCGCTCGGGCTGCAGTGGAAGCCGACGCCGAAGTTCTGCCTCGGGCCGAAGGAGCCGTCGCCGCCGTTCAGGAAGACGGAGACGTTGCTCGATTCTTCGTTGGGGATGGCGAGGTCGAGGTCGCCGTCGTCGTCGAGATCTCCTCCGTGGGCGCCGTAGGGCACGTCTCCGGGAACGAGCGTGGCGGTGTGCGCGAAGCTCATGGAGCCGGGATCGGGGAGGACCCAGAAGCCCGCGGCGTAGCCGCGGGGAAGGCGGGCGCCGTCGGCGGCGCGCAGGTCGCGGGAGAGCGAGACGAGGACGCGTTCGGCTGGGGAGAAGTCGCGGTCGCGCACGAAGGCGACGGTGCGGCTGTCGAGGAGCACGTAGGAGCCGGTGACCGGTCCGCTCCAGCGCCCGAGCACGTTGAAGGTGGAGGGATGGAGCGTCGAAGGGTCGATGGGCTTGTTGAAGGTGATGGTCACATCGGCGCCGCGCTGCGCGTCGAGGGCCTCGGGCGGCGGCGAGATCGCGACGACGCGCAGGGCGTCGGGCGCGCGGATCGCGGGCGCCTCGGGCTGGGGCGTGCGCTGGGCGAGCGCGGGCGCCGCCAGGAGGCCGGCCGCGAGAGCGGCAAGGGTGTACCGGGTCATGGCGACTGCTCCTCTATCCTTCATGCTTCCGCCTTCAACATCCACCGTCACGGACACCCGGCGTTCCAGGCGTTGAGGAACTCGATGACGTCCAGGGTGTTCACCACGCCGTCCTGGTTCAGGTCGGCGGAGTGGTAGCCGCCGGCCCATTCGTTCAGGAAGGCGATGACGTCCCGGGTGTCGATCGCGCCGTCCATGGTCCAGTCGCCGGCGCAGGGCGGCGTGAACGCGATCTGGAGGCGCGGTCGTGAAGCGGGATCGGGGTGCTCGCGCGTGTCGAAGCGCTTCGCGGTGACCGGCCCGGATTCGTCGCCGAGGATCACCCAGCCGTGGTTGGGCGCGCTCCCGGTGAACCAGTCGCGCACGTCGCTCAGCATGCCTTCGGACGAGGTCCAGGTGTAGGCGCCCTCGGCTCCGACGGAGGTGGTCGCGCTCGCGCCGGGCGCGTAGTCGCCCCCGAGGCTCGACCAGTAGTAGGTGTCGTAGAAGGTGTGCACCCAGGTCGCGTCGCCGGGCTGCGCGGGGGCGCCGGCGCCCTCCTCGCCCGGGGGGTCGGACGCGCCTTGGCCCCAGTCGGCCAGCGCCCGGTGCAGCGAGACGTCGGACGGCCCGGCGATCGTCTTCGACATATTGAGCGTGAGGGCAGCCGACCGGATGTGGACCCCCGGCGGGAGCGAGCCCTGGATGTCGAAGGCCATGAGCGTGCGCCGGAGGCTCGGCTCGGCGGTGCGGCCGGTGAAGCAGTACTGGCCGGCGCCGTTGCTGATCGCGTCGGTGTACTCGTAGAGCGTGTTGTCGCGCGAGGCGCCCAGCTCGACGACCCCCGCGTGGGCGGCCAGCGGGGCCGCGCAGAGCGCGGCGATACGGACAGCGTGGCGGGACATAGGCATCTGATCTCCCCTCGGTGCGGCGGATCTCCCCGGCGCAGTGTAAAGGCGCGGGTGTGTGCGGTCCAAGGCGACTTTCGCGAGGACGGAAGGGGATCGCGTCGTCTGGAAAGGGGAAAGCCGACCCGGCGACTCCCTCCGGGGCCGGGCGCAGCCGGTACATTGGAGCGATGACGAGGCGATTTCATCGGTACGTGCGGTGCTGCGTGGCTGCGGGCGCGGCGATTGCGCCCCCAGCCGCGGGCCAGGACGCGGAGTGGATCTGGGTCGCGGGCGAGCCGACGGCCGGGCAGCGCGCGCACCTGGTGAGGCTTTTCGAGGTGAAGGGCCAAGCCGCCCGGGCGAGGCTGGTCGCCACGTGCGACAACCACATGGTCGTCTCCATCAACGGGCGCGAGGTGGCGCGCAGCGACAGTTGGGAGTCGCCGGTTGCGGCGGAGGTGGCGGACGCGCTGCGCCCGGGGCGGAATGTCGTGGCGGTGGAGGGTTGGAACGACGGCGGGGCCGCGGGGATGGCGCTCCGCCTCGAGATTACCTACGAGGACGGGGGGAAGCAGCGGGTGGTCTCTTCCGGGGAGTGGAGGGCGGCGGAGGAGGCTCCGGAGGGGTGGGAGAGGCCCGGCTTCCAGGTCCGGGGGTGGGGCCGGGCGGCCTCACTGGGCTCGACGGCGGACGCGTCGCTGCCATGGGGGCCGGTGATGATGCAGCGGGAGGCGACGCCGGCGGGCGAGATCCGGCTGCCGGAAGGGTTCGGCGCGGAGCTGGTGCATTCGGCGCAGGCGGGCGAGGGCTCGTGGGTGTGCCTGGTGCTGGATGCGGAGGGCCGGGCGATCGTGTCGCCGGAATCCGGCGGGCTGCTGCGCCTGACGAGAACCGGCCCGGAGACGGCGGGGGTCGAGCGGCTCGGGGCGGACATCGGGATGTGCCAGGGTCTGCTCTTCGCGCACGGGGCGCTCTACGCGAGCGTGAACGAGAACGAGGACCGCCGGGGCGGGCTGCACCGGCTGCGGGATCGGGACGGTGACGGGCAGTTCGAGGAGCACGACGTGCTCGCGGAGTACCCGGCGAAGGGTGAGCACGGGCCGCACGGGCTGGCGTTGGGGCCGGACGGGATGATCTACGCGGTGCACGGGAACCACACGCCGCTGTTCCGGCAGGTGGATCAGGAGGGCTCGCCGTATCGCAACTGGGGGGAGGATCTGCTCCTGCCGCGGATCTGGGACCCGCGCGGGCACGCGGTGGGGATCATGGCGCCGGGGGGGACGGTGCTGCGGACGGACCCGGACGGGGCGCGGTGGGAGATCGTGGCGGCGGGGCTCCGGAACAGCTACGACATCGCGTTTGCGCCGAACGGGGAGCTCTTCACGTACGACTCGGACATGGAGTGGGACATCGGGCTGCCGTGGTACAGGCCGCCGCGGGTGGTGCACGTGGTGGAGGGGGGCGAATACGGCTGGCGGAGCGGGAGCGGGAAATGGCCGGACTGGTACCCGGACAGCCTGCCGCCGGTGTGCGATACGGACTTGGCGAGCCCGGTGGGCGTGGCGTTCGCGAGGGGGGGCATGTTCCCGGAGCCGTGGGCGAGCGCGCTGTTCGTGGGTGACTGGGCGTACGGGCGGATCGCGGCGGTGCATCTGGAGGCGAGGGGGGCGAGCTACTCGGGTGAGTATGAGACGTTCGCGCTGGGATTGCCTTTGAGCGTGACGGACATCGAGTTTGCGACGGACGGGGCGATGTGGTTCACGACGGGGGGGCGGGGGACGCAAAGCGGGCTCTATCGGGTGACGTTTGACGGCGCGGGCGCGCCGGCGAAGCACAAACTCTCCGGGCTCACGGAGGAAGCGCAGCTACGCCGCAGGCTCGAGGCGTTCGGGTCGGGACCGCTGCCCGAGGAGGCCTTGCGATCGCTCGGGCACGGAGACCGATTCGTGCGGTTCGCGGCGAGGCTGGCGCTGGAGCGGCAGGAGTTCCATGAGCGTCTCATGCGGGTGGTGGAAGATCGACCTGGTGCGCAGCCGCAGTTCGCGATTGTGGTGGCGAGGGGCCAGGATCGGCTTTCCGTAGATCGCGCCTTGGAATATCCGGCGCGGTATGCAGCGGATGCGGACGGGATTGAAGACGACGTGGCGTACCTGCGCGCGGTGCAGATCGCGTGTGCGCGGCGCGGGCAGCCTTCGGAGGGAGCGCGCGCGGGGGTGCTGGGGCGGTTCGACGGGATGTATCCGGCGGAGGATGCGCGACTGAACCGGATACTTGCGGAGGTGCTGGCGTACTTCGCGGCGCCGAGGATGGGTGAGCGGCTGCTGGCGATGGTGGAGGGGGA
>Ga0196977_1001089_pt1 | contig 11101 bp, 14 predicted proteins | sample S3v_1013CmetaG_FD_148634 | JGI IMG/M metagenome (GOLD analysis project Ga0196977, IMG submission 148634) | Soil microbial communities from Anza Borrego desert, Southern California, United States - S3+v_10-13C | ecosystem: Environmental > Terrestrial > Soil > Desert | place: USA: California...
ACACACAGCACCAACCATTTTCCGATGCGGCGGGTTATCTCCAACGCGCCCACTTGGTGTTTTTTTGGTCGCCGAACCACCCCACCGCAACCACACGAAAGAGGGGGGGAGATGAAATACCTTTGGGTTTCAATGTGCATCATAAACACCGCCCTAATGGTGTTGAATCTATTAAACGGGCAATGGGGTGGCGCGCTTGCAGGCATTGCCGGCGCTTGGTGCGCCTCTAAGGCGTCCATTCGATGCAACAAACGAAACGCACGCCAATGAACCTGACCCGCGAACAGATTTTGGAAATGAAGGCGGGACGTGAGTTCGACGCGCTCGTGGCTGAATTGGTGATGGGGTGGGAATGGCTTCAGCGTCCCAATGAAGAAGCTGGTTCAGTGGTTATTCGCAAGGCGCTGTTCGGGCCAGAACCTTGGGTCCGATTCAACTTCAACCCAGAGCAATGGGTTCCAGCGCAGGAATCCGCGCCGCGCTTTTATGATTGGGATGAATGCTGCGGTCTCAGGGAAAATGACGGCCACATAAATACCTTCAGGTTGCCCCCCTACTCCACCGACATCGCCGCAGCTTGGACCGTGGTCGAGAAGCTAATTGAACGAACACCGGAAGAAGACATTCACATAGAGCACCTTCACGGCGAATGGGCAGTGGACTGCTTCTACAGCGTTCACTTTGGAGGATGGGATGAGTGCGTGCTGGCCGAGACCGCCCCGTTAGCAATCTGCCGAGCCGCCTTGATCGCCACCAACTCGAAAGGAAATGCGAATGAGTGAGGAAATATCACGCCGTGACTTCTTTGCGGCCCACGCCACCGACGAAGACATAAGGCTTTTTCGCGATGAAAAGGTTGGTTTTTGGGAATCCATTTTCCACCCCTCGAAGTGCAACGAAATCGCAAAACAGGAAGTCATAGAAGCCAGATACCGATTTGCCGACGCAATGATCGCAGCCTTAACCAAAGGACAAACAACCAACTGACCAACACCCCACACCGCGGGCGCTATGCCGCGGGATAGGAAATAAAGCGAGCGATATGCAGCATAAACGCACTTAATCGAATGACCGACGGCTGGATCAAGATGCACCGACAACTGAAGCAACACCCGCGTTTTAATGATAGCGAGTGGCTTCACGTTTGGCTCTGGCTGCTTCTTTCCGCTACGCATGGCCCGATTAAGCGCGTCTTCGGCTCCGAGACAATCACACTCAAGCCCGGACAACTGATCACAAGTCGCCGCACGATCTCGCAGGAGACTGGCATTTGTGAGAGCAAGGTCGAACGAGTGCTAAACGTCCTCCGCGCTGAACAGCAAATCGAACAGCGGTCAAACACTGTAAGCCGCCTAATCACAGTCACTAACTGGTCAGCATTCCAGACAAGCGAACAGCCAAGTGAACCACGAGTGAACAGCGAACGAACAGCGTTTGACACAGCGAACGAACAGCGAACCACCGAAGCTAACTCAGGCAGTTCCAGCAACTTGCCACGAGATGAAATCACAAATCGAACAGCGAACGAACAGCGACCACCCCCCAAAGTGAACACTAACAAGAAGACAAGAAGTACTGATGATCGGGGGTGTACCGCCGGGGAGGTCGAATTGCCGCCACACTTCCCGAAGACCGAGGCGGACGCCATCACCTCTGCCAGTTTTGTTGGCGTGCCGGCCGAGTTCGCATCGAAGGTTTACGACAAGGCCGTGAGCCGCGGCGGGCGGGACAGTAGGGACGTGCCGATCCGAAACTTCAGCGGTTACCTGCGGATCGAGTGGAAATATGAAACCGAGCGGCTCGCAAAAGATAAGCGCAATGGCAATCACACATCGAACACAGCCGACCTGCTCGACGTTCCCACAATCCGCGTATGACTGAAACCGAAGAAAACAAACTGATGGTCGAGGCGGAAATTCGCCGCCGCGAGAAAGCGGCAAAGATTTTATCCCCCGCTGTGTCGGTGCCGGCTGACGCCCTCGCAGCTTCCCTTTCCCGCCTGCAAACATTAGCGAGCAAGCCGATCGCACGCACCACGTCTGATGACTCAGCCGAAAAGGCGGCCAAGATTATCGCAGATGCTGGTATTCCAAAGCGACATAAGCAGGAATTCGTTACACCTGAAGGCCACCCTTGGCTAAGCACTAGAGCCCACATCGCTAATCGCCTTGGCTCTGGTTTCATGCTGGCTCTTGTAGGTATTCAGGGCACTGGCAAGACGCAGATGGGCGCAGCGATAATTCAGGACGCAGCCGCTAAATCGCGCGCATCTAAATTCGCTTCCGCAATGGGTTTTTTCATCGACCTGAAATCCACCTTTCGCGATGACGCAGAATCACGCGAGGGCGCCATCATCGCGCGCTATGCAAAACCAAAACTCCTAGTGCTCGATGAGATGGATGAACGCAGTCAATCCGATTGGGAAAACAGGCTTTTGTTCCACATGCTCAACGAGCGTTACAACGCCATGCTGGACACGCTGCTAATCTCACGCAGAAGCAAAGCGGAATTCCTTCAGTCTGTTGGCGTGTCGATTCAATCGCGACTCCAAGAGACCGGCGGCGTAATCGAATGCGCATGGCCATCGTTCAGGGGGAAGGGGTGAATGGTTGGCACGCCATAGCAGCGATGGGAGTGGATACCAATAGACGCCCACACGCACGGGGATACGTGTCCACTTTTGGGGCATTTTTAGGTTCTTCCGGTAGGGTGGTGTACGAAGGTTCCATGCGTGCGTTCTTTTCGCACACAGTAAACCCGTGCAAAATGTAGACTTATGAAGGTGTTAAAAGGTGTCCGCTGGGAGGTGACGCAAGCCTCTGTTGAGTTCGATTTACACAAGGCGACGCTATCGAAGCGCCTAAAAACCGCCGGCATAGAACCGGGCGAGGACGGAAAATTCAGCACGAAACAAATCTGCGCCGCGGTTTTCGGGGACATGGACGGGGAGAAACTGAGGGTGGAGAGGCATCGTGCGAACTTGTTGGAGATCGAAGAGAAAGAGAAGCGGAACGAGCTTGTGTCTGTGGCGGCGGTTGACCGGGTGTGGCGGTCCTACTTGATCGCGACGCGGCAACACGTGAGGAACCATCAGAAGATCCCCGAGGATCTGAAGTCGGAAATCCTTTTGGAACTTCGTGAGATCCCAGCGCAGGAATATTTCAAGGAAACGATTGGGAAGGAGGATGGTGAATGAATCGGTCGCGAAAAAGGTCGCCGAATCCCCATTCCAAGATTTGCGCACACTGCGGAATGGAATTCAGCCCCCACAAACAATCAAACAATACCAACCGCTTTTGCAGTCGTAGATGTAAGAAAAGGAATTACCGAATAATAAACCGGGACAGAGTAAATGCATTGAAAAAGCTTTCCTATCTTCGCAACAAGGCGCACGTGTTATCCGCGAGAATGCGCTACTACAAGTCTCATAAAAAGGCCTGTCACGCTTCCGCCTATCAGTGGAGGAAGCGTAATCCAGAAAAGGCGAAGGAGATTGTGCGACGCGCAAGCGCAAAATTGGTTTCCGAACTACGTGATTCATATGTAGTCCAAAAGCTCCGTGGTGGCACCACAACACGCTTTGTATTTCCGCCGGAACTCATCGAAGCAAAACGACAACACATCAAACTACTCCGCTTATGCAAACAAAACGACCGAACAACATCAACGAACTCCGCGAATCTCTGCTAGACGCCTACACTATGCTTGCGAACGATCCAAAGCGGGTCATTCAGGTTGGAGAACTGGCTAACACGGCGGGCAAAATCATTGCCAGCGTGAAGGTGGAGCTGGAACACGCAGCGATCCGAAAAGAGGCGCCGTCGATTCCGTTCCTGACATATCCAAAGGCAATCGAGATTGCGCCGGCTGCGAAACAAATAACGTGACCGAAACCGAACTCCTGCTTTCCTGCCTTTCGTCTCTTGAGCTTCCCCCACCCGTCAACACGTGGCAATGGGGCGAACTCAGGCGGCGAATGACGAAGGAAGTCACGGCGCGGCCGGGACGCTATCAGGTCGCGACTGCGCCGTACCAGCGCGAGCCGCAAGAGTCATTCACGGATCTGGAAGTGCAGGTAACGGTTTTGTGTTGGGCATCCAGGCTCGGCAAAACCGAGATGGAGAACAACTTGATCGGGTCCAAGGTGGAACGCGACCCGAGCAACATCCTGTTTGTCTGGCCGACGATTGACCGGGCGAAACTGTTCTCTAAGCAATTCTTGTCGCCAATGATACGCAGCACGCCTGCGTTAAGGAATCTCATCACGGACGCCAAGCGCGACGGCGAAAATACGATCCTGATGAAAGCGTTTCCCGGCGGGAACATCACGCTCATTGGCGCAAATTCCGTCAGTGGTTTCCGTGGCGGACAGGCGCCAACGGTTATCTGCGACGAGATTGACGCGATGGAGAACACGGCGGAAGGCGACCCGATCGCGCTGGCGTTCAAGCGCGCGGAAAACTTCGCGGACTCAATTCAAGTGCTCAGTTCAACGCCGACGTTCAAAGGCGCATCCAGGATTTGGAACTGGCTTGAACGTTCGGACTTCCGCAAGTGGTTTGTCGCCTGCCCGGTGTGTCGATTCAGGCAAACGCTGCTTTTCGAGCAAATCGTGTTTGACGAGAAACGCCCGCAGGATGCGGTCCTGCAATGTCAGAACCCGGAACACACGGAGCCGATGCACGACGAGCACCGGCTGGAAATGATTCTCGCCGGCCAATGGAATCCCACGAACGAATTCAACGGCGTGCGCGGTTTTTGGCTGAACGGGATGAATACGACATTCCCGCCGAAGAAAGGTTACAAAAACAAACTTCACCAGATGGCGGCGGAACATCTGGACGCAAAGGCGAATGGCGAAGAGGCGCTAATCGTCTGGACGAACACGTTCAAGGCTGAGACGCATGAGGCGATTGCGGAGGTTGCTAATCCGCATGAGTTGCTTGCCCGGTGCGAGGATTACGGGGCGGACATTCCCGCGGGCTGTTTGGTTCTCGTGGCCGGCGCTGACGTTCATCCGGATCGCATCGAGGTTGAAATCCTTGGAGCCGGTGAAGGAGAGGAGACATGGGCGATCGATTACGCGATTCTCACAGGGCGCACGGATGAGGATGCAGTCTGGCAAGACCTGGACGACTACCTGCAAAGGCCGCTTCGCAATGCGGATGGCGTTGAGTTTCGCGTCGCAATGGCGTTCATCGATTCGGGACACAACTCAAAGAACGTTTACGCTTTCACCCGCCCGCGGGAGCATCGGCGCATCTATGCCGTGAAGGGCGCGAGCGATAAGGCTGCCCCGTTGTGTAATTTCAAGCCCACGCGAAACAATCCATCACGCGCGCCCCTATTTTTGATCGGAACACATTTCGCCAAGAATACGATCTTCTACCGGCTCAAGATCGGGCGCGCCAAGGAAGGGGCAACGCCGCGCTGTATGCACTGGCCGATCCGAGGCTGTTACAACGAAGTTTACTTCGACCAATTCACAGCTGAGCATCTGATTTCAAAACGGGTTAGCGGACAGATTATCAAATCCTGGGAGCTGCGCGAAGGGCGGGACCGCAACGAGGCGCTTGATTGCCGCGTTTACGCCGTGGCCGCGCTTGAAAGATTGCGACCGCTCTGGTCGGCGCTGAAGCAGAGGATCGAGAAATTGAAAGCCATATCGGTTCCGCCGGCGCCAGAACCGGAAACCAAAGCGGCAATAAAGCCCGCTGAACCCACTGCACCCCGCCCGCCCGCCCGCGTTCCACGCAGAATCGGCAGCAGCGGTTTTGTTGGAGGCTGGAAACGCTAAAACCCTTTGACTTTAACGTTAACGTGATTAACGTTCCAGGCAGTGGCCGCGGATGTTCCAACGACAGAACCGCTCGAATTCAGGGCGGGCGACACGGTTTTATGGACGAAGACCATTGCTGACTATCCAGCCGGCGAAGGGTGGGCGCTCACGTATTATATCGCCGGGCCGCAGCGGATCACCGTCACGGCATCGACGGACGGCGACACCTTTTCCGCCACGATTACCGCCGCGCAAACAACCGCGCTTCAAGCCGGGCACTACTTCATTGAGGGTTACGTTTCCAAGGACTCGGAGCGATTCAACGTTTATTCCGGTGACGTTCGGGTAAAGCCAAACTTCGCTAACGAGGCTGATGTTGCCCCCGGTTACGACGGGCGCAGTCATGCGCGGAAATGTCGCGACGCCCTGCGCGCCATGATGGAGGGCACCACGAGTAGCGCGATTATCGACTACACCATCTTCGGCGAGCGAAACGTCAAGCTGATGACGGTCGACGATCGGTTGAAACTTCTCGGGTATTACGAAAATCTCGTGCGCCAGGAGGAAGCGGCCGCAGCTCACGCCCGCGGCGAACGCACTGGAATTTACATGCGGTTCACAAGGCCACGATGAAGATTCTCGCCCCTATCCTTCGGCGGCTCGGCTACGTGCCCGCTCGCCACCATGCCCGCCGTGAATTCTCAGGCGCAGCCATTAACCGCCTGACTGCCGACTGGACGACGACGCCGATCTCCATTGATTCCCTGTTGCGTCAGGACATTGAGGTCTTAGCCGCGCGATGCGAGGAGCAATCTCGGAACAATCCTTATTTCGCCAAGTTTGAGCAAATGGTTTTGGGCAATGTTCTCGGGCACGAAGGAATCACGCTCAAGAACAAAGCCAGCGATCCGGTAGGATTCAAGAACGGGGAGATCGTGCCCGGCAAACTCGACGTGCTGGCCAACAAATTGATCGAGGATGCCTTTTGGGAGTGGGGTAAAAAAGTCAACTGCACCATTGCCAAGGATTCGACATGGCTCGAATGCAATCAGCTCGCGCTGAGGACTTGGGCGAAGAGGGGCGAGCCGCTGTGGCGAATGATTGTCGGACCGGAGGCGGAAAACCGATTTAACTTCGCCATCCAGCCGATCGCCACGTCGCGCATTGACCACACGCGAAACGAGAACCTTGCCGGCGGCGGATCGATCCGCATGGGTATTCAGCGCGATGCCCGCGGGCGACATACGCACATCTGGCTTTTTGATTCTGACCCGACGGACAATTTTCGAGTCGGTGGAGTGCGTTCCAAGCCCTACCCGGCAGGCGATTTCGTGCGCCCGATGATTTGTCATCAGGTTGGCCAAACTCGCCCCTTCCCGCCCGCCGCTCCGTCCATGCTCCGGGCCAAGATGCTGGACGGTTACGAGGAGGCACACCTTGAAGGTACTCGAGCAGCGGCTTGTAAGATGGGATTTCTTGTCACCAAGGCAGACGCGGGGGCGGTGCAATACGAAGGCGAAGCCGCGCCCGGAGGTGGAAAATACATGGATGCCGAGCCGGGGATGTTGCAGGAATTGCCCTGCGGCAAAGAATTCCAGCCGGCTGATTGGGGCTACCCAAACGGCGGTTACGGCGAATTCGTAAAAGACTGCCTGCGCGGAATCGCGGCTGGGTTGGGCGTGAGTTACAACACGCTCGCAAATGACTTGGAGGGCGTGAACTTTTCCAGTGGCCGCCTTGGTTTGATGGACGAGCGCGAGATGTGGAAGCTCCTGCAATCCTGGTGGTGGACGAATTTTTGCACGCCGATTTTTTCACGCTGGCTTGAGTCTGCGCTTTTGGCTGGAGCGATTGCGTTGGAACTTCCGAGCGGCGCAACCAAACCGCTACCAGCCGCGAAGTTCAAGAAGTTCAACCAGCCGTGCTGGCACGGGCGCCGTTGGCAGTGGGTTGATCCAACTAAGGAGGTCACCGCCAAGGAGTCCGAGATGGCAAACTACGTTACGTCGCCGACGCGCGTTCTTGCTGAACTTGGGGCCGATGAAGACGAGATTTTGCAGGAGTCCGCAGACTTTCTGAAGAAGTGCGAGGCGCTTGGGTTGCCAAAACCGCGTTGGGCACTGGAGGCACAGGCAGCAGAAACCGCAAAAATCGCGGCCGAGAAGGCAGAAGAAGAACCAGAAACACCGGCAAAAACTCCAGCCGAAAAAGAAACTTGAACTTTCCATTTTAACCCTCTACTTTAACGATAACGTTGATGCCAACAGCGAAGAAAATTTGCAGCACGCTAACTCGAACTTTCGAGTTGGACCGGGCTTCGGTTAGTGAGGCAGACCGGACTGTTTCCCTGAGCTTTTCCAGCGAGGAACCCGTTGACCGACATTTCGGCGTTGAGATTTTAGATCACTCCCCCGGTTCAATGGATTTGAGCCGCCTGAACAATGGCGCCCCTCTCCTTTTCAATCACGACCCAAATCGACACATCGGCGTTGTGGAGTCGGCGACGGTGGCAAGCGGACGAGGCACGGCCGTAGTCCGGTTCGCTGATGATGACGAGGGCGAAAAATACTTTCGGCGAGTGAAGACTGGAATCTCACGCAAGGTAAGCGTGGGCTACCGTTTCACAGACCAAAACAAGGTTGATGTCACGGAGGATGGTGGACGGGAAATCTACCGATTCCGCGCATGGCAGCCTTACGAAGTGAGCCTCGTTCCGATTCCAGCCGACGACACCGTTGGCGTCGGGAGGAGCCAAACCACCACAAACCAGGATTTTGAATTACCTATGAAACGCACACTTTTGCACACGCCGGACGCGCCCGCTGGGCTTCCGCCGGCCCCCACCGTTGACGCTCGCAAGGTTGAGCGCGAGCGATCGGCAGAACTACGCAAACTTGGAAAGCAATTCCGAGGGCGAATCTCAGACGTTGACGACCTTGTTGACGCAGCGATTGAGAAGGAAACAGAAGTCGCAGACTTCCAGCGCACTCTCCTTTCCAAGCTGTCCACCTCGCCGATCCCGAACGCCGATGAACCCATCACGCGCACTGTTTCTCAGCCAGGGACAATCACGGAGGTTCGTTCGCTTGGAGAGGAATATGTTCGCTCTCCGCAGTTCAAGGATTTCGCCAATAAGCGGACCGGAAAGTTCAGCATCGAGATCCCCGGATTGCTTTCTGAGCACATGAAGCGCGCCACGCTCACCACGAGCGGGTTGACTTCAATTCAGAAGGTTCCGGGCGTCATCCTGGTTGACACGCAGCCGCTCCGCGTTGCCGATCTTTTCGCGCAGGGCACGACCGCCAGCACGACGATCCGCTATACCAGCGAATCGAGCATCACCAACGCGGCGACCGCTGTTGCGGAGGAAGGCCAGAAGCCGGAAGCGACATTCGCGCTGGCCGAGGCTGACGTTGCAGTCAAGAAGTTGGCCGTTGTTGGTCGCGTGTCTGACGAATCCCTTCAGGATTATGAATACATGCAGAGCTACGTGAATTCGCGCCTGCTCTGGATGATTCAGCAACTCGAAGACACCGAGCTTCTGAACGGCGCCGGCGGGAACTCAATTACGGGCATCCTCAGCGTGGGCGGCATTCAGACCGAAGCGGCCGCAGCCAGCGCGACGCTCGCCGATGCGATTCACAAAGCGATCACCAAGGTTGCCAGCACGCCGGGTTTCGTGCAGCAGCCGGACTCCATCGTCATTCACCCGACGGACTGGCAAACGCTCGTCCTGACTCGCGACGGGAACAACCAGTATTACGTCGGCGGGCCGTTTACTGGCCAGTACGGCGCAGGTGGTATCCAGCGGAATGGCCCGTGGGGGTTGACCCCGGTTGTCACGACCGCGATTGCGCAGGGCACGGCCCTTGTCGGCGCGTTCAAAGTTGGCGCCCAAATCTTCCGCAAGAGCGGCCTGATGATTGAGAGCACGAACAGCGACGCGTCGGATTTCGTTTACAACCGGATCGCGATTCGCGCTGAGGAACGCCTCTGCCTGGTTCCGTGGCGGCCGAAAGCATTCTGCAAAATCACCGGAATTAACTAAGTGATCGACAAAAAGGAAACCAAAACCAATGAAAACCATTCTTTCACTTATTGCGATTCTGGCGATTGCTGGAAGTGCTACGGCGCAGCAGGTTGGCGGACCTCTCCGTCAGAACGCGCTGACGGTTAGCACCGCGTTCCTCGTTCCAGGATCCTCGACAACGAACATCCCATCCACGCTCGCCCCGGTATTTCTTTCGGGCCGGGACGGCTTGGGTTTCTCTGTTTACGTGGCGGGCACGAATGCTGCCTCCACCACCAACATGACGATCCTGTTGGAGCCGTTGATCTACAACGGAAGCGGGGTTTCGGCGGCGGGCAATCAGACATGGACGATTAGCGTCCCGCAGACCGGAACAACGGCATATCCGTATTGGACGAACCTTGCGAACACGACGGCGAACCTGTCCGACGTTGTTGGGGTGCGGATTAAATCCATCCAGAACACGAACCTCGCTTCGTTGTTCATTTCCAATGTCACCGCCTACGCCCGCCCATGACGAAGCCGTTTGAAACTGTAAACAGCGGGCACACCGTTACTGTTGACATCTACGTCAAGGCGGATGGAAGAACCGTGTGCAGTTCCACGGACAAGGCGGTTGCAGAAATGAAATACGCCAAGGGCGACCGGATAACGGAGGCGCAAAAGGCCGCCTTGATCTTTCCCGGCGCAAAATCTGACCCAATTCCTGATGCCAGCGAACGCTCCGCTGAAGTCATCCCCGACGCGGAGAAACGCCGCGGCAAGGGCAAGTAATTGGGTGATGGGTTGGAAGTCACTGGCGTGACTCAGGGCGCGGCGGACGACAACCGTCCGCGCCCTTTTAGCAAATGAACGCACTATCACAACTCGACGCTTTTTGCGTGTCGCACATGGTAAGCGACGCGCCGATCACGTTTGGGTTTGGTGGCGTGGATTACACGGGCACCACGGGCGCACGTGACACGATGAAGCAACTCACGGAGGGCGGTTTCCATGAAGATTCAGAATTCAGGATCCTCGTTAACCCGGCGCAGTACGGCTCGGCGGCAAAGCCAGCGGAAAAGGCTGTTCTTGCCGTCTGCGTGGACGGCGACGGAATTCCCTGTGCCGCTGACGACGCCGTGGGTTCCCGCATCAATGTTCGGGTGCAGGAAATTGGACGTGCGGGCGGCGGCATTACTTACACGGTGAGGACGGCGACAAGGGGATGAGCGCCACGCTTACAGTCTCAGTGCAGGAATTCAACAAGGCGGCGGCTTTGTGCATCGAGCGCAGCGAACGCACCTACGACC
>Ga0196977_1001091_pt1 | contig 11089 bp, 4 predicted proteins | sample S3v_1013CmetaG_FD_148634 | JGI IMG/M metagenome (GOLD analysis project Ga0196977, IMG submission 148634) | Soil microbial communities from Anza Borrego desert, Southern California, United States - S3+v_10-13C | ecosystem: Environmental > Terrestrial > Soil > Desert | place: USA: California...
CGCGGCTCACGGAAGTTTCATCCCGTTTCCCCGAGCGGATGATCTTGATCGCGCGCTGCTTCGCTTTTTCGAAATCGTCGAAGCTCACCGGTTTCAGCAGGTAGGAAAGCGCGCTGCTCCGGAACGCCTGGATCGCGTACTGATCGTAAGCCGTCACGAAGATCACCTCGAATTCGAAATCGAATCCTTTGCGCAGCAGGTCGAAGCCCGTCTGATCCTGCAGCCGGATGTCGAGGAAGAGCAGCTCGGGCCGCAGCGCGCTGACCAGGCGGTGCGCATCCTCCACGTTCCGCGCGCTGCCGGCGATCTCGAATTCGGGCGCGCCTTCGGCGATGATCGCTTGCAAGGCCTGCAGCGCGCCGGTCTCGTCGTCAACTAAAAAGACGCTGATCTTTTTCATGCTCGAAAGAAATTTGGATCGTTACCGTCACGCCCGGCCCCGGCGCATTGGCCTGCAGGCTGACTTCATACCTGTTGCGGTGCAGCGCGTTCAGGAGCTGCATGCGCTCGCGGTTGATCTGCGTGCCGATGCCGTTCCCGTGCTGCGCATCCGCAGCGAATCCTTTTCCATTGTCTCGGATGATGCACAGCACCGTGCCGCGCGCAGCCAGCTGAACGTCGATCTCGATGAGCCCTGCGCGCCCGAGGCCGACCATGCCGTGGATCACCGCGTTCTCGACGTAGGGCTGGATGAGCATGACCGGGATCTTCAGCTCTTCGGCGCGGATGCGCGGGTCGATCGTGATGCGGTAGCTGAACGCATCGTCCAGGCGCATGCGTTCCAGGTCGAGGTAATTGCGCAGCGATTCCAGCGCTTTCGACAGCGGCAGCTCGTCCTGGCCGGATTGCTCCAGCGCATGGCGGATGTGCATGGCGAACTTGGCCAGGTAGTCGCTGGACTCGCGCGTGTTCTTGCGCAGGATGAACGACTGGATCGAGCTGAGCGCGTTGAAGACGAAATGCGGTTTCAGCTGCGTGGTCAGCGCGCGCAGGCGCAGGCTGTTCTTTTCATTTTCCAGGCGCGCCCGCGCCGCCTTCATCCGGCTCACGAAATAAAAAGGGAACGCCAGCACGGAAGCCAGCGCGAGCACCGACAGCGCGATGAACCAATTCTCCTCGTAGAAATAGCGATCGACGTGAAAGAAAAAATCAACCTGCTTGCCGTAACGGTCTTTGACCTGCAGCGTGTAATCGCCCGCGGGAAGATTGTAGAACGCCAGCGCCTCCGACACGCCTTCCTGCCAGCTCGTGCGCAAGGGCAGCAAGCGAAATCGATACGTGTAGCTGCCGCCGTCCTTGAAGCTGATGGAAGCGATCCTGAATTCGATCGAAGCGTCGTTGTATATCTGCGGCGACTGTTGCGGCGGCAGCTCCGCACCGTTCACCGCCACGCTGCTGATGTCGATCACGCCATGCGCTTCCGGCTGCTGCGCGAAAAAAAGCGGCAGCGTGAAAATTTCCGATTCGCTCAGGCAGTACACGCTGTCGCCGATCACCTCGATGTCTTTGATCAGCCGCTTCGGCAAGCCCAGCGCATGGGAAAGATTTATGCAGCTGATATGCTCCGCCCCGGATCTATCCGCGGTCAATTCAACGAGCCCGTCTGCGGTGCCGATCAGCACGCGCCCGCGCTCCACCTTCCGCACGCACTGCACGTCGTGCCGGCCGGGATGATCGAGCCGTGTGAAATGCCCGGCGCTCGTGTCCAGCCGGTAAAAATGACCGTCGGCCGATGCGGCAATGAACATATCCGCGAGCTCGAACAGCCGCACGGCGCCTTTTAATCCTTGAAAATTTTTGATCAGCAGGGCGCTGTCCTTTTCGGGCAGCAGCCTGATCTTAAAAATGCCGTCGGCCGATACGAGCCAGAACAGGTTTGCTTTTCCCGCCGGGGAAATTTGCCGCACCCGCCGCGCGGAAATTCCGTTCAGCAGCGTACGCTCTTTGCCATCCGCGCGATGCCGGAGCAACGCCACGCTGCTGTAGATCGTATCGGTTCCTGCAACCGCCATGCACACGGCTACATGGCGCATCGGGACCGTGCGCAGCTTGCCGGAACGCCAATCGATGCAGCTGATCTTGTGCGAATTCTCATTGGTGAGGTAAGAAAAGCAATTGCAATGCTCCTGCGTGAGAACATCATAGCGCGCATTGACGACCTGCTCACACCCCGCCGGCGGCGGCGAAAGCCGTCTTCCGCGAAACAGCTGGAACGTCTCCGTCATCCCCGCCAGCTGGCCCTCGTGCGCGTCGATGAACTTTGCCCTGGTCTTTTTCCCGTCGTGCATCACGTGGCGCGCATCCATGAACGGCGCGTACAGCAGCCCTTTCTCGTCGGTGCCGAACCAATAGCCGCCTTCGAAATCCTTTTCGATGGAATAGATCCTTTCACGGGGAAAAATGCGAGAAACAATTTTTCCGCCGGTGATCTTATACGCGCCCGCGCCTTCCGTTCCCACCCACAGCACAGAATCGTTCTCGAAAAAAATGCTGTTCGAAACCGGCGCATCGAATTGAAAGCGGATCACGGTGTCATTGATGAACAGGTGCAAACAAAAGGCTTTCGCGATCGCAAATGCCTTCGACGCGTTCCCGCAGAAAGCCGCGGGACGCTGCGTGCGCACGGTATCAGAAAAAGAAAACCGCCGCCGGTTGAACGTGATCCCCGCTTTCGTTTTGGAGCAAAGGCCGATCAGTCGTCCGCCCCGCGTCAAAAAGCCGTCTTGCATGCGGGTGCTTTTACTCATGACGAGCGCTGCTTTTTCATTCGCCGCTTCCACCACGGCCGCCGGGCTGCCGATGTAAATGCGGTCGTTTTCGAACGCCAGGCGGTTCGGCACCTGTCCCGCGAAAAATTCCCGGATGCGATCGTTCTGCGGATGCGCAACAGCAGCCCCGTTCCGCACCGCATACAATCCGCCGTCCAGCGTCACCAGCCAGATCGTTCCGTCCGGCGACTCGTCAACGAGCAGCACGCACGTTTCCCGCGCGCCGCCGAGATCGATGGGGCTGAAGCGCTTGCCGTTGTAAACGCTCAGCCCGTTCGAGGTAGCGATCCAGAGCAGGCCTCTCGAATCGTTGTGCAGGCAGAGCACGAAATTCGAATGCAGGCCGTCCTCCGCATCGTACACGGCGTGCAGCGGCTCGAACGTTTGCACGGCTTGCGCGCGGCTGCTGAAGCAGCAAAGCAAAAACCACAGCTTCAAAAAAATTGTTTGTGCGGGGATGCGCATGGCGGAAGGCTTGATCGCGTCGAAGAAAAGTAGGTAAAATAGCCGGCGGCAAACGTTTTTCGCCGCAGCATTTTCCGAACGGCGCTTATCAATTTTTTAACGGCGGATCGCCGCCTGGCCGGGAGGTCGCTGTCGCTCGTGCGCACAGGCATTTTCCGTAACTTGCAGGATTATTTTTTTATTCACGGGCGGACTGCCGGATCGATGCCGGAAGCTGCTCTTTTGATGCACTTCGATCGTTAGGATGAAAATCTTCCGGCTGCTGCGTTTCGTCGTCCTGTTCCTTCCCGCCTGCCTGTCCGCGCAGTCCCTCCCGCCCGATTCGATCCGCGCGCAGCTGGAACGCCTGGAGCAAAATCGCGAAGCGCCCGGTTACCTCGACGACAAGATCGGCGCGCTGGGCACCTTGTTCCAGTCCATCGTGCATTCCGATCCGAAGGAAGCGATGAAGATCACCGACCGGCTGGCGGAATGCCTGCGTGAAAAAGGCGACTCCGTAAAATATTACGAAGCGCTGTACCGCCACAAAGCCATCGCTTCCGAAGCGATGGGCGATTACACCGGCAACCTGTATTACCTCGAAGCGTACGCGGAAGCCTTGAACCGCATCGGCAAAGGCGACGGCTATGCTTACGTGGACATCGGCAACGTGTATTTCCGCTTCGGGCTGCTCGAATTGGCGAAGGACAGCTATGGACAGGCGCTGGAGATCTTTGAAAAAGAGAACAACGCGCTGGGGCAAGGCACCGTGCGCAACAACCACGCGCAGATCTTCATGCAGCAGGAGCGATACGATTCAGCCCTGCAGGAGCTGCGCGCCGTGCATCACCTGCGCCTGCACGTGCTGAAAGACGAGGTCACCGCCGGCGATTCGAAATACCTGATCGGCATCTGCTTCCGGAAAATGCGGCGTTACGATTCTGCAAAAGTGTACATGCACCAAGTGCTGGAGCTGCTGAACGGCGAGGCGTTGCGCGTGCACACGGACAAGGTGGCGCTGACGGAAGAGTACTCCGGCGCGTACAATCAAATGGCCGGCCTTTTCATCGCCGAGAAAAACTGGGACAGCGCCGCGCATTATCTCCGCAAAGGAAGCGAGCTGTACGCGCGGATGGGTTACGATCGCCGGCTGCTCAACACGTATTCGAACTGGGCGCATCTGTATCTCGGGAAAAACAAGCCGGACAGCGCGCGCGCGTACATCCGGCGCATCGAGGAAAAAGCGGGAAGCGCGCAAAGTCCCGACCTGCGCATGAGCCTGTACACGCTCTACGCCGAGTACTGCAAAGCGACCGGCGACATGGAAAACCATTACCGCTACCGGATGCTGATCCACCAGCTCAACGATTCGATGAACCGCGCCTCGCTGGATGAAAGCGTGCTGATGACGGCGAGCACCGTGAAACAGCTGAAGGACAAGGCGCGCATCGAAACCCAGGATGCCGAGCTGCTGCGCAAGAACGCGCTTGTCGAGCAGCAGGAAAAAGAAAAGCTGTTTCTCTTCGCCATCTCCGGCCTCTTCCTGCTCGTGATCGCCGGCGGCATTTACTTCTACCTTCAGATCCGCAAGAAGAACCGCCTCATCGGCGTCTACAACCGCGAGCTCGAAGCGGCGAACGCCACGAAAGAAAAATTCCTCTCCGTCATCAGCCACGACCTGCGCAACCCGTTCAACACGCTCATCGGCATGTCGAGCATCCTGGTGAACAATGTGCGCGAGCGAAAAATGGACCAGGTCGCCTCCAACGCCGAAGCCATCAGCGAATCTTCGCGCAAAGCCTACGTGCTGCTCGACAACCTGATGCAATGGGTGAGCCTGCAGAAAGAAAAGATCAGCGTGCGCAGGGAGGCGCTGAGCGCAGCCGCGCTCGTGGACGAGGTGCTGAACCTGCTGCGCAACCAGGCCCTCGCGCAAAGCGTCAGCATCACGAAAGACATCCGCACCTCCACGATCATCGCCGACAAAAACCTGATGCAGGTGGTGCTGCGCAATTTGCTGTCCAACGCCATCCGCCACATTCCCGTCGGCGGCGCCGTGCGGATCATTATCGAAAAAGATGCCGAAGATATTCGCCTGGTCGTGGAAGACAACGGCGAGGGCCTCGGTGAAGAGACCCTGCGCACGCTGTTCGACAAAAAAGATCACGCCGGCATCGCGCGCAAGGGCGGCGGGCTGGGGCTGGTGCTCGTGCGGGAATTCGTGGAGCAGATGGGCGGGACGATCGGCGCGGAAAATATTCCCGGCAGCGGCGCGAGGTTCACGATCGTTTTGCGGGACGCCGCCGTGCAGGACGGCGAGGCATCGTCCGGGAGCAAGACCGAGACATCCGAGTTGAAGCTGGACGCGCAGGACAAAAAAAATCTTGCCGCGCTGGCCCGCGCGCTGGAGCAATACGAGATCTTCGATACCACCGAATTGCGTAACTTGATCAACGCGCACAGCGCAGTCTCCGCAACGGAGAAAGAATGGATCGAAAGAATGTCGCAGGCCGTGTACCGGGCGAACGCGGAACAGTTCAGGCAGCTCATCGAATTGGCAAAGCACGAATGAAAATTTTCGAAGGAAAAACCATCCTCGTCGCCGACGACGATCCCGGCAACCGCGAGCTCGTGATCAGCACGATGACGGGGCTGGGCAGCAACGTGAAAGTGCTTTCCGCCGCGCACGGCGGGCAGGTGCTCGACATCCTGGCGCGCCGCAACGCCGACGCCGTGCTGCTCGACTGGGAGATGCCGGTGAAGGACGGGTTCACCGTATTGCAGGAAATGAAAGCGCAGGAAAATTGGAAAGACATTCCCGTGCTGATGTACACCGGCGTGATGACCGCTTCCGCCAACCTCGTAAAAGCCCTGGAGATCGGGGCCGACGATTTCATCCGAAAACCCGCCGAACCTGTTGAGATCATCGCGCGCATCAAATCCGTGCTGCGGCAGCGCGAAGCGTTCAAGGCGCGCATGCAGCTCGAGCGCGAGAGCGCCGAAATGCGCAGCCTGCTGCTGAAGACCGAGAACGATTCGCTCAAGGAGCAGCTGAATAACTATCTCATTCTCCTCTCGCGAAAAAACGAAGTGCTCATCAACGTGCGCGACCGGCTCCGCAGCGGCGAAAGCAACGAAGAAGCGGCCGCGTACATCGACTCGCTCATCAACACGGAAAACTACTGGGACGAGCTCTTCCGCCAGTTCGGCCGCCTCGACAAGAATTTTCTTTCCTCGCTCAGCCGCCGCCATCCCGATCTTTCGCCCAACGAGCTGAAATTCTGCCTGCTCATCAAAGCCGGCATGGGCTCGAAGGACATCGCCAGCCTGATGAACGTGACCTCCGCCGCCATCGAGAAAAGCCGTTACCGCATCCGCAAAAAATTCGAGCTTTCTCCTGAAGAAGGATTAGAGAAATACATTTTCGCGATCTGAGCGCTCCGGGCGCGCGTAAAAACTTCATGGTTTTTCTTGCATCGTCCGCAGGCGCCGCACAAAGCTGCCTGATCCGCGATCTTCGCTTGCAAAGCAGCTGCCGGGCCCCTGTTTTTTCTTCCTGAACCGCGCTGAATCTTACACCTCGCCCCCCGCCAAAACCGGTTTAATTCAGGGATTTAAAGGTACCCGTCCGGGTTTTGTCCGGCCCGGGAATTTGACTCCCCGTACAGCCGGGGATACATTTGCCGCACTTCCTTCTTCCATATCGTCGAACCCACGATCGCGTTTTCCCCGGCGCAGAAGAAGAGATTGCACATGTGAAAGAAAAACCCTTTATCCAAAAATGAAACAACGGTTCATCCTGTTTTGTCTGCTGCTCAGCGCGTCGCTGTTCGGCCAGGTCATCACGCCTTTCTCGATCCGCTACCAGGTCACTCAGAAAGGCGGTATCCGCTACATTTCCAACACGGCGGTCACCTGCAGCGGCGGCGGCTGCGGCGCGGGACGCACGGAAGTTCCTCCCGCGGGCACTTCGACCGATAACGGTTTTAACGCCGCCTACGTCGACATCGATACGGACGGCTCGACATTCCAGTCGTCGGCCGACAGCATCGCGCTGCCCACGTGCAGCCAGATCTCCTGGGCAGGCTTATACTGGGGCGGTGAGATCACCAACGCGGCGGCCAACTATGCCACGCGCAACCAGGTGCGGCTCAAGGTCAATAACGGCGTGTACCAGAACCTGACGGCAGACAACCTGCAGGACAACAACGTCGGCTTCGACACGTACCACTGCTTCAAGAACATCACTTCGATCGTGCAGGCGGCCGGCACGAACGCGCGCTTCACCCTCGCGAACGTAGCCGCGCGCGTAGGCGGCACCAACCGCTTCGGCGGGTGGACGATCGTCGTCGTGTACAAGAACGATCTGCAGCCGATGCGCAACCTGACCGTGTTCAACGGTCTCTCGAACGTTTCCGGCTCCAATCCCATCACCGACATCACCGTCAGCGGATTCCTCACGCCGCTTTCCGGGCCCGTAACCTTCGAGGTCGGCAACGTGACCTACGACGGCGACCGCAGCTCCACCGGCGACCAGCTGATGTTCAACGGCGGCAGCGGCTTCGTGAACATCTCCGACGCCGTGAACCCGCTCAACGATATTTTCAACAGCACCTATTCGTACAACGGCGTTCAGAAAGTCGCGCCCTTCATCAATCCCGGCTATACGAACAGCCTCGGCTACGACGCCGATATTTTCATTCCGAACAACGCCGCCAAAAACTACATCGGCAACAGCGCGACCTCGGCTACGCTGCGCCTGACTACGGGCGGAGAAACGTTCCTCACGCAAGTGGTGACGATGGCCATCGACGTGTACGAGCCCGATCTGCGCGCGGCGGTTCGCGCGGTGGATCTCAACGGCGGCACCGTGCTGCCCGGCGACATCATCGAATACACCGTCGTGGGCAAGAACATCGGCTCCGATCCCGCGGTCAACACGTTCATCGTCGACTCGCTCGAAGGCAACGCGGTGTACGTGCCGGGCTCGCTGCAGATCACTTCCGGCCCGAATCTCGGCGCGAAAACGGACGCGGCAGGTGACGACCAGGGCGAATACATCGCGGCGTCGCGCACGATCAGGGTACGCATCGGCACCGGTGCGAACGGCGTCTCGGGCGGGCAGGTGAACAACTCTTCGCTCGGCGTCGACAGCACGCAATTCAAATTCCGCGTGACCGCCACTACCGACTGCATCATCCTGGCCTGCGACAACATCATCAACGCACGCGCGCACATCTACGGAACAGGCAACGTTTCCGGCAACACCTGGAGCAACGGCAGCAACCCCGACATCTTCGACGTGTTCGGCTGCCCGATCCCCGGCACGACTACGACCCCGATCCAATCCACCGGCTGTCCCTCGCCTTCAGCAAGCAGCAACACGCCCGTCTGCACCGGCAGCACGATCACCCTGAGCACTGCGCCTTCCTCCGTCGGCTCTACCTATGCGTGGACGGGCCCGGGCGGATTCGTCTCCTCGTCCGCCAACCCGTCACGCGCCAACGCCACCGCGGCGATGGCGGGTACGTACACCTGCGTGATCACGCCGCCGAACTACGCGTGCTCCTTCACCGTCACAACGACTGTAGCGATCAACACCACACCGGCTACGCCTTCGCCTTCGAGCAACACGCCCGTCTGCACCGGCAGCACGATCAACCTCAGCACGGCCGCAGTCGCCGGCGCGACATACAGCTGGACTGGCCCCTCCGCATTTACTTCTTCCCTGCAGAATCCCACGCGCGCCAACGCCACCGCTGCGATGACGGGAACGTATTCCGTAACGGTCACTGCGAACGGCTGCACTTCTGCAACAGGAACAACAGCCGTTGTCGTCAACACTACACCCGCAACACCTTCGCCTTCGAGCAACACGCCCGTCTGCACCGGCAGCACGATCAACCTCAGCACGGCGGCAGTCCCCGGCGCGACGTACAGCTGGACTGGCCCCTCCGCATTTGCTTCTTCCCTGCAGAATCCCACGCGCGCCAACGCCACCGCTGCAATGGCGGGAACGTATTCCGTAACGGTCACCGCGAACGGCTGCACCAGCGGCGTCGGAACAACGGCAGTCGTCGTGAACACTACGCCCGCGACGCCTTCGCCTTCGAGCAATACGCCGGTGTGCACCGGCAATACGCTCAACCTTTCCACAGCCGCAGTCGCAGGAGCAACTTATTCGTGGACGGGCCCGAACAGCTTCTCTTCCTCCTTGCAGAATCCTTCGCTCGCATCGGTGAACACGTTTGCAGCAGGAACGTACAGCGTCACCGTCACAACGAACGGCTGCACCAGCGCAGTGGGAACAACGGCTGTTGTCGTGAACACGACTCCTGCAACACCTTCGCCTTCGAGCAACTCGCCCGTCTGCACGGGCAGCACGATCAACCTCAGCACAGCCGCCGTGCCCGGCGCAACGTATAGCTGGACGGGGCCTTCCGCATTTGCTTCTTCGGTGCAAAATCCCACGCGCGCGAACGCCACCGCTGCAATGTCGGGAACGTACTCGGTGACGGTAACGGCCAACGGCTGCACCAGCCCGATCGGAACAACAGCCGTCGTGGTGAACGCGACGCCGGCAACACCCACCGCATCGAGCAACTCGCCGGTATGCGCGGGCAACGCGATCAATCTCTCTACGCCTGCAGTTGTCGGCGCCAGCTATTCCTGGACGGGGCCGAACAGCTTCACCTCCTCGCTGCAGAATCCCACGATCCTTTTTACGTCGACTGCGGACGCAGGAACCTACAGCGTCACGATCACCGTCAACGGCTGCGTTTCAGGCACCGGCACGACAGCAGTAATCGTCAACGCTACGCCGGCTGCGCCTGTTGCATCCAGCAATTCGCCGGTATGCTCGGGCAGCGCGCTCAACCTTTCCACGCCGGCAGTCGCAGGCGCGACCTATTTGTGGGTGGGGCCGAACGGCTTCACCTCCTCCGCGCAAAATCCCACGATCGCTTCTCCGACGACGGCCGATGCGGGAGCGTATGACGTAGTCGTTACAGTTGCAGGCTGTCCCTCGGCGCCCGGCACAACGGTCGTCGTGATCAGCTCGACACCCGCAACACCCTCGCCTTCGAGCAACACACCGGTTTGCACCGGCAGCACGCTCAACCTTTCCACTGCTGCGGTCAGCGGCGCAACGTATTCGTGGACGGGCCCCAACGGCTTCACCTCTTCCGCGCAAAATCCCTCGATCGCTTCGGTGACGGCCGCGGAAGCAGGAACGTACAGCGTGACGGTGACGGCGAACGGCTGCACCAGCGCCATGGGAACAACCGCTGTCGCGGTGAACGCAACACCTGCAGCGCCTTCCGCTTCGGGCAACTCGCCCGTCTGCTCGGGCAACGCGCTCAACCTTTCTACTCCTGCCGTCGGCGGCGCGACGTATTCCTGGACGGGCCCGAACAGCTTCACCTCATCCGTGCAGAACCCCTCCATTGCATCGGCTACGACGGCAGCGACCGGCACCTACAGCGTGACGGTCACTGTCGCCGGCTGTACCTCCGCGAGCGGCACAACGAACGTCACGGTGAATGCAACACCTGCCACACCGGTCGCTTCGAGCAACTCACCTGTCTGCTCGGGCAACGCACTGAATCTTTCTACTCCCGCAGTCGGCGGTGTCACGTATTCGTGGACAGGGCCGAACAGCTTCACCTCATCCGCGCAAAACCCTTCCATCGCTCCTGCGACAACGGCTGATGCGGGAACGTACAGCGTAACGCTCACCGAAAACGGCTGCACGTCCGCAGTTGGAACGGTTGCGGTCGTCGTCAACGCGACGCCTGCGACGCCTTCCGCATCGAGCAACTCGCCTGTCTGCTCGGGCAACGCGCTGAATCTTTCTACTCCCGCAGTCGGCGGCGCTT
>Ga0196977_1001092_pt1 | contig 11074 bp, 12 predicted proteins | sample S3v_1013CmetaG_FD_148634 | JGI IMG/M metagenome (GOLD analysis project Ga0196977, IMG submission 148634) | Soil microbial communities from Anza Borrego desert, Southern California, United States - S3+v_10-13C | ecosystem: Environmental > Terrestrial > Soil > Desert | place: USA: California...
CCGGAGCCGGTTGCGCGGTCGCGGCGGGCTGTTCGGCGGGCTTGCGGCGGCCGAAGATGGCCCACGACGGGCTGGCCATGCCGAGCACGACGATGGCGGTGGTTGCGGCGAGCGCCAGCCTGCGCGACATGAGCGGACTCCTGGACTGTCGGCCGAGCCTGCTCGCCCCCCGTCAAGGAAGCGTTAAGACAGTCGGGCCCCATCGCCGCAGAAAGCCTTCCCATGCACGAGTCCCTGATCGCTTCGTCCAAGGCCGCCGTCCCGGTGCTGGGGCTGTTCGAGGAGGACTTCGAGGGCCGCTTCCCCGACGCGCGCGACCAGGGCGTGGCCAGGGCCAACGCCTTCAAGGGCCAGGCCGGCAAGCTGATCCTGGTCTCCGGGCCGGACGGCGCCCTGGAGAAGGTCTGGTACGGCCTCGGCAAGGCGGCCCACCCCGACCTCATGGTGCTCCGCGGCCTCTCGGCGCGGCTGCCGGACGGCGACTACGCGATCGAGCTCAGCCGGCCGCTGATCGACCCGAACGCGCTGGCGCTCGGCTGGCTGCTCGGGACCTACCAGTTCGACCGCTACAAGCCGGCCAAGGAGCGCCAGCGCCCGCGCCTCGTCGCCCCCAAGGGCGCTGATATCGAGCAGGCGAAGCGCATCGCCTCGGCCTGTGCGCTCGCCCGCCAGATGGTCGACACCCCGGCCGCGGACATGGGCCCGCGCCAGATCGAGACCATCGCCCGCGAGATCGCCGAAGAGCACGCCGCCGAGATCGCCGTGACCAGCGGCGAGGACCTGGCCCGCGACTACCCCGCCGTCCACGCCGTCGGCCGCGCCGCCGATCCGGCCCGCGGTCCCCGCATCGTCGAGATCACCTGGAACGGGGACCGCGCCGACCTTCCCCTCGTCGCCCTCGTCGGCAAGGGCGTGGTGTTCGATTCCGGCGGCCTCGACATCAAGGCCGCGTCGGGCATGCGCAACATGAAGAAGGACATGGGCGGCGCCGCCCACGCCCTGGCGCTCGGGCGCCTCGTGATGCAGGCCGGGCTGAACTGCCGGCTGAAGGTGCTGGTCCCGGCGGTGGAGAACGCCATCTCCGGCGACGCCTTTCGCCCCGGCGACGTGCTGAAGACGCGCAAGGGCCTGTCGGTCGAGGTCGGCAACACGGACGCCGAGGGCCGACTGATCCTGTCGGACGCCCTGGCCCGCGCCGGCGAGCACGAACCGGAGCTGACCGTCGACTTCGCCACCCTGACCGGCGCGGCGCGGGTGGCGCTCGGGCCCCAGCTGCCGCCGTTCTACACCGACGACGAGGCGCTGGCCGCCGACATCGCCGAAGCCGCCCGGGCCGTCGACGATCCGGTCTGGCGCATGCCCCTGTGGCGCGGCTACCGCGACGCGGTCGAGGCCGAGATCGCCGACCTCCGGAACGACTCCGCCGACTGGGCCCAGGCCGGTTCGGTGACCGCCGCCCTGTTCCTGCAGCGCTTCGCGCCGGAGTCGGGGTGGTGGGTCCACTTCGACATCTTCGCCTGGAACCCGAAGGCGCGGCCCGGCTGGCCCGCGGGCGGCGAGGCCCAGGCCATGCGCGCCGTCTTCGCCGTGCTGCGGAAGCGCTACGGATGAATCTCGAGGGCATCGACCTATCGTCCGCGGCGCGGCGCAGGATGTTCGAAACCGCCTTCGAACAGTTCGAGGGCGGATGGGTCTACTACCGCTCCAGCTGGTCCAGGGGTGTGCCGGTCACCGCCGAGGAGCGTGAGCTGTTCGTCGCCGACTGGACGCCGGAGAAGAGCGCCGAGTTCCACCGCCGGATCGCCGGCCGCCAGCCGGTCACACCGGCGCGGGGGCTGCGGCCGTTCGCAGAGATCATGCGCGCCCTGCCGAGGGGCGTGGTGTGGGCGATCTTCACCGGCGCGGTCGCCGCCCTGATCCTGTCCTGGGACGCGACGCCGTTCTGGCGGGTGACGCTGTGGTGGCTGGCCGGGGCCTTCTTCCTGATCTCGGCGGCGATCTTCGTGCTGCGCCGCTTTCGCGAGTAACCGCCGCGCTCGTTAACGGCATTTTCGCAAGGCTCGCCTAGCCTCTGGCGCTCGACCCGCAGAAGGCGCCGCCTTGACGTACGACCCCCGCAACACCCTGGCCCGCGAGGACCTCGCCGCCGAGTCGCTGGAGGGGATCGTGCGCGCCGCGCGCTTCGTGCGGCCGGAAGCCATGCAGTGCGTGGCCGCCTCGGCCGCCATCCGCCGCGACGCCTCGGAAGCCTCCGAGCAGATGGACCAGATCCTGTTCGGCGAGGTGTTCGAGGTCGCCGAGCGCCGCGACGGCTGGCTATGGGGCCAGGCGCGCCGCGACGGCTACGTCGGCTGGCTGCGCAAGGACGCCTTGGCCGAGCCGGTGATCGCGCCGACGCACCGCATCGCCGCGCTGCGCACCTACGCCCATCCGGAGCCCGACATGAAGACCGGGCCGGGCCTGCTGCTGACCATGAACGCGCTGGTCACCGTCGAAGCGACCGACGGCAAGTTCGTGCGCCTGGCGCGCGCCGGCTGGGTGGCGCAGAGCCACCTCGGCGACCTGCTGACTTTCGAAGACGACATGGCCGGCGTGGCTGAGCTCTACCTCGGCGCTCCCTACCAGTGGGGCGGGCGCGAGAGCCTGGGCCTCGACTGCTCGGGCCTGGTGCAACAGGCGCTGCTCGCCTGCGGCAAGGGCTGCCCGCGCGACGCCGACATGCAGGAGGCGGAGCTGGGCGAGGTCATCGGCGAGGCCGACGTCGCGCGCGGCGACCTGGTGTTCTGGAAGGACCACGTTGGCATCCTGCTCGACCGCGACCGCCTGATCCACGCCAACGGCTTCCACATGGCCGTGGCGGTGGAACCGCTCAGCGAGGCGGTGGCAAGGAACGGGACGCCGACCAGGTACCGGCGGCCTTAGAGCCCTTTCGAACACACCGCGCCCTGACCTCTTGGAGGCCATTGTGCGCCGGGGTCAGGCCGTCTCAAGGATGCGAAGCACCGGCTCCGCCGGCGGCTCGCTACGCGAGCCGTCCTTGACACGGCCTGACCCGAAGGCGCGATCGTTCCACCAAGAGCGTTAGGGACAGGTCCGCAGCGACGCTGCAGCTTTGATCAGGGAAACGGCCGCCCCGGCGCGGTCGCCGCGGCCGCGGCCGCCTCTTCCTTCTTCATCCGCCGGTGCGTCGAGAGCGCCTCCATGATCGTCTTCAGCACCGCCAGCAGGGCCACGGCCGCCGCCGGCTGGCCCAGCGCCACCACGGCGATGGCGCCGCCGATGACGGTCAGGTGCATGACGATGATGCGGCCGTAGGGCTCGCCCATGGTCGATTGCAGGCTGGCGGCCTTCCAGCCGCCGGACCGGATCCACTCGATGAAGGCGGTGAGGTGGAAGGCGGTCATGGCGACGAGCGGGACGGCGTAGTCCCAGCGCAGGGCCCAGATGGTCTTCAGCGCCTCCAGCGGGTCGCCGCCGGTGAAGGTCCCGCCCGCCACCAGCAGGATAAAGACCAGGTGGCCGAGGCAGAAACCGCCGTAGTGGATGATGAAGAAGGGGATCAGGAAGAGGGCGGTCAGCACGCCGCCGACGCCCTCGCGGAAGGCCGCCACCGCCATGCGCCCGATGTTGATGACGCCCAGCACTACGTTCTCGGCCCAGTACAGGAGCAGCAGGGCGAGCGCGTCCCAGCCGAAGAACAGCACGCAGAAGGCGGGGATCAGGTTGATGACCAGCACCGCCAGCACCGGCGGCCGCTTCCACAGCCCGGCGAAGAGGTTGATGAGCAGGACCGCGATCTGGCTCATCGCCCGCCCTGGCTCTCGTGCAGCCGCCCGTCCCGGCCGATGGTGAAGCTCCGCCCGTTCCACTGCAGCGACAGGCCTGCCGCGCTGGACGCGCCCGTGCTGTTCCTGTTGGCCAGCGACCAGCCCGCCTCGATGAAGGTCTTCAGAACCGCCAGCAGGGCGATGTAGCTGGCCGGCATGCCGGTGGCGCCCAGCACCGCCGCGCCGCCGATGATGGTGATGTGCATGACCACGATGCGGCCGTAGGGGGCGAACATCTGGCGGTTTGCCGACCCCTGCTGCCAACCCTTGTCGGCGCGCCAGCGCAGGAAGTCGGCCAGCTGCAGCGCGCCTATGGAGGCGACCGCGATCAGGAACGACCAGGGCTCGAACCCGCCGCCGGCGCGGCCCAGCCCGACAGCCTCCGAAGCGCCCTCGGGCGCGAACACCGTCCCGATGAGCACCGCGAAGATCCCATGCACCAGGGTGAACATGCCGTAGTGCAGGACGAAGAAATTGGAGAGGCGGAAAAGCTCGAGCACGCCGGAGACGTGCCGCTCATAGGCGCGGAGCTTCAGCGTGTTGAACACGCCGACAAAGACGTTCTCGATCCAGTAGAGCAGGAGCAGCGCCAGCGCGCTCCAGCCGAACCAGAGCACGCCCGCGACGGGGATCAGGTTGATGGCCAGGACGACCAGCAGGGGCGGCTTCTTCCAGAAACCGAGCAGTCCGCCGACGAGGCCGGCCAGGATAGCGATCCAGCGGCCCATCGGTGCTCAGCCCCCTTGGCGTGCGCCCTTACTTCTTGGCGGGCGGCGGCGTTCCGGTGACCGCCTCGGCCGGGCGGTCGGACTGGACGGTGTTGGTTTGCTGCGTCGGCTGGCCGGCGGCCCCCGTGACCGGGGTCTGGCCGCCCTGAGCGCCAGGAGCCAGCGGCCCGGTCTGCGGCCCGGTCGCGGCGGCGGCGGCGGGCGCGGCCCCGGCCTGGCGCGAGGGATCCGGCGCCGGGATGGCGTAGCCCGAAGAGCCCTGGGTGCGCAGCCAGGCGATCAGGTTGATTCGGTCCTCGACCTTCTTCAGGCCGGCGAAGCTCATCTTGGTGCCGGGCACGTCCTTGGACGGAGCCAGCAGGAACTCGTTCAGGGCGTCGTAGGTCCAGTTCGGGGCCTCGGCGCGATGGCCGGTCAGGGCCTCGGAGTAGGCGAAGCCGGCGTGGCTGGCCACGCCGCGGCCGACGACGCCCATCAGGGCCGGGCCCGTGCCGTTGGCGTCCAACTTGTGGCAGGAGGTGCAGCGCGAGAACAGCGCCTCGCCCTTGGCCAGGTCGGCCGAGGCCAGCACCGTGCCCCAGTCGGGCGGCAGCTGCGGGCCCGGGGCTTCACCCGGGACTTCTTCGACGACCTCGATCTGGTAGCCCATCTTCTCGGATTCGTGGCCCGGCGCGAACATAATCGCCGAAACCTCGCGCACGCCGAGGATGACGAGGCCTGTCGCCAGGGCCGCGCCAAAGATCTTGTTCCACTTGAGGTCGCCACTCATGCGTTTCGTAGGTCCTGAAGGCCGGATTCTTGCGCCCGGCTCTCTTACACGGTAGCGCCGTGCGCGCAACCGAGCAGAAGCGGCAAGTGCATCCGATAATCGTCATTCCGGCGCGTCTTGCCGCCACACGCCTGCCGGACAAGCCGCTGGCGGACATCGGCGGGGTTCCGATGATCGTCCGCGTCCTGCGCCAGGCCGAGGCCGCCGACGTCGGTCCCGTGGTGGTCGCGGCCGGGGACCGGGCCATCGTCGAGGCGGTCGAGGCGGCGGGCGGCCGGGCGGTGCTGACCGATCCGGCGCTGCCCTCGGGGACCGACCGGGTGCGCGAGGCCCTCTACGCGGTCGACCCCGACGCGGCGCACGACGTGGTGGTCAACCTGCAGGGCGACATGCCCTTCGTGTCGCCGCAGGTGATCCGCGGCGCCGTGCAGCTGTTCGCCGACCGGCCCCGGCTGCAGATGGGCACGCTGATCGCGCCCGAGGCCTCGCCGTCCGACCGCAGCAATCCGGACGTGGTCAAGGCGATCGTGTCGCTGGCCCGCGGGGCGACCCAGGGCCGCTGCCTCTACTTCACCCGCTCCACGCTCTGGGGCGAGGGGCCGGTGTGGAAGCACGTCGGCATCTACGGCTACCGACGCGAGGGGCTGGAGCGGATGATGGCCCCGCCGAGCCCGCTTGAGCTGCGCGAGAAGCTGGAGCAGCTGCGCGCGCTGGAGTTGGGCATGGATATCTGGGCCGCGGTCGTCGACGAGACGCCGATCTCGGTGGACAACGCCGAGGACCTCGAAGCCGCCCGCCGATACGCCCGGGCCCACCCCTAGGAATTCCATGAGCAGCGTTCCCTCCATCGCCTACCAGGGCGAGCCCGGCGCCTTCTCCCACGAGGCCTGCCGCACCTGGTTCCCGAGCCATCGGCCGGAGGCCTGCCCGACCTTCGAAGACGCCTTCGAGGCGGTGCAGTCGGGCCGCTGCGCGCTCGCCATGATCCCGGTCGAGAACTCCGTCGCAGGACGGGTTTCGGACGTGCACCACCTGCTGCCCAAGTCGGGGCTGAAGATCGTCGGCGAGCATTTCCTGCCCATCCGCATGCAGCTGATGGCCAACCCGGGCGTGAAGCTCGAGGACGTGAAGGTCGCCGCCAGCCACCCCATGGCCCTGCTGCAGTGCCGGCTGAACCTGCGCAAGCTGGGGCTGAAGGCCGAGGTGGTGGCCGACACCGCCGGCGCCGCCAGGGACCTCGCCGAGAAGCCGGACGGCGCGCGCGCCGCCATCGCCTCGGCCATCGCGGCGGAGCTGTACGGCCTGAGGATTCTCAGGAAGGACATCGAGGACGCGCACGGCAACACCACCCGCTTCCTGGTGCTGACCGCCGAGGCCGAGCCGCGCCCGCCCGCGCCTGGCGCCGCCTGCATGACCAGCTTCGTGTTCAAGGTGAAAAACCAGCCGGCCGCGCTCTACAAGGCGCTCGGCGGCTTCGCCACCGGCGGGCTGAACATGACCAAGCTGGAGAGCTACACCGAGGACGGCGGCTTCGCCTCGACGGTGTTCTACTGCGAGGTCGAGGGCCGTCCCGACGACCCCGCCGCGACCCGCGCCTTCGACGAGGTGAAGTTCTTCTCGACCAGGTTCGAGATCCTCGGGGTCTACCCCAGCGACCCGAGCCGCCGCGGCGAGGCGCGCTAACCTTCGAACCCCTCGACCCAGGCTTCCATCAGGGTCCGCGCGATGGCCAGGGGCGGGGGCGGCAGCACGCCGTCCCAGCCGGCGTCGGACGCCAGCACCTTGCGAAGCTCCCCGCGAGTCAGCCAGCGCACCGCTTCCAGCTCGGTCTGGTCGGGCGCGGCGTCGTCGGAATCGACCTCGGCGATGAGCCCGATCATCAGCGAGGAGGGGAACGGCCAGGGCTGGCTGGAGTGGTAGGCGACGCGCACGGCGTTGAGGCCGGCCTCCTCCTTCAACTCGCGCGCGCAGGCCTCCTCGATGGTCTCGCCGGGCTCCAGGAAGCCGGCGAGGGCCGACATCCGTCCCGCCGGCCAGGCCGCCTGGCGCCCGAGCAGGCAGCGGTCGCCGATCACCGGCAGCATGATGGTCACCGGGTTCACGCGCGGGAAGTGCTCGGTCGAGCAGGCCGGGCACTGGCGCTTCCAGCCGCCGTCCGTCACCTCCGACTTGCCGCCGCAGCGGGCGCAGAAGCCGTGGTAGTCGTGCCAGTCGAACAGCGACTTGGCGCAGGCCGCCATGGCCGCCTCGGGCCCGGGCAGGATCATCCCGGCGCCGCGCATCTCCTGGAACCGGCCCATGCCGGCAAGCGGGCCCATGGTCGGGTCGGCGGCGGTGGTGAACTCGGCGGCGAAGACGGGCGCGTCCTTCCACAGACCGAGGAAGAGGGCCTCCGCGCCGGTCGCCTCCTCGGCCATGTCGAGCTTGAGGTAGGCCAGCCGCTCGGCCCCCGCGTGCGGCTCGACGAGCACCTCGCCCTTCCAGAGCGCCAGGGCCAGGGCGTCGGGGCTGGCGCGCTGCTCGGCGATCCACTCGGGCGAGACCCGGTGCTCCGCGGCCCGGTCGAGCGGGTTGCCCGCGAAGGTGTTGGTGAAGCGCGACAGCGGCATGGGGGGTATCTAGGGCGAGCGCCCAGTACGCGCCACCCCGGACACAATGCGCCTGATCCTCTTGGAGGCATTGTTGCGCCGGGGGCTGATCGTCTCAAGGATGCGAAGCACCGGCTCCGCCGGCGCGGCCCCGGGGGCCGCGTCCTTGACACGATCAGACCCGAAGGCGCGATCCTTCCAGCAAGAGGTTCAGGGCGGGCTCCACCATCCGCCCTTCCGCGCTTGGACCTTTGCCGCCCAACGGCTAAGAGCGCTCCCATGACCGAACAGAAAAAGGGCTGGTTCTCGCGGCTTACCGAAGGCCTGTCGAAGAGCACCAGGCAGCTCACCGAGCAGGTGGTCGCCACCTTCGTGGAGACCAAGGAGCCGCTCGACGAGGCCAAGCTCGACGAGCTGGAGGAGATGCTGATCGAGGCCGATCTCGGCCCGGCCGCGGCGGCGCGCATCCGTGAGCGCTTCGCGGCGCTGCGCTTCGGCAAGGTGTCGAACGAGCAGGAGGTGAAGGAGGCGCTGGCCGAGGCCGTCGCCGCCGAGCTCGTTCCCAACCAGGCCAGCTTCGAGCCGCTGGGCGGCGAGCGGCCGTTCGTGGTGCTGTTCGTGGGCGTGAACGGCTCGGGAAAGACCACCACCCTGGGCAAGATCGCCGCCGACCTGGTGCGCCAGGGCGCCAAGGTGTTGGTCGTCGCCGCCGACACCTTCCGCGCCGCCGCCGTCGAACAGCTGAAGGTCTGGGCTGACCGGGCCGGGGCCGAGTTCATGCATCGCCCGCCGGGCGGCGACGCGGCCGGCCTCGCCTACGACGCCTACGAACGGGCGAAGGCCGAGGGCTTCGACGTGGTGCTGATCGACACCGCCGGGCGCCTGCAGAACAAGCAGCAGCTCATGGACGAGCTGCTCAAAATCGTCCGCGTCCTGAAGAAGATCGACCCCGACGCCCCGCACGAGACCCTGCTGGTCCTCGACGCGACTGTCGGCCGCAACGCCCTGGCCCAGGAGCAGATCTTCGGCCGCACCGCCTACGTCACCGGCGTGGTCATGACCAAGCTGGACGGCACCTCGCGCGGCGGCGTGCTGGTGCCGGTCGCCCAGGCCTCCGACGCCCCCATCAAACTGATCGGGGTGGGCGAGACCATCGACGATCTGCAACCCTTCGACGCCAAGGCCTTCGCCCGCTCGCTGGTGGGCCTCGACCAGCCGCCCGGAGCCGCCCGATGACCGATACCTCTCCGCAAACCCCGCCGAAGAAGGGCTCGGGCATCCGCACCCTGGTCGACTTCGGCGCCCTGCTCGCCTTCGTCGGCTGGTACGCCTTCCTGCGCTGGGGCCGGGGCATCGAGGGCGACGAGGCCATGGTCCAGGCCACCTGGGTGCTGATGGGCGCCTCCTTCATCGCCCTGGCGGTGGGCTGGATCGCCGAGAAGCGCCTGGCCTGGATGCCGGCCATCACCGGCGGCTTCGCGCTGGTGTTCGGGATACTGACGGTCGTCTATCACGACCCCTCGATCATCAAGATCAAGGTCACGGTGCTGAACGGCTTCTTCGCCGCGGTGCTGCTGGGCAGCCTGTTCGCCGGCCGCCTGCCGGCCAAGGCCATCCTCGGCGAGGCCATCGAGATGGACGACAAGGCCTGGCGCCACCTGACCCTGCGTTACGGCCTCTACTTCACCGCCTGCGCGGTGGTGAACGAGATCGTCTGGCGCACCCAGTCGAACGACTTCTGGGTCGCCTTCAAGGGGGTGCTGTTCTTCGCCGGCGTCGCCTTCGCCATCGCCAACGTCCCCTTCATGATGAAGCACGGCCGCGACCCCAACGCCCCGGTGGTCCCCGAGCCGCCCGACACCGGGATGTAGTTCGCTAAAGTGCGCGCGGGCGCAATTCTACCTGAACACTCTTGGTGGAACGATCGCGCCTTCGGGTCAGGGCGTGTCAAGGACGCGGCTCGCAGAGCCGCGCCGCGCAGCGGTGCTTCGCATCCTTGAGACGCCCTGACCCCGGCGCACAATGGCCTCCAAGAGGTCAGGGCGCATCCCGTTCATTCCCTCAGGTTCCCGCCGGCGTTGCCGGCAGCCCCTGCCCCGGCAGCGGCTCGCCCTTCTGCTCGCCCGGATTGCCGTAGGGGGCGAAGACGCTCTGTTCGCGGCTGTTGCGCCAGGCCTGCAGCGCCCAGCGGACGGTCTCGAACGCCAGGTCCTCCCACGGGATTTCGTCCCAGCGGAACAGCTTCACCTCCAGGCTCTCCTCGCCGGCCGCGAAGCCGCCGATGAGGCGCGCGCGGCGGTAGATGTGCACCTGGCCCCTGGGCAGGATGTCGTAGACCGCCAGCAGGGCGTCGACCTCGACCTTCGCCCCGGCCTCCTCCTCGGTCTCGCGGCAGGCGGCCGCCTCGGTGGTCTCGTTCAGCTCCATGAAGCCGGCCGGCAGCGTCCAGTAGCCCTGGCGCGGGAAGATCGCCCGCTTGCAGAGCAGGATGAACACCTCGTCCAGCGGGACGCAGTCCTCCCCGTGCGGACGGCCGCCCTCGGCATGGGCGACCACGGCCCCGGCGACGATCTTGGGATTGCGGTAGTCGATGAAGCCGCAGTGGTCGCAGACGTCGCGCGGCTTGTCCTCGCCCTGCGGCTGGCGGTGGCTGAAGCTGGGTTTCAGGGTGTCGCTCATGGCGCGAGCCTAGGCGGGGCGGGCCGCCTCCGTCCACGGATCATCTGTCGCCAAACGGTCATGGAACGGTGTTAGATGGCGCGGGCCGCGAAACGGGGGAACCGCCATGGCCAAGGGCAAGCGCAAGGACAAGGGCGCAAAGGGGCCGCTCGACGGCTCCGCCAGCCACCTGATCCACCGCGTGTTGCAGATCGCGCTGGACGTCTATGTCGAGGAGATGGGGCCGGGCGCCCTGACCCAGCGCCAGTTCGCCGTGCTGGCGGCGGTGGCCGCCGACGAGGGCCTGACCCAGACCGACCTGGTGCACGCCACCGGCATCGACCGCTCGACGCTCGCCGACCTGGTGGCGCGGATGATGGCCAAGGGACTCCTGGCCCGCGAGCGCTCGGTCACCGACGGCCGCGCCAACGCGGTGCGCCTGTCGCAGGAGGGCCGCGTGGCCCTGGCAGATGCCCGCCCGCGGGTCGAGGCGGCCGACAAGCG
>Ga0196977_1001093_pt1 | contig 11071 bp, 8 predicted proteins | sample S3v_1013CmetaG_FD_148634 | JGI IMG/M metagenome (GOLD analysis project Ga0196977, IMG submission 148634) | Soil microbial communities from Anza Borrego desert, Southern California, United States - S3+v_10-13C | ecosystem: Environmental > Terrestrial > Soil > Desert | place: USA: California...
ACCTCACCGGCGAGGTCGTCCGCGCCGGCGCCGACGGCGTCTGGAACGACATGAACGAGCCCTCGGTCTTCGACGGCCCTGGCCGGACGATTCCCGCCGACTGCCGCCACGCCGCCGACCCCGACCTCGGCGGCCCCGGCGACCACGCCCGCTATCACAACATCTACGGCATGCAGATGGCCCGCGCCACCTTCGAGGGTCTTGTGCGCGAGCGTCCCGACCACCGCCCATTCGTCCTCAGCCGGTCGAACTTTCTCGGGGGCCACCGATACGCGGCGTGCTGGACAGGCGATTCGGCGAGCACCTGGGACCACCTCGCCTGGACGATCCCCATGATGCTCAACCTGGGCCTCTCCGGGCAGCCCCTCGCCGGGTGCGACATCGGCGGCTTCGCCGGCGACGCGGACGCGCAGCTCTTCGCCCGCTGGATGGGCATCGGCTCGCTCCTGCCCTTCGCCCGCGCCCATTCCGACAAGGGCACCGGCCGGCACGAGCCCTGGAGCTTCGGCTTCGCCTGCGAGCACGCCTGCCGCCTGGCGCTCGAGCGCCGCTACCGGCTGCTTCCTTATTTCTACACGCTCTTCCGCGAGGCGGAGCTCACCGGCCTGCCGCCCATGCGCCCCCTGTTCTTCGCCGACCCCGCCGACCCGGACCTGCGCGGCTCCGAAGACTCGTTCCTCCTCGGGAGCGACGTCCTGGTCCGCGCCGGCGTGACCCCCGACAACACCTGCACGTCGCCCATGCCCGCCGGGAGCTGGCGGCGCTTCGAGCCCGCGGCCCAGTCCGATCCGGCCCTGCCCGAGCTCTACCTCCGCGCGGGGGCCATCCTCCCGCTGGGCCCCATCATGCAGCACACCGGCGAGCGCCCGCTCGACCCAATCACGCTCGTGGTGAACCTCGATGAACACGGATACGCCGAGGGGTGTCTCTTCGAGGATGCGGGTGAGGGCTTCGCGTACCGCGAGGGTGAATACCTCTTCACGACGTACGCCGCGCAGCGCGAGGGCAACCACGTCCGGGTCTGGGTGAAGCACTCCGACGGCAAGCGGCGGCGGCCGCTCAGGGCGGCGGAGATCCTCGTGCTGCTCGACGGCTCCACCGCTCGCGCGACGGGGATCGGCGGCGACACCATCACCGTGCTCGTCGGACCGCCGAATCAGATCCCGATCACTCTCGACGAAGCGTGACTGAGAATGCGCCTTTGGCCAGCGCTGGCCGACCATGGCGGCGGTGCGCGCCGGGACTTCGCCAGGCGGGCGTTCGCTCCCCGCCTGAAGTCGTTCGGATTCGACTACTCCTTTGGCACAGCTGTTGCATTTACGGACGTAGGCGGCCGGGGTGGCCGCCGCGTCCCGTGCGACGGCCGTGCCTTCGGCGCCGCGCGGGACGGGGATCCAGAGTTCGAACCGCCTTAGGAGAGAATCGCATGCGTCGCACCGCAATTCAGCTCGTTGGTCTCGCCGGTCTCGCGCTCGCGCAGAGCGCGTCGGCCCAGTTCCAGCTCAGCGGCCCGGCCAACTACGCCACGCCGGACCGGCCCGACGGCGTCGCCGCCGCGGACTTCAACGGCGACGGCTTCGCCGACCTCGCCGTCGCGACCGACAACCAGGACAAGATCAGCGTCCTCATCAACAACGGCGACGGCACCTTCGCCGCGCCGGTCAACTTCCTCACGGGCGGCGGGACCGGCCCGGGGCGCATCTCCGCGGGCAACTTCGTCGGCGGCCCGGAGATCGACCTCGCGGTGTCGCTCCAGAACACCGGCCAGGTTCTTTTCATGCAGGGCAACGGGGCGGGCGGCTTCACCAACGCCGGAACCGTCGGCGTGGGCGCGAATCCCCGCGGGAACGTCGCGCGCGATTTCAACGGCGACGGGCTGCTCGATCTCGCTGTCGCCAACCGCGACTCCAACAACGTCAGCATCCTGATCAATAACGGCGGCTCGTTCACCGTCACAACCCTCGGCGCCGGCGCCGAGCCCCGCGACGTCGCCGCGGGAGACTTCGACGACAACGGCACGATCGACCTGGTCGTCACCAACCACGACGACCGCACCATCACGGTCTACAACGGCAACGGCGCCGGGGGCTTCGCCAACGGCGGCACGATGTCGGTCGGCGGCGACGTTCGCCCCGAGGAGGCCGTCGGCGCCGACCTCGACGGCGACGGTGACGACGACCTGGCGGTGGCCGTGGGCGACCCGAGCCGCGCGGCGATCTTCCGCAACAACGCCGGCCTCTCCGGGCCTACCAACTACAGCAGCGGCGGAGTCGGCGCCGGCGCCATCGCCGCGGGCGACCTCGACGGCGACGGCGACCTCGACCTCGCCATCCTCCACGAGGACTCGGCGAACATGGGCCTGCTCGCGAACCAGGGCAACGGCACGTTCGCCGCGCCCCAGATGTTCTCGCTCGGCCTCAACCCGGACGACGTCGTGATCGCCGACCTCGGCGGCACCACCGCGCCCGACATCGCCGCGACCAACCGCGACAGCAATACGACCTCGGTCTACCTCAATCAGGCCGCGGGCGACTGCCCGGCCGACTTCAACGGCGACGGCGTCGTCGATACCCGCGACGTGCTCTCGTTCCTGAACTCTTGGAACGCCGGGGACGCGGCCTCGGACTGCAACGGTGACGGCGTGATCGACACCCGCGACGTGCTCTGCTTCCTTAACCTCTGGAACGCCGGCTGCTGAAAGCCCGTCAGCTCTCTCTCCCCTTGACGAGCCCCGCGCCCACTCTCCCGGGCGCGGGGCTCGTTCGTTTCTCCCCCGAGCACCGCACAGGAAGATCTGTCTAGATCCGCGTTCATCTGTGTTTATCTGTGGTCCTTCTTTCCATCATGCCGTGACGCCGCCCGCCCGCCGCTCAGCAGCGGCTTGAGGAGCCGGAGCGTCGCGAGCGCGGGCGCGCGGACCAGCCGCGGCGACGCGGCGAGAGCGCGGTGTACGCGGTGGTGCAGGCGCACCACGGCCATCGCCTCGTACTCCGCCCGCACGGCCTCGGTCCGTTCCGCGAGCGCGTCGGCGCGGGCGCGGGCCGCGACGAGCCGGCGCTCGATGTCCGTGAGCCGGCGCTCCAGCGCATGCGCCTCCGCGGTCTTGCGCTCCAGGTATTGCAGCGGGATCGGCCGGCCCGTCTCGTCGATCCAGTTGCAGTCGAACGCCCGCAGCATGCTGTTGCACCGGCGCGCCAGCGCCTCGAACCTGGGCCCGTAGAGCCCGCGGTGGCGCTCGATGATCTGCCCGTAGAGCCGGTCGTGCTTCCTCACCGCGTCGTGCACCATCGTCTCCTGCGAGTGGCGCCGCCAGAAGAAGAGCGGCTCGGCCACGCGCACGCCCCGGTACCCCCTCCCGCTCAGCCTCACCCAGAACTCCCAATCCTCGTACCCCTCGGTCATGCCTGCGTCGAACCCGCCGGCCGCCTCGAACGCATCGCGACGCACCAGGCACGTGACGGGGTGTAGGTTGGTGATGAGCAGCAGCTCCGGGTCCCACTCGGGCACGCGCCAGGTGCCGTGCGCCCGGTCGGTGAGCGTCTCCTGGCAATAGGCGTGGCTCACGCGCGGATCGCCCGCCGCGGCGATCGCCGCGGCGAGCCTGGCCGCGAACTCGGGCGCGACCGTGTCGTCGGCGTCGAGAAAGACGAGATACTCCTCATCCGCCTCGCGCGCGCCCCGGTTGCGGGCGCCCGGCAGGCCCGTGTTCTGCTGGTGGACGACCCGCACGCGCTCCGCGCCGAACCGTCCGGGCAGCGCGTCGCACGCTTGGGGGGTGGTCCCGTCGGTCGAGCCGTCGTCCACCACGACGACCCGAACCTCGGCGTCGCGTTGGGCGAGGGCCGACCCGACGGCGTCGCCCACGAAGCGCCCGTGGTTGTAGCAGGGGATCACGAACGCGACTCGGGGATTGGCGCTGGGCGTCGGCATGCTCGGCGGGGCTCGGGTCCGGTGCGTCCTGACAGTGTTATACACCCGCGGGGTGTACCCGGGGCCGGTCGGGCTCAATACTGCTGGACCCGATGGACGCCTTCTGGCACTTCGCCCGCCTCATGCTCCGCTACCGCGCGACGATCGTGTGGGCGATGGTCTTCGCCGCGCTCTCGGCCGGCGGCCTCGGGATCGGGCTGGTGGCGATCGCCCCGGTGCTCGAGAACATCCTCAACGAGGGCGCGCGGGGCCTGCCGGATGTCGCGGAGGCGTACAACGCGAACATGCCCGCGCTCCTGAGCTGGGCGCGCCTGCCCAGGCCATGGATCGACGCCCTGCCGACGGGGCAGTTCACCGCCGTCGTCGCCATCCTCTCCGTGCTCGGCGTGCTCACGCTGCTCGGCGGGCTCGCGAACTTCCTGCACGCCTACCTCTCGCTCACGGTGGTGTACCGCACCGTCACCAACATCCGGCGCGAGGCCTTCCACCGGGTGGTGCGGCTGCCGCTCAAGCGGGTCGTGACCGGCGGCGCGACCGACCTGGTCAGCCGCATCGTCAACGACACGAACCAGCTCAGCCAGGGTTTCGCGACGCTGCTCTCGCGCACGGTCGCGCAGGTCGCCAAGGGGATCGCCGCGTTCGCCGCGGCCCTCTTCCTCTCGCCCCTCCTGGTGCTGATGGCCCTGCCGGTCACGGTGCTGCTCTATATCGTGATCCGGCGGCTCGGGAAGAAGATCCGGCGGGCGTCGCGCGGCGCGCTCAGGAGCCAAGCGGGGCTGTACGCCTCCACCACGGAGGTGCTCCAGGGGCTGCGCGTCGTGAAGGTGTTCACCACCGAGCGCTACGAGGCGGGCCGATTCCACCGGATCAACAAGCAGTTCATGAAGGAGATGATGCGCGTGCGCGTCGCGCGGGCGCTCTCGAGCCCGCTGGTGGAGGTGCTCTCGCTCTTTGCGATGGGCCTGGTCTCGCTGATCGCGGCCAAGGCGATCATCGACGACAAGCTCGACCTCGAGATCTTCATCGCCACGCTCGTCGCGCTCGGCGCCGCCGGCGCCTCCCTCAAGCCGCTGACCGGGCTGGTCAACGAGATCCAGGCCTCGAGCGCCGCGGCCCAGCGCATCCGCGAGCTCATGGACGAGCAGGCCGAGCCGGGGCACGACTCGCGCCTCCCCAAGCTCCAGCGCCACGCCGAGAGCGTGGAGCTCGACCGCGTCACGTTCACGTACCCCGGCGCGAACCGCCCCGCACTGCGCGACGTGAGCCTCAAGATCAGGCACGGCGAGCGCGTGGCGATCGTCGGCCCCAACGGCTGCGGCAAGACGACGCTGCTGGCCCTGGTGCCGCGCCTGTTCGACCCCGACCCCGGCGAGAACGGAGCGCCGGGCGGGCGCGTCATGCTCGACGGGTGCGACGTGCGCGATTACAGCGTGCGGAGCCTGCGCCGCCAGATCGGCGTCGTCACGCAGGAGACCGTGATCTTCCAGGGCACCATCGCGGGGAACATCGCCTACGGCGCCGAGGGCGCGACCCCCGAGCGCATCGAGGCCGCGGCGCGGAAGGCCCGGGCGCACGAGTTCGTCTCGCGCCTGCCCAAGGGCTACGAGACCGGCGTCGGTGAGCAGGGGCTGACGCTCTCCGGCGGCCAGCGGCAGCGGATCGCGATCGCGCGGGCGATCCTGCGCGACCCGGCGATCCTGATCCTGGACGAGGCGACGAGCATGATCGACGGCGAGAGCGAGGCGAAGATCGCGGAGGCGATCGCCGAGTTCTCGCAGGAGCGCACGTGCCTGATCGTCGCCCACCGCCTCAGCACCGTGCTCAGCGCCGACCGCATCGTCGTCATGAGCGAGGGGCGCGTGGTGGACGAGGGACGCCACCAGGAGCTGCTGGGCAGGTGCGAGGTGTATCGGCAACTGTTCGAGCGACGGTGAACCCCGGCATCACACCCACCCGTCACTGCATGGTCCTCAGCACTCAGCACTCAGCACTCAGCACTCAGCACTAGAATCCCCCATGCGACGACCCGGCTGCGATGAAGACAATCTGGAAATGTCCGACTTCCTGTGCGACTTCTGCGGGAGCGTGTGGGTCGAGGACCTGCCGATGGTCGAGGGCCACAAGGGCTCGTGCATCTGCGGCAAGTGCCTCACGGTCGCGTACACGGAGGTGGTGCTCAACGAGTCCGGCGCCGCCCCGGCGGGCTACCAGTGCACGCTCTGCCTCGAGAATCGGCCCGACCCCGGCTGGGCGAGCCCCGCGCGCGAGGGCGCGAACATCTGCCGGCGCTGCATCAAGCAATCCGCGGGGGTCCTGAGCAAGGACAAGGAGACTCCGTGGACGAGGCCGGGCTAAAGGCCAGCGCGACAGGTTCTCTACGGCCCGTTGGACCCATGTGACCTATGCGCCCTTGCCCGGGCCGAGGCCCCGCAGGATCGCGAGCGTGGGCGGGATCAACTCGCCCGCCGCTGCGGCGGTCAACGACCCCACCTCATCAAGCGGGATCCAGCGGGTCGCCCCGTACTCCCACGATTGCCCGGTGAAGTCTTCGCCCGCGCCGGCGCCCAGGCGTACACGCACCACCACGTCCGCACTCGGCGCATTCGGATCGATGGCGATCCCGAGCACGTCGGTCGGCCCGGGCGGTCGGAGCAGCGCGTTCCGGCGTGAGCCGTCCACCAGGCCGGCGATCCCCAGCTCCTCCTCCATCTCCTGGAGCAGTTGCCCGTAGATGTCCGCCGAGTCGAGCCCGCCGCCGGGGGCCAGTTCCCAGCGCCCCGGGTAGAGCAGCGTCCCCTCGCCGCGCCGGCCGAGCAGCACGTGCTCGCGCCCGCCGCCGTCTGGTGCCGTGACCACGCCTGTGACGGCGAGGTGGTGGATCGTGCTCTCCGGGGTCGAGGCCGCGGCGTCGAAGCGCTGCATCGTGTACCGCAGGTAGGTCTCGCGCGACGCGCGGACCACGCCGCGCGCCGGGTCAAACGAGCGGAAGCGGAGGATCGGCCCGTTGAAGAGTCGCGGCAGGCGGGCGCACGCCGCGGCCCAGCGCTCGGCCATGTCCGGCGTCGGCGCCGGCGGCTCCGCGGGATCGATCTCGATGCGGATCTCCGCGAGGGCGCAGCCGAGGGGGATGAATGTGGCCGGGTGGAGGATGGGCATGCGTTGGAGCGGCGGGGTGCGAGGGGCCCCGCCCGGTCTCAGGGCAGGAAGCTCCCGAGCTGCGCGCTGAGGCCCTCGATCCCCAGCCCTTTGGCCTCGCGGTCGATGGCGTCGCGGATCCGCTCCTGGGCGCGCCTAAGGGCGTCGTTGGTGGCCTCGGCGATCAGCGCTTCGACGCCGCGCCGGGCGCTCTCGTCGGCCGCCATGCCCGCCACCACGGCGGGCATGAGCTCCACCCGCGTGACCTTGAGCTCGCCGCCGACGGTGACCCGCACGGCTCCCCCGCCGGCCTCGCCGACCGAGGGGCTCTCGTCGAGCGTGCGCTTCACACGTGCGGCCGCGGCTTGGAGCTTCTCACGGTTCTTGAGCAGCCCCGCCATCGCACCCATCGTCTTGAACTGGTCGAACATCGTCGGTCTCCAGGGAAAGAACGCAGAGGGAACGCAGAGGGCGCGGAGAGGAAGGAGAATCGGCACGAATGGCGCGAACCGCGCGAAGGAGGCGGATGACTCAAAGTGCGGCGGCGGCGGTGAACAATGATTCTCCGATCTCCCTTCGAGGACTTCGCGCCCTTTGCGTCCCAGTCTATTCTGCCTTACTCCGCGTCCTCTGCGTCCTCCGCGTTCACTGCTTCTTCTTGAAGTACGCCGTCTCCACGCGCCCGCCGAAGCGTTCCATCGCGTGCTTCACCAGCGGGTGCTCGCGGGCGAGCTGCTCGGCGCTGGCGGGCGGCGGCGCATCGGACTGTTCGCCCTCGCCGGGCGGCGGGCGCACGGTGAGGGCGACCTTCCTGCCGGCGGCGCGGCGGAGCAGACCCTCGACCTCCTCGCGCCGGTGCTCGAGGACGGCGCGGGTGGGGCTCGCGATCTCGACGGCGAGCTCCGCGCCGCTCCACTCGACCGCGCGCCCCTCGCGCAGCATCGATTGGGTGCGCACGGAGCCGGCCGCGAGCTCGATGACGCGCGTCCAAAGCTCCGCGGCGGAGGCGGGCGCACGCGCCTGGGGGTCGCCGCCCGGCGCTGTGTCTCGCGACGGTGCCGGCGCGGGGAGCGGCGCGGGCCTGGGCGCCGGCTCGTCGGGCGGCGGGGCCGTGGGCTGCGGCAGCGGCCGGGGCTCGCGCCCGGCCGCGGGGAGCGGGGCCGGGCGGTGCGCTCCGGGCGCTGCCGTCAGGCTTTTTTTGGCGCGTCTCCGGCGCGGGGCGCGGCGGTCGGGGAGAGCCTGGTGACGATCTCGGTCAGGTTCGCCAGCTTCTCGGTCATGGCGAGGCGGACCATCGCGGCGTCGAAGAGGGCGCGGGGGAGGGCGCTGTTGCGCAGCGATCGGGTGACGCTCTCGCACACGGCGATCATGTGCGAGAGCGCCGCGATATCGAAGCGCTCGGCGCGGGCGGCGTCCTCGTCCCGGGAGTCGCCCGTCGAATCGACGAGGTCGGTGTCGGCGCCGCAGGCGCAGAGCACCATGAGATCGCGCAGACGGGAGGCCAGGGAATCGAGCACGACCTCCAGCCCGGACCCCTTTGCGAGCAGCGCGTCGGCGGATTCGAGCGCGGCGCGGGCGTCGCCCTCGGCCAGGGCGTCGATCAGGCGTCCGAGCAGCTCCCGGTCGGGCAGGCCGAGGAGCTCCTCGAGCACCCCCATGGTGAGGCGCTTCTCGCCGGAGGCGAGGAGGCGGTCGAGCAGCGAGAGCGCGTCGCGCATCGATCCGTTGCCGAGGCGCGCGACGGCGTGGAGCAGCTCGTCGTCGGCCTTGACCTTCTCGGCTTTGACGACGTCGGCGAGGTGGGCCTTGACGCGGGCCGTCGGGATGTCGCGGAAGTCGAACCTCTGGCAGCGGCTCTGGATCGTGGGGGGGACCTTGTGCGCCTCGGTGGTGCAGAGGATGAACTTGACGTACTCGGGCGGCTCCTCCATGGTCTTGAGGAGGGCGTTGAACGCCTCCCTCGTGAGCATGTGCACCTCGTCGATGATGTAGACCTTGTAGGGGCCGCGCATCGGGCGGTAGATGCTGTTGGCGATGAGCGTGCGGGCGTCGTCCACGCCGCGGTTGCTCGCGGCGTCGATCTCGATGACGTCCTGGTCGCGCCCGGACATGACGGCCTGGAAGACCTCGTCGGAGAGCTTGCCGTCATCCGGCGTGTTGATCGCGGCGGCGAAGATGCGGGCCATGGAGGTTTTGCCCACGCCGCGCGTGCCGCAGAAGAGGTAGGCGTGCGCCACGCGCCCGGTCTCGATGGCGTTCTTGAGCGTCCGGGCGATGGGCTCCTGGCCGACGACCTCGTCGAAGGCGCGGGAGCGGTACCGGCGGGCGAGGGCGGTGTAGCTCATGGGTCGAGTGTACGCGGAGGGTTTGGGAACCGGGTGCGCCCGGAGCCGCCCGGGCTCGCGTGGGCCTCTGTGCGCAGACTCGAACCCGCGTCACAAGGAAAGGGCCCCGCCGGCGGGTTGCGCCGGCGGGGCCGCGGGTGAGTGGACGGTGGGCGTCGGTCAGCGGGTCACGACGTAGGTCGCGTCAAGGGCCTTGGCGATGCGGGTGCGGACGTCGGCCAGGTGCGCGGCGGTGTAGGGATCCGGCGAGGCGTCGGCGGCGTGTGCAGCGGCCTGGTCCACGCGGCGCAGCTCCTGTGCCGCGAGGGCGCTGATGGTGCGCATCGCGGGGCTGGTGGTGCGGTCCGAGAGGGCGAGGCTTATGAGCCGGTCGGCGTGCTCGCGCTGGAGGTTGCGCCGGAAGCTGGAGAGCAGGGGGTTGGCGGCGGTGTAGCTGCCGCCCTTGGCGTTGCTCGCGTCGCTCCAGACGGCCTCGGTGACGGTGTTGACGACCTCGGCGAGGGTGAGCATGTCCTTCTGTCCGGCGGTGCGGAACTCGTTGTCGTAGACGCGCCGGAGCGTGCCGGGGTTCATGACGAAGGTGAGCGCCGTGGCCTGCACGCCGCCGATCATGTCGTGCACGGTGTAGCTGGGGTCGGCCATGAGCTCGCTCATGCCCGCGTTGTCCCACCAGTACTCCTTGCCGAGGTGGCGGACGAGGTCGGGGGTCAGGCCGTAGGCCTGCTCGTTGAAGCTGTTGTCGATGATGAGCCTGAGGGCCCGGCGCTGCTGGGCGGCGGGGACGTCGGCGATCGGGGCGCGCCCGCCCTCGGCCTTGAAGTCGTTGTTGCTGAAGGTCCCGCCGATCCAGCGGCTGGCGATCGAGAGGCACTGGATCTGCGTGCCCAGCAGGTTCTGGTAGCGACGGCGCGCCAGGGCCCAGCTCTCGCCCTCGTCGACGATGTCGGTGAGGAGCTTGGCGCGGAGCTCCTGCACGAGCCCGAGGCGGGACTCGCAGAACTGCAGGTTGTCGGCGCCGTTGTCCCAGGTCATGTTGCGCGGATCGGAGCCGGCGGACATCTCCATCTGGCTGAGGAAGATGAGGTCCGGCTCGCTGGAGCGGGCGAGGAGCTTGTCAAGGTCCTTGTCCGGGCCGTAGCCGTAGGCGATCGCCCAGCGGTCGTAGGGGCCGACCTCGGGCGTCGCGTAGGGGCCCTGCACCGGGCCGAGCTTGTAGTTGATGTTCGCGGCGACGTAGTCCATCACCGAGCCGCAGGTCGGGCCCTTGCATTCGCCGGAGTGCACGTCGGAGAGCTGGCGGATGCTCGACGCCGCCATGTTGTGCTGCAGGCCGAGGCAGTGGCCCACCTCGTGCGCCGAGATGTAGCGGATCATCGGCCCGATGAACTCCTCGGGGATGCCGTCGAGGAGGCTCTGCTCGTCGGCGCCCTCGAGAACGGAGGCGGCCAGGGCCGCGTCGAAGAGGGCGAGGTCGGCGGACAGCATGTTGCCGATGCGGCAGGCGTGGTTGGTGTGGTCGAAGGCGGCGGGGGCGAGGGGGTGTCCCTCCTCACCGAAGGGCTCAGCGGCCGCGGTCTGGACGCGGAGGGCCAGCTCGCGCTCCTTGCGCTCGCGCTCGCCGGGGGAGGCGAGGCGGACGCGCGGGTCCCACTCGGGGTGCT
>Ga0196977_1001094_pt1 | contig 11070 bp, 10 predicted proteins | sample S3v_1013CmetaG_FD_148634 | JGI IMG/M metagenome (GOLD analysis project Ga0196977, IMG submission 148634) | Soil microbial communities from Anza Borrego desert, Southern California, United States - S3+v_10-13C | ecosystem: Environmental > Terrestrial > Soil > Desert | place: USA: California...
GGCGTCGCCAAGGTCCTCTGGCTGGGCGAAGGCATCGTCGGTGACGATACCGACGGTCACATCGACGACATCGCGCGTTTCGTTTCACAAGACATCATCGTCTGCGCTATCGAAGACGATCCCGAAGACGCGAATTACGATCTCCTCCAGGACAATCTCACCCGACTCAAACGTATGACTGACGCCAACGATCGCGCGTTCGAGATCGTCACCTTGCCGATGCCCGGCGTGGTCGGCGGCGAAAGCACAGACACACGCAATCTCGATCGACTACCTGCCAGCTACGCAAACTTCTACATCGCTAACAACGTCGTTCTGCTTCCCGTGTTCGGTCACCAAAACGACGCTCGCGCCGCCGACACGCTGCAACGCGTTTTCCCCACTCGACGCGTGATTCCAATTCATTGCGAACCACTCGTCTGGGGCATGGGCACGATTCACTGCCTCACGCAGCAACAGCCGCAGATCAACCAGTAGACCCAATCAATTTTCGCGCTTCAGCAATCGCGTCGTCGACTGTACGCACCCGTCCATCCAACTGCATTTCATAAACCGCTCGCGTGATTTCTCCGACGCGCGGCCCCGGTTCCACACCCAACGCCAGCAAGTGCCGGCCTAACAACAACGGCTCAGGCGGACGCTGTTCAACGTCCAACTCCCGCGCGCGTTGAATAAACCACTCCTGCGCTTCCGCTCCATACCATTTTTCCTGCGCCACCCACGGCGCATTGCGCCCCAGCGAATCAGCCTTCGCCACGCGATACAACAAGTCGGGCTCACAACGACGGGCCAGACGCCGAAACGCACCGTCACCAACTTCGTCGCGCTTCTTAAAAAACTCGCCGGGTTTCAAATGCTCGCGTACCAGCGAGATCACCTGCCCGCGCACGTTGTAACCATCGATCGTGTGAATGTTGATGCGCTCGAGAAACGACTCCGCAGGCGGCACGCCGGCGGCTTCGTGTCCACGCGAACGCAAACGACCTTCGATGAATTGCGTCGTCGCCGGTTTTCCAAAATCATGGGCCAACGCCGCCAGCATCACGGTGACCTGCCGCGGATAAGAAAGCTCGTCGATCGACTCGCGCGCGCGATCGACAGTCAGCCTGGTATGAACAAACACGTCGCCTTCCGGATGCCACTCCGGATCCTGCGGCACATCGATCAACGCATGAATTTCCGGAAAGACTTTTTCCAGGACACCCAACGCGTGCAGCCAGCCGAGTCCAACCGACGGCCGTTGCGCCCGCAACAACAGCTTCTCCAACTCTCCCCAGATCCTCTCCGCCGGCAGATCACTGAGATCTATCGTCCGGCAAAGTTCTACCGTCTCCGGCGCGATCCGAAACTCAAATCGAGCGGCAAACTGCGCGGCTCGCAGCACCCGCAAACTGTCTTCACCAAACGTCTCGGCGGAAACAGCACGCAACACGCCCTGCTCGATGTCGCGCCGCCCATCAAACGGATCGATGACTTCTTCGCTCAGTGGATCCTTGAGAATGGCATTGATCGTAAAGTCGCGGCGCCTCGACGCCTCGGCAACACTCATCGACGGATCGCCTTCAATCACAAACGCGCGATGCCCACGACCAGATTTACGCTCGCGTCGCGGCATCGAGACGTCGAGGTCAGGCCCGAGTTTATAAACCGTAAACGCTTCGCCAACGACGTTAACTGGTCCAAACTGATCGAGGATCTCACGCAGCCGTTCGGGCGCCACGCCATAGACTTCGAGATCCCAATCCTTCGGCTGCACACCCATCAACTCATCGCGCACGCATCCGCCCACCAGCAGCGCGCGTCCGCCCGCGTCGCGAACCGCTTGTGAAAGCAGAATGACCTTCTCTGGAGGTTGGGAACTAGGCATAGGTCCTGTAGGTCCTAGGGACCTATTCTTCTTCAGGCTCTTCGTCGGCCAAACCTTCACCCGAGTCTTCGTCCGGTTCTTCGACGAGGATCTGAACGCCGCGTGTGGAAGGCAGACAGCTAATCACCTGCGCGCGATCGATTCGCGTGAGCTCGCTTCCGGCGGCGTGCCAAAGCTTCACCCAGAACGTCCGCGTCTCGCCGTGAATCGCGAAAGTGGAACCATCGAGCATTACCGGCACCGGTTCGGCAACAGTTCCGGCGCGCAAAGCCTCAAGCAATTCAGGAATGTAAGGCTTGAACTTCTCAAACTGGACCAGCACCGCGCCATCGTCGATTTGCGCCGGCGGCAACTCCACGGGCTCGTCAGATTCCAGCAGTAGCCGACTCTCAGTTTGTTGATTTCGTTTCTTAACGACCGGCATAAGTTAAATTTCCAGACTCGGCGTATCGACTAAGGGTGGCACAGGCGACGCTGCTTTCAAACGCCGTTGTAAATACTCCGCGAGCTCAGTAACTTTCACTCGTTCCTGTTCCCACGTGTCGCGATCGCGCACCGTGACGGCTTCATCTTCAAGCGACTGGTGGTCCACCGTAACGCACAACGGCGTTCCGATTTCATCCTGCCGTGCGTAAAGCTTCCCAATACCTCCGGTGTCGTCGTAAACAGCGCGCAGCACGGGCTGCAACGAACGTTTGATCGCTTTCGCCATACCGACAATCTCAGGCTTGTTCTTCGCGAGCGGCAGTATCGCAGCCTTGATCGGAGCGAGTTGCGGACTGAGCTTCAGAATCACGCGCGTCTCACCCTTGTCGTTGGTCCTCTCCGAGTAAGCGTCCATCAACACCGCAAGCACCGTGCGATTCACGCCCGCCGCCGGTTCGATCACATGCGGATAAAAACGCTGTTTCGTTGGCTCATCAAAGTAAGAAAGATCGTCAGTCGAATCCGGATTTGCTCGGTTACCTTCCGCATCAGTCGCCTTACTCGAGTGCGAACGCAAATCGAAGTCGGTGCGATACGCGATCCCCATCAACTCTTCCCACTGCCGCTCTTCCTCGGCGCGCTCCGGGAAATAGCGATACATGATATCGACCGTTCGCTTCGAATAGTGCGCCAGCTCTCCCGCGGGCACTTCGTGCAACTGCAAGTTTTCTCCACCGATACCGAGACTCTTAAACCACCCGAGATACAGTTCGACCCACTCGTCGACCATCTTCAGGTGCTCCGCATCGGGCCTGACGAAGTACTCCATCTCCATCTGCTCAAACTCGCGCGTGCGCAAGATGAAGTTGCCGGGCGTGATCTCGTTGCGAAACGACTTTCCGATTTGCGCAATGCCGAAAGGCAACTTCCGCCGCATCGTTGTTTGCACGTTGAGAAAGTTAATGAAGATTCCCTGGGCCGTTTCCGGACGCAGGTAAGCGAGCGCCGCCGGATCGTCCTCTTCCGCTGCTGCACCCAGCAGCGTGCGAAACATCATGTTGAAATTGCGAGGTTCAGTGAGATTAGCGGAGCCGCAGTTTGTACACTTTCCTTCGATCTTGTCCGCGCGCATTCTGAACTTGCACTCGCGACAGTCGACAAGCGGATCGTGAAAAGTCGCTTCGTGTCCCGAGTACTTCCAAACCAACCGGTTGAGAATGATCGACGAATCAATCCCTTCGATGTCGTCGCGCTCGTAGACCAGCCAGCGCCACCACGATTGCTTGATGTTGTTACTGAGCTCTACGCCGAGTGGACCATAGTCCCAGGCGCTGCCGAGGCCGCCGTAGATCTCAGACGATGGGAAAACGAAACCTCGCCGCTTGGCGAGAGAAACAATCGTGTCGATGTTCGGTGCTGGCATATATAAAACATATATATCCCGCAAAGGCGCAAAGACGCAAAGGTGCCTACCCTTGCGTCTCTGTGCTTGGCGAGAATCGATCTGCTACTTACTCGGTACTGAAATGTTTACGTCGATGTCTTGTCTTCCGTTGCCTCCAAATAAACGCCCTCTAAAAACGAATAGCGCTACCAGCACTATGATCACAAAAATCACCAGCACTGCGACGACACCCGCACTGCCGCCTCCGCCGCCTTCTTCAGCCATGACGGTATCCTCCTTGAATCAACTTGTGTCAGGGGGCAAACGGGGAAGGAGCAAAACAAAGGGGGTCGCCTTTTTGATGCGCGCCCCCATTGTACTCAGGATTGATTGAGTTTCAACCGCGTCGACGGTGTATCGTGCCAACCGGTTTCACTTCACCGGCCTGAACGGTCGGCGTAGCACGCGGTGTCGCCGCGCCACGTGGCACGAGCCAAAGCTCAACGCTGTCGCCCTCGCGGAACCCGCCGTTAACAATAACGAGACGTGAGCCGTCGATCGCCCGCTCGTTAGTCAGGTACTTACGGGCACGAGTCATCAGCATCTCGACCTGTCCGATCGGACTGGTGCGGCCACCATAAGCGATGATGTAACCCGTCATCGTCGGATCGTTTTGAAGCTCGACCGCGAGATTATCCAGACGCGCTTTTTGATCGTCGAACGTGCAGTTGCTGCACTCGTCAAACTCGCGCGCCACCAGGATCTTCTTCTCCTCAGCAGCTACCATCGACACCGCTTGCGCAGTTTGCGCGCACGCTGGATCTGCCGAACCGTCGTCGACTGCCAGCGTAGCGATGATGCGTTGGTCACCCAGGCCTGTCGAATCTACCGTGATCGTTGGCGTACCGGCGCCACTCATGATACGCGCCCTCGCCGGGCTGATGGTCCAGTTGTATCTCAAACCAGCAGTGCCACCGTACGAAACATCGGCTGCGTAGGTAATGATTTCACCTTCACCAACAGTCTTCGGTGCAGAAACGTTCACCGGGAACGGACATGGAGATTTCGGCGGCGGCGGCAAAGGCCGATAATTCACCACCACGCACTTCACACGACCAGCGGGCACTTCGATTTGGCGTGTCCACAGGTTGCCGTTCGGCAGTTTGACGACGACGTTGTGAGTGCCGGGCTCGAGTTCAAATGAGCGATACTCGGTGAGAGTCTCGCCGCGCGGCAATCCGTCGATCGTCAAGAACAAGCCGCCGGGCGTAGTCAGGATCTTGATCGTGCCGTATTTGGCTTTCTTACTTTTGGCAAAAACATTCGCCGTGGGAGACATGCCGATAAACAACAAGCCCACCAAAACGGCGAACACAAACTTGAAGTTTTTCAGAGTGAAATTCACGAGTTTCTATTCCTCCGCCGCCGTCTCAAACCCGCTCCCACTGCCACTAAGCCCGTACCGAACAACAGCAACGACGCCGGTTCGGGAGTCGGAGTCGGCGTTGGTGCTGGGGGCGGCGGAGTTGGCGTCGGCGTTGATTGCGGAGTCTCTTCGCAATCGTCGCAGTGATTGATGAACACCAGCGGTACCGCGGCCAAAAACAGCAATGGCCATTTTGGAAACCCGCCGCCGGCGATCAAGATCTCGCCACAATCGCAGATGGTGCCTTCGACTTCTGCTTCTTCGATGATCTCGACTCCGAGCTTCTGTGGATCCTGGACTATCGAAACACCCGCGACTACCGCTTCGGGTTTGGCAGTCTCAGCGACCTGGCTATCGGTACGTGGCCCAACAGCCGGCGTCGATGTTTTCGTCTGACCGGAAACCGGATCCTGCGTCGTGCTGATTCTAAGATCCGCTGGACCTTGGTAGCTGCTCAGTGTTTGGACCACTTTATTGATGCGGACGGAATCTGCCTGAACGGTCCCGGCAGTAAAAAGAAATACGACTAGGGCGAAAGCCGTGAACGCGCGGACGGCGCGCCAGCGTCTCGGAGAGTTTTTAGGGCCTTGGGGGGTACGCAGGTTCATACTAGTTGATACAGAAAGAGTGCTAATCAGCCGCAGACTCCAGCACTGAAGTTAACTTTCTATCGATGCGTCTGGCTACCTTGGCTCGTAGGAATTGACTCGAAGGGGTATAAACGGCAACGGATGGTTTTACGTAGAAACTGCCTACGCCCGCACTTATGACACTCCGAGGTCTTTTTACACGGTGCAAATCAAAGGCCGCTCGCAACGTGCCGAAAACTGCCCAATTATTGGACCAGACATAAAAATCCGTCCAGCTTTCAGACTTTAGTTCCGAGAACTGGACGGACCAACTTAATCAGACCAGGTCGCAGGTTGGACCGGCTTATTCGCTCTCGCTCTGACTCGCGGCTTCCGTCTTGCGATTCTCGTCGCGCAAGACCGCTTTACGCGAAAGCTTGATCTTGTTGCCTTCACGTCCGATGCACTTCACCAGGATCTGCTGACCCTCCTTGAGTTCGTCGCGCACGTCCTTCACACGTCGATCGGCGATCTCGGAGATGTGCAACAGACCATCCGTGCCCGGAAAGATTTCAACGAAAGCGCCGAAGTCGACGATTCGCGAAACAGTGCCGAGGTATGTTTGGCCGATTTCGGCTTCAGCCGTCAAACCGCGAATCCGATTCACCGCGGCGTCGGCAGCTTCGCCACTCGCGGTCGCGATCGAGATCGTGCCGTCGTCAGACACATCGATCTTCGCGCCGGTCTCCTCGACGAGCGAACGAATGACTTTACCGCCCGGTCCAATCACGTCGCGAATCTTGTCCGGGTTGATCTTGATCTGAATGATGCGCGGCGCGAAAGCTGATATTTCCGGACGCGGTTCGGCGAGTGTCTTCTCCATTGCGCCGAGAATGTAAAGCCGGCCTTTCTTCGCCTGGTCGAGCGCCTCGGCCATGATCTGCGCGTTGATGCCGCCGATCTTGATATCCATCTGCAACGCCGTGATGCCGTTGCGCGTGCCCGCGACTTTGAAATCCATGTCGCCATAGTGATCTTCGGCGCCCGCGATGTCGGTCAGGATCGCGTACTTGTTTCCTTCCATCACAAGGCCCATCGCCACGCCCGCTACCGGCGCTTTGAGTGGCACACCCGCATCCATCAGCGAGAGAGTTCCGCCACAAACCGAGGCCATCGAAGAGGAGCCGTTCGACTCGGTGATCTCGGAAACGACGCGGATCGTGTAAGGAAACTCTGTATCTTCCGGCAGCACGGCTTCCAGCGCGCGTCGCGCCAAAGCGCCATGGCCGATCTCGCGCCGGCTCGACGATCCAAAGCGGCCGACTTCGCCGACGGAGTACTGCGGGAAGTTGTAGTGCAGCAAAAATCGTCGTCTGACTTCGCCTTTTTCGAGGTCGTCGACAAACTGCTCGTCTTCTTTCGTTCCCAGCGTAGTTGAAACGAGCGCCTGCGTTTCGCCGCGTGTGAAAAGTGCTGAACCGTGAACGCGTGGCAACCAACTGACCTCCGAGGTGATCGGACGAATCTCCGAGAACCTGCGGCCATCCGGACGGCGGCGTTTGTTCAGAATGTCATCACGGAAGATCTGTTCCTTGAGATGATCGAAGATCAACTTTGCCATCGGCCGTTTCTCCGGCTGGTCGTCCGGATACGACTCGACCACTTCTTTCTTCAACGTATCGACCGCTGCGTAACTGGTGCGCTTGTCTTGCGAGCCGGTGTCGAGCGCTGCGCGGAGATGGTCGCTGTACTTCTCAGCGATCTCGCGCAGCATCTCTTCGTCGAGAGCGATGGGATTGACTTCGCGCTTCGTGATCTCGAGCGCCTTGTAAAGCTCACGTTGCCAGCGGCACAGGCGGTTGATCTCTTTGTGCGCAAGCATGAGTGCTTCAACCATGATCTCTTCCGAAACTTCACTCGCTCCGGCTTCGACCATCATGATCGCTTCTTCAGTTCCGGCGACGATCAAATTCAACCGTGATTCGCGCACTTCATCGTAAGTCGGATTAACAATGTAACGGCCCTCGATCAATCCGATTCTGACGCCGGCAATCGGATTCAGGAACGGAATATCAGACAGGTAAAGCGCGCACGACGCGCCCGTAATTGCAATCACGTCCGGATTGTTGTCCGGGTCGGCTGAGATAACGCTGGCAATAACCTGAGTTTCGTTTTTATAACCTTCAGCGAAGAGTGGGCGGCAGGGACGGTCGATAAGGCGGCTGGTCAGAACCTCTTTTTCATTCGGGCGGCCTTCGCGCCGAAAATAATTGCCGGGGATTCGGCCGGCCGCGTAGTTGGCTTCGCGGTATTCAACAGTAAGCGGGAAAAAATCGACACCTTCGCGTGGTGTGGGGGCACTAACGGCGGCAACCAACAACATCGTGTCGCCATAACGGACTACCACTGATCCATCCGCTTGTTTGGCGACACGACCGGTTTCGACGGTCAAATCCTGGTCGCCGAGTTTGATTGATTCTTTCAGATATTTTCTTTCTGGCATCTTGTTCGTCTCCTTGGGCATTCACACCTGAAACTGGTTCAGGTCGCGGGCGTCTCATCCACCCGCTGTTTTGGTTCGGGCAAGCACTGGGGCCTGGAAATTCCTTTTTATTTGCCGCCAACGTGAAGCGGATTGGCAAACTACAAAGGCGGCACGAGCCTCATAAACCGTGAGCTCATGCCGCCTTTTTGCTCTAAGCTGGCCGTACACGTCTGCTTGTTTCCAGTCAATCGCCGTCACGTTCGGCACTGCAACAAGCTCTTCGAAAGACGCGTGCTTGATAAACAGAGACTCGAAGATCTCTCGCTCTAGTTTCTTTTGCGAATCTGCTACCGGCGCAGGCCCAGACGATTCACTATCTCATGATAACGTTCAATGTCCGTACGCTTCAGGTAATCCAGCAGACTCCGTCGCTGCGAGACCATTTTCAGCAGGCCGCGCCGCGAATGATTGTCCTTCTTGTGAGTCTTGAAATGCTCCGTCAGCTCGTTGATTCTCTTACTCAGCAGTGCTACCTGTACCTGCGGCGAACCGGTGTCGGCGTCGTGGGTACGAAAGTCAGTCACGATCTTCTCTTTGGTTTCTTTTGCTAACGCCACTTGCTTCAATGGCCTCCTCGACTGCAGTAAACTCCGCTAAAACGCAGTAACCGCTAAACTTAAAAAGCACGCCCAATTTAACACAGGCCGTGAATAAGCACAAAAGGCACAGGAGGTTGTCATCTGTGTTAACTAAGTTTCCTGTCCCTTGTGCCGCCCGAAAGGCAGGTTTACTATGCGCGCATGGCAAATCCCCGGATTGTGATTATCGGAGGCGGGTTTGGGGGTCTCTTCACGGCTCTCGAACTGGCCGGCTCGGCCGACGTTACCCTGATTGTTGACTCAGACCACTTCGTTTTCACGCCGATGCTCTACGAGTACTTCAGCGGCGAAGTCGAAGCATGGCACATCGGTCCGCGCTATAACGAACTGCTCGACGATAATGTGCGAGTAGTCACCACGCCAGCCATTAGCGTCGATTTCGGCGCGCAAACGGTTGGATTCGAAAACAAGGAATCACTTCCGTACGACGTTCTGGTGCTCGCGGTGGGCGGCGTCACAAATTACGCCGGTGTTCCGGGCGCCAAAGAGTTTGCTATTCCGTTCCGCAAGATCGAACACGCTGACGCACTGCGCGGGTTGATGGTCAAAGCGCTCGATCGTATCCCGCCCGAGATGCCGCCACAGGACGTACGGCGTGAACTCACTTTCGCGCTCGTCGGCGCCGGCGCAAGTGGTTGCGAACTCTCAACCAAAATGGCCGACCTGCTGATCGATGCGTTCAAACGCCGCGCGCTGCACGGTCAGCCGCGCGTCATGCTGCTCGAGATGGGCGACAGAGTTGTACCCGGCATGGGCGACGAGATTCGTGAGTTGGTAGAAGACGCTCTGCGGCAGTCGGACGTTGAAGTGCACACGTTGACGCGCGTCGTGAACGTCACGCCCGATGGCGTCACGTTCGAACATGAGGGTAATCAGGAGCACGTGAAGACCGCGGGCGTCGTCTGGCTCGGAGGTGTGCGTATGAATCCGCTCATTGAGGGTCTCCAGGTCGAAAAGAACAAACGCGGATTAATCGCCATCAAGCCGACGTTTCAACTCACGCAGCACGAGAACGTCTTCGCACTCGGCGACATCGCTTACTATCCCGATGCCGCACCGACACTGCACGGCACCGCGCAACTCGCGTTTCAGGAAGCCGGTCTAGTCGGACACAACGTCAAGGCGTTTGTGGATGGCAAGGAGTTGCGCTCGAAACACTTTGAAGAGCTTGGCGAAGCACTGAGTCTCGGTACAGAACGCGCAGCGGTGCTCACCGGCGGTAAAGCATTCGGCGGCGCGCTCGCGCGACAGGCACGTTTCGCTTTGTACACGTCCCGATTACCGACCTGGCACCATCGTCTGCGCGTTGGCGCGAGTTGGTTTTTCGGCGGAACTACGCCGCGGCCGCTTTTGCCGCTCGGTTTGGAACATTAGTTGTCTGTAATACCGGCGATGAACCGGTTGCAAGCATTGTTTTTGGTGTTGTTGATTGGATTCGTTGCGCTCGTGTGGTTGGGAACAGGTCATACCTCAACACCGGCCGTAGTCGAATCTATTCCTGAGCCAGTCGTTGCTGACCCCGCACCATCGGTTCGGTCGTCGTCATCCGTGGTCCAACCGGAAACACAGATAACACAGATTCAACAACAACTGATGATTCCCGTCGCCGGTGTTCGTCCGGACCAACTAACCGATACATTTTCCGACAGCCGCGCAGAAGGCCGAACACACGATGCGATCGACATCATGGCCCCCGCGGAAACTCCCGTGCTCGCCGCTGCTGACGGACAGATTCAAAAGCTGTGGCAAAGCGAACTAGGTGGGATTAGCATCTACCAACTCACCGCCGATCGGAAACTGATCTTTTACTACGCGCATCTCGCACGCTACGCCGATGGTCTAACCGAAGGCAAACAAGTGCGCCAGGGCGAAGTGATCGCTTACGTCGGCGACACCGGAAACGCCGGCACGGGCAACTATCACCTGCACTTTTCGATCGCCGCCGTGTCCGATCCGAAGCGTTACTGGGAAGGCACGAACATCAATCCGTATCCACTCTTGCGCAAGTAGCGGCGCTCCCGTCGTCACGGACGATCTTTGTTCACCCTGCACTAATATCGTCCACTAAAACTCTTGCCTCAGCGTTCTATCGTGGGAAAAGACACACCCGAATGAGGGAACGCTCGTTGCTCCGTTCAAGCACGAGGACTAATCATCTCCCCACAGATGATCAAGGAAAGAGAGAACTTGAAACATGAGCTTGCTGCCACGCTTAGCCGTCTTCGGTGTCATAGCGACGTTAACGATCGGAACC
>Ga0196977_1001095_pt1 | contig 11064 bp, 11 predicted proteins | sample S3v_1013CmetaG_FD_148634 | JGI IMG/M metagenome (GOLD analysis project Ga0196977, IMG submission 148634) | Soil microbial communities from Anza Borrego desert, Southern California, United States - S3+v_10-13C | ecosystem: Environmental > Terrestrial > Soil > Desert | place: USA: California...
AACGCCGGCGCCAGCAGCAGCACCAGCCCGTTCAGCGGCCGCACCAGCACGATCAGTCCCGCCGCCAGCGCGAGCAGGCTCCAGCTTTTCAGCGACCAATCCTCTTTCAGCCGCAGCGAAAAATAAATGAACAGCGTGACGAGAAAGAACGAATACACGTGCGACAGCGCCGCCCCCATCACCGTGTAATGCAGCAGCGGCGTCCCCATTGCCGCGACGAACAAGATGAACGTCGCCTGCATCTCGCTCGACCCGAAACGCAGCAGGATCTTTCGCAGGAAAAACAGTCCCGCCAAAAAATAGAACAGCCCCGCCACGCTCACCATCACCTGGAACGGCAGCGACACGCCATCCACCGCGAACCCGCCCGCCTTCGCCCACGCGCAGGCCGCCGCGAAAAACGGCGACTGCATCAGCGCCACGCCTGCCGTGTACTTGTTCAGCCGCCCGCCCTTCGAGAACACGTGATAATCCGCATCGAAAGGCTCGCGCCCGAAATCGTGATCGATGAAAAGTGTTTTTAAATACGCGTGATAGCCTTTGCCGTCGCTGTCGATGATCTGTGCGCGGCGTTCGGGCGTCCAGCGGAATTGCGCGAGGAGAAAAACGTAGATCGCGGCGATGAGGAGAAAGAAAACATAAAAACGTTTTTGTGCCGCGGCGGGTTGCATGGCGCGAAGGTAATGGTGAAAAAGCGATCCGTTAAAACCGGTAAAACGCTTCGACGCTTTTACATGAAGCTTTCTTCGGCCAGCTGCACGCGATAAGCTTCGACCTTGGCCTTTGCGTCGCCGGCCATGACCTTGGCGTACACGTCCTGCACTTTCACGCCGTTGGAATCCCTGTCCATGCTCTCGTCGAACAGGTAGCCGATGTTCGTATCCGCGATGCCTTCCAGGTGCGCGACCACTGCGCCGGGCACGTTATCGACGCGGATGTATCCGTTGTAATGCGGCGTGAGGTAAACGTTGCCGGTGAACGTATCGTAGATCACCCGGTTGTATGCGGCAAATGCGATGTTGAATTCGATATAGCGGCTGCATTCCCGGCTTTCCCAGCCGGAAGAAGGCAGCAGGTGGGCCGCGTTTTCGTGGAAGAAGGTGCTGGCGTGCTGCAGGGCGGCGCGCTCCAGGTAGTACGACAGCGTGGTCTGATCGCCTGCCTGCATGTTGTTGTAATCCATCCCGGTAAGCGCCCCGGCATTGTAATGATTATGCGTGATGTAATGGCCCAGGTGATTCCGGTCGTTAGCCGTAGGCACCCGCTGGAGAATGAAAGGCCCCGAGGGTTTTGCCTGCTTCATTTGCAAAGCGGGACCGGTCACGCCGGGCCGGCCGTCGACCATGTTTTGAAACACCTGCAATTGCTTCACCTGCGAGCTCCGGCTTATGGTTTCCAGTATCCGGCGCTGAGCGATCGCTTCCGGGCGCTGGTCTGTGAAGCCGGGTACCGGGTTCGTCCCGGTGTTTTCGGCCGAAGCGCGGTTTTGAGCGGATTGATGCCGGCTGGTGCGGTCACTCATGGGATGGAGCTAAGAATTCCGTTCCATCAAAAATAAAATCCGGCAGCCACGGGTTCCCGGTACGGGTGTTTTTTTTATCAGCAAAAAACAAACAGGCCGCTACAGCCTCACCTTCACCGCCACCGGGCAATGATCGCTCGCATGCGGCCGCTCCTTCCCTACCCCGACGAAGCGCGGACCGGTGTAGCCTTTCACGTTCCCGGATAAGCCTTTGCGAACGATCACGGGCTTGACGGATGCGTTGCGCTGCGCGAGCGCTTTCGAGAGAAAAACGTAATCGAGCTGGCGCAGGTCGTTGCGGTAGGCGTGCGTCCAGCGCTCGGCTTCGGGCAGGCGCTCGACCACGTTCTCCATCCAGCCGGTGTCGATGAGCGCGTCGAGCGCGGTGGAGGGATGATAATCGTTCAGGTCGCCGAGCATCACCCAGTTGTGCTGCGAAGGATCGTCGCCGAAGCGCTCTTTGATGATCTTCACCACTTCCTCGGCCTGCTGCTGCCGGCGCGGCATGCTTTCCTCGCGGCCTTCGAGCATCGATTTGAAATGGTTGACGAAAAGCGTGAGCGGTTTTCCGTCGACGGTGAAGCGCACTTCCAGGCAATCGCGCGAAAAAATATAGCTGCTGCCCGCGCGGCGGAACTGGTGCGTCTGCACGTGGTCGAACGGCACTTTGCTCAGTACGGCCACGTCGATGAGGCGGGGATCGTTGCCGTCGATCAGGGCTTTGTATTTGTATTTCCCGTCGAGGAAACGCGCGTTGAAGGCTTTGAGCGCATCCATGCTTTCCACTTCCTGCAGGGCGACGATGTCGGGTTTCATTTCGAGAATAGCGGCGGCGGTGATGTCGCGCTCCTCGTCGAAAATGGTGTCGAATTTCTGCGTGTCGAGAATAAATCCGTGCCTGACGGCCTCCTCGGGCTTTGCACTGGGGCTGAACTTGAAGCGAAGAAAAAGATTTTCGCAGTTGAAGGTGGCGATGGTGAGCTCGGGCATGGATACGAAGATTGGCGAGCTTCAAAACAAGCCAATGCTTCGGCGAAAGCCCAGCGTTCGTTGAAAACTTTTACAAGAAAATCGACGGCGCGAGAATGGCCGTCGTCAAACCGATCAGCGCAATGACGACATAACCCGTCAGCGAAACGGCGCCGGCATAATCTTTCGCCACGCGCTGTCCGAACATGAGCGCCAGCAGGGCCAGCAAAGCTGCAAGATGCGCCGCGCACAACACATCACGCACCAGCGCGCGGTCGTCTGAAAAAAAGGCCGTGATCCAGGCTGCGAGCGGCAGCAGCCCGGCGATCAGTTCCAGCACGGTGAGCAGCGGCAGCAGGAAAGGAACCGAAGGGCCCAGCAGGCTTTTTGCGAAATGCTCTTTCAGCCACGAGAGATTGCCGCGATAGTCGAGCACTTTATCCAGCCCCGATTGCAGGAACACCACGGCCAGGAAAGCGGCGGCGACCAATGAAACCAGGCTGATCGAATTGATGTGGCTCATCCAGGCAAATGTAGGAAAACGAAAGCTCGCGCGGCGATTCGTTATCTTGCAGGATGCCCGCCTTAATGAAAAAATGGATCGCCTGTTTCGCGTGCCTGCTCTCGCTGCTTTCTTCCGCACAGAAGAACAGCGACAGCCTTGCCGTGCGGAAACTCGACAGCCTGCTCTCCGCCGCCATCGCGGCTTTTCGCGAAGCGCCCTATGATCTGCGCACCGACAGCCTCGCGCCGCAATTCAAGCAAATGCTGCTGCAGGAATTGAAAAACCCGCTGACGATAAATCACTCGCTCGACAGCCTTGCCACACACATGCGGATCGAGAATTCAAACGACGGCCGCGTGAAGTTTTACAGCTGGGACGATTGGACGGGCGGCACCTGGCACGTGATCCATTGCCTCGCGCAATTCCGCGACGCGTCGGGAAACATCGTGGTGCAGGAGCTCAGCACAGGCCGTGAGATGGAACTGTCCACCTATACCGACTGCAGCATTTACGAAGTGCACGACTTGCTCATCAACGGCGAAAAACATTACCTCACTTTCGCCTGGGGCACGCACGGCTCAGGACAAGAGCACCGCATGATCCGCGTATTCAAAATCGAAAACGATTCGCTGGTAAATTGCAAAAATTGTTTTTCCACCGGCAGCGATCTCGCGCTCGAATACCCGCGCGCGTTGAAGATCGAATTGAAGTTCGATCCGAAAACAAAGCAGATCACGTACAAGGAATTCAAGATGACGGAAGAGAACGCGCCTTTCGCGGAGCTTACCGGGAAAACGATCACGCTGGAATTGAAAAATGGAAAGTTTGAGCTGAAGTAGCTCCTTTCAACCTGAGCGCAATTTCCTGTCACGCTGAGCGCAATTTCCTGTCACGCTGAGTGCAGCCTCTTGTCACGCTGAGCGCAGTATCTTGTCACGCTGAGCGCAGTATCTTGTCACTCTGAGCGCAGTATCTTGTCACGCTGAGCGCAGTCGAAGAGTGACCACGTACCCATCTACCCGCATTAGTACCTGCTCGTCTCTCTTCGACTGGGCTCAGCGTGACAAGTCAATACGCCGCAAATCCCTGCGCGTGCGCACGCAATAGCTGTTTCGTCGTCTCATCCTTCACGCCCTCCGCGCCCACCAGCTCGCGCACCCGCGAGATCGGCAGCTTGTCGAAGAACACGTGCATGCGCAGGTAATGAAAAACGCCCGTCAGGTCGTCGAGCCCCCGCGCGTTCCCGCCGCGCCCCGCGCCCACGCCTACCAGCGCGATTTTTTTCCCGCGGAAATGCTCCGGGTGCACCGCGTCCACCAGCAGCTTGAACACGCCGGGATACGAGCCGTTGTACTCGGGAACCACGGCCACGAATTTCTGCACGGGGATGATGAAGCGTTCCAATATTTCCTGGAACGCCGCGCTGCGCTTCCCGTAAAAATCGCTCACCAGCATGTCGTGCGGCAGGTGATCGAGCGAGAGCAGCTGCGCCTCCAGGCCCAGTCCCGCCAAAGCGGTAACATATTCCTGCGCGATCTTGAGCGTGTTGCTCGACGGTCGGTTGGTGCCGGCGATAACTGTGATCATCAGGCGATTATGCTGTTAATAACGGGTTGTTTAAAAATTGCGAAAAAGAGAAAGACAGTTTTCCCTACCTTCGGGCGTGAATTGAAAGCCTGTGCAAAGAACGGCATTTTCGCCGCAAACGCAGGCTCCTCGAGCTTCCTCACCCAAATGAAGATCACATACTACGGCCATTCCTGCTTCGGCGTCGAGGTCAAAGGCAAACATTTGCTTTTCGATCCCTTCATCACGCACAACCCGCTCGTGCCCGGCACCGGCGTCAGCGCCGACAAGGTGGAGGCGGATTTCATCCTCGTCTCGCACGGGCATGAAGACCACATCGCCGACTGCGTATCCATCGCCAAACGCACCGGCGCGAAAGTGATCTGCGCCTGGGAGATCAGCGTGTGGCTGAACAAGCAGGGCGTGGAGAACACGCACCCGATGAACACCGGCGGCAAGTGGATGTTCGAATTCGGGAAAGTGAAATGCGTGGTCGCGCAGCACAGCAGCGGTCTTCCCGACGGCAGCTACGGCGGCAACCCGATGGGCTTCATCATCGAAAGCGACGAAGGCAGCTTTTACTACGCCGGCGACACGGCGCTCACGCTCGACATGAAGCTGATCGGCGATTACCGCATGGTGAACTTCGCGTTCCTGCCCATCGGCGACAACTTCACCATGGGCGTGGACAACGCGATCATCGCCTGCGACTTCATCCGCTGCAACGACGTGATCGGCATGCATTACGATACCTTCGGCTACATCAAGGTCGACCAGCACGAGGCGCAGCAGAAATTTTTGCGCGCGGGCAAGCAGCTCACCATGCTGAAGATCGGCGAAACGATTGAGAAATAAAGAATACTCCTGAGAACAATGGGCAAGATCATCGCCATAGCGAATCAAAAAGGCGGCGTAGGAAAAACCACCACGGCCATCAACCTCGCGGCCAGCCTCGCCGTGCTGGAATACCGCACCCTGCTCGTCGACGCCGACCCGCAGGCCAACTCCACATCCGGCGTCGGCCACGATCCCAAGAACGTCAAGACGAGCATCTACGAATGCATCATCGAGGACCGCGATCCGAAAGACGTCATCCTCACCACTTCCACGCCGAACCTCGACCTGCTCCCCGCCCACATCGACCTGGTCGGCGCAGAGATCGAGATGATCAACCTGCCTAACCGCGAGAAGATGATGCGCCACGTGCTCGGCAAGGTGAAGAACAATTACGATTTCATCATCATCGACTGCTCGCCTTCGCTGGGCCTGGTGACGGTGAACTCGCTCTCCGCTTCCGACTCGGTGATCATCCCGGTGCAGTGCGAATACTTCGCGCTCGAAGGGCTGGGCAAGCTGCTGAACACGATCAAGATCGTGCAGAGCCGCCTGAATCCCGACCTGGCCATCGAAGGCATCCTGCTCACGATGTACGACATCCGCCTGCGCCTGAGCAACCAGGTGGTCGAGGAAGTGAAAACGCATTTCCAGAGCATGGTCTTCGACACGATCATCCAGCGCAACACCAAGCTCGGCGAGGCCCCCAGCTTCGGCGAGACGATCATCATGCACGACGCCACCAGCAAAGGCGCGATCAATTACCTCAACCTCGCCCGCGAGATCCTGCAGAAGAACAACATGACCAGGATGAGCGACGAAGAAAAGATCATCAACCTGACCGGCAAGTAACATTGCCGTTGCCTGACATAGGGTCTCGTAAGGGTCGCGTTCCAACGCGACCTTTTTCGCCTGAAGTACTTACAATTTTTAGCATACCGTCATGAGTCAGAAAAAATCCGCACTTGGCAAAGGCCTCAGCGCTCTCCTCGAGAACGCCGGCACCGACATCACAAGCAACAGCAGCCGCCTTGCCCCCGAAGGCACGGCCGTCGCGGGCGCCGTCAGCAACATCCCGCTGGAGCAGATCGAGACGAACCCTTTCCAGCCGCGCACGCACTTCGAAGCGCAGGCCCTGCAGGAGCTCGCCGACTCCATCAAGGTGCACGGCATCATCCAGCCCGTCACCGTGCGCAAGATGGGCTACGACAAGTACCAGCTCATCTCCGGCGAACGCCGCTTCCGCGCCTCGCAACTGGCCGGGCTGCAGAGCGTGCCCGCGTACGTGCGCATCGCCAACGACCAGGCCATGCTCGAGATGGCGCTCGTGGAGAACATCCAGCGCGAAAACCTCGACTCCATCGAGATCGCCATCAGCTACAAACGCCTCATCGACGAGTGCGGCCTCACGCAGGAGCAGCTCAGCGAAAAAGTGAGCAAGCAGCGCTCCACCATCACCAACTACCTGCGCCTGCTCAAGCTGCCCGCCGAGATCCAGCGCGGCATCCGCGAGAAAACGATCACCATGGGCCACGCCCGCGCCCTGATCAACATCGAGAATCCCAAGACGCAGATCGACCTCTACAAGCGCACCGTCACCGACGAGCTCTCCGTCCGCGAGATCGAGAACCTCGCCCGCGACGAGAAAAGCGTCCGCCACCGCGCCGAACATCAAAACCTCCGCGGCAACCTCCACGAGAAATACGCCGACAAGATCAAAACGCTTTCGAAACAATACGCCGGCAAGGTGGAGCTGAAAAGCAACGAAGAAGGCAAAGGCAAGCTGATCATTCCGTTCGAGAACGAGGAGGCGCTGGAAAGGTTGCTGGATATACTGGATGTGTAGTCGTTCCTTCTCGACTCCGCTCGAATTGACTTTACTCCATCAACTCATTTCAAGTAAAGTCAATTCGAGCGGAGTCGAGAAGGAATCGGAAGAGTAAAAACTTCGCGCACTCAAGCAGGTACAATATTTGCATCGTCTTCACGCAGCTTCTGCGAGCGAGCAGGAACGCAAGAACCATGATCCCTTCACGTCTTAGCGTCTTAGCGGAAAAGAAAATTGCAGATACTCGCCGCAGGCCTAAAAGCGCTGCGACCTCTGCGCTTGGGGGGGATTTTGCGCGCCGTGCTCTGCGTCCTCTGCGTTTAAAAGTCGTAGGATCTATTTTCTTCCTCTTCCTCACCTCCTTCCTCTTCGCACAAAAAACCGACTCCACCACCGTCATCACCGTCACCGTCGGCGACTCCGTGCAGCAGGACACCACGAAGAAGAAAAAGATCAGGCCCGAGCATCCCCCGAAGCGCGCCGCCCTCTTCTCCGCCGTTCTCCCCGGCGCCGGGCAGGTCTACAACCGCAAATACTGGAAAGTGCCCATCATCTACGCCGGCCTGGGCGGGCTCGGCTACGCAGTTTACTGGAACAACCGCGAGCGCAAAATCTACCACGACGCCATCAAGCTCCGCTTCGACACGCTCTCATCAACGGTTGATCAGTTCGACGGCATCTACGGCGACGGCGACCTCGTCACCCTGCGCGATTACTACCAGCGCTACCGCGACCTCTCCGCCATCGGCTTCACCGTGCTCTACGCTTTGCAGATCGTGGATGCGGCCGTGGACGCGCACCTCTGGAAATTCGAGCAGAAAATGGGCGACGATCTTTCCCTGCGCATTCAACCGCTCGCGTACCCGACGGCACATGGATTCGTACCCGGGGCTTCGCTTAGAATTTCGTTCAGGTAGCTTGCCAATTTCGGATGTACGATTTCGGATTTCGGATTTGCGTTCAGGGAAAAACTCCTGAGCGTGAAACAGCTATGTGTTAAAAATCCGAAATCCGAAATCGTACATCCGAAATCCCCTGTGTATCTTTGCCCCTTATGAAAATCGCTTTACTGGGTTACGGCAAGATGGGCAAGGCCATCGAGCAGATCGCCGTTTCGCGCGGGCACCAAATTGTTCTGAAGGTGGACGAGCGCAACGCGAACAGCTTCTCCGACGCGGAGCTCATGCTCGCCGAAGTGGCCATCGAGTTCAGCACGCCGTCCAGCGCAGTCAGCAACATCATGCGCTGCTTTCAATGCCACGTTCCCGTCGTGGTCGGCACCACGGGCTGGCTCGACAAGCTGGAGGAAGTGAAGCAGGCTTGCATCGAACAGGAGCAGGCGTTCTTCTACGCTTCGAACTTCAGCATCGGCGTCAACGTGTTCTTCCGCCTCAACGAGCAGCTCGCGCGCATGATGAACGGCTACGGCGAATACGACGTGCGCATGGAAGAAATTCACCACGTCCACAAGCTCGACGCGCCCAGCGGCACCGCCATCACGCTCGCCAACGGCATCATCAAACGCCTCGAGCGAAAGCAGAAATGGGTGGAAGGCGAAAAGGCGGCGCCCGGCGAAATCCCCATCGTCTCCAAACGCGAAGGCGAAGTGCCCGGCACGCACGTCATCACCTACACCTCCGCCGTCGACACCATCACCATCTCGCACGAAGCCCACAGCCGCCAAGGCTTTGCGCTCGGAGCGGTCGTAGCGGCGGAATGGCTGCCGGGACGCACGGGCGTTTTCGGCATGAACGATCTTCTCGGATTTTAAAATTGAAACTCTTCGGATGAGCCCTCTCAACATTTTTTTGCTGCTGACCGTCGTCGCGCTTTTCGCCGGCCTTTACAGAGTGTTTGAAAAATTCGGCGAGCAAGGCTGGAAGGCGCTCGTTCCCGTTTACAATTTCGTCGTCTGGCTCAAGCTCGTCAAGCGCCCCTGGTGGTGGATCTTCCTGATCATCATTCCTACCGTCGGCTTCTACATGATCGCCATCCTGCTCGTTGACCTTGCTAATTATTTCGGCAAGCGCCGCTTCATCGATCACGTGTTCGCCATCTTCGGCTACTTCATCTTCGTGCCGGTGATCGGCTTCTCGAACAAAGAGAAAGTGATCGGCCCCAAGCCGCGCGAGAAGAAAAAACGCATCTGGCAGGAATGGGGCGAAGCCGCCGTGTTCGCCATCATCGCCGCCACGCTCATCCGCACGTTCGCCTTCGAAGCGTTTACCATTCCCACTTCCTCGATGGAAAAATCGCTGCTCGTGGGCGATTATCTTTTCGTGAATAAAATGCGCTACGGCGCGAAAGTGCCCAGCAACCCGCTCACCATTCCGTTCACGCACAACACCATGCCGCTCACCGAAGGCACGCCCTCGTTCCTCGACTGGGTGGAATTGCCGTACATGCGTTTCCCCGGCTGGGCCAGCATCAAGAACAGCGACATCGTGGTGTTCAATTTTCCCGAAGGCGATACGGTGGAAGTGAACCATTCCGGCCAGAGCTATTACGCGCTGGTTCGGCAGTACGGGCGCGCGCGCGTGCACGATCCGAACGCGACGGATGAAGGACAGAATGCCGAAGGCATCGCGAAACCTTTCGGCCACATCGTGGTGCGCCCGGTGGACAAGGAAGACAACTACATCAAGCGCTGCGTGGGCATTCCCGGCGACAAGCTGCAGATCGTGAATACGCAGCTGCTCATCAACGACAAGCCCGCTTATGAAGCCCCCAACCAGCAGCTCGGCTACATTCCCGTCGACGTGAACGACGATTTCCAGCGCATCATGCTCGAGCGCGGCATCGAATACGACGGGCGCGTGCACCTCACGAAAGCCGAATATGAACTGCTGAAGCCGCACGCGCGCATGCTGATCCCGGCCATCGACTCGGTGAGCCCGGCGATGCCCAGCGTGATCGACATTTTCCCGCACGATACGAATTACCGCTGGACGAAAGATTTCTTCGGCCCGCTCACCATTCCCAAAGCCGGCGCCACCGTGCAGCTCGACATGAAAACCCTCCCGCTCTACCGCCGCATCATCGACGTGTACGAGGAGAACGAGCTGCAAATACGCGAAGGGCAGATTTTCATCAACGGCCAGGCCGCGACGAGCTACACCTTCAAGCTCGATTATTATTTCATGATGGGCGACAACCGCCACAACTCGCTCGATTCGCGCTACTGGGGCTTCGTGCCCGAGACGCACATCGTCGGCTCGCCCTCGCTCATCTGGCTTTCGAAAGAAAAGGGCTCCGGCCTCTTCGACGGCTTCCGCACGCAGCGCATGATCAGCCTGGTGAGCCCCGAAGGCTTGTCGAGCTCCTTCCTCTGGCCCTTCCTCGCCATCGTGGCCGCGCTCATCGGCTGGAATTATTTCCGCAGCAAGCGCAAGGAGAAAGAAGCGAAAGCCTCCTCGAAGAAACCGGCGAAGAAGTAATTTCGGATTTGCGATTTCGAGTTTCGGATTTGCGCACGAGCTCTCCCACCAGGTTGGCGCGCGGTTTGTGCGATAAATTCGAAATCCGAAATCGTACATCCGAAATAATTTAAATATGGAAGAATCGCATCCGCCTTTCCCGGAAGACCCGCAAGCGCCGAAGCATACGCACTTCCCGGAAGATCCGCTCGCGCCCAAGCCGCCCGCGCCGGGGCCGCCGAAGGACGAGGATGCGAAAGCGAAAGAAAAGCCGGAGAAAAAAAAATCGATGCTGCGCGAATGGACCGAAGCGCTCGTCTTCGCTTTCATCGCCGTGCTGCTGTTCCGCATCTTCTTCTTCGAGACTTTCGCCATTCCTTCCGGCTCGATGGACCGCACGCTGCTCTCGGGCGACTACATCGTG
>Ga0196977_1001097_pt1 | contig 11031 bp, 9 predicted proteins | sample S3v_1013CmetaG_FD_148634 | JGI IMG/M metagenome (GOLD analysis project Ga0196977, IMG submission 148634) | Soil microbial communities from Anza Borrego desert, Southern California, United States - S3+v_10-13C | ecosystem: Environmental > Terrestrial > Soil > Desert | place: USA: California...
AGCCGCGGCCTTTGGAGACATCGAGGAGCTGCTGCAACGCCGGATGAAGCTCGCTGATCACACTGCTCTCCTGCATCTGCCCTTCGACCGCACGGCCCAACGCAGCCCCGGCGCCGGCCGGCGCCGCCGCGGCGACAATCTCAAGGAGACGATCGGAACGCCCGCCTCGGGTCGTACCCGAACTGCTGATCCACCTTCTGCCTCGCCACCGCGCTCCGGAACGCCGCGAACTCGTCCGCCGCGGCCGGCGCCGTCGTCGCCGCGACCCTGCGGCTCCGGCGCTCCTCGCTCAGGCACTTCTCGAGCGTCGCCGCGACCCGCTGCTCCGCGATCATCTCGACCCGCGTCTGCAGCGCGACCGCCCTGGACTTGGCCTCTCCGCCCTCGAGCGCGCCGAGCACGTTCGTCAGCGAGGGCGCCCGCCCCGACTCGGCCACAAGCTGCACAGCGTCCGCGATCGCCCGCATCGTGGGCGAACGGTAGGCCCCGGCGCTGAGCACGGCGCGGTCCTCCTCCGAAAGCGCGGTCCACAGCGCCGCATCCGTGAGAACACACCCCAGCGCCTCGACCAGGTGCGCCGCGTCCGCCGGCTCGTCCACGCCCGCCGGCTCCGCGTTCCCCGGCCCCGCCGCCGCGCCGCCACGCGGCCGGGCCTGCCTCAGCTGTTCGTACAGCACCCCGCTGTCCAGCCCCGTGATCTCCACCAGCTTCCGCGCGATCAGCTTCTGCCGGATCGGGATGCTCTTGTGAAATCCAAGGCGCGCCAGATTGGCCAGCTCCTCCGTCGTGCCCCGCTGGAGCGCCGTCACCCCCGCCCCCGCCAGCCGCTCCCGCAGGGTGCGGAATCTGTACTCGAGAATGTCCACGCTGCCCGCGAGCGTGCGCCGGAACACCTCGGCGCCCCCCTCCCGCTTGAGCAGCTCGTCGGGATCCTTCGCCTCCGTGAAGCTCCCGAGCGTCGCGATCCGCACGTCGACCGGCTCGGAGAAAAAGACCTCGACCGCACGGTCCGCCGCCCGGCGCCCCGCGTCGTCGCCGTCGAAGAGCAGCACCACGGTGTCGCACAGCCGGCGCAGGATCGCCGCGTGCCCCGGCGTCAGCGCCGTTCCGAGCGTCGCGACCACGTTCTCGAACCCCGCCTGGTGGCAGGCGATCACGTCGGTGTACCCCTCCGTGATGATCGCCGTCCGCTCCCGCTGGATCGCCTGCACGGCCTGGTGCAGCCCGAACAGCGACGCCGACTTGTTGAAGAGCGGCGTCTCGGGGCTGTTCAGATACTTCGGCTCCTCGGCGTCGTCGATCCGCCGCCCGCCGAAGGCGATCACCCGCCCGATCTGGTCGCGGATCGGGAAGATGAGCCGGTTGCGGAAGACGTCGTAGTGCCCGCCGTCCTCGCGCTTCTTGAGCAGCCCCGCACCCACGAAGAGCGACCGGTCGCCCCGCACCGAGTCCACCTTCGCGACCAGGCCGTCCCAGCGGTCCGGCGCCGCGCCGAGCGTGAAACGCTCCACCATCTCCGCGCTGATCCCGCGCCGCTCGATGACCGCCCGGGCCGCCCGTCCGTGCTGCTCGTGCTGCAGAATCGCCCGGAAGAACGCCGCGCCCTGCGCGTTCGCCTGCGCCAGCGAGGAGCGCGGGTGCTCCGCCGCGCCGGCGCCGTCGCCCAGCCTGCCCTGCGCCGCGCGCGGTGTGAGCGTCACGTTGCACCGCTCCGCCAGGTGCTCGAGCGCCTCGCGGAACTCCATCCGGTGGTACTTCTCGATGAACGTGAACACGTCCCCGCCCGCGCCGCACACGAAGCAGTGGAAGATCTGCTTGTGCGGCACGACGCACATCGACGGCGAGTGGTCGTCGTGGAACGGGCACAGCCCGACGTACTCGCGCCCCCTCGCCTTGAGCGACACGTGCTCGCCCACGATCCGCACGATGTCCGCCGCGTCCCGCACCCGCTCGATGTCCGAGATCCCCGCCGGCCCGCCGCGCCCGGACTCCGGCCCTCGCGGCGCCCCATCCTGGGCCGCGCCTCGCCGGGCCCCGTGGTTCGAGCCGCTGGGGTTCATGCGCACGCTCCACCTCGCAAGGCGACGGATCGATCAGAACCATCCGTGCGACGCGGGCGGGCGTCGGGGACGACCATGTCAACCAGATCGGCGGCGGACAGCCGCGAAACATAGCACGCGCCCGCTCCTTGCGCGGCGCCCGCGGACGGCCGGGTTCTCTCGCTCTGATCGGTCTGATCGGGCCGGGCTCGCGTCCCGCGCTCCGTCCGGTGAGCGATCGTCCACGATCACGGTAGCACGCCTCCGGCCCGAAGCCAATAAACCGCCCGCAACCCCTTTCCCCGGCCCGACATCGGTCGCCCCGCCCGCGATTCTCGGGCCACTCTCCCTGGCCCCGAACCCGCCGGGCTGCGACACTTCCCCCGATGCAGAGGCGGATCGTGATCTATGCCGGGCGCGTCCAGGGCGTGGGCTTCCGCGCGACCGCCCAGTCGATCGCGAGCCGCCACCGGGTCACCGGCTGGGTCCGCAACGAGCCCGACGCGACCGTCCGGCTCGAGATCCAGGGGGCCGCCGACGAGGTCGAGGCCGTGCTCCGGGCCATCGCCGCCCGCCTCCACGGCTTCATCTCGTCCAGCCGCGCCCACGAGGCCGCCGCCGTGCCCGATGAGTCCGGCTTTGAGATCCGGCGATAGGCTCTCCGCCGTGTGCGGCCCAGCCCCCCGCCCACCGGAGGCCCAGTGCTCATCCTCTTCGACATCGACGCCACGCTCATCACGACCAAGGGCGTCGGCATCGCCGCCATGATCGATGCGGGGCGCCGGCTCCACGGGCCGGGCTTCCACGCCGAGGGCATCGAGTTCGCCGGGCGCCTCGACCCCCTCATCCTGCGCGACATGCTCTGCGCCAACGGCTTGGCGTGCAGCACCGAGGCCATGATCGCCATGCGCCACGCCTACCGCGACGCCCTCGTCCGCCGCCTCGCCCCGGGCGGCGTGGCCCGCAGCCTCCCCGGCGTGCTGGAGCTGCTGGCAAGCCTCGGGACCCTGGACGACCGCGTCACGCTCGGCCTGCTCACCGGCAACTTCTCCGAGACCGGCTCCCTGAAGCTGCAAGCCGCGGGCATCGATCCCCAAGGCTTCCCCGTCCGCGTCTGGGGCGACGAATCGCCCCACGAGCCGCCCGCGCGCGAGCACCTGCCCGGCATCGCGATCGAGCGCGTCGCGCAGCGGTGGGGGAGGCCCTGCCGCGGGGAGGAGGTGGTGGTCATCGGTGACACGCCGCACGACATCGCCTGCGCCCGCGCCCACGGTTGCCGGGTGCTCGCCGTCGCGACCGGCAAGTTCTCCGCCGCCGAGCTCGCCCACGCCGACCGCGTGGTGCCCGACCTTTCCGATGTCGAGGGGGTGCAGAGATGGCTGACCGGCTGACCGCGGCCCCCGTGGGCGCGACCCAGCGCATCGAGTCGCTGGATGTCCTGCGAGGATTCGCCGTGCTGGGGATCCTCGTCATGAACATCATGACGTTCGCGATGCCGCTCGCGGCGTACATGAATCCCACGGTCTACCCCGAGCTCACCCCCCTCAACCAGTGGACCTTCCGCGTCGTCCACGTGGTCTTCGACCTCAAGATGATGGCTCTCTTCTCGATGCTCTTCGGCGCGGGCGCCGTCGTCTGGGCGAGTAAGCCCGAGGAGCGGGAGCGACCGGGCGCCCTCCGCGCCGTGTGGCTCCGGCGCATGGGCTGGCTCCTGGTCATCGGCATGATCCACGCCTGGCTCCTCTGGGAGGGCGACATCCTCGTGACCTACGCCCTCTGCGGCCTACTCGTGCTCTGGTGGATCAGGCGTCTGCCCGCGCCGTGGCTGCTCGGCGCGGCGGGGGTGCTGTTCGCGGTGCACGCGCTCCTGAACGCCTTCGCGGGGTGGATCACGGCGGAGATGTTCGCCGAATCCTCCGTGATCACCTCCGGAATGTCGCCCGAAGAGCTCGGGCGCGCCCGCTCCGGCATGCTGGAGTGGATGGACCCCACGCAGGAGCAGGTTGCCGAGCAGCTCGACGCGCTGCGGGGCTCCTGGTGGGACACGTTCGAGCACCGCGCCGGGTCCACGCTGATGTTCCAGCTCCAGGCGTTGCCGATGTACCTGTTCTGGCGCGCCGCCGCACTGATGGCTCTCGGGGCCGCCCTGATGAAGTGGCGGGTCTTTACCGGCGAGCGGTCCGCCCGCTTCTACGCCGGGATGGCGGTCGCCGGCTACGCCCTTGGCCTGCCGCTGGTCCTCGCGGGCCTTCTCTACAACGAGTCTCACGGGTACGACGTCGTGCGCAGCTCGCTGGTCGGCTCGTGGGGCAACCTGCTCGGGAGCGTGCCCGTCGCGCTCGGCCACGCCGGGGTGCTGCTCCTGGTCGTCAGGCTCGGCCTTGTGCGCACCGTCACCCTCGGCCTCGCCCGCGCCGGGCAGATGGCGTTCACGAACTACCTCATGCAGTCGGTGCTCTGCTCACTGATCTTCTACGGCTTCGGCTTGGGCCTCGCCGGCGAGCTCAACCGCCCCGCGCAGGCGCTCGTTGCGGTAGGGATCTGGCTTGTGGAAATCTTGTGGAGCGTGGCCTGGCTGTCCCGATTCCGCTTCGGCCCCGCGGAGTGGCTGTGGCGCTCACTCACCTACTGGCGGTTGCAGCCCATGCGCCTTGACGCGCACCGGTAGGATGCGGATACACTCGGCCCTGCGTCAGGGAGGAGCACGGCCATGACGGCGAACTACGGCGCGTTCTGCACCGACTACTACGTCAATCTCAAGCTCGGGCTCAAGCTCGAGCTGCCCAAGGGACGCGATACCGTCCTCTCGCTGTTCGAGCGCGTCCGCCGCCAGTACCCCGGCATGACCGAGTTCCGCAAGTACAAGGAGGAGCTCGCGCTCGAGTCTCCCACCTCGACCTCCCCGCACCGCTGGGTCGCCGTCCGGTCCAGCAGCATCCGTGCGGGCGTCGTGAACCCGAGCGGAGTCAGCGAGGCGTACCGCCTGCACCGCTGCGTCCTCGACATCTCCCCGTATTTCCTCAGCATCAGCCCGCTCGACGTCGACTACGTCGAGCTGCTCTACGGCTTTGACATCGCCGCGTCCGGCAACCACGACTCGGTGGTTGCCGAGACCCTCCTGGGCAATTCCCCCCTGGCCAGTCTGCTCGATATTGAGCAGGCCCGCCCCATCGACTGCCAGCCCGTGCTCGGCTTTGTCCTCCCGAGCGGCGCTGAGGCCTACTTCGAGGTCAAGACCCGCCCCGGCAACGACTCCAAGCGCGACTCCTCCGACGAGCCGATCAGTGTCTATCTGACCCTTCGCCGCCACGGCCCTATCGGGGAGCTCAAGCAGCTCGGGGAGATCCTCGATGAGCTCATCACCCACGGCGAGGAGCTCGTCGAGGGGCGCGTTATCCCCACCCTCGTCAACCCCATCCGAAACGCCATCGTGCCGGGCTTCTAGAATCCGCCGGAGCGCCGCGCCGCGATGCAGGGGAAGGATCTCACCCTCTATTTCGTCACGATCGGCGTCATGATCCTCCTGGTCATGGGCCTCGGCGTCGCCATTTTCATCCTGCGCGGCCGCCTGTTCGGGAACGCCGCCGACGGAGACGGAGATCCCGGCGGCGTGCTGGAGACCATGCGCGCGATGCGCGACCGGGGCGAGATTCCGGAGGAGGAGTACCGCGCGGCCCAAGCCGCGCTGGTCGCGAAGGCGACCGCCGCCCGCGCCGTCAAACCCGGCGCCGCCCCACGCCGAACAAACCCCCCGGCCGCGGGGGAGCGCCGCGCCCCGCCGGGCTTCGACCTCACGGGCGCTCCGCTCCCACCGACTGTGCGGGGCGGTGACGATGAGACCGGCCGGGCAGTCCCCTGAGTGTAGAGACACAGCGGAACCGGGCCGATAGACTGGCATAATTGGTCGCGGGGAGAGAGACGCGTTACCGGACCCAAGCGAGGGATGCATGGCGAAGAACCGGACCGAGGGCGAGGCCGGCGGGACTGAGGGCGGCTTCCGTGGCCGCAAGGTGACCACCTGCTCGTTCTGCGGCAAGACCAGCCGCGAAGTCGGCCCGATGGTCGAGGGGCCCAGCGAGGTCTACATCTGCGCCCATTGCGTGGACCTCTGCCAAAATATTTTCCGGCAGGAGCGTCGGCGCGTGAACTCCGTCTCCACGTCGCTGGGGGAAGTCCCGGCGCCGCGCGAGATCAAGGAGTTCCTCGACCAGTACATCATCGGCCAGGACCGCGCGAAGCGCACGCTCAGCGTCGCCGTGCACATGCACTACAAGCGCCTCCTCCACCTGGAGAGCGATGAGGCCTCGAATCTCGAGCTGGACAAGAGCAACATCCTCCTCGTCGGCCCGACCGGCAGCGGCAAGACCCTCCTCGCCCGCACCCTCGCGCGCATGCTCAAGGTGCCTTTCGCCATCGGCGACGCGACCACGCTCACCGAGGCCGGCTACGTCGGCGAGGACGTCGAGAACCTCCTCTTGAAGCTCCTCCAGGCCGCGGACTTCGACGTCGAGGCCGCCCAGCGCGGCATCATCTACATCGACGAGGTGGACAAGATCGGCAAGACGTCCAACAACGTCTCGATCACGCGCGACGTCTCGGGCGAGGGCGTGCAGCAGTCGCTCCTGAAGATGCTCGAGGGCACCGTCGCCAACGTGCCCCCCCAGGGCGGACGCAAGCACCCCGAGCAGCAGTACATCCAGATCGACACCTCCCACATCCTCTTCATCTGCGGCGGCACGTTCGTCGGGCTGGAGGAGATCATCCGCCGGCGCATCGGCCGGTCGAAAATCGGCTTCACCGCCGGCCGCCACGGCGAGGCCTCCCGCCCCATCACCGACTCCGCCTCGCGCGACGAGATTCTCCAGCAGGTCACGACCCAGGACATCGTCGAGTACGGCATGATCCCGGAGCTCGTCGGGCGCCTGCCGATCGTCGCACCGCTCGAGTCGCTCTCCACCGAGGCGATGGTCGACGTGCTGACCCAGCCGCGCAACGCGCTGGTCAAGCAGTACCAGCACCTCTTCGCGCTCGAGAACGCCAAGCTCACGTTCACCGAGGGCGCTCTCCGCTCCGTCGCCCGGCGCGCCGCCAAGCGCGACACCGGCGCCCGCGCTCTCCGCGCCGTGATGGAGGAGCTCATGCTCGAGCTGCTCTACGAGCTGCCCGAACACGACAACAACGGCATCGAGTACGTCATCGACGAGGAGGCCGTCCAGCAGCGCGGCCGCCTCAAGGACATCCGCGTGGCCCGGAAGGAATCGGCCTGACCGCCGCGCACCCTAGTCGTCCAGGCTGACCGTCATGAGCCCCATCGGCCCCGCGTGCGCCGCGCCGGCCAGGTGCACCCGCACGGCCGTCCCGAGCAGCGATCGCGCATCCTCGCGACGGTCCGTCACGAGGTGCAGCGAGACCTCGCCCGCGCCGCGGAGCGAGGGCTCCGCCCGGCGCAGCAGCTCGCCATGCGATTTCGCCCACGCCGCCGCCGCGACCAGGTCACGCACCGCACCGACCGACGAAGCTTCCGGATGTGCCGCCAGCTGCGCGGCAACGAGGTGCAGCCGCCCTTGCGCATCCGCCGCGAGCTCCACCCGGTCCGCGACCGGGCAGCGTGATTCCAGGGTCCGGAGCCCCGCGACGAGGCCGCTGAGCCACCCTGTCCCCTGAGACTCCCCCGCGCCGGGGGCGGGCACTCGTGCATCGCTCCGCCGCCGGGTCGGCGGCTCGTCCGCCCGGGCCTCGCGAGCGCTCTCGCCAGGCTCGACCGCGTCCCGCAACGCACGCACCACCTCGCCCGGCGAGAGCTCGGCCCGGCCGCGGAAGATGGCGCGGGCCCCCGTCGGCTCGATCCGCTCGATGACAACTGGCTCCCCGAGCTCGGCGTCCAGGAACGCCCTGGCCGCGCGCGCGATCCGGGCGTGCGAGTCCAGCGCCTTGGCCCGCTCGGCGCCCATCATGGCCAAGGCGACCGGCGGAAGGGGCGATCCCGCCTCCTCGGCCGCCGCCGCCAGGCCCTTGAGCCTCCGGTAGCACGCCACGACGGCCGCGTCGTCCGTACCGCTGAGCACCCGCAGCGCATCGAGCGATGGGGCCGCTGCGAGATCCGCCTCCGCCGGTTCATCGACGCGGACCAGGACTAGCCCGGCCGCGCGAAGCCGCGAGATGGCTTCATCCCAGCCCGACATCTCGGGCGCGTCCTCACCGTCCATGCCGAATGTCTCGACGGACACAGTGCCGGAGGCGAGGCGCACGGTGCCGACGCCGGCGCGCAGCGCCTCCGCCCGCTGCCGCGCATATTGGGAGGCCCACGCGGCCGCGAACACCGGGAGGTGCCCGAGCACCAGTCCCTCGATGCGGACGGGTTTGGTGCCGGGTTGCGCGGCTTGGCCTTCCCACCTGGCGTTCCGCACCGCGCGGCGCGATTGGTCGTCCTCCCCGGGCCCGAGGAAGAGCTCCGCCAGCATGTCGAGCTCGTCGGCCGCGGGGAGCGAGAAGTCCCGGCGCCCGTTGACCGGCGCGGCCTGGGCGTCTCCCTCATCGGGCGCGCGCGGGCCGCCGAGGCGATAGGGCCCGCGCACCTCCGGCGCACGGGGTTGCGGGTCGTGCCCCTGGCGGGGGGTCTGCTCGTGATCAAAGGGGTTCATCTGGGCACTCCAATTGCCCGGCGCCGCGCGCTAGTCCGCGCCGCAGCCCAGCTCGCTATCCGGCGTCTGGTCCGTGTCTCCCGCGATTTCGACGATGCTATGCGGCTCGCCGAATTCGTTGAGAATCCACTCGGTGTTGTAAGGATCGGCGATCCAATGCCCGTCCACGATCAGCCTGTACTCGTGCCGACCCGCGCGGAGCGCCAGGCACAACTCATGAGTCTGGCTCTCCGGGTGCATGCTCATCGCGATCGGCCGCCATCCGCTGAAGTCGCCCGCGACCTCGACACGCTTGCCGAGCGCACCGGGCTGCGTGAACATAACGCCGTTCGCCCCCGCGTGCGCGCCGAACGCCCGCCGCCCCGGCGGGGTGGGACGCGCCGGCAGCACCGCAGGGCCCGCCTCGGAAGGTCTGAGCTGCGACGCCCGGCGGGCCAGGTCTTCCGCCCGTGAAGCCCCCTGCGCCGGGGCATCCACGATGCGCTTCGCCAAGCCCTGGTGCAGTTCCGCCCCCGCGAAAGTCACCACGATGTCGCCGAGCGGGGCGTGCACGCTCACCTGGCCCACCAGCGTTTCCGCGCTCACGAACTGCACCGGTGCGCACGATGGCGAAACCGCGGGGCTCGGCCCGGGCGCCCGCGGGCGAGCGATCGGCGTCTCGCTCGCCGCCTCGATCGCGGTCCAGTCTTCATCCGCCGGACCGGCCAGGAGGTGCTCCGACTCCATCAGCACGGAGGCGAGCGCCGCGTAATCGCGCGATCCGTCCGACGAGGGGGCGTGCTCGCACACGGGGCGCCCGAACGAGGCCGCCTCGCGCAGCGCCGCATCCCGGCGGATCGTCACCGGCAGGACGCGCCGTCCGAACCGACGCCGCATCTCCCCGAGCAGGTCCTCGGCCACCGCCAGCCCCGGCTCGTGGAGCGTCGGCACCACGGCGCAGCGGATCTCGGTCTGCAGTCTTCTGCCTAGGGAGCGAACGGTGCTCAGCTGCCGCGCAGCGCCCTGCAGCGAGAAATACCCCGTCTCCACCGGCACCAGCACGAGATCCGCGGCGACGAGGGCGTTGAACGTCAGCAGCCCGATCGACGGCGGGCAATCGACGAGGCACACGTCGAAGCGGTCGGCCATGGCCCCGAGCGCCCGCGCGAGCGCCCGCTCGCGCTGCTCTTGCCGACCGAACGACGACCCCGGCGCCTCCAGCCCGGCCAGCTTGATCCGGCTCGGCACGAGGTCCAGGTTCCGCGATGCCCGCCACAGCAGCCGTCCGAGGTCCAGGCCCCGGGCGCCTCCGGAGAGGAGCAGGTCCGAGCTGTCCAGGTCGATCCCCGATTCGGGCACGCCCAGGCCCGCGGCACAGTGGCCCTGCGAATCTAAGTCCACGAGAAGCGTGCGCAGACCCGCACGCCCGAGCGCCGCGCCCAGATTAATCGCGGTCGTGGTCTTCCCGCAACCACCCTTCTGGTTGATCACGGCGATGGTCCGCACGTTCGGCCCCTGAGGAGAGGAGGGCGATATCGCCGCGCGTCACACCGCCACAAACACGCCCGGCTTGCCCGCCGTTATCGGGTCCGTACGCCTTGCGCCTTGAATCGGCTAGGTTTAGGTCTCGCGTGCCGGGGACATCACCGGGCGCCGATCGCCCGCCAACCGACGGCCACCGCCTCAGGTGGTGCGTCCGACACAACGCGCGCGCATTGTCCCGGCGTGGGCAGCACCAGGCGCACCCGCCCCGCCGCGATCTTCTTATCTGTTCCCATGAGCTTGATGAGCTCGGCCGCCGTGGGCAGCCCGTCGCACCGGGTCGGCAACCCGCAGCGGGCGACGATCGTCCGGATCTCCTCCACGAGGTCCGGAGGGCACAGCGCCAGCTCCGCCCCGGTCTCCGCCGCCGCGACCATCCCAAGCGCGACCGCCTCGCCGTGGAGCAGGGGGGGATCGGACCGGCCCGAACCCTCCACGATGCCGACGGCGCCCGGCAGCGTCTCGATCACGTGCCCGAAAGTATGCCCCAGATTAAGCAGCGCCCGCGACGGTCTCCCCGGCTCATCCCCCCCGAGCTCCTCCCGCTCGTCGCCCGCCACCACCGCGGCTTTGAACCGGACGGATCTCTCGATGAGCTCCGTCAGCGCGCCGGCATCTCTCGCGAGCACCCGGTCCAGCCCGGCGCGGATCCACCCGAAGTGCTCGCGATCTCCGGCGCACCCGCCGATCACCCCGTGCTTCACGCATTCGGCCAGCCCCGCGCGAAACTCCCGGTCGGGAAGAGTGTCCAGCGTGGTGGTATCCGCCGCGACGAGCACCGGCTGGTGGAACGCGCCGACCATGTTTTTCTGGAGCACGCCCCCGGCCCG
>Ga0196977_1001098_pt1 | contig 11025 bp, 7 predicted proteins | sample S3v_1013CmetaG_FD_148634 | JGI IMG/M metagenome (GOLD analysis project Ga0196977, IMG submission 148634) | Soil microbial communities from Anza Borrego desert, Southern California, United States - S3+v_10-13C | ecosystem: Environmental > Terrestrial > Soil > Desert | place: USA: California...
GGCGAGGGCCGCCTCAATAAGGCGCTGCAGGCGATCGCGGCGGATCCCTATACATGGCTCACCGAGGCCGAGGGACGGCTGACCTACACCCCGATCGACGACGAGCGCATGGCGGTGCTCTGGGACGGCAAGCCGGTGTTCCCGCCGTTCGGGCTGGTGCTGCGACAGGATCAGGGGCAGTGGTCCGTGGCGCTCCCTCTGGCGAGCATCCCCTGGCTGTCGCGGTACATGCCGCAGTCGCCCGAGGAGTACGCAATCTGGGCGAGCCTGATCCAGATGGCGGACAACGTGGTGCGCGACCTCGAGGCGGACGTGCGCGGCGGCCGGATGCAGTCCCTGGACGCGCTCGCGCGCCGCGCGGGGGAGAAGGCGTTCGTCCCGATGGGGATGGGGATGGTGGCGTACGAGCAGGCGCGCACCGATCGTCGCCGGCGCGAGCAGGCCGCCCGCGAGGCGGGGGAGCCGTCCCCCGGCGGCGGCTGAGGCGGGGGCGCCGCTACCCGCCGATGCGGGAGCGCTCCTCGCCGGTGCGCACGCCCAAACCGCCGCCGAGCCCGCGCGGCGACAGGATGAAGCCGATCGAGGCCTCGTCGGCGATGAAGTTGTAGGAGTAGCCGATGCCCACGGTGATGTTCGGGTAGTCGCGCCGGAGCGTGAAGCTCACGCGGTCGAAGTCGTCCACGGTCGAGTCGTAGGTGATCTCGGCCGTGGCGCGGTACTTCTCGGTCAGCTCGTAATTGAGGTTGTAGAAGAGCAGCGTGGAGTCGAGGGCGTTCACGAACCGCTGGCCGAAGCTCGAGCGCAGACGTTCGTCGTGATCGATGATGACGCCGAGCGTGGAGTACTCGGGCTGGTGGGTCTCCTCGACGTCGTAGATGATTCGCCCGGCGATGCCGACGGGGTCGGAGACCTGCCAGAGCAGCTCCGCGTCGATGAACTCGCCCGGGCTCGAAAGCTCCGGCCTGTCCTCGAACCAGTGGCCGATGGGGTACTCGCGGTCCACGTCGCCGGACGACCAGACGTACTCCGTCCGGAGCTTGAGCACGTCCACGCTGCGCCACCGCCCGGGACCGCCCCGCTTGGTCTGCCAGGTCTGATCGATGCCGACGCGGACGATCGTGCCCTCGGCGAGCGATTCGACGGCGTCGTCGTACACGGGCAGGTCCACGCGGTCCACGGTGCTGCCCGCGTGCCACACCGTGACCCCCGGCTCGATGATGTGGCGCACGCGGTGCAGGTCGAAGAGATCGCTCTCGACCGAGTTGTCTACGCGCTGGAGCGTCGTCGAGAGGCGCACGCCCGCGGCCCCCCACAGGCGGGCGTTGTCGTCCTCGGCCGGGGAGTAGCCCTCGAAGTCGGTGTCGTAGGCGGTCGCCCGCCCGACCACGAACGGGTTGATCCTGAGCGGCCCGGCCTTCAGCACGGTCGAGACCTCGTGGCGCATGTCGGCGCGCACCACGCCGCTCTCGTCGAGGCCCCGGGCGCGGAGCGCGTCGCCCACCGAGTCGTTGGGATCGATGCCGAACGCGAGGTCCGCCAGGCGATCGGTCGGGAACCCGAGCTCCGCCGCCGTGGGCTCGTGAAACTCCAGGCCGAGGCGCCCGACGCGGTACTCCGAATTCAGCGTGAAGACGCCCGGCCAGAGATTGGGCGCGAGGTCGTCGGCGACGCGGACGTAGCTCAGCTCGGGAAGCTTGGAGACGCTGTAGCCGCGGCTCTCGAGGAGGTACTCATTGGCGATGAAGTCGTTGAGGTTGCCCTTGGCCTCGAGCGCGAGCTGCGAGTTGGAGTCCGTGCGGTCGAGCCGCGCCCTGGTCGTCAGCTCCCGCCGCTCTCGGGCGAGCTCCTCGAAGAGCGACTCGGCCAGGCGCTCGTCGGAGAGGTACGCGCCCTCCGTCGTCAGCGTCCAGAGGCTGTTGAGGCGCCACCGATTCTCGGCGAGCACGATCCCGCGGGTCTCGCCATCGAGGTCGATCTTCCTGCCGCTGGACATCACGTCCTCGCCGGTGTCGTGGAAGAGCAGGTAGGCGAAGACGCCCCCCTTGGCCTGCTCGTTCTGCCAGCCGACGTTCGTGCCCAGCGCGAAGCCGCGCTCGTTGTAATAGTCCACGAGCAGCTCGGTCGTGTCGAGCCATTCCGGCCGCTCGCGCCCGAGCAGGGTGTAGAAGTCCCACGTCGTCTTCCACGCCGGGCCGGTGCGGGACGAGCTCTCGACCCGCAGGTCGCGCAGGGGGAAGCGCTGCGGATCGCCCACCCATCGCGGCCAGGGCAGGAGCGGCGCCCGCCCGCCGCGCAGCACGACCCCTCCGGCGTCCACCATGTTGCCCGTCGTCCCGTCGGTGCGCGTGTAGCGGCGGACGGTGATGCTGTTCACCCCGATCGACATGTGCGGGCGGGCGAACCGCGTGTTCGAGACGGTCGCCTTCTTCGCGACGAACTGGTTGTGCGACTCCTGGCGCAGCGCCTCGGCCCGCACGTAGAGCGGCATGCCCGCCCGCTGGTCGTACGTCCAGAACACCGAGTCCACGATCAACGCGCGATCGCGGGCCACGTCGTAGAACACCCGCGGCCCGCGCAGCGTGTACTTGCCGTCGGTCACGATCACGTCGCCCTCGAGGTACAGGCCCTGCACGTCCTGCGTGCGGAACTGCCCGAGATCGGCGACCGTGCCCTCCGAGAGGTAGACGACCGCGCGCTGGGCCTCCATCTGCAGCGTGCGGTCCGAGCGGGTGTCGCGGTAGAGCACCTTCACGCCCTCGGTCAGCAGCAGCGAGCGCCCGCTCTCCCCGGTGACGAGCGCGATCTGCCCCGGGTCGAACGTGATGATCCCCTCCGACGCGAAGATCTCCTCCCCGGCGTCCGCCACCACCGGCGGCTCGAGGAGGAGGTCCTCCTCCAGCGCCGGCGGTGGATACCCGCCGGCCACGCCCGCCGCTCCCGGCTCCGCAGGCGGGCCCTCCGCAATCGGAACCTCCTCGAGCGCGATCGTCTCGCCGGTGGCGAGCTCGCGCAGGTAGCGGGCGAACTCGCGCTCCGCCTCGCGCACGAAGGCGTCGTTCGGCCGGCCTTGCTCGGCGAGGTCCACCGCGAGGCGCACGGGACCCGGGCTCATCACCACGCCGTCGACGCTGAGCCGCTCGGCCTGAAGGGCGGTCCCTGCGTCCGCGCCGATCGAGCCGACCTCGTCGAAATACGCGAAGACCTGGTGCGTGGGGGCGTCGCCCGGTTCGCCGGGGAGCCGCTGGAGCCAGATCACGGCCCGCCGGGCGTCGAAGTGCGAGTGGGCGAGCGTCACGCGCACGTCCCCCTCGAGCAGCAGGCGCTGGACGCGCCCCGTCCCGTCGTCCTCCACCCACACCCAGGCGTGGTTCGCCTCGAAGGCCACATCGCCGGCGACCGGGGCGAGCGGGAGCCGCAGGCCGGAGAACGAGCGGCCGGCGATGTCGATCGGATCGACGGCGGGCGGGCGCTGGGCGCCTTGCGGAGCTTCGCCCCCGGCGCCCTGCCCGAGCGCAGGTCCGGCCGTGAGGGCGACCACCGCCGCCGAGCGGAGGATCGGGCGATGGAAGTGTCTGCGGCGGCTCGACATAGGTGGGCTGGGCCGGCGTCGGGCGTGAGCTCTCCCCCGCGCCGGACCGGCATGGGCCGCAGTGTACCCGTTGTGCCGTCTCCCCGCCCCCGGTAGGCTCGCGCTGTGCACAACCGCGCCCGCCTCTGCGGCGCTCGTCCAGATCACGGTCGTCGGCTCGGGGATCGCTCGCCCGGCGAGCCGGGTCGGCCCGGGGCTCGCTGCGGACGTGGCGAGAGCTCCGGTCCCGATCTCTCCGGTGGGGCCGCGCCCTGCAGGAGCTTCGGCCCGGCGTTCACGCTCATCGAGCTGCTCGTCGTGATCGCGATCGTGGCGGTGCTGATCTCGATCCTGCTGCCGGCCCTCGGCAAGGCCCGCGCGGCAGGCCGGACCGTGGTCTGCGGCTCGAATCTGCGCCAGATCCACATGATGATCGAGGACTACATGGTCGCGTCACGGGACGTGCTCCCGCCGCACCGCTCGCCCGACAACGGCAATCCCGACTCGCGCTGGTGGTGGGCGACGCTGCTGTACCCGACCGAGTTCGACACGCCGCAGAAGCGCCGGCAGGCCGAATGGGAGCTGCTGGCCGGCAGGTACAAGCGCTTCAAGTGCCCGGAGCTGCGCCAGCACAATGAGTGGGACGGGATCCGCTGGGAGTGGCGGTTCGACGCCCATCGCGTGAGCTACGGGTACAACTCGTTCTGGCTCGGGTTCTATCCCTACGGCGCGGCGGATGCGCGGGCGATGGACAGCTGGTGGGCCAGGCGCGACGGCATGGGCCTGCGCACGAAGCAGTCGCTGCGGATAGACGAGGTGCTCCGCCCGGCCGAGACGCTCAGCGTGGGCGACTCGAACCCGAAGCCCGACGGGAAGTGGTCGATGAGCCTCTGGCACCCCTACGCCGACATCGCGAAGGAGGGCATCACGACGCGCCACGGGGGCAAGGGCAACGCGATCATGCTCGACGGGCATTTCCGGACACTGGCCGGCGAAGAAGTGAACGACCCGGTCAAGAACAGGCGGATATGGGATCCGCATTGGCCGGGGGAAGTGTCACGGTGGTGGTGAGACGCATTCGCAACTAGGGCGGGGTGGGTTGATCACGACGGGTGAGTATCGCTAACGGTGCGGGCGCCGGATCAGAGAGGTCGACCCCCAGGCGGCGGCGTTCCGCTCAGCCTGGCGCTGCATCTGCGTGCACATCCTGGTTGTCTGGATACTTGGCACGTGCGTCCAGCACGGCAACACGACGAGTTTGATCACGACCGTCGCCGCGACGAGCCAGAGCATCACCTTCACGACCCGTTGGGATATCTGGAACTTCATTCGGACCTCCTCGAGGCTGCGCCTCTGGAAAGAGGTCCGGGTCGTCCAACGCGCAGTTGATGCGCGGGCGTAAAGCGGGTAACCTGCGCGGGCGGGCGCGGCGTGCTTGGGCGACGCTGCTCGATGGCGAATGAGACTGAGTCGAGCGCAGTCGAGCCCCTGGCTCCGTTTTCCGGAACTGCGCGACCGGGGGACGTGCTCTTGGCTCGCGACCATTCCGATCAGCATCCGAATCCCGCCGAGTTCGCTGCGGTCCCCGGGCCGGCCGAGGCCTCGCCGGTCGCGCCGGGCGGGGAGCCGGTCTTGGACAGGCGCATCAGGGCCGAACTGGTGCCGCTGGCGACCGGCGCCCTCGAGGACGTCGTGAGATGGATCTGGTCGACGGACCTGCTCCCGGTCGAGGATCGTCGGGCGGCGCTCCGTCGCGCCCGCTGGGATTCACAGCAAGGGGGCGTTCCCCTTGTGGCCGAAGAGAATGTGACCAGGTCGAATGCACTGAGACCACTGCCGGTCTGCGATCGCGTCCAGAGGGTATGGGCGACGGGCGTGGACCTCGCGATCTTGACCAGTCGCGTCCAGGCACAGCCGGCCTTCGGCCTCTTGGTGGCATTGGTGAATCGCCTGGACCATCGCCTCCGGAGGCGAGCCCGCATCGCTGTCCAGGGCTACAAACGCGCCACGCTCCTTCCGCGGTCCGAATCGAAGCGTGCCCTGAAGCTCGCGCAGGCGGAGCGGCTTCAGCGGGCGCTCGTGCGAGAGGCCGTCGATCAGTTCCTGGACTTGCTCTCGCCCCAGGTGCGGACCGCGTACTTCAGGGATGAGCGGACCAACCGAGTCTCACCGCTTCCGATTTCCCGTCGTCGCGCCGACGGGCTGTGCTGGCCGGAGGCGATGCGGGGGCTCTCCATGTTCGACGACGCGCCGAGGGCCGTGCTGCTCGATGAAAGCCGGGGACCGGTGTGGACCCATGAAGAATTGCAGCTCGTGGTGCAGCAGCGGCGCCCGTTGGAGGGCCGAGGCCGATTCGGGTGGCGCGAACGGGTCAACTGCACCTGGGCCTTCCGTATCGCATGGGACCGATGCCGTGTCGCAGCCTTCTGCGCGTGGAGGGACGGAGCACCCAAGGCGCCGAACGGGCAGCAGTCGCCCGTCGGCATGACCCCGGCCCGCAAGCGGATCTACGACGAGGCATGGTCGTCTCCACGCGTCGCCGAGCTTGCTCTGCATTATTTGACCGGCTGGCTTCGCTCAACGGGCATGCATGTGGTGGGATTCCCGCCTCCGCCGATGGTCGGGCCGCGGGACGTGCGCACCGTCATGGCCGCGATGCTCGACAACGACGCCCCTGCGTGGAGCACCCTGCGTTCAACGCTCGACTCGTGGTACACCACGCAGCACCCCACCTGGACGATCAATACGATCGGGTCAAGCGACGGCCAGCAGGTGGTGCGGCTCAGCGACACCGATTACCCGCGCGCGCAGAGCGTCTTGCCGATCCTGCCTCCGGACGGCGATGTCCTGGTCGCGGGCGGGAATCGTGGGAGTGTTGCGGCGCAGGCCGCATGCTGGGATGCTCCCTTGATCATCGACGATCTGCAGGCGCCCCATCATTTCCGGCAGGATTGGCGTTGGGCCGATCTTGACGTTCCGATCAAGTATGCAAAACCACGCCGCGGCAAGCGGATCTCGACGCGGTCCGAGCTCGCGGTGCTTGTTCCCGGAGTACACGGCCCTCGGGCCGTCATCGTGGGCGAGCATCCGGACGTGGGCTTCTTCGATGAGAACGACCTGCATCGCGCGCAGCTCCTCGGACTGCTGGCCGGGGCGTGCGTGGATGCTCGGGTCAGGGCGCCGGACTCTTCGGACAGCGAGCACAGGCAGGCAATGGAGTTGCGGAACATCGCGCGGACCCAGATTGGCTCGTCACAAGCGCTTCTGGACGAGTTCACGTCATGCATTCGCAGGCTCGTGGGCGCGGACCTCTGCTACGTTCTGCACTACAACCCGGGTTCCCACGCCTTCTCCGTCGCCAGCGTGGCCGCGAACAGGTCTTTGGAAACCGACATTCTGAAGCGGATGGAGCTGCAGCTATCGCCGACGACCCTTGATCGCGCACGACCGCTGCTTGGACACGCGATGCGGGCGGCGATCCAGCCGGCCGGAGAAGGAAGGACCTGGGAGGTCTACCGAAGGCTTCGGGAAATTGCGCAGGTAAACGAACCTGAGGTCAAGCCGCTCGGCCCGCCTCTCGACTTTGAGTATCCCACTCGGATCACCATCCCGATCACCGCAAGAGCAGGAGCCGCAGCGGACGGTGTGCTCTGGCTGCGCTGGCGTGAAACGCCCGCGGCCCTGCTGGACGGTGACGGAGCTGAGGGTAACCAGCAGGACCGGCTCGCCAAGGCGGTTGCTCTGCGGGGCGGGAGAATGCTCGGCGTGTTGGCGGCGGCGCTGGTCCTCATGAGGCCCGATCCCGGAGTCCGGCCGGAAACGACGTAGTGTCGGTGTGACGTATCGATGGTGAAGGCTGCGATCGTTGCTGCACAGCGCATGCAGACAAGTCTGTCGACGGCGCTGGGTGCTCCCGATCTGTCGGGGAGTTTTCAGGAGGGACCTTTGGCCGGATCGTCTTTGATCTTTCGGTGCGTACCGAGGGCAGCGATCGCCCGGTCCTTTCGGAGAGCAGCACTTGTGCGCACGGATGACGATCCGAATCGCGGCCGCAGAGCCGCCGCAACGCACGGTGCCTCAGGTCGGGGCAGCGGGCGCGCTTGCGCTCGCGATGCGCTCCGCTTACCGACCCCCCGAGTCAGCGAACTTCGACGGGGACAGCGGGCACCGCCCGACCTTCCCGTCGCATCGCAGCGCGACGTTCCCGAGCGACAACGCGGTCGGTTGATCCAGCGGCGAGTGCTTCGGGTGAGCGCACCACGGGACCTCCACATGGCGGACCGCCGTGAGCGCATCACCTCCCGTATCGCGGCCCCCCACCGTGAGCCGCTCGATGCGGTAATAGCCGCATTCGTGGCTCAACATCTCGCCTGCTCCGCGCCCGAGGCCCCCGCAACGTGCGGGATTCAACAAGCCTACCGGCTTCATGGCACTCGGTCCACGCAGCGCATCAAAGGCGGGCGAGGTGATACCCCGCCCGCCCGACCGCTCGACCGTCCACTCACCACAAACACGCCTCTCTCGCCTCCAGACGTGCCGCCGGTCGAGCGGTGGTCCCGTGCAGCGTCGATCCGCGTGCATCAGGTGTTAGTAACCAATATACAACATCGGCATCTCTTGACGAGTGAATTCCGGTTCATGGATTCCAACTTCCCGGCGCTTCCCGAGTCGCGCCAGGGAGATGCGTCATGCTCCGGGGAAGATCCGACTCACGTCACGCGTTCCAGTCCTCGCCCCGTGGCGGTCGCGCCGATGGGCTCCTCCGCCGGCTCACTCCTCGGCGCGGAGTTCGACCGCCGCCGCCCGATCGTCCCGCGAGCCCGCGAGAAGGCGCCGTGCTCCGCCTCCGCGAGCCGTGCCGCCACGATCCCTGTCGCCGCACCCCACACGACGTGCGCGACAATCATGAGCGCGTTGCGCCGCGCGGGCTGGCGCGTCGGAGGTGGCATGATGCCGGCCGCCGGAAGCCAGCCGGCGTAGCTCGCCGCCCAGAGACCGAGGCCGAAGGCGGCTCCCTTCACGACCGGATGCGCGGGGCATCGGCGCGCGAGCGGGGCATAGAGAGCCCCGGCGAGCGCTCCGTATCCGAAGTGACCGAGCATGGTCAGGTCGCGCCGTTGCGGCTCGTCGAGGTGCTCGGCGAGGCCGACGCCGTCCGCCAGCTTCATCGTAATCTCTCGGGGCGGGAGCGGGTACTGCTCGCGCTGCGGCAAGCGGCGGTGCATCAGCTCCATGGCGACGGTCATCGGCGCGGTCGCGGTCAGGCCGGCGATCAATCCTGTGGTCATGCGCTCCACGGTCGGTCCTCCAGCCCCGCCTCGCCACTTGCTACGCCGCGGGCCCGTCAGAGGGTTCGGACCGATGAGGGGGCATTCACGCCGGGGGCCCTCCACGGCGCACGACCCCGAACGTGTTCGCTCATCCCGGGGAGCACGCGGAGGCGGGTATGCTCGCTCGCATGCTGCGCATGAGCGCGTACACGCTGACGCCCATCGCCACCACCGGCGATCAGTTCGCCGGATTCGCACCCTACGTCCCCTCCATCGGGCCCGATGGAACGATCGCCTTCCAAGCCTCCCTCCGCGCGGGTGGGTCCGGCCTGTATGCCGGGCGCGGCGGCTCCGTTCGCGCCATCGTCCGCTCGGGAGACGGCGTCGGCGAGATCGTCAGCCACCCAGATGTCAACCGCCGCGGGGACTGCTGCTTCTACGCGGGAACGGCTCGGGGCAACCAGGGCGTCTTCCTCGTCTCGAACGGACGTGCGACCGAGCTGTGGCCCGCGGCCGGACCGCTCGGCCCGACGATCAACGAGAGCGGCGCCGCCGCGTTCCGCGCCCCTGCGCCTTCCGGGGCCGGCGTGTACCGGGTGGCGTGCGGCTCCGTCGCCGTCATCGCCGCTACCGGCGCGGAGTACGTCGCATTCCACGGCCTGCCCGTCATCGACGAGCGCGGGTGCGTGCTCTTCCGGGCCGACCTGCCCGGCGGGCGCCAGGCCGTCATGCTCGCCCGGGAAGACGGCCTGAAGACCATCGCGGCGACCGGCCACGAGTTCAGCGCGCTCGGCGCGTTCCCCGCGCTGAACGGCGCCGGTCTCGCGGCGTTCTGCGCCTCCATGCGGGCCGGCGGCTCCGGTGTCTTCGTGTCCGACGGCGTCGGCGCGCGCATGGTGATCGACGATCGCGGGGCGTTCGAGAGCTTCCGGGGCGCGATCGTGGACTCCGACGGCCGCGCCGTGCTTATCGCCACGGCGCGGGGCGGCTCGCTGGGCGTATTCTGCGGCCCGGATCCGACCGCACACCGCGTGCTCGGCGTCGGGGCGCCGCTCCTGGGCTCTGAGGTGGCGGAGTTCGCGCTCAATCCCGTGTCGATCAACGGCGCGGGCCAGCTCGCGGTCCGCGTCCGGCTCGACGACGGGCGCGAGGTGATCCTCAGGGGCGATCCGGGCTGAACGGCGCGGTCGACGATGCGGGGCCTGAAGCCGCCGCGCCCGCGCGGTCAACGCGCAAACTTCACGACAACCAGTGTGACGTCGTCCTGCGGCTTGTGCCCGTCGCAGAAGGCGAGGAGGTCGTCGTAGATGCCGTGCGTGAGCTGCTCAGCGGGGTCGTCGGCGCGCCGAGCCAGGCTTTCGCGGACCCGTGCCCAGCCGTAGCACTCTCGCTCGGGATTGTGGGCCTCGAAGAGGCCGTCGCTGGTGAGCAGGAGCACGGCGCCGGCCGGAACGTGCTCGTACGTCAGGTCCTCGTATTCGGCGTTCCCGTCTATCCCGAGCGGCAGCCCTGCGCCGGCGAGCTCGGCGAATCGGCCGGAGGCGGGATCGTACAAGAGTCCGCAGTGCTGCCCGGCGGTGGACCAGCGGAGCGCCCGTCGCGAGCCGTCCACCGTCATGTGCAGGAGCGTCATGAACCGGATCCCGCCCGTGTCGTGGACAATCTCCCGGTTGACGAACGTCAGAAGCTCGGAGGGATCGGCTGCGTCGCGCCACCTGGCGCGGAGGAGCGCGCGGGCGCTCGCCATGAGCAACGCCGCCCCGACGCCGTGGCCCACGACGTCGCCCAACGCGATCTGCACGCCCCCGCCCCCCAGCGGGGCGAAATCGAAATAGTCTCCACCGGTCTCGTCGCAGTAGCGGCTGAAGCCGGCGATGTCGAGCCCGTCCACCGCCGGCGGACCGGTGGGGAGCAGGGCCTGCTGCACCTCCATCGCGACGCGCAGTCCGGAGCTCATGCGGGCGAACTCGAGCAGGTCCCGCGTCACGCGGTTGATGTCGCCGCTCAGCTCGACGAGCTCGGAGGTGCCGCGGAGGTGAACCTCGCGCCCCAGATCGCCCGCGCCGACCTGGCGCACGTGGTCGCGGAGCTTCACGACAGGCCGCACCGAGAGGCGGGCCACTCCGATCCCCGCGGCAAGGGTCGCCAGCACGGCCACGGCGGCGGCGATCCCTGCACGGCGGCGCG
>Ga0196977_1001100_pt1 | contig 10996 bp, 3 predicted proteins | sample S3v_1013CmetaG_FD_148634 | JGI IMG/M metagenome (GOLD analysis project Ga0196977, IMG submission 148634) | Soil microbial communities from Anza Borrego desert, Southern California, United States - S3+v_10-13C | ecosystem: Environmental > Terrestrial > Soil > Desert | place: USA: California...
CCACGAAAAGCCGCAGTACAGCCGCGCCGACCTCGTGCTCGAAGGCGCTTCGATCCGCAGGGAAAATATCGTTTACGCGCAGGAGCTGCAGGGCGAGGCGAATTACTTTTTCGCGCATTGCCCGAAAGGCATCACCGGCGTAAAGAAATACGGCAAAGCCGTCGTTCGCAACGTGTACCCGGGCATCGACTGGGTGTGGTACGTGCACAAGGATAAAGGCCTCAAATACGATTTCGTCGTGCATCCCGGCGCCGATCCTTCGCTGATCAAAATGCGCTACAAATGGGCGGACATTTCGGGAAGCGGGCAGGAGCTGAAGATCAAAACGCCCACCGGCGAGCTCGTCGAAGGGAAACTGCAGAGCTACTGCGGGGGCGCGTCGGTCAGCAGCTCTTACAACGTGCGCGGTTCGGAAGTGCGCTTCAGCATCGGCGAGTACGATAAGAAAAACGATCTCATCATCGATCCGCCGCTGGCAGTGCTCTGGGGAACGTATTTCGGCGGCACGACCTGGGAGAAGAACACGGATATCTCGCACGACATCGACGCGGCGGGAAATATTTTCGTGACCTGCAATTCGAACTCGAACAATTTTCCCACGCAGAACCCCGGCGGCGGCGCGTACTTCAGCAGCACGAACGGCGGCGGCTCGAACAATATCCAGGGCAAAGGCGGCGACGTGTGCATCATGAAGTTCAGCAATGCGGGCGTGCTGGTCTGGTCCACCTTCTACGGCGGATCGAACGACGACAACGGCATCTCCATCGCCTGCAACGACGCGACGGGTGAAGTGTACGTGACCGGCAGCACTTCCTCTTCCGATTTCCCGATGCAGGTGATGAACGGCGCGTATAACCAGGGCACCTTCGCAGGCGGCACCACGCCGGCGATCTACGGCGAAAGCGGCGACGCGTTCATCATCCGTGTGACGAACGCGGGCGCGCTGCAATGGGCGACGTATTTCGGCGGCTCGTCCAACGAGATCGGCTACAGCATCACGCCCGGCCCCGGCGGCAGCATGTACATCGCCGGCGGCACGAACTCATCGAATATGCCTACGCAGAATCCCGGCAACGGCGCATACTTCAGCGGCGCGAACGCCGGCATGTACGACGCGTTCCTGCTGAAACTCGACAACGCCTGCGCGCTGACCTGGAGCACGTACATCGGCGGAACCGGCGACGACATCGCGCAATGCGTGGTGACGGACCAGGCCGGGAAAATTTATCTCACCGGCTCTGCCGACGGCGCAGGATTCCCCGTTCAGGATCCGGGCAACGGCGCGTATTACCAGGCCACGTTCGGCGGCTCGGGTACCACGCCTTTCTGGTACAGGGGCGACGACGGCGATGCGTTCATCACGCGTTTGAGCAGCACCGGCGCGCTCGAATGGTCGACGTATTACGGCGGAAATAATTCGGATGCGGGACGCGGCATCGCCGTCGATGCGGGCGGCGACGTTTACGTTTCCGGCGATACGCGCTCACCGAACTTTCCCTTGCAGAGCATGACCGGCGCTTACAACCAGGGCACGCTCAGCGGGAACGGCGATGCGTTCTACCTGCGTTTTTCATCGGCAGCCGTTCGCCTCTGGAGCACGTACTTCGGCGGCAGCGCCGACGAGCACGCGGGCGGCATCACCACCGACGGTTGCGGAAACCTCTACGGCGCCGGCCACACCTGGTCGACGAACATGCCCACCGCGGACCCCGGCAACGGCGCATATTACGTGAGCAGCCTGCTCGCCAGCGACGACGTGTACTTCCTGATGTTCGACTCGAACGGCGCGATGGACTGGTCGACGTACAACGGCACCGTCGGCTTCGACGAGAAGGGCACCTGCCTGCGCATCGATCCCAGCGGGAAATTATTCATCACCGGCTACTGGTGCTTCTACAGCACGAGCAACGGCATGGCGAACCCCGGCGGCGGCGCGTATTACAAAACGAACATCGACGCGGATGATTTCTTCATCATGAAGTTCGACGCGGTAGGAGGAGGGCAGCTCAGCGTGACGCCGCAGTTCGCCGACGTGCAATGCAGCGGCGCCTGCGACGGCTCGGCCAGCGCAACGGCATTCGGTTCCTGCAGCCCGCCGATCACCTACCTCTGGCAGCCGGGCGGGCAAACGACCTCGAGCATTACCGGCTTGTGTCCCGGCTCGTACACCGTCACCGTGAGCGATTCTTCCGGCGCATCAGTGACGACGACGATCACGATCACCGAGCCTCCGCCGGTGACCGGCGGCATCAACGGCGATCTCACGATCGTCGAAGGCGACAGCACGCAGCTCACCGCTTCCGGCGGCACGACTTATCTCTGGAGCAACGGCGCGACGACGCCCACCATCACGGTGAATCCTACGGTAACGACCACGTACAGCGTGCTGATCACCGACGCCGACGGCTGCCTGGATTCCGCTTCCGTCACGGTAGTGGTGGAAGATCTCTGCGACTTCAGCGTGCCGAACGTTTTTTCCCCGAACGGCGACGGGCAAAATGATTTCTTCATCGTCACCGCGCCCTGCGTCAAAGAGATCCGTTACGACATCTACAACCGCTGGGGACAGCTCCTCTGGACCTCGACCAGCCTCACGCCCGGCTGGGACGGACGGATCAAAAATGGAAATATCGCTTCGGACGGAACGTATTATTACGTGCTTTCCGGCGTGATGCTCGACGGAACGGGAATTAACGAGACGGGATTTTTGACGCTGGTGAAAGAGAAATAATTTTCTTGCGTCAGCTAGTCATTGCGATTGAAGTGACATCTCCAACCTGGAATAGTCATTGCGAACGGAGTTCATCGAAGCGTTAGCGGAGATGAATGCGGTGAAGCAATCTCTTTCATCGATCGCCGGAGCGGCAGCGCAGGCGGGCGATGAATTCCGCTCCTGGAACAGGACTCCGTTACTCTCGCCCTTCCTCTCGCGCTATCAGCCCGCGGCTCGAAAGAGATTGCTTCACTGCGCTCGCTTCACTTTCGTTGCGCGAGCTTCGTTCGCAATGACTGGTTCAGGTTGTGGTACGTTTCAGAAAAGGCGCTTCACTTTCGTTGCGCGAGCTCCGTTCGCAATGACTATTCCAGGAAGAAGAAGACTGTGCGGCTAAATTCTCACGCCCATCACGCACACGTCGTCGATCTGCTCCAACTGTCCTCTCCATTCTTCGAAACGGCGCTCGATGAGCACGGCCTGCTGCTGCAGGTCGTTGTTCCAATGCAGCAGCAGAAGCTGCGCGAGCTGCTTGTACTTGAACTTTTTTCCTTCCGGTCCGCCGAACTGATCGGCAAATCCGTCGGTGAACAAATACAGCAGGTCGCCTTTGCGCAGCTCGATGCTGTGCGTGCTGAAAGGGCGCGCGTGGATGAACTTTCCGATCGGCTGCTTGTCGCCTTTGATCTCGATGAGCTCGCCGTTGCGCACGAGCCAGAGCGGGTTGTTCGCGCCGGCCCATTGTAATCCGCCTGTTTTGCGATCGAGGCAGCAGAGGGAAATATCCATGCCGTCCTGCACGCCGGTACCGGATGAATGATCATTGAGCCGGTCGTCGCTGCCGCCGAAGCTTTCCTGAACGAGCTCGCGCACCTTGTCGAGGATGGAACCCGGCGCGGCGATGCCGAACTCTTTGACGGCGCGGTTGAGCGCGTTGGTGCAGACCACGCTCATGAGCGAGCCGGGAACGCCGTGCCCCGTGCAATCGCCGACGGCGAACAGCAAGCGCTCACCGGATTCGGCGAGCCAGTAGAAATCGCCGGCGACGATCGCTTTCGGCCGGTAGAACACGAAGCTTTCCGGCAGCAGCTGCTTGCGCAAACTGTCGGAAGGCAAAAGGGCCTGCTGGATGCGCTCGGCGTAGTGGATGGAATCGAGGATCTCTTTGTTTTTCTCTTCGATCACTTCTTTCTGCAGCTGGATCTCTTTTCCCGCCTTGCGCTTGTTCACGTAGCCGCGCCAGATGAAGAAAGCGAGGATGAGCACGAGCACGAAACCGCTCAGCGCAAAGCCCAGCCAGAGCGTCTTGCGCTCGTTGACAGCTTTCTGCTCGACCAGCTCCTGCGCCGTTTTCACCGATTGGTATTTCGCTTCCATCTCGTTGATCTGCCTCAGCTTCGCTTCCGACAGCAGCGAGTCTTTCACAGCGCCGTACAGCGCCAGGTATTTGAACGCGGAATCGTGCCGTCCTGCCTGCGAATAAATTTCGGACAGCGATTTGTAGCTGTCGCGCAGGCTCTCTTTCGATTCGAGCATCGTCGCGATCGCGATGGATTTTTCGAAATAGCTGACGGCTTCCGGGTAGCGCTGCTGCAGGAAGTACACGCCGCCCAGCGTGCCGTAGGAGGTCATGAGCTGGTAATGGTAGTCGCTGCGCTGCGCGTAATCGATGCCGATGAGGGCGTGCCTGCGCGCGGCGGCGGTATCTTTTAATTCGATATAGATTGCGCCCATGTTGCCGTACGCGTCGGCGAGACCCGCGGTATCTTTCATCTGCGCGTACAGCACGCGCGTTTTCTCGAGGTAAACCAGGGCCGAATCGTATTTCTCCTGCTTCATGAAAACGCCGCCGATGTTGTTCAGGTTCGCGCACACGCGTTCGGTATGTCCCAGGCGCTCCGCTACCGCCAGCGCTTTGCGCATATGCTCCAGCGCTTTATCGAACTCGTCGCGCTGCCAGTACGTAATGCCGAGGCTGCCGTTGATCATGCCGATGTTCGGCTCGTCTTTGGCCTCCGCAAAAAAATCCAGCGCTTTTTGATAATGGCTGATGGCCGTTTCGTAATCGCCCGTCTTGCGCAGGCTCACGGCGAGGTTGAAATGCGCGCGGCCCCGGAAGCGCGGCTGCGGCAGGTTTTCCGCCATCTCCAGCTGGAGCCTGCTTCTCTCCAGCGCTTTTTTCCCGTCGGATATGCGGTACAGGTTGATCAGTTCGGACAGCAGGTGAAAAGCGGCGGTATCGACGGTCGCGTTCCTGTACGCGTTCTCGAGCGAGTCGATGCGCTGCTGGTGCTGCGCGGGCAGGTGAGGCGCAAAAAAGAAAAATGCTAAAAAGCAGGAGACGATTTTTTTCATGAAGAGTTCTAAAGTAACAAATGAGGTGGAATAGGAGCGCGGCTTCCCGGGTCGGCTGCGAAAAACATGGAGGAATCCAATTGTGGATAAAATAATTGCATAAAAGTTTGCTTTCGGAAGTTGCGATTATATATTTGGTAATTGAACCCTATTAATTAACCCCGTGTTCACCCTGTTTTTCATGCGCAGGCTTTAAGGCTGGCCCGGCCGCAGACAGCGGCCTTTTAATCCTCGCCTTCTGCCAGCGGATCAGGTTGCGCATATTAATCCTTCATTGGCAATGGCAAAGGAATATTTCCACTTTTTTACCGGGATTGATATTATCGAGAACCAGGTTCCGGCCGAGGCTTTCGGCCCGGTGCCGGGAAATGTGAACACGCATTTTCTTGTAACCAGCCTGCACAAGCGGATCACCGGCGGTACGGAAAACCCCAAAGCCTTTGCGATCTGCGACGGAACCGTCGTGGTCAGGGAGGTGCCGGGCAGTTCGCCGGCGCAGCTCACGATGATCGTCAAGCCCACGCAAAAGCTTCCTGTTGAGCTTCCCCGGATCAAGTTCATCATTTACCGCGGCATCCTGAAGTCCTCGCTGATCAAGAACGCAAGCGGCAACGATGTGATCCTCGAGAACACGGACGCCGATGCGAACGACCTAACCATGCGCATGCAGCAGTCGCATCTCGACAGGGGAGGCGCAGGACAGCTCGTCGATGATGCGATCCAGGCTTACGATACGCCGCTTCCGCCAGGCACTGTGGGCGATGTGAAGCTCTTCCGTTCTTTCAATGCGCAGGACGGTGTGGTGGATCCCAATCTCGACCGTCCGAACCAGGCGCCCGATATCAAATCCGGGGAATACATCGCGCAGTTCCACCCGGGAGGATTCGGGATCGAGATCATCATGGAAAATGTCGGCTTCGAGCCCGATATCAATTATGCCGAGCAACTGAGCCACGTGGTGCAGGCGCCTGCGGCTGGAGCGACGCAGAAAAGCGCGTGGCAGCACTGGGAGAAAAAAGAGGAGATCCTCAACTTCATCGACCCCTGCGCGTTCTTCGGCTCGCTTCCGGACGAGAACGTAAAAGTGAAGAAGAACAACAACACTTACATTTCCGGCGATACGAACATTTACGAGCACATTCTCGAAGGACGCAGCGCAACGAATACGCCTTTGCAGCTGTTCCAGAACAGGAATAAAGTGTACCTGGACATCAGGAACAACCTGAATTATTCCTACGATTACTTCAGGGATTACCTGCACGGCGGCGGAACGCCCTGGGACATCCGCCTGGCCTTCGACTCGTCCACAGCGCTCAACAGCTTCGCCCAGGTGGAGTACCGCAATTATCAAAGCTACAACTGGCCGCTGCTGACGCTGACGACCGCGCAGCTCATCCTTCCTTCTGATCCCAATGCGGACGAAAGCCTCATCTGCCTTTCCTTTCCCAAAGGCGGCGACTTCGACGCGGACGAGAACGAGGCGCCGATCTTTTTCCTTTCGTTTGGCGAATTCAAGCGCAAGAAATTCCTGGAAAAGAAAAAATCGTTCGTCTATCCAAAGTTCGCCGGCCTGGCCAGCACTTACACCGATTCCATCAACCTGAAGCTCAGCAATTATGTCTCGGCAGGCAGCTCGGTGCCGATCTCGCGGTACATCCTCGCGAAATACCTGAAGCAATATTCCCGCTGTGATGCGCCGCCTTCCGGCGATACGGTGATCCGCTCCACTGAATTCCTGGACAATATTTTCAGGCCTTTCGCCATGGAGGTGAAGGACCCGAACTCGACGACGAATTTCCAGCTGCGCGTGTACGAGAACGAGATCCACCTCGACGCATTGGGTTTCACCGGGCAAAGCCATATGTCGCATTCAGGCATCGCGCGCGACGCTGCGGGAACCGTTACCCTGTTCGTGTACGCGACTTCCGACAAATTCGTGAACAGCGACAAAAGCGCCAACCAGCCCTTCGCCGTCACCACGATGGATCAGCAGGCGCCCACCATGACGTTTTTCCAGATGATCGCCTCAACGTTCGGCGCCTGCGTCGATGCGAGCACGGTCCCGGTTGCAGTGCCGCCGATGGGCCCCACGCCGCAGGTGATCAACCTGGTTTTGCCTGCACAGCCCAACCAGCTGAACCGCTACAACAGGGATGATCTTCAATTCATCCAGCTGACAGCTGGGCAGTACGCAACATTGCAGGGTTTTCTGCAGGACGGCGCAGGCAACAACGTGTTCGTTACCCCGAATTCGGAGGTGCATCTTGGATTGGAGTTCAGGCAGACTGTGCTGGATCTTACTGCGCAAACGTTCGTTGAATACGAACTGGTTCTTCGCGGTTATGCCGACGCCGTCGATGCATTGGGAAATCCCATACCGAACCAGGTGGAAGTGCGCGACGTTCCGACAGGCATATATTATTATCGCCGCTCGCAGCGTGTCCGTCTCGAGAGCAGGCTGCTCGAAAGGCGCGGCTACAAAGTGAACAACACCGGCGTCACCGTGACCGTCAACGAGCCGGATCAAACTTCCCAGACCACGCCGACGAAATACGAGCTCATCTCCACCATTTACCTGGTCAAAGGCTGGAACCTTTCCAACGCGGAATTCTGCCAGTACAAAACGTATGTCGAGCAGAACATCCAGGAGATCTGGAACACGGATAACAACTGGGGAATAGGCAGCCTGTTTTACAATGCGAATACGAACATTGCGCCCGTGCTGAGAAATAATCCCGGCGATCCACCCTCTCCCGCCGGATATTTCACCCGCTCGCACTATATCGACGCCACCAATATCCAGGTAAAGGTCGCCACCGCCAGGCAATACGACGTGCTGAAGGATGGTGAATGCATGTTCATGGTCACCAAAGGAACCGCACGATCCGTCACCTACGGCGATCGCAAGCTCGGGGAGCTGGTGTACCAGACGAACAAACGCGACGGCACGCCCAACAATCCGGACGATCCGTACGAAGACCCGGTGCAGAACATTCCCGCGCACGAGTTCGGCCATATTATGGGCCTCAACGATTATTATTCCTACCTGGCGCAGCTTTACGGCACGGGCGACCTGCATCTTTTTGATGTCGCGGGCAATTCCTGGGGTGTAGCAGTGCTAAGGTATTGCCGCAATGAGGACGGTGAAATTTTCGATGAGAATTACGGCGTGCGCTTCAACTGGTTTCACAACCTGATGTCCTCGCAGAAAAAAGTTCCAACACAGGCGATATCGGATTCACGCCCGCGTTCGAACACGCTGACCTACCGGAGCTACATGCATTATTACCGTCCGACGAACCCGGTGACCGGCCTGGCGAACAAGCAGACCGTATTCGTCACGCCCAAGCAGCTGGATTTTATTGTCAACCGGGATGAGCAGGAAGATCTTCCGCAGTACGCATACCTGCGCAAGGAGCTCGATTTAGCCCCTACGGGAGCCCAATTCCTGTTCGATGGTACGTTCGTAGGTGCAGCCAGCCTGGCCGTATTCGATCCCAACCACGATCAGATCAACCAAGTAACGTTTACGCTGCCGCAGAAAAGGATTTTTACAGACGACCACTTCCGGCTCTTCTTCCAGGACGATGCCAACTTCAACAAGTACGAGCACAACATGGATTACCGCTGCCTGCGAAATCCGGAAGACGCTGATCCGAACAACCCAGGCAACCCGACCCCTGACGCGCCGAATTTTATCCGGTCTATCAGGGGCTTCATCAATCCTTTTATCGAAAATCCCAAAGCCAATAGCGACGAGCTCAACATGCTGGCACAGACCGACATTACAGAGCTCCGGGTGCTGAACAGGTTTCACCAGCTGGACAGGGGGAACTTATCTCCCGGGCAGCACCTGATGTGGGACATCCAGACCGGCGGTGTTGTGTTCAATCATATTACGGTGCAGGGCGTGGAAGCTTGCCTGAATTGGCTGAACTTCCCGAACATGCCTCAGCAGCTGCTCATCCAGGCTGCACCGCCGATGATGGCTGTACCGATCGATCCGGGAATGCCCAATACCAATACGCTGACCAATTGGCTGAACGCCGGCAACCAGAACAACCAGCGTCTCGGGCTGAATGCCGCCAAGATTTTCGTCAACGCGGTGTGGTGGGCTAACCGGACGGCCCGGGCGAATCAAAATGCCTATGAAAGGACTTTGCTCGGTCTTTTTGGCAATCCAGGCGGCCCTAACATTTCTCACTCGTTCAGGCATTTCAGCCTGAGCAAGGATAATCCGAACAACGCGCTCGATCCTTACCGCAAGGTCGGCAAGGACAATGATTCGGGACCCTATGAAGTAGCCGCATGCGGGCGCCTGGTCTGGAACTACGCGATCGAAAATGCACCGGGCCATGCAGATCCAAACGATCCGCTTTATGTGAATGGAGGTGCTTTGCTTGAACGCGGTAACGGGAATTACGCCAGCACGCAGATGCGGGATGCCGGCGGCGGCACTGTAGGAACATTTTTCCTCAACTATCATTTTTACCCGAACCGCAAGCTGATCTTCGATCTTATCGAGAACGCCTGTCTCGGGGGAGGATGCACCCTGGCCGGCAATTACGATTAAAGCCGCGTGCATTTTCTACCTTGAAGAAAAAAGCTCATGAGATATTTCATCGCCGTCACCTTTCTTTTCGCTTCGATCGCCTGCAGCGCCCAGCGCGCGATCGCGCTGGAGCGCGATCGCCTGTCGCAGGGACATTGGAGCATCAGGGGGTATTGTGACGAGCGATCCGTGTTTCCCGCCGCTTTCCGCGACAGTCTTGCGGTGATCCGTTCGCTGAACATCTATTGCGATTCGGTGTTTGCGCTGCCGGCGACCATCGGCGGCATGACGAATCTCGAGATCCTCACGCTGATCAACTGCAACACGCTGCGCCGTCTCCCGGAAGAGGTGGGCAGGCTGAGCCGCCTGAAAAATTTCGAAGCGCGCGGCAGGGCGGGAGAGGGGCTGAGCGAGCTGCCGGCAGCGTTCGGCGAATTGAAGTCGCTGGAAACGGTAGCGATCGAAGGGCAAAGCCTGGAACGATTACCGGCAGCGTTGACGGGCTTGCCTTCGCTTGCGCGCCTCTCGCTGATCAACGCGCCGCTGGACTCTTTTCCTGTCGTGCTTGCGCAATGGAAAGGCAGCTTGTGCCAGCTGGAGCTCGACGCTTCGCGTTTCAGAACGCTGCCCGATGCCGTCGGCAAAACAGGCGGCGCCGCCGCTAAGGGCTACCTCATCCTGCGAAACTGCTCCCTGCTCACCGCCTTTCCCGCGGGCATTGCTGAGCTGAAGCTGCCGCTGTACCTGCACGGCGCTTCCGCGCTGCGCGATATCAGCGCGCTCAACAAGCTGGAGCATGATTTTTTTCTTGAGGTGAATACTTCGCCGCGGCAATGGAAACGGATGATGCGCACGCTGAACGACGGCGCGCACCTGAACCTGGTCATGGATACTCACATGGCGAAAAAGCTGGAAAAAAATCTCCGCCGGTTGAAGCGGCTGCAAAGCCTTGCGCTGACCGGCGACGACGACCCCGGGCTGATCGCCCGGCTGCGAAAACGCCTGCCCGAAACAAAGCTGGTCGTTAAAACAATACAGGTACCAAAAAAATAAGCCGCGGCCGTGAGCCGCCGAATTCAAAACGCGCACGAACTGCACAAAAAAATAACCCTGCCAATGCTCCGGCGCGCCGCGCACCAGGCAAAAAAAAACACTCATGTCAGTAACCCCGTTTTACCCCAAGCTGATCGATATTCTGCCCATCGACAAGCTTCCCGCTGAGCTCGGAAATTTTCAGCAAGACATCCAGGTCCTGCTGAATGATCTTTATTACAGCAACCTGCACAGGGAGCAAAGTGCCTACGGCGACGCAGGCTTCTATCGCCTCGACGTGGTTTCCTACGACGAGGTGAGCCTTGAAGTGCCGGGACCGAACG
>Ga0196977_1001101_pt1 | contig 10977 bp, 11 predicted proteins | sample S3v_1013CmetaG_FD_148634 | JGI IMG/M metagenome (GOLD analysis project Ga0196977, IMG submission 148634) | Soil microbial communities from Anza Borrego desert, Southern California, United States - S3+v_10-13C | ecosystem: Environmental > Terrestrial > Soil > Desert | place: USA: California...
GCGGTCCGCATCGCGTCATCGCCGCCGCGGTCTCGGGCAGCAGGATGTCGGATGCGGCGCCCCGCAGCAGCAGCGTAGGACACGCCACCGCATTCCAGTAGCGCGAGAGATCGATGTCCGCGAGATCGCCGGAAAACGCGTGCGCGATCGCCGGATCGTAGCGCAGGGTCCAGGTTCCATCCGGGTGCTCGCGCGCGCTGTGGACCGTCAGGTGCCGCCATTGCTCGTCGGTAAGCGGGCCGAACGGGGCGGAGACGCGGCGCACGTGCGCTTCCAGCGCATCGTAGTCGGGAAACCGCGGTTCCTTTCCCACGTAGAGCGCGAGGCGCTCGAGCGCGGCGCGGGGCACGAGCATGCCGGCGTCGTTCACGACCAGCCGCGCGATGGGATTGCGCGGCGTTGCCGCGAGAACGATCCCGAGCAGGCCGCCCATCGAGGTGCCGACCCACGAGACCTGGCGCTCGCCCGAGTCGGTGACGCGCGCGATGAGCGCAGTCATGTCGGCGGCGTACTGAACGTAGCCGTAGTCTCCTTTCGCTTCGAGCCAGTCGCTCGAGCCCCGGCCGACGATGTCGGGGCAGATCACACGGAAATCAGCGCCGAGCGCCTGCGCGAGGAAGTCGAAATCGCGGCCGTTACGCGTGAGGCCGTGCACGCAGACCACCACGCGCGGGTTTGCGGGATCGCCCCAGTCGTAATAGGTCATGCGGTGAAAACCGCGGGAACCGAGACACCGCACGCTGCACGATCGCATGATCAGGCCCTGAAGAGCAGGAACGAGCCGATGCCGGTGGCGAAGAACGCGACGAGGTGCGCCCAGCTCCAGCGCGCGAAGCGGCGTCCGATCGCATCCGGTATCTCGGCCGCGAGAATGAACACGCGTCCGTCCCGCGGTTTCGACAGGAGATGCACGCCGTCACCGGCGCGCAGCCCCGCATGTCGCTTGCGCACTTCGCGCTGTGCTTCCAGGCGCGCCTGCTCCCACTCTTTCAGGTCGAGCGTGCCGCTCCTGTCGGCGTCGAAGCGCTCGAGAAGCTTGCCCTGATCTTTCTTCCACTCGCTCAGCAGATCGCGCACATCGTCGTTTTCGTCGAGCTCCAGATGAGCGCCGCCGGCCGTGCTGAATTCGCCGAGCGCGTACAGCGTCCCCTGCGGCAGCAGCAGCTCCTCGGTGTAGCGCCGGTCGCCCTCGATCCAGCAACTGCGGCGCGCGTACAGGACCTCCGCGCCGTCAGGGGAGATCACGCACTGGCCTGTATCGTCGACGAGCAGGAAATGCGCGATGCTCTCGCCGCTGTCCTCGTGACGCCACTTGTCGTCGCTCGTTTTACGCTCGACCTGATAGCTGTACCAGCAGCACGGCAGCTTGGAGATCGGCGCCGTGACCGGTGAATCCGGAATCAGCGCGGAGCGGCCGAAGAGCTCGACGTAGCCCTGCGCGGCCGAAGCCACCCTGGAGGTGGGCAGGTCGTGAACCTGGCGATAGCGCCGGTAGTTCGCGGCCCAGGCGAAAAAGCTCACGACCGCCATCGCCGCGAGCGCGTACGGCCAGACCGCGGCGTCGTCGGCTTCCGCGGCGATCCACAGGATGATGAGGTGCAGCCCGCCGGTGAGCCATCCGGTGCGGAAGCGGCGCGAAAATGGGGTCAGGTCCACATTTCGCATCAGCACCGGCGTCGGCCGCGAAATGTGGACCTGACCCCATTAAGCCTGGAACAGTTGTCTCACGTCGACGTCCGCCGTTTCCTGCGAGGCGAACTTCAGCAGCTGCATCGGTTTGAAGCTGAAGAGCGCCGCAACGATCGAGTCGGGGAACTGCTCGATGCGCACGTTGTTCACGTTGACAGACTCGTTGTAGAACTCGCGGCGGTCGGCGATCGCGTTCTCGAGGCTCGAGATGCGCGCCTGGAGGTGCTTGAAAGTCTCGTTCGTCTTCAGATCCGGGTAGGCTTCGGCCAGCGCGAAGAGCCGTCCAAGCGCGCCGCGCAGCTCGCCTTCGGCCTGCCCGAGCGCGCCGATGTTCTGCTGCTCGCGCGCATCGGAGACGTGGGAGCGCGCTTCCATCACCTTCACCAGCGTGTCCTGCTCGAATTTCATGTACTGCTTGCAGGTTTCGACGAGCTTCGGGAGCTCGTCGTGCCGCTGCTTGAGCAGCACGTCGATGTTCGCCCAGGCCTTGGAGACGTTGTGCTTCACCTGGACGAGCTGGTTGTAGATCATGATGAAGTAGACGACCACGACCGCCAGCACGGCCAGCACGACGATCCCGGTGAGCTCCATCACGCCCCTCCTGGCTTTTTTATGTCGCCGGGATTCTATCTCACCATTGCTACAACCCCTACGGAGTCTTCGGCGTCTTGTATTCGACTTCCTTCTGGAACGGCTTCCAGATGGTTTCGTAGCCGACGAATCCCTTTTCGTTCGGCGCTTTCTGACGCGTCGTATAGAAGCGCGTCTGCCCGTCAGGAACCTTGGTGACTCGTTTTTGCTCGCTCATCAGTCGCTCCTCTTTAAACCGGTCTCATCATCGCCGGGTCGATGTCGGGCTCTGCGCGGATCGCTCCACCGGCTTGCAGCTCTTCGTCGGTTGCGTCGCGCACCGTCAGTATCTCGAGCCTGAACACGACCTCCCGGCCACAAAGCGGATTATTGCCATCGACCGTCAGCGTTTCGTCGTCCAGCCGCGTGACGATGAAGCTGCGGGTCTGGCCCTTGCCGTTCTCCATGAGGATAGCGGTGCCGACCTGCCGATATTCCTCGGGGACGTTCTCGAGGGAATCGGTAAAGACGAGCGACTCGTCCCTCGGGCCGAAGATGCGGTTGCCGTCGATCGGCACCTCGATCACGTCGCCGGCAGACTTGCCCTCCAGCGCCTTGTGGACGGAAGGGGCCAGGATTTCATTGTGTCCGTGAACGTAGCCCAGCGGAAATTCGACGCAGCTCAAGATATGCCCCGATTTCCTGTCGGTCACCTTGTAGGTGAGCTCGACGAACATACCTTCATGGATGGCTTCACGCATACCGAACAGATGCCCCCTCACCCTAACCCTCTCCCCCGCACGCGGGGGAGAGGAGATTAGAAGATCGATGCCGCGAAAATCCTGACCTCGCCATCTTCGTAGCCGAGGACAAGCCTGCCGAGCCATTCGCCGGGCTTTTTGGTGCTGCGTTGCCGGTAGAGGACCGTCACATGCTTGCCCCGGCGGATGATGCCGAGATAGTCGGCGTTCTCTGACAGGTTCCTGGCGAGCTCGCTGTTGGCGAACTGGTGATTCACGACGACTTCATTCATCGCAAGCGCCAGTGACTTCGCGAACTTGCCGACGAACGCCTCGTACTTGCCTTCGTTGGAGTACTTGAGGAGATCGCGCCACAGGGGATCGGCTATGGCGCGTATCTCCTCATCGGTTCTTTCAATGATGTTCAACGCGAGGTTCTGCCTGCGGGGATGGCTGCTCGCTCTCCTCAACCAGGTGATAGCAGGGCGCCTTCTCCATGGTGTATTCGCCGGTTTCCGGGTCGCGGCGGGAAACGGTCAATACGTGCCAGTTCTCGTCGTCCACCTTCATGACATCGCCGCGGTAGTAGTAGCCCGGCCAGCGCGTCTCCCTGCGGAACAGCGTGTGTTGCGTCACGCATTCCGCAGCCCGGTGACGGTGCTTGAGCTCCCACGCGCGCAGCAGCTCGTGAATGTCCTTCGCGGCGATGCTCTCGAGGTCCTCCTCCATGATCTTGAGCTTCTTCAGGCAGATATTGAGGAGCTTCTCGTTGGTCATGTAGCCGACGGTATAGCCCCCGCAATATTCGTCCATCAGCTTCTGCAGTCGGTCGAGGCCCTGCTGAGGGTGGATGAAGTGGGGGTTCACGGTGTCCGCCACGACAGCATTGCGATAGATCCTGTAGTGCTCCAGGGGCTTGTAGATTTCCTTCTTGCGGCGCTCGATCTGCGTATCGGATACGACGATGCCTTCGCCCTTGCCGTCGTCGATGTACTTGCAGGCGGCCTTGGCCGCCAGACGGCCCTCGGTGAACGAGCCCGATGAGAAGGCGTGCGGCGTGCCGCCGACCGCATCACCCGCACCGAACAAACCCTCGACCGTCGTCATGCGGTTGTAGCCCCAGAAATACTCGGGCGGGGAAACGTCCTCCGGACCCGAGCACCAGGCGCCCGAGCACGTCGCGTGGGAGCCCATGACGTAGGGCTCGGACGTGGTCAGCTCGGGATTCTCGTTCTTGGGATCCACGTCGGTGGCCGCCCACAGGACCGCCTGGCCGACGGTCATACCGAGGAAGTTTTCCCAGCCGACCTCTTCCAGGTGGGGATCCTGGAACGCCTGCATGGTGACCATGTGAATGGGACCGCGGCCCGCGGCCACTTCGCTGATGATGCAGTGGTTGCGCAAGCAGGTCGGGATGGGCCGATGGGTGAGGTGCGACACTTCCGGGTCGAGGTACTCCTTGCCGACCATTTTCTGCAACGCGGGGAACCACTTGGATTCGTACTCTTCGCCCAGGGCGTTTTGCGTATAAGTCTTCAGGTGCAGGAAGTAGGCGCCGACCGGGCCATAACCGTCCTTGAAGCGCGCCAGCACGATGCGGTTTTCCATCTGCGTCATCTTGGCGCCGGCGTTGATCATGAGGCCGTAGGCCGACGCTGACGACCAGGGCGCATACCAGGTGCGGCCGGCACCTTCGCCGGTGGAGCGCGGTTTGAAGATGTTGGAGGCGCCGCCCGCGCCGCAGATCACGGTCTTCGACTTGAAGACGTGGTAGTTGCCCGTGCGCACGTTGAAGCCGACGGCACCGGCGACCCGGTTTGGCCTGCTTTCATCCATCAGCAGGTGGGTGACGCAGATGCGGTTGAAGACCTTGTCCGCTGATTTCTTGGCGGCCTCGGCCACGATGGGCTTGTAGGACTCGCCGTGGATCATGATCTGCCACCGCCCCTCGCGCAGATAACGCCCGGTTTTCGGGTCCTTCATGATGGGCAGGCCCCACTCCTCGAACTGATGCACGGTGGAGTCGACGTGACGGGCCATGTCGAACAGCAAGTCTTCCCGCACCAGGCCCATGAGATCGATGCGGGCGTAGCGAACATGGTCCTCCGGATTGTTTTCACCCCAGCGGGTGCCCATGTAGCAGTTGATGGCGTACAGGCCCTGGGCGACCGCGCCGGAGCGATCGATGTTGGCCTTCTCGGCGATGACGATCTTCTTGTTCTGGCCCCAGAACCTTGCTTCCCATGCGGCGCCGGTGCCGCCAAGGCCCGCACCAACGACCAGGACGTCAATGCCGTCTTCAACGATCGTTTTGTAGGCCATCAGTAGTACACGCCTTTCTTCAGCGTGAGGCCGGCATCCTTGAGCGTGCGCAAACCGCCCTCATCCATGCGGATCCATTTCGGCTCGTTGTAAAGGAGCTGGCTGTCGCGCATCTGCTGAGTCGGCGCGGGAACTTCGGCGAGCTTCGGGGTCGCCGACCCCCAAGGCTTCGTGGTGATCGGCGACAGGAAGTTCTTTTCCGTGCCGTCACGGAATTTGATCCTCCAGGCGATCGTGCCTTTCTGTTCGTCGCGGTCGACGCGGACGCTGTGGCCGAGCGGCGCGAAATCGGCATAGCCCCGCACGTCGATCGCATGCTGGGGGCACGCCTTCACGCAGGAGTAGCACTCCCAGCACATGTTCGGCTCGATGTTGTAGGCGCGGCGATACGTCTCGTCGATGTGCATGATGTCCGAGGGACAGATGTCGACGCAGTGTCCGCATCCGTCGCACCTCGTCATGTAGACGAAGGTAGGCATGAACTCGCTCCTAAAAAACCTACGACGCGCCCTTCGGGCGCAAAAAATCGCTTAGCGCGGCTGCGCCGCGTCTTTACCTTAATAATGGCGGGGCGCTTCGCGCTTGATGCCGAGTCCCATGTCCATCGGAGCGTTCTGCAGGAGCTCCATGGAGTGGCGTTTCTGTTGGTCGGGGTCGTCACGGGTCTGCAGCGGCAGATTCTCGGCCGTGCCGTTTGCCCGGGAGACCCGTTTGTCGAACGCTGCCGCCGGCTTGAAGAACATGTGGGCGAACTTCGACCACGGCACCCCGAAAAAGAGCACTGCGGTGGCGAGCAGATAGAGCCAGAAGATGACGCCGTTGCCGCCGCCCATCCAGGCCCAGATCACGCCCAGCGTGACGCTCGCCAGCATCGACAGGATGAAGAGGTCCGCCCTGACCACCCGGAACGGCGAGTGGCCTTCGGCGGCGACGTCCACGCGGATGAAGAACCAGAACCAGTAGCCGCCGACTAGCACCATCAGCGCGCCGACCCACCACAGCGTCGGCCAGATCTGCGGCGTCTGCGTGGCGCCAGTCGGATAGCCGAACACCATCACCGCGGTGGCGACGATGTAGAGGACGAAGCCGTACATGCCGAGCAGGTGCGCGACGCGGCGCTTCGCGTTGCAGAACTCGCCCGAGGCGAGCACGTCCACCACAGCGGTCTGCACGGCGATGGAGACGAGCTCGCCGCCGCCCAACTCGCGGCCCCTCGCACGCGCCTTGGTCATGTTGTTGAAGAAGTACCGCGCGCTGCCCTTGTGGATGATGTCGAAGAGCGTCCCGGCCACCACGGCCACGGCCATCACCACCAGGAACACCTGCAGGAAGCCGTCGGGCAGCGATGCGCCCGCGACGGCGAAAGGATTGACGCTCAGCATTTGGAATTTTCCTCCCGCGCCGATTCTAGTGGCGCGTCCGGCCGGCGAATGCAAAATCTTGCTATGCGGCCATACAGCGCTTGAATGGCGTCATAGAGCGCCTGATCCCGCTGACGCATGTCCCGTTCTTTTACGTCCACGTTGTGGCTCGTCGCTGGCTCGCAAAAACATTCACGTGTATAGATGGGGCGAGGAGGACACGGAATGTTGAGGAAGGTTTTGGCAGTATCGGCGGTAACTTTCGGCGCGGCGCTGGTCGCGCAGAGCGCGTTCGCCCAGGGCGGCTATCCATCGCGGCCGCTGCGCCTCATCGTCCCGGCGGCGCCGGGCGGCGGAACCGATTACACCGGGCGCACGATCGCGCAGAAGCTGACGGAGGCGCTCGGCCAGACCGTCGTGGTGGAGAACAGGCCCGGCGGCGCCGGCAATATCGGGGTCGAGATCGCCGCCAGATCGAACGCCGACGGGCACACCCTGGTGATGCCGATCACCTCGTTCCCGATGAATCCGCATCTCTACCGGAAGCTCCCGTTCGACACGGTCAAGGACTTCGCGCCGATCGTGCTCGCGTCCGTCGCGCCGCTGTACCTCGTCGTGAATCCGTCGGTGCCGGCGAAGTCGGTGAGCGATCTCATCGCACTCGCCAAGGCGAAGCCGGGACAGCTCAATTACGCGAATTCCGGAAACGGGACGAGCGCGCATCTCGCCGGTGAGCTTTTCAAGAAAATGGCGGGTGTCGACCTCGTGAGCATCCCGTACAAAGGCGGCGGACCGGCCGTGATCGACCTCGTCGCGGGGCGCGTGCACCTCTACTTTTCGACGATTCCGGCGGCGCTGGCACAGGTGCAGGCCGGGAAGCTTCGGGGTCTCGCGGTGACGAGCGCGAAACGGGTGAGCCTGATTCCGGACGTCCCGACCGTGGCCGAATCCGGTCTTCCGGGTTTCGAGATCGTGGGCTGGTTCGGGATCTTCGCGCCCGCGGGGACGCCTAAACCTGTGATCAGCCGGCTCAACCGCGAGATCAACGACGTGCTGCGCATGCCCGACATACAGAAGCGCTTCGCCTCGCAGGGCCTGGTCCCCGGCGGCGGCAGCCCGGAAGAGCTCGGCAAATTCCTGCGCTCCGAGATTGCAAAATGGGGCGCGCTCATCAAGCAGATTGGATTGGAGCCTCAATGAACGCCCCGGAACACAAGATCGAAAGCCCGGCCGCCGTCGCGATGCCGGCAGCGCAGCAGCTCGCGGATTACGCCGCGGCCTTTCGCTACGAAGACATCCCGCAGGCTGCGCGCGAGCGCGCCAAGCTCCTGATGCTGGACGCGGTCGGCATCGCGCTCGCATCGACGCACTACGACTTCGCGCACCGCGTGCGTACCGGTCTCGACGCTTTGAACGAGGGCGGCAACTCGAGCCTCATCGGCATGTCCGGCAAGCTCGCGTTGCGCGACGCCGTGATCATGAACGGCGTTCTCGTACATGGCCTCGACTACGACGACACACACATCCGCGCGATCATCCACGCGACCGCGAGCGCTTTCCCGTGCGCATTCAACGTCGCCGAATCGCTGAACACTTCGGGCGCGGCGATGCTCGCCGCCTACGTGCTGGGGCTCGAGGTCGCCACCCGAATTTCCGACGCCGCCGGTGGACGCTTCCACGATTTCGGTTTCCATCCCACCGGCGTTGCGGCGCACTTCTCCTGCGCACTGCAGGCCGGCTGGCTCTACGGCCTCACCGCACGCCAGATGGTGATGGCGCAAGGCCTCGCGGGGAGCACCGCGGCCGGGAGTCAGGAGTTTCTGGAGGAGGGCGCGTGGAACAAGCGCGTGCATCCAGGCTGGGCAGGCGCCGCCGGCATCACCGCCGCCCAGCTCGCGCGGTCGGGCTTCAAGGGCCCGAGCAAACCCTACGAAGGGCGCTTTGGTCTCTTCAAGAGCCATCTGGGCGATGCAGAGGCGAACGTGCGCTATGAAGCGATCTACGAGTCGCTCGGCGAAACCTGGGAGCTCCACAACATCGCGGTGAAGCCGTATCCCATCTGCCATCTGATCCACGCGTGCGCCGATTCCGCGGTGATCCTGCGCGGGAAGCATTCAATCGCACCGGCCGAGATCGAGCGCATCGTCGCATTCGTTCCGCAGCCCACGCTGCACATCATCGCCGAGCCGCCCGCGAACAAGGTGCGGCCCGCGAACGAGTACGACGCGAAGTTCAGCACGCAGTTCGTGGTCGCGACCTGCCTCGTCAAAGGCCAGTTCGGGCTGGCGGAGCTCCTCGACGAGACGCTGCGCGACACGCGCATCCTGGAGCTTGCCGCGAAGGTGCAGTGCGTCGCCGATCCGGATGCTGCCTACCCGCAGTACTTCTCGGGCGGGCTCGAGATCCAGCTCCGCGATGGACGCGTGCTGCGCCACCACGAAAAGGTGAACCGCGGGGCGGGCGACCGTGCGCTCTCGAAAAGCGACATCGAGCGCAAGTACTTCGAGAACGCCGCGCTCGCGGTGCGCCGCTCGAAGGCGGAGCAGATCTGCGAAGCGGTGCTCGGCGTCGAGAGCCGCTCCGCTGCGGAATTCGCCCGGCTGCTCGCCGCGTAAAGGAGACGGCATGAGGACGATGGACACCGCCGCAGCGTGGGACGTTGCGGACCTGGAGCAGGACAGGAGCTGGACTTTCGAGTTGGACGAGTGCGCGCGCCGCGACCTTCTGGAGCCGCTGCGCAAGGCCTACACGCCGGATCGGAGCCTCCTCGATTACCGGCGCGAGGCGTTCGACTTCGGCTCGGCCCTGCCGGTGATCGAGGCCGCGCTCGATGAGGTGAAGCACGGGCGCGGCGTTGCGCTGGTGCGCGGTCTTCCGCGTGAGGGGCTGGATGAAAAGGCGTTCGAGCTCCTGACCTGGGCGCTGGGGCTGCACGCGGGTGTCGCGCGGCCGCAGGGCAAAGCGACGCAGTACATCTCCGCCGTGCGCGACGTCGGCACCGCCTACCGGACCGGCACCGGCCGCGGTTATTCGTCGAACGCCGAGCTCGACTATCACACCGATTCGTCCGACATCGTTTTTCTGACCTGCTACAACCGCGCGGCCTCGGGCGGGATGACGATCGTGACGAGCGCCATCGCCGCGTACGAGGCCATGGCCTCGGAGCATCCGGACATGCTCGAGTGGCTGCATCGCCCGGTCCATTTCAGCCGCCAGGGCGAAGAGGCACCGGATGAAGGCGCTTCGGTTCTCCAGCCCATCTTCGCCGAACAAGGCGGGAAGCTCTTCAGCCGCTGGAACTGGAACCGCGTGACCTCGGCGCAGAAGCTTCCGGGCGTGCCGCAGCTTTCGGACGAGCACTGGGCAGCGCTCAAGCAGTACGACCAGATCGTCCGGCGCCCCGAGCTCGCGTACTCGATGTGGCTGCAGCCGGGCGACGTGCAGATCGTGAACAGCCACGTGACGCTGCATTCGCGCACCGAGTTCGTCGACCACGACGAGCCCGCCAAGAAGCGGCTCCTGTATCGCCTGTGGCTCGCACCGCCCGACAGCGAGCGGCTGCCCGAGAGCTGGCGCGCTCTTTATCGATCGGTGGAACCCGGCACGGTGCGCGGCGGCATCCGCGGCCATTGCTATGACGACGAGCGCCGCGCGTACGAGGCGCGGCAGGCGCGGGATCTTGGTATGAAAATGCCGGAGGAAAAGGCATTTCGATGAGGCGCGTCGCAGCTTCGATGCGTCGCCGGCTCGGTGTCGGCATCGCGCTGTTGCTGTCTGTCATCCCGCAGCTTCATGCCGCCACGGCCGCTTACCCGACCAAGCCGATCAGACTGATCGTGCCGTTCGCGCCGGGCGGCGGCTTCGACGTCGCGTTGAGGCCGCTTGCGCAAGCTGTGTCCCAGCGACTTCCGCACCCGATCGTCATCGACAACCGCGCGGGCGCCGGAGGGATCGTGGGGACCGAAATTGCCGCACGCGCGGCGGCCGACGGGTACACGTTACTTGGCGGCAGTGTCGGCCTGTCGGCGTTGCCGAGTCTCCATCACAAGCTGCCGTTCGACCCGCTGAAGGATTTCGTTCCGATCACGATTGCAGTCGCAAGCGCGTACTTTCTGCTGGTCCATCCGACGGTGCCCGCGGCCTCGTTGCAGGAGTTGATCGCGCTCGCGAACAAGCGGCCGGGTGAGCTCCACTTCGCGTCCGCCGGAAAGGGCTCGACGGTGCATCTCGCCGGTGAGATGCTCCGGACGATGGCCGGCATCAACATCGTTCACGTGCCGTACAAGGGTGCCGGA
>Ga0196977_1001103_pt1 | contig 10963 bp, 11 predicted proteins | sample S3v_1013CmetaG_FD_148634 | JGI IMG/M metagenome (GOLD analysis project Ga0196977, IMG submission 148634) | Soil microbial communities from Anza Borrego desert, Southern California, United States - S3+v_10-13C | ecosystem: Environmental > Terrestrial > Soil > Desert | place: USA: California...
CGAAGCGGCGAGGGCCGCCGTCAGGGTTTTTCCTTCAGCCATTTCACCACCACTTCGACGCCCCCGCGCCAATGCTCGTCCAGCAATCGCGCCGCGTCCCCGACGCGTCCGGCTTCGATCGCCCGGATAATCTTGTCGTGATCGGCGCAGGAGCCGGCCTGGTTGGCCATGCCCCGTTCGTGCGCCCCGTCGAATCGCCGCGCCCGGTTCCACTCCGCACGCAGCAACGTCAGCAGCCGCGCATTGCCGCAAGCGGCGGCGAGCTGGTCGTGGAAGGCGTAGTCGAGCTCGTGCTGCCGGGCCTTGTTCTTCTCGACGGCGAGGCGGCGGTTGATGTCCTTCAGGCGGGGAACGACAGCCCTGAGGTTCTCCCCGGCCAGCCGAACGGCGGCCGATTCGAGCGCGCCGAGCACCGGATAGGTCTCGCGAACGAGATCGGCGTTGGCGGGCAGGACCACGAAGCCGCGGTTCGGCCGTGAGGCGACCAGACCCTCTTGCTCCAGGGCGATCAGGGCTTCGCGCACAGGAGTACGGCTGACCCCCAGGCGGCTAGACAGCTCGATCTCCTCGATCCGGCCGTCGGGCCTGACGTCCCCGGCAAGGATCATCTCGCGCAGGGCGTCGCGCACTTCGTCCCGGGCGCGGCTGAGAATGATCGGTCGCTCGGCGTGTATCATGTATACATGATGCACGGGGGCGGCCGTGGGTCAATCCGCCGCGATTTGGCCGCGTCGATGAACGCAACCTGCGGCGCCGGTTAACCGTATTGAAGCCTGGCGAGGCGCATGATCGCGGCGTTGGGGACTGATTGTCTCGGCCCCTTCCAAAGCGTTGGAGTTGGCATATCTAATTCACGAGTCCGGGCCTGACGGCCCACAGTCGGGGATCGAAGTCGGTGACCGAGCGCAAGCAAGGTGATCTGGATCAGAAGGGCGGCGCCACCGGCGTCGTCACCGAGGCTAAGCCGAAGGTCGCCAAGCCTTCGCTTTACCGCGTGCTGATCCTGAACGACGACTACACCCCGATGGAGTTCGTGGTTTATGTCCTCGAGCGCTTCTTCAACAAAAGCCGCGAGGATGCGACCCGCATCATGCTGCACGTGCACCAGCACGGCGTCGGCGTGTGCGGGGTGTTCACGTACGAAGTGGCCGAGACCAAGGTGGCGCAGGTGATCGACACCGCGCGCCGTCATCAGCACCCGCTCCAGTGCACAATGGAAAAAGACTAGGAGCAGCACAGTGCCATCGTTTTCTCGGCATCTCGAAGAAACCCTCCACCGGGCGGTGGGCTACGCCAATGAGCGAAGCCATGAGTACGCCACCCTGGAGCACCTGCTGCTCGCCCTCACGGACGACCCGGAAGCGGCGACCGTCCTGCGCGCGTGCAACGTCGACCTGGGCGCCCTGAAGTCGGGGCTTACCGGCTACGTCGACAGCGAGCTGACCGCGCTCGTTGTCGAGGACGGCGAGGACGCCAAGCCGACCGCCGGCTTCCAGCGGGTCATCCAGCGCGCCGTGATCCACGTGCAGTCGTCGGGCCGCGACGAGGTCACCGGCGCCAACGTCCTGGTCGCCGTGTTCTCGGAGCGCGAAAGCCACGCCGCCTACTTCCTGCAGGAGCAGGAGATGACCCGCTACGACGCGGTCAACTTCATCGCCCACGGCATCGCCAAGAAGCCGGGCGCCTCGGAACCTCGCGCCGTGAAGGGCTCGTCCGAGGAGATCGACGAGCGCGCCTCGACCCGCACCGGCGGCGAGGCGCTGGAAGCCTACTGCGTCGATCTCAACGAGAAGGCCCGCGAGGGCAAGGTGGACCCGCTGATCGGCCGCACGGCCGAGGTGGAGCGCGCCATCCAGGTCCTGTGCCGGCGCACCAAGAACAACCCGCTGTTGGTCGGTGACCCGGGCGTGGGCAAGACCGCCATCGCCGAAGGCCTGGCTCGCAAGATCGTCACCGGCGACGTGCCGGACGTGCTCGCCGAGGCGACCATCTTCTCGATGGACATGGGCGCGCTGCTGGCCGGCACTCGCTACCGCGGCGACTTCGAGGAGCGGGTCAAGCAGGTGGTGAAGGAGCTGGAACAGCATCCCAACGCCATCCTGTTCATCGACGAAATCCACACCGTGATCGGCGCCGGGGCGACCTCCGGCGGGGCCATGGACGCGTCCAACCTGCTGAAGCCGGCGCTGGCGTCGGGAACCCTGCGCTGCATGGGCTCGACCACCTACAAGGAGTTCCGCCAGCACTTCGAGAAGGACCGGGCGCTGGTCCGGCGCTTCCAGAAGATCGACGTCAACGAGCCGACCATCGATGACACGATCAAGATCCTGAAGGGGCTGAAGTCCTACTACGAGACCTTCCACAAGCTCCGCTACACCGACGCGGCCATCAAGTCGGCGGTGGACCTGTCGGCCAAGTACATCACCGACCGCAAGCTGCCGGACAAGGCCATCGACGTGATCGACGAGGCCGGCGCCAGCCAGATGCTGCTGCCCGAAAAGAAGCGGAAGAAGGTGATCGGCCAGAAGGAGATCGAGGCCGTCGTCGCCAAGATCGCCCGCATCCCGCCGAAGTCGGTGTCCAAGTCCGACACCGAATCGCTGCGGTCGCTCGAGGCCGACCTGCGCCGCACCGTGTTCGGCCAGGACCAGGCCATAGACCAGCTGTCGGCGGCGATGAAGCTGGCCCGCGCCGGCCTGCGCGACCCGCAGAAGCCGATCGGCTCGTACCTGTTCTCGGGCCCGACCGGCGTCGGCAAGACCGAGGTGGCCAAACAACTGGCCTCCACCCTCGGCATCGAGCTGCTGCGCTTCGACATGTCGGAATACATGGAACGCCACACGGTCAGCCGCCTGATCGGCGCGCCTCCGGGCTACGTCGGCCACGACCAGGGCGGTCTGCTGACCGACGCCGTCGACCAGCACCCGCACGCGGTGGTGCTGCTCGACGAGATCGAGAAGGCCCACCAGGACGTCTACAACATCCTGCTGCAGGTCATGGACCACGGCGTCCTGACCGATGCGGTCGGCAAGAAGGTCGATTTCAGGAACGTGATCCTGATCATGACCACCAACGCCGGCGCCTCGGACAACGCCAGGGCTTCCATCGGCTTCGGCCGCGGCAAGGTCGAGGGCGAGGACGAGAAGGCTATCCAGCGGCTGTTCACGCCCGAGTTCAGGAACCGCCTCGACGCCATCGTTGCCTTCAACGCCCTGCCGGCCGAGGTCATCCGCCAGGTGGTGCAGAAGTTCATCCTGCAGCTCGAGGCGCAGCTCGCCGACCGCAACGTCACCGTCGAACTGACCGACGACGCGGCCGACTGGCTGGCCAAGAACGGCTTCGACGAGCTCTACGGCGCCCGCCCGCTGGCCCGCGTCATCCAGGAGTACGTGAAGAAGCCGCTCGCCGACGAGATCCTGTTCGGCCGGCTGGTCCGCGGCGGCCACGTGGTCATCGTGCTGAAGGACTCGAAGATCGCCTTCGAGATCGACGGCGCCGCGTCGGGCGCGCCGGACGCGGAAGAGGCTGACGTTCTGGCCAAGTGACCGGGGCCCTCGTGGCCTGAGGAAGGGCCGTCGGGTAACCGGCGGCCCTTTTCATACCCGGAACATCGCGCCGCCTCGGCCATTTCCTCACCCACGGAGCCGCCGCTCCGCGCGTGAGGATTGCGATGAAGATCAGAGTGTTCGCCTTGGCCGCCGCCACAGCCGCCGGCCTTTCCCTGTCCGCCTGCGAGGACTCCAACGAGAACGGCGCTTCGGGCAAGGGCGTGGAGAGGGCGCCGACGCGCATGCAGCACGTCGAGGTCCCGGCGGCGCCGGGCGTGATCACCGCCGAGGCCGCGAACTCCTCGGCCTTCATGCCGCCGCCGGCCGATCCGAACGCCCAGAGCGCCACCCTGCTGCGGGCCCAGGTGCTGCTCGACCGGGCCGGCTTCTCACCGGGCGTCATCGATGGACGCTACGGCGAGAACGTGCGGCAGGCTTTGGCGGCGTTCCAGGAGGAGAGGGGGCTGCAGGCGTCGGGCACCCTGGACCAGGCGACCTGGCAGGCGCTGAACGCCGGCGGCGGCCCCGCCGCGGTGGCGCGCTACGTTATCACCCAGGCCGACGTGGCCGGGCCCTTCATCGCCGAGGTCCCCGAGGAACTGCCTGAGCAGGCGCGGCTCGAGCGCATGGCCTATACCTCGGCGGCCGAGCTGATCGCCGAGCGGTTCCACATGGACGAGGAGCTGCTCCGCGCGCTCAACCCGGGCCAGACCTTCACCGGCGCCGGAACCGAGATCATCGTCGCCAACCCGGCCCGTCCCGCCATCGCCGCCGAGGTCGCCCGCATCGAGGTCGACGCCGAGGAGCGGGCGGTGAAGGCCTTCGACGCCGCAGGGAAGCTGCTTGCCTTCTATCCGGCGACCATCGGCTCGGCAGAGCAGCCGTCGCCGTCGGGGACGATGAAGGTCAACGGCGTCTCGCGCGACCCGACCTTCACCTACGATCCCAAAAAGCTCGACTACAAGCCGGAGATCCGCAGCAAGTTTACCGTCGCCGCGGGGCCGAACAATCCGGTGGGTCTGGTCTGGATCGACCTCAGCAAGCCGACCTACGGCATCCACGGCTCGCCGGAGCCGGACGTCATCGGCAAGACCCAGTCGAACGGCTGCGTGCGCCTGGCGAACTGGGACGTGCTGGCCCTGGCCGCGGCGGTGAAGCCGGGAATCGAGGTGCGGTTCGTCTAGGCCTGGCGGTCGTCGGGGGAGCGCGGCGTCTCGCCTTCGACTCCGCGAGCCCGCCAATAGTCCTGAGACAGGACGCGCAGGTCGGTGCCGCGCGTCGGCAGGTTCTTGCCTTCGCAGACCTGTCCGAACACCTGGGCGATGGGCGCGTTCGGCGACACCGCGTCCCAGTCGGGCTCGGAGGTGGGGTGGTCCTGGTCGAAGCTCAGGTCCTCGTTGAAGATCGCAAAGCGCTCGACCCGAAATCGCCGATTTCGGCAGTCGATCTGGTAGGGATACAGGGCGAAAGCGCGACCGACGCCGGCGTCGGGACCGGACAAGGCGATAACCGGGACACGACGCATGTCGCCGTCGCGCTCGATGCGCGCCGCGTCGAAGGTGATCAGTCCCTGACCGCTTTCATCGAAGACGACGAATGCACCCTCGCCGGGCAAGGCCTGCAGGTTGAAGGCCGCGAGCGCGGCGAAGACCACTAAAAGCATTGGAAGCTCCCCCGCCGCACAATGAATCGGACCGGGGACGGCGACAAGCGGTCACGCTGCCGCGGCGATTCTGGCTGCAATGGCTTTCAGCTCGTCCATGTCGGCCATGCCGCCTGAGGCGTGGCCGCGGTGCGGCTGGCCCTCGACCACCGGCACGATGTGGACGTGCAGGTGGAACACGGTCTGCCCAGCCGGCGCGCCGTTGAACTGCGTCACCCGCAGGCCGTCGGGCTGAAGCGCCTTCTCCATGGCGCGGGCGACATGCTGGACGCCGCTCATCAGGGCGGCGAGGTCGCCGGCGTCGATGTCGAGCAGGTTGCGGGCGCGGGCGCGCTTGTGGATCACCAGGACGTGGCCGGGCGCCTGAGGGAAGACGTCCATGAAGGCCAGGACGTCATTGTTATCCCACACCTTTACCGAAGGCATGTCGCCCCGGATGATCCTGGCGAAGATGTTGTCGTCGTCGTAGGCGCCCGAGAGGCTCATCGCACTTCCTTCGCGTAGCGGCGTAATTGTCGTATCAAATCCGCGACGGAGGACAACGCCATGGGTTCCACCGACGGCGCCGGCATGCAGGGCCTGACCCCGCGCCAGCAGAAGTGGTTCGCGACCGTGAAGGCCAACTTCGAGGCCAAGACCGGCAAGCCGCTGGAGGAATGGGTCGCGATCGCCAGGACCTGCCCGGAGACCGGCTCGCGCAAGCAGGCCGACTGGCTGCGTGAGAACTTCGGGCTCGGCATCAACCACGCGAGCTACGTGCTGGGCGAGGCCTTCCCGTCGGAGGGGCCGAGCTGGGACGACCCGGCCGCCCTGCGCGGCATGCTCTGGAAGGACCCCGGCTCGCTGAAGATACTCGAAGCCATCGAGCGCCTGCCGCTCGGTCTCGACGCCGTCGTCCAGGGGCAGCGCAAGGGCTACACCTCGTTCTCGAAGGACGTGCAGTTCGCAGCCGCGCGTCCGCTGAAGGGCGGGCGGGCGCTGCTCGGACTTAAGCTCGATCCGGCGGTGTCCAAGCGGCTATCGCCCTCGTTGCGCAAGGAGAGCTGGTCAGAGCGGCTGACCGCCATCGTCGAGTTCGACAGCCCCGACCAGGTGGACGGCGAAATCCGCGATCTGTTCGCCAAGGCCTACGAGCGGGGCTGATCCGGCGCCCGAAACGGCGAGAACTCCGCCTCCAGCAGGTCCATCTCCAGCTCCACCGCCGGCCGTTCGCGGCCGAGGTAGTCGGCGACGGCGCCGCGCAGGCGCGGGTCCTCGATCCAGTGGGCGGAGTAGACGGGCTTCGGCAGGTAGCCGCGCGCCAGCTTGTGCTGGCCCTGGGCGCCGGCCTCGACGGTCTTCAGGCCGTGCTCGATGGCGTACTGGATGGCCTGGTAGTAGCAGAGCTCGAAATGCAGGAAGGGGCGGTGCTCGATGGCGCCCCACTGGCGGCCGTAGAGCGCAGCCCCGCCGACGAAGTTCAGCGCCCCGGCGATCCACCGGCCTTCGCGCTTCGCCATGATCAGCACAATCCGCTCCGCCATGCGCTCGCCGATGAGCGAGAAGAACAGCCGATTCAGATAGGGCCGCCCCCACTTCCGCGACCCGGTGTCCATGTAGAAGGCGAAGAACGCGTCCCAGTGATCCTCGGTGATCGCCTTGCCGGTGACGACCTCGATCTCGACCCCGGCCTGGGCCTCGCGGCGCTCGCGGCGGATGGTCTTGCGCCGCGAGGAGGAGAGGGCGGCGAGGAAGTCGTCGAAGCCGGAGTAGCCTGCGTTCGACCACCAGTACTGCACGTCCTGGCGGCCCAGCAGGCCGGCGCGGGTCATGGCCGTCCAGTCGTTCTCGGATGGGAAGGTCACGTGCAGAGAGGAGGCGCCGATCTGGCCGGTCAGGGCGACGGCGCCGCCCAGCAGCATCTCACGCACCGCCTTGTCCGGGCTGAGCAGCCGCCGGCCGGTCACCGGCGTGAAGGGCGCGGCCGACAGGAGCTTGGGATAATACGCGCCGCCGGCGCGCTCGTAGGCGTCGGCCCAGGCGTGGTCGAAGACGTACTCGCCCTGGCTGTGAGCCTTCAGGTAGAGCGGCATGACGCCGAGGACGCGGTCGGCGTCGTCGACGACGGAGAGGTGGCGCGGGGCCCAGCCCTGGTCGGGCGAGACGCAGCCCGACTCCTCGCAGGCCCACAGGAAATCGTAGCCGATGAACGGATTGTCCGGGCCGGCGCAGGCGTCCCAGGCGTCCTTGCCGATGTCGCTGATCGCGCCGTGGGCGCGGACGCTTGGGCTCACTTCACCTCGACGATGGCGTCGACTTCCACGGCGAAGCCGATCGGCAGCTTGTAGACGCCGACCGCGGCGCGGGCGTGGCGGCCGGCCTCGCCGAACACCTCGACCATCAGGTCCGAGCAGCCGTTGATCACCTTGGGCACGTCGTAGAAGTCCGGCCCCGCCTGGACGAAGCCCCCGAGCTTGACGATGCGGACCACGTTGTCGAGGTCGCCCACCGCCGCCTTCAGCTGGCTCAGGATGTTCACGGCGCAGAGGCGCGCGGCCTTCTGGGCGGTCTCCAGGTCGACATCGACCCCGACCGTCCCCTTGATCCCGCCAGACGCGTCGGTCGAGACCTGGCCCGACACGTGCACCAGGTTCCCCGTCCGCACGTAGCCGACGTAGGTGGCGATGGCGGCCGGCGGCTCGGGCAACTGAATGCCGAGTTCGGCGAGGCGGGCTTCGATCTTGGACATGCGGGTCTCCGGGATTGGGGGCGTCTTACCGCCTTGGCCGGGAAGGGCAAACCCCAATCCGCCTACTGCGGCCAGGGCGGGGAGCCAGGCCAGGTCGCGGCGGCGCCAGTCGCCGGTCACTTGCGCAGCGCCCGACCGGCGATTACCGCCGCGTCGCCGAACTTGGAGCGCAGGGCGTCGACGGCGGTCTCGGTCTTCAGCAGCCGGTCGCTCTCGGTCTCGAACAGCTTGGCCTCGGGCCCGACGTCGAACAGCTCGGCCAGGGCGATGCCGATGAGGCGGAAGGCGCGGCCATCGGCCTCCTTCTTCAGCATCTGGCGGCCCTCGTGGAACAGCACCCGCGCGGTCTGCACCGGCTCGGCGAGGGTGACCCGGCGCGTGTGGCGCCGGAAGTCGGCGGTGCGCAGCTTCAGCACCACGGTGCGGCTGGCGACGCTACTCTTGCGCGCCTTGGCCGCCAGCTGTTCGCACAGCGGCCACAGCTGGTCCTCCAGCCCCTTCAGGTCGGAGATGTCCTCGAAGAAGGTGGTCTCCTTGCTCATCCCCTTGCGGTCGCCCTCCGGATCGACCGGGCGCGTGTCGCGGCCGTGGGCGAGGCGGTGCAGGCGCAGGCCGTGCTCGCCGAACTGGTCAGCCAGCTTCTTCAGGTCGGCGCGGGCGACGTCGCCGACGGTGACGTAGCCGGCCGCCTGCAGCGAGCGGACGAAGGCGGGCCCCACGCCGGGGATGATGCCGACCGGCCTGGGGGCCAGGAAAGCCTGGGCCTCGGCCGCGCCGATCACCGAGAAGCCGCGCGGCTTGTCCAGCTCGGACGCGATCTTGGCCAGGAACTTGTTCGGCGCCAGGCCGATGGAGACGCTCAAGCCGACGTCCCGCTCGATCTCGCGCTGCACTCTCACCAACTGGATCGCCGGCGGTCCGCCGTTCAGGCGCTCGGTCCCGGACAGGCCCATCCAGGCCTCGTCCAGCGACAGGGTCTGCACCAGCGGGGTGAGGGCGCGGAGCTTGTCGAAGATCATCCGGCTGACCGGCACGTACTTCGAGAAGTCCGGCTTGATCACCACCGCGTCGGGGCAGGCCTTCAACGCCTTGAACATCGGCATGGCCGACTTCACCCCGTACTGGCGCGCGACGTAGCAGGCGGCGGACACCACTCCGCGCTTGCCGCCGCCGACCAGCACCGGCTTGTCGCGCAGCTCGGGCCGGTCGCGCTTCTCTACCGAAGCATAGAAGGCGTCGCAGTCCATGTGGGCGATGGCGAGCCGGTCCAGCTCGTCGTGGCGAACCACGCGCGGCGAGCGGCACTCAGGGCAGCGCGACGGCTGGTCCTCGCCGCTCCACAGGCAGTCGCGGCAGATCGCCTTCACGCCTCAATCCTTGCCAAATCCTTGCATTCCAAGGCTTCGCGCTTCACCCGACCTTAAGAAGATGGTGCGACAACTCATACCCGAAGAGGCGCGGACCCGCTCGCGGGATCATGCGCCCACAGGGGATGATCGGTTCGGTGATGATGTCGAAGAAGGTTCTCATCGTCGAGGACAACGAGCTGAACATGAAGCTCTTTCATGATCTGCTCGACGCCCAGGGTTACGAGACCCTGCAGACCCGCGAGGGTCTCCAAGCGCTCGCCCTGGCGCGCCAGCACCGCCCCGACCTGATTCTCATGGACATTCAGCTGCCCGAGATCTCCGGCCTGGAAGTCACCAAGTGGCTGAAGGAAGACGACGAGCTCAGCCACATTCCCGTGGTGGCCGTGACCGCCTTCGCCATGAAGGGGGACGAGGAGCGCATCCGCGAGGGCGGGTGCGAGGCCTACATCTCCAAACCCATTTCGGTAACCCATTTCCTGGATACCGTTCGGCGGTATTTGGGCTGAGAGAGTAACGGATGACCGCGCGCATCCTGGTCGTCGACGATGTGGACGCCAACGTCCGCCTGCTCGAGGCCAAGCTGACGGCCGAATACTACGACGTGCTGACCGCGTCGGACGGGCCGAGCGCGCTGATCGTTGCGGCCGAGCAGCAGCCGGATATCGTGCTCCTCGACGTCATGATGCCGGGCATGGACGGCTTCGAAGTCTGCCGCCGGCTCAAGGACGACGCCAACACCCGTCATATCCCGGTGGTGCTGGTCACCGCGCTCGACGGCCGCCAGGACCGCATCGCCGGCCTCGACGCCGGGGCCGACGAGTTCCTGACCAAGCCGCTCGACGACCTGTTCCTGTTCGCCCGCGTGAAGTCCCTGACCCGGCTGAAGCTGGTCATCGACGAGCTGCGCCAGCGCGAGGCCTCCGGCCGCAAGGTGGGCGCCATCGAGGGCGTCGCCTCGCGCCTGGCCGCCACCGGCGGCCGCGTCCTGATCGTCGACGACCAGGAGCGCCAGGCCCAGCGCATCGCCACCGAGCTGGCGGTCGAGCACCGTCCGGTGATCGAGACGGAGCCGGAAAAGGCCCTGCTGACCGCCCGCGGGCCGGTCGACCTGCTCATCGTCAACGCCTGCTCCAAGGCCTTCGACGGCCTCCGCCTCGCGGCCTCGGTCCGCTCGGACGAGGCGACCCGCCACCTGCCGATCCTGGCCGTGGTCGACGTCGACGACCGTCAGCGCGTGGTCAAGGCCATGGAGCTGGGCGTGAACGACGTTCTGGCCCGGCCGGTCGACCCCCAGGAACTGGCCGCCCGCGTGCGCACCCAGATCAAGCGCAAGCGCTACACCGATTTCCTGCGCACCAACCTGGACCATTCGCTGGAACTGGCGGTCACCGACCAGCTCACCGGCCTGAACAACCGCCGCTACATGTTCGGCCAGCTGAAGGCCCTGATGGACCGCGCCGCCCAGGGCGGCGAGCCGGTGGCGGCCCTGCTGATCGACCTCGACCACTTCAAGAGCGTCAACGACGGCTGGGGCCACGACGTGGGCGACGAGGTGCTGCGCGAGTTCTCGGTGCGCCTGGCCACCAACGTCCGCGCCGTCGACATCCCCTGCCGGTTCGGTGGGGAGGAGTTCGCGGTGATCATGCCCGACACC
>Ga0196977_1001104_pt1 | contig 10936 bp, 14 predicted proteins | sample S3v_1013CmetaG_FD_148634 | JGI IMG/M metagenome (GOLD analysis project Ga0196977, IMG submission 148634) | Soil microbial communities from Anza Borrego desert, Southern California, United States - S3+v_10-13C | ecosystem: Environmental > Terrestrial > Soil > Desert | place: USA: California...
CCGCCACATCGTCTCGGCCTGGAACCCGGCCGACGTCGAGGACATGGCGCTGCCGCCCTGCCACTGCCTGTTCCAGTTCTTCGTCGCCGACGGCAAGCTCAGCTGCCAGCTCTACCAGCGCTCCGCCGACGTCTTCCTGGGCGTGCCCTTCAACATCGCCTCCTACGCCCTGCTGACCCTGATGCTGGCGCGGGTGGCGGGGCTGAAGCCCGGCGAGTTCATCCATACGCTCGGGGACGCCCACCTGTACCTGAACCACCTCGACCAGGCCCAAGAGCAGCTGACCCGGGTACCCCGCCCGCTGCCGCAGATGGCCGTCGCCGAGCGCGACGACCTGTTCGCCTTCGAGTTCGAGGACTTCGTCCTGACCGGCTACGACCCCCATCCGCACATCAAGGCGGCGGTCTCGGTCTAGCTCGCTTAACCTCAAAGTGTGTCTGGCTTGACCGCGCCAGTTGCGTGTGCGCGGATTGACGGCCTGGGGGAGGCGAAATGGCTAAACTACCGAAAAAGTTCTGCGATCGGGTGCGGGCGAAACTCAAAGGCTACCAATCCCTCGTCAGCTCCCATCGCAAGAAGGACGTCTCGGAAGCCGATACGATCACGGTCATCAAGGACGTTTTGAGCGACGTTCTGGGATACGAAAAATATTCGGAACTGACGAGCGAGCATCAGATCCGCGGCACCTTTTGTGACCTCGCAGTCCAAGTCGACGGAAAGGTCCGCTACCTGATTGAGGCCAAAAGCGCTGGCAGTGACCTCACCCAGAACCATCTCCGGCAAGCTGTGAACTATGGGGCTCACAAAGGGATCGAGTGGATCATCCTGACGAACGCCGTCGAGTGGCGTGTCTACAAGATCAAATTCGCCCAGCCCATCGACTACGAACTGGTCTTCAGCTTCAGCCTACCAGAACTCAACCCTCGCTCGGACGATCATCTCGGGAAGCTCTTCCTGCTGAGTAGGGAAGCAATTGGCGGCGATGCGATCGGCGCCTTTCATGAACACAACCTCGTCGCCAATCCATACACAATCGCACAGATCGTCTTGTCGGAGCCCGTAGTAGCAGTCATCCGGCGGGAAATGCGGCGCTACTTCCCGGATGTGAAGCTGTCTGCTGATGCCATTTCGGATCTCTTGAACGCGGGCGTCCTGAAACGTGAGGTCATCGAGGGTGACCGTTCAGTCGAGGCGAAAGCCCGCCTTAAGAAGGCCTCGCAGCGGCTAGCACGCGCCGCGAAAAAATCGGCGAAGGCTTAACCCTCCAGCGGCTTCACCATCGGCATGCCGCCCAGCTTCCGGCGCGCCGCGTCGAGGTCCTCGACCAGCGTCAGGACCACCGTGTTCTTGAGCATGCCCATGTTGAGGGCGCCGTGGATCACCGCGGCCTCGCCCTCGGCTACGGTCAGCCGCACCGCCGAGGCGTTGTTCTGTGCCCCGGCCAGGCCGCCGAAGGCCGCGTCGACGGAGTGCACGCCGGGGTCCAGCGGGATGACCACGAAGCGCGGGCTCTTCAGCTGGGCCACCACCTTGCCGTCGACGGTGATGTTCAGCCCCGCCGCCTTGCCGACGAAGCCGTCGCGGTAGACCACCAGCAGCGCCTTCCCGGGCGGCGGCTTCAGGGCGAGGGCCGCGTCGCGCTCCTCGCGGCTGGCCTTCGCTACCTTGCGATTGCCGGCTAGGTTGGCCAACAGGTAGGCCGTCAGCGCCCCGAAGAACACCGGCGACCACCACAGGCCCATGCCCAGCGGCTCGCCCGCCGCCAGCTCGAGCTGCTTCAGCCCCAAGCCCAGCACGAGAGCGACCACGAAGCCCCAGACCAACGGCATGACGTAGCGCATGGATCGCCCCCTCTTCGCCGACCGGCGTTCGTCGGGGTCTACAACATCCTTGCGCCGCGCCGCCAGCGGCGGCATTCCCGGCCCATGGCCCTGCCCTCCATCGCCCTCGTCGTCGCCCGCGCCCGCAACGGGGTGATCGGCAAGGACGGCCGCCTGCCCTGGTATCTCCGTTCGGACCTGCAGTGGTTCAAGGCGAACACCATCGGCAAGCCCTGCATCATGGGCCGCGCCACCTGGGAAAGCCTGCCGCTGAAGCCCCTGCCGGGGCGGCTGAACATCGTCCTCTCGCGCGATCCCGAGTTCCGCGCCAAGGGGGCCCTGGTGGTCTCCAACCTCGACGAGGCCATCGAGATCGCCCGTGAGCAGGCGGCCGAGGACGGCCGGGGCGAGATCGCCGTCATCGGCGGCGCGCGGGTGTTCGAGGAGGCGCTGCCGCGGGCGAAGCGCATCTACCTCACCGAGGTTGAGGCCGACCCCGACGGAGACACGGTTATGCCGCCGTTTGACGAAACACTGTTCGACGAGGTTCGCCGCGAGGCGCACGAGCCGGGCGAGAAGGACGACCATCCGTTCGTCTTCCGTGTGCTGGAGCGGCGGGCGAGGGTCTAGGACCCGGGGTCTGAAACTGAACGAGGGGAGTTTCGCCGATGCGTCTTGTGCTCAGCGTACTGACCGCCGCGGCGGTCGCCGGCCCGGCCTTCGCGGCCCTCGCGCCGGAATATTACGAGCGGGCCCGCAGGGAGGCCCCGCTGGTGGTGGTCTTCAAGGTCGAGAAGGTCGACGCGGTCCGCCCGCCCCAAGGCCGGGGCCAGTGCAAGGTGCACGGCAAGGTCGAGAAGGTCGAACGCGGCGGCGAATACCAGGTCGGCGGCCCGATCACCGTCAACGTCCCGTGCATCTGGCCCGGCGCCGAGATGATGGCGGGGCCGGTGATGTGGCAGACGCCCGAGGGCCTGAAGGCTTCGAAACGCGGCCGCGCCTGGATGGTCTCGCCGGGCGAGCTGGCGCTCTATCAGTACGAGCGCCTGTCGTGAGAGCCCGGTTCGTCTTCGCCCTGGCGGGCGTGGCCGCGACCCTAGCCGCCTGTGGTCCGCCCGAGGCCGGCAAGCCGGTGTCCATCGCCGAACTCTGCAACCAGCCGGACGGGTCGCGCGTGCGATTGGACGGCTGGCTGCGCTACCGCCGCGGCCTGCTCAGCTTCTGCTCGGAGACCAACGGCCAGGCCACCAGCTGCGACCTGGCGCTCTACGCCGACGCGACCCAGCCGCAGGACTTCAACGTCATGGGCCCGCCGCGCACCGGGCCCGAGCCCGTGCACGCGCGCCTGACCGTCAAGGTCGGCGCCGGCGCCGGCAAGATGGACGACCTGCCCGAGCGCTTCCAGGCCTCGGACGTGAAGCTGCACCTCGACGGCGGCAAGGTCGCAACCGACGGGGACCGCGTGGTCATCGACGGCAAGCTCTCGGTCATCCCGCCCATGCCCGGCAAGGAGAGCGAGCCGAAGTCCTGCTTCGTCTACGTCGATTGGGCCGAGGCGCCGGGCTAGGCCAGCTTACGCGCGATCTCGAGGAAGGCCTGGGCGGTGGAGCTCTGCGGCTGGGCGTCGACCAGCGGGTGGCCGCGGTCGCTGGCCTCGCGCAGCGCCACGTCGATGGGGATCTCGCCCAGGAACGGGACGCCCAGGCGGTCGGCCTCGGACTTGGCGCCGCCGCGGCCGAAGATGGGGATCGGCTCCATCGTTCCGGGCGCGCTGAAGTAGGCCATGTTCTCGATGATGCCGAGCACCTCGACCGGGGTCGGCAGGGCGCCGAACATGGCCACGGCCCGGCGCGCGTCGATCAGCGCCATCTCCTGAGGGGTGGAGACGATCACGGCGCCGTCGAGCAGGGTCTTCTGGGTCAATTCCAGGTGCAGGTCGCCGGTGCCGGGCGGCAGGTCGACGATCAGCACGTCGAGCGGCTCGGCCTCGGAGCCCCACCTGGTGCCGGTCAGCATCTGGGTCAGGGCGCGGCTCGCCATGGGCCCGCGCCAGACCATGGCCCGGTCGGCGTTCACCAGGAGGCCGATGGACATCACCTTCAACCCGTAGGCCTCCAGCGGGGCGATCTTCTCGTCGGCGCCGTACTCCGGCGGCTTCGACAGGCCGAGCATGAGCGGCGCCGACGGGCCGTAGACGTCCGCGTCGAGCAGGCCGGCCCTAAGGCCGATGTTCGCGAAAGCCACCGCCAGGTTCACCGCCACCGTCGACTTGCCGACCCCGCCCTTGCCCGAGGCCACGGCGATGACGCGCTTGACGTGGTCGGGGCGAGAGGTCGCGACCGGCGCAGGCCGGCCCGGCCCCGTGGCCTGGGGCGACAGGGAGGCGGCGCGGCCGGCCTTGGCGTGGGCGGGGTTGGGACCGCGCGCCTGCCCCGACTCCGCGGTCAGGACGACGCGCGCCTCGTCGATCCCCGGCAGCGCCTTCAGCGCCGCCTCGGCGGCCTCGCGCACCGGGGCGTAGAGGGCGGCGTCCTCGGCGGCGACCTCGAGCATGAAGCCCGCCCGCCCCGGCCCGATGGCCAAGCCGCGCACCATGCCGGCCTTGCGCAGGCCCTTGCCGCTCTTGGGATCGGTCACCGCGTCGAGGGCCGAAAGGATGGCGTCGCGGTCGGGAAAGTCGGACATGGCCGTTGCGTCGTCTGGAACCGGGGCCTCATATCCGCGCCCGAACGCCCGGATACAAGAGCGCGCATGCCTTCGCCCCCGCCGACCATCCGCCTGATCGCCGGCCCGACGGCCAGCGGCAAGTCGGCGCTGGCCATGCGCATGGCGGCCGAGACCGGGGGCGTCATCGTCAACGCCGATTCCATGCAGCTCTACCGCGACCTACGGATCCTGACCGCGCGGCCGAGCGAGGCGGACGAGGCGGCGGTCCCGCATCGGCTCTACGGCGTCGCCGACGCCGCCGACGGCTGGTCGGTCGGCCGCTGGCTGCGTGCGGCGACCGAGGTGCTGGCGGAATTGCAGGCCGAGGGCCGCACCGCCATCGTCACCGGCGGGACCGGGCTCTATTTCCTGGCCCTGACCCGCGGCCTGGCCGACATCCCGCCGGTGGCGGCGTCGGTGCGCGAAGCGATGGGCGAGCGGTTCGACCGCGAGGGCGAGGCGGCCTTCCGCGTCGCCCTGAAGGCCGTCGACCCCGCCGCCGAGGCCCGCATCGCGCCCGGCGACCGCCAGCGCCTGGTCCGGGCGCTCGGCGTCCACGCCGCCACCGGGACCGCGCTCAGCGACTGGACAGCCGGCACGACGCCCACGCTCCGCCCCGGCGACTACGAGGCCCTGGTCCTGGAGCCCGACCGCGCCGCCCTCTACGCCCGCTGCGACGCGCGCCTCGGCGAAATGTTCGAGGCCGGCGTGCTGGACGAGGTGGCGGGGCTGATGGCGCGCGGGCTCGACCCCGGCCTGCCGGCGCTCAAGTCCACCGGGTTCCGCGAGTTCGCCGCCCACATCCGCGGCGAAGCCACCTTGGCCGACGCGCTGGAGGCGGCGCGCCGCGAGACCCGCCGTTACGCCAAGCGCCAGCTGACCTGGTTCCGCAATCAGACCCCCGACTGGCCCCGCGCCTGAAACCGCTTCCGCGAGCATGGATACACGCGCGCAGGTAGTAGTTCCTGCGGCATTGCAGCCCACTGGCGTGTCTCCGTTAACTTCGATAACCTCGGTATTTCGCGAGTACAGCATCGTTCAGTCAGGGGGACTGCAGATGATCAGGATCGCCCTCGCCGCCGGCCTCTGCGCCGCCGCCCTCGCCTTCCCGGCGCTCGCCGTCACGCCGCTGCTCGGCCAGGACACCAGCGCGACCCCGGCCGTCGTCACGCCGACCGCGCCCGAGGCCACCGTCGCGGCCGCTCCCGAAGCCGACGATCCCACAAAGATCATCTGCCGCGCGGCCGCCCCGCCGACCGGCACGCGCGTGCGCACCGGCCGTTCGCGCCAGCAGATCTGCATGACCAGGGGCGACTGGGAGTTGCTCTGGGCGGAAGCCGAGGCGACCGCCCGCGAGCAGGACAACCCGCACGCCAACCGCGAATTCCTCGACAATCCCGAGTGATCCGCCAGGACAAGCAGGAACCGCCCGTGCTCAGCCACCTCCTTATCAGCATCGCGCTTCTGTCGACGCCGACGTTCGGCCAGGACAGCGGCGCGACCTCGGTCTCCGAACCCGGCCTGCCCAGCGCCCCGCAGGCCACCGTCACCGCCGACGGCGAGGCGCGCGATCCGCTCAAGGTGATCTGCCGCAAGGCTCCGCCGCCGACCGGCACGCGGGTGCGCACCTCGCGCACCCGCCAGCAGATCTGCATGACCCAGGCCGACTGGGACCTGCTGGCCCAGGACGCCCAGGACGCCACGCGCGACATGGACAACCCCACGGCCAACGAGGAATTCCTCGGGCCGCGGCAGTAACGGGAAACCGCCAGTGACCAGCCTCCTCCTCACCGCCGCCGTCGCCCTGCTGTCGACCCAGACCCTCGGCCAGCAACCGGGCGCCCTGCCTGACCCCAACGCGCCCATCGCTCCCGAGGCCACGGTGAACGCTGCGGGCGAGACCGCCGATCCGGCCAAGATCATTTGCCGCAGCGCGGCCCCGCCCACCGGAACCCGAATCCAGGGCAGAGCGCGTCAGCAGCTGTGCATGACCAAGGCCGACTGGAATTTGATGGCGCTCGAGACCGAAGAGGCCGCCAAGCAGATTCGGGCCGGCGAGTTCGACGGCCCCAACGAAAACGCACCGCCGAACTGAGCCGTTTGGCCGCGCTTTCGCCGATCATCGATTTCCCTATAATCATCAAAACGCAAAATCGAGGAGTAGCCAGTGCTTCGTATCGTTCTCGCCGCCGGTCTGGCGGGTCTCATCGCCTCCGCGGCGGTGGCCCAGCCGGAACCCACCCAGCAGATTTCCGAGCCGTCCGCTCCGTCGGGCGTCCCGGCGGCGACCGACCCCGGCGCCAACGTGACCACCCCGGTCGACCGCAACGCCGATCCGGACAAGGTCATCTGCAAGACCGTGAAGCCGGTGACCGGCACGCGCGTCTCCAGCGCCCGCTCGCGGACCAAGGTCTGCATGACCAAGCAGCAGTGGGACGATCAGGCCCGCGAGGCCCAGGAGCAGCTGAACCAGCGCAACCGCGGCGTCTGCTCGGGCTCGAACTGCGCCGGCTAAGAGGGGCGGATCCCATGCTCAGGAACGCGCTGACGACGACGGTGGCGGTGGTGCTCTTCTCGGGCGCCGCCTTCGCCCTCCAGGAGCCCGTGGGCGACACGCCGACGGCGCCGGAGGCCACGGTCACGGCCGACGATCTGGACGAGGGTGAAATCCTCGACGCCCTGAAGGTCGTCTGCAAGCGCGTGCGCCCCCCCACCGGCACGCGCCTGGTCACCGGGCAGACACGTCAGCAGATGTGCATGACCCGCGCCGACTGGGATGTGCTCGAACAGGAAACCCAGGAGGCGATCCGCGAGCGCGACAAGGGCATCTGCGGCGGCAACTCCTGCGGCGGTTAGGCTACACATTCAACATATTGAAGGGCGCGGCTCCGACAGGGTCCGCGCCCTTTTTCATGCGCGAAGCTTCAAATTGACACCGGGAGCGCCTATATTCCAGGTGTCGGGCTTCGGTCCGACTATGGAGATAAACGCGCGCGTAATAAGCGGACCGGACCCGGGTGCGATTCCCGGCGGCTCCACCAATCTCTTCCTCCGCGTTATCGGCGGGAAGCCATGGGGCCGATCAGCATCGACGGACGTGTAAAGGCGTTGCTTTCTCTCGGCCTGACCCACCGTTTCGGGTCATTAAACTAACTGCGAACGATAACTTCGCTGGAGAAGCTCGCCTGGCTGCGTAATGCGGTCAGTCGCTTTTCAAATTAAGTCCTAGGGGTTCAGATCCCTGGGCGGGGCCCGGCGGGCGCCTGGCAACAGAAGCCCGCCACTCTTCCCGCACAAAGGTGCGGGCGCCGGGCAACAGAAGCCTCCTACTTTCCTTTCCTTATCCCCGTTCAGCCTTTGGCGCCCTTGGTGTATGTTGCCCGCCGCTTTGGTGGGGCTCCGCGCGCGCGGATGAGGCTTGAGTATGACGCAGGACGCCTTTTCGACGGATGAGATGCGCTACGAGGCGCTGGCGCAGGAGGCCCTGCGCGGGGTCGTGAAGGCGGCGCTGAAGCGGGCCGCCGAGCAGGGGCTGCCGGGCGCGCACCACTTCTACATCACCTTCCGGGTCAACGCGCCGGGCGTCTCCATCCCCACCGAGCTCTCCGACAAGTACCCGGAGGAGATGACCATCGTCCTGCAGCACCGGTTCTGGGACCTGGCGCCGGGCGAAACCTTCTTCTCGGTGACGCTGGAGTTCGGCGGCCAGCCGAAGAAGCTCTCCATCCCCTATGCCGCCGTCGCCCGCTTCTACGACCCCTCGGTGCAGTTCCTGCTGCAGTTCGAGGCGCCCGAGGACGAGCCTGACGCGGCCGAAGCGGCCTTCCCGGCCACGCCGATCGCCGCGACCGGGGAGGAAGATGACGACGCGCCCAAGGTCGTCTCGCTCGACAAGTTCAGGAAGAAGTGACCGTGTCCGGGGGCATCGGGTCGATGACTGGAAAGTCCGTTCGCGCCGCCGCCTTGGCGGTCGCCGCCTTCGCCGTCCTGGCGGGCCCCGCGGCCACGCAGACCACAGGCTTCTCCGACTGGGCCGTTGTGGTGGTCGCCGGCGACTGGCGCAGCGCCACCGGCACCACCCAGGCCTTCGACAACGCCCGGCGCGACCTCTCCGAGGCCTTCGTCGACGCCGGCTTCCGTCGCGATAACCTGCGCCAGTACTCGCTCCGGCCGGAGCGGGCAGGCGACGATCCGCGCCTCGTGGTCGGCCCCGAATTCGTGATGGAAGGCTTCGCGGAAGCCGCGCGCAGCGCCCGCGGCGGCTGCCTGTTCTACCTGACCTCCCACGGCTCGCCTGTCGGCGCGGTGTTCGGCGACCGCAACATCCTCTCGCCCAGCCAGCTCGATCAGATGCTGACCCGCGCCTGCGGCCCCCGCCCGACCGTGGCGGTGATCTCCGCCTGCTATTCGGGGGTGTTCATCTCGGGCGCGGCGCGCTCGAACCGCATGATCCTGACCGCGGCGCGGCCCGACCGCTCGTCCTTCGGCTGCGGCGAGAAGAACAAGTACCCCTATTTCGACGCCTGCATCCTGGAGTCCCTGCCCCAGTCGAAGGACTTCCTCGAGCTGGCGGTGAAGGCGCGGTCCTGCGTCTTGCGCATGGAGACCGAGACCGGCATGGCGCCGCCTTCCGAGCCGCAGGTGTCCGTGGGCGCCGAGATCGCCCGCGTCCTGCCGACCATGAAGTTCGCCGGCTCCTGACGGAGTCCGTTCCGGGGGGAACCGCATCATGAAGCTTTCCAGGTGGTTGGCGGCGCTCGCAGCGACAGTGATGGCCTGCGCGCCGGTCCTCGGGCCCGCTGCGGCGCAGGTCCCAGCCACCGTTCCCACGCCCCGGCCGTCCGCCGCGGTCGCCAGCGTCGCTCCGGCGCCCCAGGGCCCGGTCGCGCCGAGGCCTGGCGGCCGGCTCGCCGTCGGCCAGCCGATCCCGACAGCCGAACTCGAAGCCTTCGTCGACGGCGTGGTGCGCGACGGCATGGCCACCGACCACGTCTCCGGCGCCACCGTGGCCGTCGTCCAGGGCGGCAGGACCGTGCTGCTCAAGGGCTACGGCTTCGCCACGCCGGACCGCGCCGTCGATCCGAACCGCGACCTGTTCCGCATCGCCTCGGTCTCCAAGACCTTCACCTGGATCCTGCTGATGCGCGAGGTCGAGGCGGGGCGCATGGAGCTGCAAGCGCCGATCAACGACTACCTGCCCGCCGATATGCAGATCCCCGACCAGGGCTTCACCAAGCCGATCACCGTGATCCAGCTGATGGCCCACGGCGGCGGGTTCGAGGACACGGCGCTGGGCCACCTTTTCACCGACGACCCGGCCAAGGTAACCACGCTCAAGGCCTACCTGCAGGCCCAGCGTCCCAACCGCGTGCGCGAGTCCGGCAGCTTCTCCACCTACTGCAACTGGTGCGTGGCCCTGGTCGGCTACGCCGTGGCCCGCTCCAACGGCGCGGCCGATTTCCAGACCCTGGCGGAGCGTGACATTTTCGCGCCGCTGGGCATGACCTCGACCACCTTCCGCACGCCCTATCCGGCGAGCGCCGGCCTGCCGGCGCCGATGGCCAGGGCGCTGGCCGACCGGCTCTCCACCGGCTTCGCCTGGGACGGCTCGGGCTACCGGCCGATGAAGTTCGAGTTCGGATCCATGGACCCGGCCGGCTCGGTCTCGACCACCGCCGCGGACATGGCGCGCTACATGCTGGCCCAGCTCGCCGGCGGATCGCTCGACGGCGCGACGATCTACGGACCGGAGACGGCGCGGGCCTTCCGCACCCAGGTATTTCGCGAGCCGCCGGGGGTGAACGGCTGGGCGCACGGCTTCCAGGCCATGACCCTGCCCGGCGGCTACCCCGCCTACGGCCACGGCGGGGCGCTCTCCAACTACTTCACCAACATGATGGTGATCCCCGAGCTCGACCTCGGGATCTTCATCTCCACCAACACCAACACCGGCCGGCCGCTGATCGACCGCCTGCCCTCCCACATCGTGGCCCGCTTCTACGCCCCGGCGGGCGAGACCTTGGCGCGGCCCGATCCCAAGCTGAAGGACAAGGCGGCCCGCTACGCCGGCTACTACCTCGGCACGCGGCGCTCCTATACCGGGCTGGAAGGCTTCGTGTACCTGTTCAACTCGGGCGCAAACGTGGGCGTCGACGACCAGGGCTACCTGATCGTCTCGGCCGGCGGGGCGACGCGCCAGTACGTACCGGACGGCCGTCCCGACGGCTTCGTCACCACCGACGGGCGCAATCGCCTGACCTTCGGCGTCGAGGGCGAGGGCGACAAGGCGCGCGCGACCAGCTTCCGCGCCGCCTCCGGCACGCAGACCTTCGAGCGAGCCCGGCCGGCGCACCAGCCCGACCTGCTGAACCTGCTGCTCGGCCTCACGGTGCTGGCCGCCGGCGCCGCCA
>Ga0196977_1001105_pt1 | contig 10933 bp, 13 predicted proteins | sample S3v_1013CmetaG_FD_148634 | JGI IMG/M metagenome (GOLD analysis project Ga0196977, IMG submission 148634) | Soil microbial communities from Anza Borrego desert, Southern California, United States - S3+v_10-13C | ecosystem: Environmental > Terrestrial > Soil > Desert | place: USA: California...
TTTCTATACTCGTTTCCGCCGTCGCTTCGCTCGGCGCAGTAATAGCCACACGTCCGCTCAGCGATGCCTGGCGCGCCGTAGTTCCCGCTTTGATCGGCGGGCCGGGCGTGGTGTACGCGAGCTGGTATTATTTCAACGGCTTGTTCGAAGGACGCGAATCGTTCATGAAGCTGGAGATCGCCGCGGCGATCATCGCGGGGGCGCTGCCGAGCATTATTCTGTGGGCGGTGCTGAAGAAAAAAGATTAAGGGCAAAATCTCAAAACCGGGATCCCCAATCCAAAACGATTGTAGAATCAAATCGGATTTGGGGTTTTAGTTGGGGGATTTTATTTATTCATCGCCTCATTAAAGCAAACCCTGCACAGCGGCTCGTACTCCCGTTTCTCCCCGAGCAAAACCAGCTGGTCGCCTTCACTCACGCGATGCGAAAAATTCGCCAGGTTGCCGCAGCGGATGCAGATGGCATGCACCTTCGTCACGTACTCCGCGCAGGACATCAGGCCCGGCAGCGGGCCGAAGGGCTGTCCCAAATAATCCATGTCGAGGCCGGCGACGATCACGCGCACGCCGTTTGCCGCAAGGTGGTTGCAGACTTCCACTAAACCGAGATCGAAAAATTGCGCCTCGTCGATGCCCACCACGTCGGTGTCGCCGGCGAGCAGGAGGATATTGGCGGAGGCGGGCACGGGCGTGGAATGGATGGCGTTCGCGTCGTGCGAAACCACCTTGATCTCGTCGTAGCGCGTGTCGAGGGCGGGCTTGAAGATCTCCACTTTCTGCTGCGCGAACTGCGCGCGTTTCAGGCGGCGGATGAGCTCTTCCGTTTTGCCCGAGAACATCGAGCCGCAGATGACCTCGATCCAGCCCCTGCGCTTATCGTGACGGATTGTATTCTCTAAAAACATGATCGTGGTTGGGATGGAAGCGAATCACTGCGAATATACGAATCCATTTTTCCTCCTATCCGATGCACCGCAGAGCGAAATGCCCATTCGTATATTCGTAAGGATTCGTAGTTCGCTTCAATGAGAAAGCGGTACCTTTATAGTAACATTCACCAACACATGCTTCCGGAAAAAACGAACAAATACGCCGTCCGCAAAGAGATCGCCGCGCTGATCGACAGCATCAAGGAGCATTCCGACAGCATCGGCACGCGCCGGCACATTCCGCAGATCGAGCTGGAGCTGATCCTGCACAAGATCGAGAAGCTGTACCAGAAATCGATCGTGTTCAACTACCTCAACTCGATCGACGGGGGCGAAGGCGTTTCCGGCGAGACGCAGGCATCCGCGAAAATAGAAACGGCCAAAGACTGGGGCATGAACCTCAGCGAGCTCACCGAAAGCATTCCCCAGCCCGAGCCGCCCGTGCTGCAAACGGAAGAATCGATCGAAACCGTTTCCGAAGAAATAAAGCCCGCCGAGCCGAAAGCGGAACTAACAGCCACGCCGAAAACGGAGGTCGTGCAGCCGGAGAAAAAAGAAAGCATCGCGCCTCCCCCGCCCGCCGCAAAAAAATATCCCGAGATGAAAGTCGGCCTGAACGAGAAGATCATGTTCACGCGCCAGCTTTTCGGGAATGATTCCGCCGCATACAATGAAGCGCTGAAGCAGCTCAACGCCTGCGCCTCTCCCGCCGAAGCCGGCGCTTTCCTCGACGTGCTCAAAGGCGAATACCGCTGGAAAGCCGATGACGAAGCCGCACAGCTTTTCTTCGAACTCGCGAAGCGCCGTTTTTCCTGAATCGCCTCATGAGCTCCGACAAGCGTCCGGCCTGCCTGCTGTTCACGCTGCTCGTCCTCGCGCAGTGGACGCTCGCATTGCAGGCGCAGGAAACTTCCGCGATCAAAACGTACGCGCGCCGCATCGTCGACACCTTATCATCGCCTTCGATGCACGGCCGCGGTTACGTGAGCAAAGGCGACCGCATCGCGGCGGCTCACATCGCGAAAGAATTCCAGCGCATCGGCCTGAAGCCGCTGATGAAGAACGGGAGCTGGCTGCAGCCTTTCTCGTTTCCCGTGAACAGCTTTCCCGGCAAAATGAAGCTCGCGCTGATCGATGCGAAAGGCGGAAGAACGGAAGCGGCGGCGGCGCATGATTTCGTGCTGCGCAGCAACTCGCCCTCGGTGAAAGGACGTTTTCCCGTGGCGCATGCTGCAAGCAGGCACGTGCAAAGCGACACGGCCTGGAAACGTTTCTGCGGGCAGGATCTGCGCAAGTGCTTCGTCGTGGTGGACACCAGCGGCGTGCGCAACCCGCAGCAGCTGCGCCTGCTCGAGGATTTCGTCCGCTACCCGCGCAACGTAAAAGGAATTTTATTGCAGGTCAAACGCCCCGCGCCCGTGGGGCCCGACAGCGCGCACCGGGACTGTTCGCGCATGCCCGCCTGGGATTACGCGCAGATGCAGTCGACCGTACCCGTGGTGGAAACCACGCTGCCGCTGCGGACGGTGGAAGAGATCGAGCTGCAGGTGGACGCGAAGTTTTTCAAGAGCTATACTTCGCAAAATGTGCTCGGTTACATTCCCGGTTCGCAGTTCCCGGACAGCTTCATCGTGTTCACGGCGCACTACGATCACCTCGGCCGCATGGGAAAAGACGTGTATTTCCCCGGCGCGAACGACAATGCCAGCGGCGTGGCCATGCTGCTCAGCCTCGCGCAGCATTATGCAAAACCGGAGAACAAGCCGAAATGCTCCATCGCGTTCATCGCTTTCGGGGCGGAGGAAGTGGGCCTGATCGGCTCGCGCTATTTCACCGAGCACCCGCTTTTCCCGCTGAGAAGCATCCGTTTCCTGGTGAACATGGACATTCTCGGCACGGGCGACGAAGGCATCACCGCGGTGAACGCGACGCTGTTCGAAAAACAATTCAAGGAGCTGCAGCGATTGAATGCGCAGGGAAGCTATCTGCCGCAGGTGAAGCCGAGAGGAAAAGCTTCGATCAGCGATCATTACTTTTTCACCGAGCGCGGCGTGCCCTGCTTTTACATCTACACGCTGGGCGGCATCAAGGCGTACCACGACGTGTGCGACAAGGAAGAAACGCTGCCGCTGACGGAGTTCGAGGATATTTTTTATTTGCTGAGGGATTTCACCGCGTTCATCGATAACAGGTGAGCCTGCTCTTCAGCACCAGCTGCGGCTTTGATCTAAAGCATATCGGCGCTTTCGCTTAAATTTGATCAAAACACTATCCATGAAAAAACTGCTACCCTTTTTCCTGCTCTGCATTCCCGTTTTTGCGGCCGCGCAAGCCAGCACCGGTTTCATGCCGCCGAGCGCAACGCCCGCACCGAACGGCGGGTGGACGAATCCCACGAGCGCTTTCGCCAGCGATGACGTGTACACGACCGTGCCGCACCAGTCGGGCTGCCGCTGCCCGTTCATCTATTTATCCTGGGACAGCGGCGTGTCGTACACTTCCCCGCAGATCATCGGTCCGTTCGGCACAACGGATAATACGATGAGCGCAGGCTCACCTACCGACTTGTGGGGACATACCTGGAACGAGACGGAGTTTACAAATGCCGCGTTCCGGCTAAAGATCGCCAACCCGAGCACGCTCATCGAGCAAGGCTATGGCGATTTTAATTTTTCGCTTCCCGCAGGCTCCGCCATCCTCGGCATCGAAGTACAGGTCGAGCAGCATGGCGACTCGGCGTTCACGATGGAATTCATCGACGTGATCGAAGTGAACGTGCACTACACGACGACCACCGGCATAAACACGGCTTCGCTTGCTTCCGCGATCAGCGTGTTTCCCAACCCGGCCAGCACGCAGCTTACGATCGAGCATCTTTCGCCGGCCACGCAACGCATCGCGCTCGTCGACATGGCGGGACGCGTAGTGATGGAAAGAATGGACGTCGCCTCCGACCGCTTCACGTTCAGCGTTGCGGATCTGCCGCGCGGCATGTACTTGCTGCTGATCACCGATCCGGAAGCCGGCACGCTGACGAGAAAGATCGTCGTGCAATAAAAAACGGTAAAAAATTTTGGCAATGACTACTCAGTTGGGACAGGATTCCGTGGCGGCCCGGTGAAACGCAGGTAGCGCGTTTACTTTTTCTTCTCTTTTTTCTTCGGCGGTTCCGGTGCGACAGCGGCGCGAATTACGTCAATAAAGCTGCCTTTAATTTGCAGCTTCGGCTCGTACTTCTTTGCACGCTTCTTTTTCTTCGGCGTTTTCTTTGCCATAGATCAAAGATAAAAAGAAAGGCCTGTCCGCGAGAACCCAATTTCCCTTTGCGGTGGTCGGCCTTTCGTTCAGCTTACGCCCATGTAGACGCACTCATTGGTCACTGAATTCCATTTCGCTTTGCGCCCCGTGGTCGAGCAGCAGGTTAACGAATGTCTTGTAGTTGTCTTCGCTCAGCACGTGCTGAAACATCATCATCATGAACGTGTACGATACCAAAAGCTCATGCACGGATCGAACGCCGCGTTTCTTCATCGCCCGCTGAATGTCGGCAGGCATGGCGGTATTCCCTAGCGGACAGATCAGGAACAGGTATTTTGCGCGTGCCTTCCCTTTCAGCAGATCGCAGCCCTCGTGCATGAACCAGTGTTGGTATGACGGATATGCTGCGCTTAGTCGCTCAACGATCTTCGGGTTATAGTCGCGTTTAAGCAGCCTGCGCTTATCAGCAGGGCTTAGCCGACAGTCACCGGAGCGAATCCATTCCTTGAAGCCTACAGGGAACAACAACAGAATGTCGTATTTCTTCATGCGGCGCGTTTGTGCGAAAGTATGAAAGAAACTAGAAAGTTGCCAACTACTTAGTTGTTTACTCACGTGTTGGGTTGTACGTGCTTTACGGCATGGCTAAAAAGAAACCAGTTAAGAAAGTGGACGGCGATCCCGAATTGCTGAAGCTCGGCAAGCGCATTCGTGCGCTACGTATTGAGCGCGGCTACGCAAGCGCTGAGAAGTTCGCGCTCGATAATCAGTTGTCGCGCGTGCATTACGGCAGATGGGAGACGGGACAGAAAAACATCACATACAAAAGCCTTCAAACTTTAGCACGGGCATTCGGTTTAACTGTATCTGAGATGCTCGAAGGGTTATAGTAAGTATTGAGTTTCAGGAGGGCTATAAAATAGCTGGATTTTCTTGATTATTTTCAGAGTTTGATAACTTTCGATTATTTCCTGACTTTCAATATGATAACATCAAACTCATGCGTTGATAACTACGAGTTGCTTATTGATTGTAATGCCCTATCTTTGCCCTCGTATGAGCAACGCCAATACAAATACCGACCCCGCGCAAGCTAGATTGATTGAGGTGTACAATCAGAAACTTAATGAGGTAGAGCAACTACTGAAAGAAACTGATAGTATACAAATCACCTACCGGATTCTCTTCAACCGAGACATCGAAGAAGGCGAGTCGCACGGGGAAGACATTTATATCGATGCTGCGCCAGTACAGAACGGTACGCAGCCGGAAGGATCAAACTTGAAAGGGGGCGCAAAAATTCTTTTCGACGCCCTTGAAGACGACATTCCTAAAACAGCGTACGAATTCGTGCCGTACTTCAACGCGGCCCTGCCCGGGGCCAACTACATCGCTAACAGGGTGTTCTACGCCAAAATTTTCACGCTGCTGGCGCGCGGCTTAAAGGAGGTAAAAAAAGAGTCTTTCAAACTCAAAAACGGCAAGACCAAATTCTATCTGGGACGCGCATCCTGGTTTGTTGACGGTAAGTTGAAGCCGGAGTATCGTGCGCGTATTGCTGAAAAAGACAAAGAGGTAGAGATATGATATGAAAAAAGGAACCCGAAGGTTCCTCTTATCCTTAGAATGGTGAACTGGTGGGACGGTCTCATTAGCCGATAAATCCGGTGAAAGCTACGGCCTGTAACCGTGTCCCGCTGGTAATCCAAAGTAGAGAAAACTGGTAATCCTGTACTGCAAATACTGGAGAACAGTGGCTCGGTAATAGCTCGCGACTATTGCCGGGCTTCTCTATTTTAGACTTGACAAATATAGGGGCTAAGTGAGAATTATACAAGATCTTTTGATAACTCGGAAGTAACTTTTCGAGCTTTTTCTTCGTAAAAAATTAGGTAGATGTTGGGACAAATCTTATCTTTGAATATCAATAGCCGCACCATGAAAACCGCATTCAAAAGCAAACTGGAACTGGTTCGCTACTACGCAAACGAAGAGAACTGCAAGAAACTTCTCGCGCAGCAGCGTTGGCCGAACGGCATAGCTTGCCCGCATTGCGGCAATGCTGGGAAGATTTATACGACCAATCGCGGGTACAAATGCGGCGACAAGGACTGCCACAAAAAGTTCACCGTCATCACCGGAACGATTTTCGAGAACACGAAAATTCCGCTGAACAAATGGTTTGAAGCGATCTTTGTTATCTCGGCGCACAAGAAAGGGATCAGCAGCCACCAGCTTGCAAAGGACATTGGCGTGAGTCAAAAAACGGCGTGGTTCATCGAGCACCGCGTTCGTGAAATGCTGCGTGAAAAATCTCCCGGACTTCTCGGCGGCATTATCGAGTGTGACGAAACGCTGATCGGGGGATTGGAAAAAAACAAACACGCTCACAAGCGCACACCCGGAACACAGGGGCGCAGCACGAAGAAGAAAAAAGCGGTAGCCGGGATTTTGCACCGGGGCGGCGAAGTTCGCGTAACTCCGGTTCCCGATGTTAGCAAAGAGTCCTTGCAATCGTTCATCTATGCGAACGTGAAAAAGAACTCAGTAATGTTTACTGATACGTGGAAAGGATATAACGGTCTTAAAGCAGACTTTCGCCACCTGAAAGTAAATCACTCACAAGGCGAGTACGTGCGCGGCGCGGTTTATACAAACGGCATCGAAAATTTTTGGTCGCACCTTTCACGTGGCATCATTGGAATTTATCATCAGGTTTCTGCAAAGCATTTGCATCGTTACTGCTATGAATTTTCGTACCGCTACAATACGCGAAAGATTACAGACGTTGAACGCTTCAATTTAGTTCTGAGCCTGTGTGACGGACGGCTAAAGTGGAACGATCTTATAGCGAAGCAGGACTAAAGAGAAGCCCCGAAAACGGGGCTTTTTCTATATTGCGGGATGAACAATCTTGAGATAAAAAACGCGATCCTCAGAATGATCTATCTGAATCGGGAAAACATCCGAGGACAGATTTTTTGGCATGATAAAATTGCCTCTCAATTTCAAATCGAACATCAACCTGTATTCGATTTGATGAAAGAGCTTCGCCACGACAACTATATATCCTACCCCGTTGGAAAGGATTACACAGAAGAGTTTAATAATCAGAAAAATCCCACGCTAACTGAATCGGGGCGGCAGTTTATTGAGAATGGCGGGTATGGGGGAAGGCTTAGTCTCGACGTTCAGCACGAGATTGATTATATCAAAGAAGCCAATGCGCAGCGTTCAGGGGAAATCCCACAAAAAGGAAAAGGAAAGAAAGGCAGTTTCCTCGATAAATGGGATGCCTTTTGGGGCTTCTTTGAAAAACCAGCCAATGCTATAATAGCTATGAGTGGAGCTGTGGTAATAATAGGAGGGATTATTGTTTGGCTCCGTTCCTGTGCTGGGCCTTCAGCAAATAAACAAGAGCCAACAGAAGGGAAAGACAGCCTACAACAAGAGCAAACGTCCATCCGTGATACCACCAAACTATAAGACAGGCGGCCCCTTGAATTAAGCGAAGAACCGCTTTATTCATCCCCGCCTCCCATCTTTGGACGGCCTGTCCCAACTGAGTAGTCATTGCCAAAATTTTAAATGCCCCGTGGGACTTCCGCGGGGCATTTGTTTTTATGCAGCAACGATCCACGCAGAAAATGGCGAATGACGCATCCTGACATACGCCGTTCGTATATTCGTAGATTCGTATTCGATTCGCTGTCTTGCGGCTATGGCTAAACTTTTTCTCGTCCCGACCCCGATCGGCAACCTCGAAGACATCACCCTGCGCGCATTGCGCATGTTGAAAGAGGTCGATCTCATCCTCGCCGAGGACACGCGCACGACGGTGAAGCTGCTGCAGCATTACGGCATCCAGAAACCTTTGCAGGCGCATCACCAGCACAACGAGCACAAGACGGTCGCCTTCATCGCCGAGAAGATCGCGGCCGGCCAGAACGTGGCCCTGGTGAGCGATGCGGGCACGCCGGGCATTTCCGATCCGGGTTTCCTGCTCGTGCGCGAATGCCTGCGCGCGGGGCTGGAAGTGGAGTGTTTGCCGGGACCGACCGCGTTCGTCCCGGCATTGGTGAATTCCGGTCTGCCCTGCGAGACCTTCGTGTTCGCCGGTTTTCTTCCGCAGAAAAAAGGACGGCAGACGAAATTGAAGCAGCTCGCCGAAGAAACACGCACGATGATCTTCTACGAATCGCCGTTCCGCCTGGTGAAAGCGCTGGAGGAATTTGCGCAGCATTTCGGGGCGGAGCGCAAAGCTTCGGTCTCGCGCGAGCTGACGAAGCTGTTCGAGGAAACGCGCCGCGGAACGGTGAAGGAATTGGCGGAGCATTATGCGAACAAGCCGCCGAAGGGAGAGATCGTGATCGTGGTCGAAGGGAAAGCGGAAGATTAATTCAAAATTTCCAATTCAAGATCCATTCCTTCGAATGCGCGCTAAGCGGTTCGGAAATTTTGAATCTTGAATTTTGAATTCTTTAAATTGCAAAGCATGCAGAATCTGTCCGGGAAATCCGGCGCCCCGCCGGGCACGCTCGTCTACTTCGGGAAAGACTCGAAGGAGCCGGTGCGCATCACCTTGCTGCAATACAACGAGCAGGAGCTGTACGAGCAGGAATTCTCCGACATCGACGAATGCGTGCAGCGCCTCAACGGCGAGGCGGTGAGGTGGATCAACGTGGACGGCATCCACGATACGTCCGTGGTGGAAAAGGTCGGGCGGAAATTCGGCATTCACCCGCTGACGCTGGAGGACGTGGTGAACACGGCGCAGCGCGCAAAGGTGGAGGACTACGAGCATTACACGGCCTGCATCATGAAGATGGTTTACTCCGACCGCGTGCACGGCCAGGAGTTCAACTCCGAGCAGCTGTCGATCATCCTCTTCGACAACAACACGCTCATCTCCTTCCAGGAAGCCGACGGCGGCGATGTGTTCGACGTGATCCGCGAGCGCATCCGGCAGAGCAAAGGCAAGATCCGCAAGGCCGGCGCCGACTACCTCGCGTACGCGCTGATGGACGCGGTGGTCGATTCGTACTTCACCGTGCTGGAGCAGATCGGCGACGATCTCGGGGAGTTGGAAGACGACCTGCTCACCGATCCGAACCCTTCGCTGGTCAAGCGCCTGCACCATTACAAGCGGCAGATGATCTTCCTGCGCAAAGCGGCCTGGCCCATGCGCGAGATGGTGAACAGCATCGAGCGCAGCGAGAACAAATTCTTTTCCGAGTCCACGGGCATCTACCTGCGCGACGTGCACGACCATGCGCTGCGCGTGATCGACACCGTGGAAACGTACCGCGACCTGCTGGCGGGCATGATGGACATTTACCTCTCGAGCGTGAGCAACAAGATGAACGAGGTGATGAAAACGCTGACGATCATCACGACCATTTTCGTTCCGCTCACGTTCATCGTCGGCGTGTACGGCATGAATATGTACATCCCCGAAGCGCAATACAAATGGTTCTATCCCGTGCTCTGGGGCATCATGATCGGCATTGCCGGGCTGCTCTTCTTCTACTTCTACCGAAAAAAATGGCTGCGATGAAAAACCTCTTTCTTGTTTTCGCCCTGCTCTGCTTCGCTGCCTGCGAAGAGAAAAAAAAGCCCGGCGCGGACGACACCACGCACGATCACGAGCATGCGCACGAGCACGGCGAAGGCAGCGGCAACCTGACCGGCGAGCAGGCCGACTCCATCGTGCGCAACACGCCGCAGGTGGCGCAGGACACGGTGAACATGGTCGCGCTGCCCACGATGTACGAGGGCGACATCGTGTTCCAGACCTTCGCTTCGGAGCAGTGTAAAGCCATCGAGGCGGCGACGAAATCGAAGTACAGTCATGTCGGCATCGTCTTCATCCGCCCGCGCAACGGCGAATTCGTGGTCTTCGAGGCGGCCCTGGACAGCGTGCGCTTCGTGCCCCTGCGCGAATGGGTGAACCGCGGCGACGGGCAGCACGTGCTGGTCATGCGACTGAAAGGCGCCGCGAAAATTCTCAACGAGCGCAAAATGAAACTGCTGAAAGAAGAGGCGAGAAAATTCCGCCGCCTGCCCTACGATCCGTATTTCGGCTGGGGCAACGACCGCATGTACTGCTCGGAGCTGGTCTGGAAAATTTATCACGGCGCGCTCTCTCTCCGCCTCAACCACCTGCGCAAGCTGAAGAGCTTCGACCTCACGAGCGAGCTGGTGAAAAAGCAGCTGAAAGAAAAATACGGCAAGAACATCCCGCTGGAAGAAGACGTGATCTCGCCGCAGGACCTGATCGATTCGCCGCTGCTGGAAAAAGTATATGAACGATGATGCAGGGATGCAGCTTCCGGATGCGCAGATGAACTGCGCCTCATCTGCATACCTGCATATTTGAAATCCGCACATCCCACGCGCAGCATTTTAGCATGGAAGCCTATTTTTTAGTTCGTCACGGGAACGCGGAAACCGCGTTCGAGAAGCGCGCGCTGGTATTGCCCGCGCCCGGCCCCGGCCAGGTACGCATCCGCGTGGAGGCGTTCGGGCTGAACTTTGCGGACGTGATGGCGCGGCACGGCATGTACAAAGATGCGCCGCCGCTGCCGGCTGTGCTGGGATACGAAGCGGTGGGGCGCATCGACGCCTGCGGGGAAAACGTAAAAGACCTTTCGCCGGGGCAGCGCGTGGTGGCTTTCACGCGTTTCGGGGCGTATGCCACGCACGTGATCACGCAGCGCAAAGCCGTGGCGAAAATTCCGGACG
>Ga0196977_1001106_pt1 | contig 10932 bp, 12 predicted proteins | sample S3v_1013CmetaG_FD_148634 | JGI IMG/M metagenome (GOLD analysis project Ga0196977, IMG submission 148634) | Soil microbial communities from Anza Borrego desert, Southern California, United States - S3+v_10-13C | ecosystem: Environmental > Terrestrial > Soil > Desert | place: USA: California...
CGTCGGCTTTCAGGATCATCTCGTTGAAGGTGCGGATCTTTCTCAGCGGCTCCTGCAGGTCATGCGAGGCCACGTAGGCGAACTGCTCCAGCTCGCGGTTCTTCTGCTCCAGCTGCGTGGTGTATTGCTGCATTTTTATTTCCGCGCGCTTGCGTTCGGTGAGGTCGCGCGTCACTTTCGAGAAGCCCACGAGCTCGCCGGTTTCGTTGTGCAGGGCGGTAAGCACCACGCTGCCCCAGAAGGAGGTGCCGTCCTTGCGCAGGCGCCAGCCTTCGAGTGCGGCGCGGCCTTCGCGGGTCGCTTCCTCGATGAGCCTTTCAGGCAGGCGGCGGGCCTGGTCCTCTTTCGTATAGAATTCGCGGATGTGCCGGCCGATGATCTCTTCGGCTTTGTAGCCTTTGATCGCTTCCGCGCCTTTGTTCCAGTTCAGGATGTGCCCTTCTTTGTCGAGCAGCAGGATCGCGTAGTCGCGCACCTCGTTGATCATGCGCTGGTAGCGCTGCTCGCTGAGGCGGAGTTCCTGGTTCAGGATCTCCAGCTCCTCGGTGCGCCGCTTGAGATCTTCTTCGCCCATCTTCCGCTCGGTAAGGTCGCGCGTCACTTTCGAGAAGCCGATCACCTCGCCGCTGTTGTTGTGCAGGGCGGTGATGACGATGCTGCCCCAGAAGCGCGTGCCGTCCTTGCGCAGCCGCCAGCCTTCGTGCGTGGCCCTGCCCTTGCTGGCCGCTTCGTGGATCAGCTGCTCGGGCAAGCGCGATTCGCGGTCGGCGGGCATATAGAAGATGCGGAAGTTCTGCCCGACGATCTCTTCGGGTTTGTAGCCTTTGATCTTCTCCGCGCCCTTGTTCCAGTTCAGGATGTTGCCGTCCTTGTCCATGAGCAGGATCGCGTAATCCTGCACTTCGGCGATCATGCGGTGATGACGCTCCTCGCTGAGGCGCAGCTCTTCGGTGCGCTCCTGCACGAGGCGCTCGAGATTGAGGTTGACGTCGAAGACGAGCTTTTCCGCTTTTCGCTTTTCGGTGATGTCGAGCGTGAAGCAGCGGGTGTGAATGAACCGGCCGTTTTCCCAGAGCACGTTCGAGCTGATGAGCACCGTGCGCAGGCTGCCGTCCTTGTGCTTCAGCTGGGCCTCGAGCTGGTCGAGCGTTTCATTTCCCGAGAGGCGCGAGAGGATGTCTTCGATCTTTTTTTTGTCGGCGTGGAATTCGGAGATGTGACGCCCGATGTATTCTTCCGCGGTGTAGCCAAGCATGTCGAGCTCCGCCTTGTTGGCCCAGACGATGATGCCTTCGGCGTTCACCCAATGCAGGGCGATGTTCGCGTTCTCGATATAATCCTGCAGCTCGCGGCTTTTGGCGGCCAATTGCTGCTCGGCCTGCACGCGCGCGGTGATGTCGTTCGCCAGGATCGTGAAGCCGATGACGTTCCCGTCAGCGTCGAAATCGGGCGAGTAGGTGATGTCGAACGCTTTGCCTTCGCTGATATCGGAATGACGCTCGAAATGGATGGTCTCGCCGGCGAGCACTTTTGCCACTTCTTTTTTGCGCTCGTTGAATGCGCGCTCGCCCAGCACTTCGGCCATGTGCTTTCCTTCCACTTGCTCACCGGTTTTTTTCAGCAGCTTTTCGGCGGCTTTATTCAGGTAACGGTAGCGAAGGTCTTTGTCGATATACGTGACGCAGGCCGGAACCGAATCCAGCAGCACGGCCAAACGATCTTTTTTAAAGAAAACGGATGTCATAGCGCTCTTTTCTCCTGTCACAGTTTAAAAGAAGCCGCCCGAAAAAAAACAGGAAGCACGTCCGGGGAGGGATCGTAATACTATCCTGCAAAAATTGTCATGCGAAGGTAAGGCTTTTCCGCGCGCAGAAAACGCGAACGGATAAAAACAAAACGTGCTGCGTACGGGCGCGCTCAGCAGCACATTATTATTTGATCACCCCACGATCACTTGACGTTCCCGGAATAAAAAGCATACACGTCGGCTAAGAGCTGCACGACGTCCTCACGCATCAACGTTTCGACGTATTCGCCGTTCCAGGAAACGTCGCACATCCATTTTTTGAGGAGCTTGTTGAACCAGATCACGCCGCTCAGATCGCCTTCGCGGAATTGCGCAAAATAATTTTCTTCCTTCAGCTTGTCGAGATTGGGCAGGTGTCCGTTTTCACAAATGCTGCGCAGCGAAACACCTTCACCGGCATCCACGTATCCCAAATGCAAAAGCGTCGGGAAATTTCCCTTGCGGCTCATAACTCCTCCATTCTCTTCATCTTTTCCTCCGCTCGTGGATATGGGTCTGCGGAATAAGCAGGTCAAATATAATGCCTCTATTACGTGCGATCCGAATGCATTAAGAACTCTTGTGAAATTGGGGAAGGCGCTCCACAGGCCGGGTTGAAAAGCGAATGTCAATTTTTATGCCGCATGTTTTTATAAAAGGCCTGCGTCCTGATTTTGTGGAAGAAAATGCAATTTGCGTTCGCGCTTTGCAATCCTGCAGCTTTGTAAATTCGCGCACAATCTTTTTTGCATGCAGCTGTTCTTCCGCAAATCCGGCTCCGGCCCCCCGCTCATCATCCTGCACGGCCTCTTCGGGCTGTCCGACAACTGGGCTACGCTCGCGCGCCGCTGGTCGGAGCGCTTCACGGTGCATGCCGTCGATCTGCGCAACCACGGGCAATCGCCGCACGCGGAAGAATGGGATTATGACGTGATGAGCGACGACGTCGTCGAGCTGATCCGCGCAGAGCAGCTGCAGCAGGTTCGCCTCATCGGCCATTCGATGGGCGGAAAGGTCGCCATGCGCCTCGCGCTCGATCATCCCGCCCTCGTGCAGCGCCTCGTGGTGGCCGACATCGCCCCGCGCGCCTACGTGAAAAACCAGCGCGACGTAGTGGAGGCCTTGCTGAGCGTGGACATGGAAAACCTCGCTTCACGCAAGGACGCCGAAGCGCAGCTTGGGCAGCGCATCCAAGATCCCGGCACGCTGCAGTTCCTGCTCAAAAGTCTTTACCGGAAAGAAAACGGCGGAGAAAAAAAATTCACCTGGCGCTTCAACCTCGAGGTGATCGGCCGCAAGCTGGAAAACATCTCCGAAGCGACGAATCAACCCGCGCCCTGTTTCGTCGATACGCTGTTCGTGCGCGGCGAGCGTTCCGATTACATCGGCAGCGAGGATGAAACGGAGATCGCCGGCGTTTTCCCGCATTCGCAGATCGTCACTATTCCCGGCGCGGGACATTGGGTGCATGCGGAGCAGCCGGAATTGTTTTTCGAAGCGGCTGACAGATTTCTATAACCTGCGCGCCTTTCTTCCCGCTGATAGATTCGAATAGGCAGATGTACTGTGCAGGCCGCCTTCTTGTAAAACCGGTCCGAACATGCTCTTTCTCACTCCGCTCCGCAAAAGCGACGCACGTGAGGTTCGGCGGTTATGCATGGTTAATGAGTTGAATTGGCCGCGGCAGGCAGCAGTGGCATCATGGCCCTCAACCCGCAAAGTCTAAATGAAACGCAGAACTCCGTTTCTGCCAATAAATGCAATAAGCGCTGAAAGACCGGGAAGCCGTTAGTATATTTGTTGTCTATAAAACCCAATATGGACAAAATAAAATTGCAGGTACACGAATGGAAAAATTCAAGCATCCAGGTATTCTGGGGTGAAATTGCTCCTTGTGATCACCTGGTTCAATTTTATGACAACGACAAAGTGTTCTTAGACACTTTGGAAGGCTTTGCCGGCTGCGGGTTCCTTTCGGGTGACAGTGTTATAGTGATTGCGACCCGGGACCATCTTGTCAACCTGAACGAGCGGCTCAAAGCACAAGCTTTCGACATTGACGCCCTGATTGAATCAGATCGTTATTTTCCCCTGGATGCGAGCGAAGCCCTGTCGAAATTTATGGTGAATAATTGGCCGGACGCGACCCTTTTTGATAAATACATTTCTCAGCTCATTACGCGCGCTACTAAGGATAACAGGAAGGTTCGCGCCTTTGGAGAGATGGTGGCGGTTTTATGGCAGCAAGGGCATGGCGGTGCAACTGTCAGGCTGGAGCACTTGTGGTGCAGGCTCCACGATCAAAAACAATTTTCGCTTTATTGCGCTTATCCTAAAAATGGCTTTACGCAAAGCGCAATCGACTCCATAGACACGATCTGTAAATCGCATTCCAAAATCATTGACGGGCAAAACAGGCCTTCAACGGAAATTTATTACAGGAGCACGACCTGAGCCGGATGCCGGCCGCAGCGCAAGCGCGAAACACGCATTCTTCGAAAGTCGCGCAGGCATGTGCAAGCCGGTAAAAAAAATGCGGTTTGCGGATTTTGGGACGTGCCCGGCAGCTTAACGGGCAAATGAAAGTCCGTACATTTGTCGCCATGACCACAGCAGACATCGTTACCGCCAAAGGCACGTTCACCGTCGAATTCTACGACAAGGAAACGCCGATCACCGTAAAGAACTTTCTCGATCTCGCGAAAAAAGGATATTACGACGGGCTGACGTTTCACCGCGTCATTCCCGGCTTCGTGATCCAGGGCGGCTGCCCGAACACGCGCGAGGGCGCGACGGGCCCCGTGGGCGCGGGCGGGCCGGGCTACACGATCCCCTGCGAAACGAAAGCGGAAAAGCAATACCACGATCGCGGCGTGCTTTCCATGGCCCACCGCGGACCCAACACCGGCGGCTCCCAATTCTTCGTCTGCCTCAGCCGCACGCAAACCCAGCACCTCGACCGCGTGCACACCTGCTTCGGCAAAGTCACCAACGGCATCGACATTATCGACACGATCCGCGGCGGCGATCGCATCGAGAAGATCGTGGTGCACGAGCAGGCGTGATCTCCAGTAACGTGCTCCTTCGCTTTTTTAAAACGTCCCGCATGTACCTGCGCACGGTACGTGAAGCAGCCGCTTTCAGATAGGGAATCGAAGAGCAAAAACAGGATACTGCAAGGCTCGCCTGAATAAAAAAAGGGCGAGTGGCGGCACTCGCCCCGACCGGGGAGCCGGGCAAAACAATTAGAGGTATTCCCCGGAATCAATTCATGCGCAGGCGCGCCGATCCAAGCATTCCATCTTCGGTGAAGATCTGCATCGAGTAAATGCCGTTCTGTTTCAGCTTGCCGTCCAGCTTGACCCTGAGAGAAACCTCCTGCGGACTTTTCGACCGGTCGACACTTTGAGTGCTCACGTAAGTGATGGTTCTGCCGTCCTCAGGGAAATAGTTTTGCTGGATTTGTGCCTGATGGGCTTCCCGCCCGGATCGAGAACGACAAGATATACTTCCTTCGTGCCGGAGGTCTCGGAAGAAAGATTGGCCGGCAGGTCAAAGCTCACCCCGATCTCCTCCGTTCTTCTTGCTTTCGCTGTCACCCTGGTGCTGTTGCGCATCATGTCTATACGGAAATCGCCGGCCTTTCCGCCTGCCGCATCGGCGGCATTGAGCTTGTCCTGCAGCGCAAGCCGGTCGCTTTCCAGGCGAGCGACGGCCTGTTTCAGCCCTGCGTTTTCCGCCTGCAGCTTTTGATTTTCATCAAGCAGATCCTGTATGCGCTTTTCCATTGCCGCACGCTCGGCTTTAAGCTGCTTTAGCTGCTTGTGCAGCGCCGACACGCTTGCATGGGCTGCGATCAGCCGGTCGATTTGCGTTTGCTTGTCGCGCACCAGCGATTCGGAAGCCTCCAACTTTTTGTTCAGCTCTGCGTTGTAGCCCTTCGCACTTTGTAATGCCAGTTTCATATCCTGAAGTTCCTTGTCGAGCAACTGCTTTACGGCAAGCGCCGAATCCTGCGCGAGTCGTGCGCGATCAGCCTCCGTCTTGTATTCGCGGCTGTTGTTGTAATAATAAAATGAGGATGCGAGCGTGAGTATCAGCAGGCCTGTGAGGATTCCGGCGGTCCGCTTGGCATTTTTCTCAGTTGTCATAGCCATATTTTTCAGGTTTTTATTTTTAAACGGCAAAAAATAATGCGCTGAATACCAATAACGCTTCAAAGCTATTCGCACCCTATTAGAAGATGCTTAAAAGGGGATTAGAAGCTGCTTAGATCGCAGAAGCGGAAGGAACCGTAACGGTAAAAGAAGTTCCGTTATCGATACGGCTTGTGACGGTGATCTGCGCTTTGTGGAGTTTGATGATCTTTTCCACCAGCGATAAACCGATACCATGACCGCTCAGCGTAACGGCGTTCAGGCCCCGGTAAAACGGCTCGAAGATGTACGGCAGATCGTTCTGGCCGATCCCGATTCCCTGATCTTTGAACTGGATAATCACGCGGCTTCCGATGGTGCGGAGCGTGACGTGGATCTCTTTTGCCGGGCTGAATTTGCAGCCGTTGTCCATCAGGTTCATGAATGCCGTCCGCAGCAGGTAATCGTTAGCCGATACGATCAGCTGCCGTTCCTCTTCCGGCAGTTCCGGCGTAAACGTGATCTTGTAATCCGGGTGCTTCCGGCTCAGCTCTTCTTTGCATTGCCAGATCAGCTCGTCGACACGCACCGGTTTGAAATCAATTTTGATCTCATCGGAATTCAGCCGTGCCAGGTCGAGCAGTCGCAGGGAAACCTGGTTCAGCCTGCGAACGTCTTCCAGGACGGAGGCGAGGGTTTGGCGGTATTCGTCGGGCGTGCGCTCGCGCAGCAAAATAACTTCCACCTGCGAGGTAATGATAGTGAGCGGATTCTTCAGCTCGTGCGATGCGTTGGCGACAAATGCTTTTTGAAGCTTGAACGTGGACTCGATGCGGTTCAGCATTTCATTGAACGTCGCTGAAAGCCGGGCGATCTCGTCTTTGCGATTGCCTTCGTCGAGCCGGGTGCCGAGGCTGGTTGCCGAGATCGTATTCACCTTATTGACGATCCTGCTGATGGGCTTGAGCGAGCGGCCGGCAAAGATCCATCCCGAAAGGGCCACCACGCCGAGAATCAAAACGAAAGAAACCAGCAGGATGTTCTTCAGGTTTTGCAGCTTCTTCAAACCGTAGCTGTCGATGGCCCCTGCCGTCACGACGAAACGGTTGAATTTGTCAATGTACCGGATGCCGATCACCTCGAATTCTCCTTCCTGCCAGTGCAACTCGCCTTCCAATCTTATTCGGTCCAGCAGACCCGGTGAAACCGTGAAGTTGACCGAATCGTTGCTGGTGTAAAGCTCATGATCCAGGTAATTGTAAACGGAAACGTTTTCCTTGTAGAGCAGGTCTTTTTTATTCTTGTCGATGATCTTCAGCAACTCTGCGCTGACGGCATCCACTTTTATCAGCAGCTCCGCCGTCGTGTTCGCCTTGTCGCGAAGCCTGTCATAAAATTGAGATTCCCTGTACTGCGCGGAGAAGTAGTAGATCGCCAGGAAAGCGAAAAGAACGATCAGCGCTACGATGCCGGTGAAGTAAAGGGTCAGGCGGGTGCGGATCTGCATTAGAGCTCTTTCATGATATAACCCATTCCGAATTGGGTGTGAATGAGCTTCTGTGAAAATGCCCGGTCGACCTTTTTCCGAAGGTAATTCACGTATACCTCCACGACGTTGGTGCCGGTGTCGAAGTCGATGCCCCACACCTTCTCGGCGATCTCCGTTTTTGAAAGTACGCGGCCTTTGTTCTCCATGAAGAACTCCAGCAGGGCAAATTCTTTTGCAGTAAGATCAATGACCTTACCTGCTCTTGACGCCTTCTTCGTGCTGAGATCCAATTCCAGGTCGGCAATAGACAGTACATCGTGCGGCTGCACGATCCTCGGGTTCCGCTTCAGAAGCGCCTTGATCCGCGCCAGCAATTCCTGGAACTCGAACGGTTTGGGAAGGTAATCGTCCGCACCTGAATCAAACCCTTCCACTTTGTCGGCTACCGTTCCGAGCGCGGTAAGCATGAGAATAGGCGTTTGAATCTTCGCCTCGCGCAACCGGCGGCAAAATTCATTCCCGTTCATCCCGGGCATGATAACGTCCGTCACGATCAGGTCATATTTGTCCCTCGCGGCCATTTTTCTGCCGGTTTCGCCATCGTAAGCTACCTCTACCTCAAAGTGGTGCTCTTGCAGTCCCTGCTTGAGTGATTGAGCCGTTTTAATTTCGTCTTCGACGATCAATAGCCGGTGCATGATTCTAATGTAAGGCAAAACTGAAACAGGCGCCAGGATAACCTGGACGCCTGTCAACAGAACAACTACGGACCTTGGGCAATAAAATTATGCGCAGATCTCTCCCCATTCCTTAAAAAGAACTTAGAATGGACGCCCAGGCTTCACTTCCTGCTCAATGCCGCGCCGTACTTCACGTTCATCAGCTCGATCGCTTTGAGATATCTTTCCCGGCTCGTGCGCGTTTTAGCTTGTTTGTGCGCGTCTTTAATTCTCTCGTAGATGCGGCCGAGGACCTCACTCTTATACCACTCCGGAACCAACTGAGAAGCTAATTGAGCATCCAGGAAACGGGGCAGATGATCCAGATGACCATCCTCGATCAGCCTCAGTGTTTGCGTAATAAATACTTCATCGAATGCCCCGACCATTGAGTCTTGCATGCCTGCCTTGTTTCTTCAAATTTATCGCAGCAGGCAGGCGGCAAACTTAAAATTTGCTTAAAACTCAAACGCATTCGTTGAATAGCTGAGTAAAGCGCTTGGCGCCGAATTCCGCCGGCCAGGCAGCTTGGCGCGCATCGATGAACGCGCTTAGCTTTTCAGTTGCCGTTTTTTCGCATTCGCTTTCAATCGTGCATAAAGAAACAGCGCGCCGGTTGCTGACACCGCCAGCAGCAGGACGAACGGCGTGACGACTAGCATCAGCTTGAAGAATTCCATGCGAAAAAGTTTTTGTCGGTTTAGCGGCTCCAAATATATTTTGCAGTCACGCCTTAGCCGGTGACATTTGTCAATCCGACGAATATTGCCAGGGGATGTCGTTCTGCTGCGGATCAGGACTCACCCACATCGTGTAGCTTTTAAAGCCATTGACAGCCCGCTCGAGGTAATAAGCGAATGAGCCGAACTTATCCCTCATTTCCAGGTTGTCCAGCTCAGTCATTGTTTTGCAATCCCCGATGACGGCATCGTTGAGAAAGCCCGCCGTAAAAGAATGGATGACGGCGTTCATCAGCGACGTATCCCATAACCATTCGGCTTGCCAGTAGTAGCGGTCGTCGATGATCGCATAAAATCTATGAAACTGAATATTATTATCCCCGGGCGGTTCTTTCTTCAAGGGCTCACAGTAGTACCGTGTCATAAGTTATTGGAAATCGTATAGTTTTTTACTAAGGACTTTTTCTCGGCTCAGCTTTTGGTTTTTGACGGTTATGCGCCGTGCATGGCGATAAACAGCATGGCTCCTGCGAAATATCCTGACAGGGCGAGCCAGGAAATCTTCTTGATGTACCAGAAGAAATCTATCTTTTCCATTCCCATCGCCGCCACTCCCGCGGCAGATCCGATGATTAGTGCGCTGCCGCCGGTTCCCGCGCAGTAGGCAAGAAACTGCCAGAAATAGTGATCGGTCGGATACGTGGAGAGATCATACATGCCCATCGTACCGGCGACCAGCGGAACATTGTCGACAACGGCCGAGAGCACCCCGATAGACAAAACGATCAGGTCCACGTTGCCGATCCGCTTGTCCATGACAGTAGCGAGCTGCGAGAGGTATCCTGCCGACTGCAGCGCGGCGATGGAGATCAGGATGCCGAGGAAGAACAGGATGCTCGGCGTGTCGATCTTGCGGAGCGCATATACGACCGAAAGCTTATCCCGGTCCTCCTGGTCTTTGTCCTTGTGCAGCAGCTCGGAGATCAGCCAGAGCAAGCCCAGGCCGATCAGCATGCCCATAAACGGAGGAAGATGCGTGACGACTTTAAAAACAGGCACGAACAATAAAATGCAGAGACCCGAGAAGAAAATGATATTCCGGTTACGGACGTTGATGGCACGTATTTTCTGCGTCTCAACAGGCGATTCAATATCACCTTTCAACATTAAGGACATGATCGTAAGGGGGAGAAGAAGACAAACCAGGCTGGGTAAAAACAAGTTCAGCACGACTGTTTGCGTCGTCACCTGTCCGCCGATCCAAAGCATCGTCGTCGTAACGTCCCCGATCGGCGACCACGCTCCACCGGCATTCGCAGCGATCACAAGCATGCCGATGAACAGCAACCGGTCGTTCCGGTTCGCCAGTAGCTTCTGAACGAGCGAAACCATGACGATGGTCGTTGCCAGGTTGTCGAGAACCGCCGAAAGGAAAAATGCCAGCCCTGCAACAATCCACAAGAGCCGCCGCTTGCTTTTAGTGGAGATCAGGTTGGTGATAATACTGAATCCGTCGTGTGCATCGATCAGCTCAACGATGGTCATCGCACCGAGCAGGAAGAACAAGATGCCCGCAATTTCGCCCAGGTGCTCCAGCAATTGTTCCGTGACATGGTCAGAGCCGTCGCCGGAATGGGATGAAAGCATGTAAAAGGTCCAGCAAAGGCCACCCGTAAGCAGTGCGCTGGCTGCCTTGTTGAGCTTGATGGAATGTTCGAAGGCTATTGCCAGGTATCCGAGAACGAACGTAATGATGATCAGGATCAGCATAACAGGCGAAAATATTGTACATGGCAATACCACTTATTAGATAAAGCTTAATCTTTTGTATGAGCAGCCGTGAGGAAGCGCGCATGAAGTCATTTCCGAAACAGCAGTTTCGTCGCGCTTGATTTTTCGGCTTGCGATCTTTTATGGTATTTTTTCGAAACTGAGAGGGTTCTCAATTCTCATATCGGACTAGGTACCTGGCGCACGTGCCTGATCAGCCTGCGTACTTTGCCCGTTTACCTTCCCCACGCTCCGCTCGTGTAAAATCCCGGGCCAACTGGCGGGAGCGCGCGTTTTACCGTAAACTTGCAGTCAAAGAACCGCAAGGCTTATGTACAACCGTTTTCTCGAG
>Ga0196977_1001108_pt1 | contig 10894 bp, 9 predicted proteins | sample S3v_1013CmetaG_FD_148634 | JGI IMG/M metagenome (GOLD analysis project Ga0196977, IMG submission 148634) | Soil microbial communities from Anza Borrego desert, Southern California, United States - S3+v_10-13C | ecosystem: Environmental > Terrestrial > Soil > Desert | place: USA: California...
GCGGCGCCGAGCCACGGGTGCGCGCAGGCCCCGAGGATCTCCGCCAGGTCTTCCGCGCGGCTGAATGTTCCGCCGTTCTCGAGAACGATGCGCACGCGCCGGGCCCGTGCGGAGTCGAGCAGCAGCCCCAGCCGGCGGACCACGCGCTCGTTGGTGGTCGTCCGCTTCTCTCCCGCCGGCGCTTCGAACCCGAACACGCGGATGCACGGGCACTCGAGTTCATCGGCCAGCTGGAGAAACCGCTTGCCCGCATCGAGCGAACGCTCTTCCATGCCGAGTACTCGCCCCACCACGGGCGGGCGGATCGCGTCGTCGAACTTCAGCGACGTGCCGAGGCACATCACGTGGGTGCCCGACTCGAGCGCCAGCCGCCTCACCTTGGCCCCCTCCGTCAAGGCCGGGTCGCAGGTAAGGCCCGTGCTGCCCCAGCCGAACGTCCGCAGCTCCACCCCGTCGTATTCCGCCTCGTCGGCGAAACTCATGACCCGCTCGAGCGTCCAATCGGGGCAAGCAACGGTGCTGAAGGAGATTCGCATTGGGCAATTCTCTCGGGCCGGAGGCTGGGGCGGCGGCGCCCGCCGCCGGGGATGAGATGGTAGGAATGGACGCGGAGCAGGGTCGGGCGCGTCACGCTCCGCACCTCCCATAACGGCCGTCCGCGGCCCGACAGGACCGGCTCGGTCCGCACAGACCGACCGCGCCGGGCGCGGACGAACGCGGATATCGGCGGCGAGGCGTTCGGACGTACGAGCGTATCGCAGGCTGTAGGTACGCAGGGTGCACCGCAACCATCGGGGCACAAGGAACCGCCGCATGGCGACCAGCAGGATCACACGACTGGCGGGAAGGGGGTTGCTTCTCGCGGGCCTCGGCCTCGGAGTCGCGGGCTGCTCCAGCGGTTCATCCCGCTCCGACTACTACGCCGCCAGGAGCATTCTCCACCCGTCCGAGTCCGGCGACGGCTCGGTGATCGCGATCGGTCCCGGCGCAGGCGCGTGGGCGGAATCGCTGACGCTGATGCCGCTCGGTGATTCCGGCGACCTGGCGGACAGCCGATAGCGCCCGTCCGCCCGCCCGGCTCCTGGGGAGTATTGTCTGGCCGGAGTCCGTCCCGCCAGGAGCGCCCCAGATGCCCCAGCCCCAAGAGCCATACCACACCGACCTCGCCGAACGGCTCGACTACGCCCGTTATCTGCACCTCGACACGCTGCTGGGCGCGCAGCGGCCGCTCTCCGATCCCCCCCACCACGACGAGCTGCTCTTTATCATCCAGCACCAGACCAACGAGCTCTGGTTCAAGCTCGCGATCCACGAGCTCCGCGCCGCCATGCGGCTCGTCCGCCAGGACGAGCTCGAGCCGAGCTTCAAGATCCTCGCCCGGGTGAAGCACATCCAGGCGCAGCTCCTGCGACAGTGGGACGTGCTGGCGACGCTCACGCCCAGCGAATACGTGGAGTTCCGCCACGTGCTCGGGCCGGCGAGCGGGCTGCAGTCGCACCAGTACCGGATGATCGAGTTTCTGCTGGGCAACAAGGACCGGCGGATGCTCGCCATCTTCAAGCACATGCCGGCGATCCACGACGAGCTGCGCGTCGCGCTCGAGTCGCCCAGCCTCTACGACGAGTTCCTGGCCCACCTCGCCCGGCGGGGCCTACCCGTGCCGCGCGAGGTGCTCGATCGAGACTTTGGGACGGCGCGCGACCCGCACCCCGGGGTGGTCGCGGTGTTCCGCGACATCTACGAGCACCCGCACGAGCGGTGGGACGCGTACGAGATGTGCGAGAAGCTGGTCGATATCGACGAGCAGTACGGGCTCTTCCGCTTCCGCCATATGAAGGTCGTCGAGCGCGTGATCGGCTTCAAGACCGGGACGGGGGGCACCCCCGGCGTGCCCTATCTCCGGCGCGCGATCGACCTGGAGTTCTTCCCCGAGCTCTGGCAGGTGCGCACAGAGCTGCGCGGCCCGGCGGAGCTGGGAGCACGCCCGTGACGCGGGAGTCGGCCGCGCCGCTCATCCGGCCGGCGATCGCCGACGCGGCGGCGGGGCTGGGCGCAGGCCCGCTGACCGAGGAGGCCGTCCGCCGCCACATCCACCCGCTGTTCAAGCGCGTGCTCGCGCGCGACGAGATCTATCTCGCGAACCACTCCCTCGGCCGTCCGCTCGACCTCGCCGCGGAGGACGTGCGCGAGGCGATGGACCTGTGGTACGCGCGCATGGACCACGCCTGGCCGGCGTGGATGGACGCGATGCGCCGATTCCGCGCCCTGCAGGCGCGGCTCATCGGCTGCGCACGCCCTGACGCGATCGTGCCGCGGGTCTCCGCCGGGCAGGGCGTGCGCGCGGTGCTCAACGCTCTCGCGCAGGACCGGCCCCGCGTTGTGACCACGCGGGGTGAGTTCGATTCGGTGGACCACATCCTCAAGACCTACGCGCGCAGGGGCCGGGCGCAGGTCCGGTGGGTCGACCCGGACGCGCGAGGCCTCTTCAGCGCCCGCGCGGTGTGCGACGCCGTCCGGGAGGGCGCCGACCTTGTGGTGGTCAGCGTCGTGTATTTCGTGACCGGGCAGGTGCTCGAAGGGCTCGACGAGATCGTGCGCACCGCCCACGAGCACGGCGCGATGGTCCTGCTCGACGCCTACCACGGCGCGGGCGCCATCCCGCTGGATTTCGACCGGCTCGGCCCGGACTTCGCCGTCGGCGGCAACTACAAGTACACGCGCGGCGGCCCCGGCGCCGCCTGGCTCGCCGTCCACCCCCGCCACCTGCGCGACGAGGGCGAGCCCGCGATCTTCACGCTGGACACCGGCTGGTTCGCCAAGCGCGCGGTCTTCGACTTCCGCCGGCCGGAATCCCCCGAGCTCGCGCCCGGAGGCGACGCCTGGCTCGAGGCCACGCCCGCCGTCCTCACCAGCTACCAGGCCCTCGCGGGGCTCGAGCTCACGACCTCCATCGGCGTCGAGCGACTGCGCCCGTACAACCTGGAGCAGCAGGCGTTCCTCGAAGACGAGCTCGCCTCTCGCGGCGTGCCGGTGCTCGACATCGAGCCCCACGGGGCGTTTCTCCTCATTCCCACGGACGACTTCCAGGGCCTCTGCGCGCGCGTCCTCGAGGAGGGCGTGAACGTGGACGCCCGCCCGGCGCTCGCGCCCCCGAAGATGCCCGGCGCCGCGGCGCCCCCCGCTCCCGCGCGCGGCGCGGCGGGCCGGCCGGGATACGTGCGCGTCTGCCCCGACCTCCTCAACACCCGCGCTGAGCTCGCCGAGGCCGCGCTCCGCATCGCCCGCGCCTTCGAGCGCAGCTAGGCGCGGGCGTCGGGCTCGCGCGCCGGCGGCGCCCCGCACCGCTCCGGCGGGGGCGGTTGCGTCGGCAGCGTGACGATGAAGTCCGTGCCGCGCCCCGGCTCGGTGTGCACGTCGATCCGCCCCCCGTGGGCCTCGATGATGCGCCTCGCCGCCGGCAGGCCCAGGCCGGTGCCCCCCGACTTCGTCGTGAAATAGGGGTCGAAGATCCTCCCCAGGGCCGCTTGCGGGATGCCCGGCCCGGTGTCGATGACGTGGAGCACCGCCGTCGGCCTGCGCTCCTCGTCCATCGCGGCGCCGGTGCGCAGGATCAGCTCGCGCGGCCCCTGGTGCCTGCCCATGGCCTGCACGGCGTTCAGCATCAGGTTCAGGACCGCCTGCTTCACGTGCGGCCCGTCGAAGCACGCGCGAACGCCCCCCGCCGCGAGCTCGCTCCGCAGCTGGACGCCCTGCTGCTGCGCCTGGGGCATGAAGAAGTCGATCAGCTCGTCGATGGTCGCGTTGAGATCGCCCTGGCGCGTCTCGAGGCGCAGCTCGCCCGCATACTCCAGGAAGTCCGTCAGGATCCCGCGCAGCCGCTCGGCCTCGCGCCCCAGCGCGCTGAGGCGCCGGAGCAGCGGCGCACGGTCCTCCTCGGGCAGCGCCGAATCACGCACCGATTCCGTGAGCAGCTGCACGTTCAGCCCGATCGTGGACAGCGGGTTCTTGATCTCGTGAGCCAGGCCCCGAGTCATCGAGCCGAGCTCCGCGAGGCGCTCGGCGCGACGGGCGCGGGCGTCCGCGGCGAGTGTGCGCCGGATATGCCTCCGCACCAGCAACATCGCCGCGAAGCTCGCCAGCAGCAGCCCGGCGCCGAATCCGACAAGCGCGGGCGCGAGCGCCGGCGTCGGAACCGGGCCGGGCGGTACGACCGGCATCAGCCCCGCGGGGATGACGGGAGGAGCGGCGTGCAATCGGCACGACTGTAGTGTGCTCTCGCGACGGGGCGCTTACCGGCGAGGCGTCCGGGCGTGCTGCCGCCGGGGAACGACCACGCTCGGATCCGGCCGGCGCACCCGCAGCGCCTTCCAGCCCTTGTCGGACTGCTCCGCGTCGTAGATCACGGCGGCCCCGTCCTTGAGCACCCGGAAGCCGTCACCCTCGATGCACGAGTAGTGCACGAAAATGTCCTGGCCCGCCGGCCCCACAATGAAGCCGAAGCCCTTGCGTGGGTCGAACCATTTCACCACACCCTCGACGCCTTCCAATCGGCCTTCGGAGCTGGAACTCATCGAACACCCCCGGCTCGGCGGCAGTCCGAGAGGCGAGGCTTGAGGGGCCCGGCCGCTGCCGCGTGCGCAAACGTACCGCGCCGGCCCGATGCCGCCGGCGCGCGGAATCAAACGCGCCCGCCCGATCGCCGCGCCCCGAGCAGCGCGCCCGCGGGACGCCCCAGATTACCAGATAAGCCCCGCCGGTCAATCCCCGTCCGGAAAGAACACGGCCCCGGTCCAGCGACCGGGGCCGTGCACGCGAACGGTCTATGTTCGGCCTTAGGCCTCGACCTTCTCCGTCTCCCGCGGCGGCTTGGGCATGGCCTGCTTGCGGCTGAGCTTGATGCGCCCCTGGTCGTCCACCAGGATCACCTTCACCCGGACGATGTCGCCGATCTTGACCACGTCCTCGACGTTCTTTACGTAGCCCTCGGCCAGCTCGGAGATGTGGCACATGCCGTCGGTGCCGGGCGCCAGCTCGATGAAGGCGCCGAAGTCCTTCGTCGAGACGACCTTGCCCTCGTAGATCGTGCCGACCTTGATCTCCTCGCAGAGCGCGCTGACCTCCGCGTGCGCCGCCTCCACCGAAGGCCCGTTGGTGCCGGAAATCATCACCGTCCCGTCGTCCTCGACGTCGATGTTCACGCCGTGCTTGTCCTGCAGCGCACGGATCATCTTGCCTCCCGGGCCGATCAGCTTGCCGATCTTGTCCACCGCGATCTGCAGCGTGACCATCTTGGGGGCCAGCGGGGAGATGTCCGCCCGCGGCGCCGGGATGCACGCCTCCATGATCTCGATGATCTGGAGGCGTCCCTCGCGCGCCTGCTCGAACGTGCGGGCGATCTGCTCGATCGAGAGGCCGCGGGCCTTGAGGTCGAGCTGGATCCCGGTGATGCCCTCGCGCGTGCCGGAGACCTTGAAGTCCATGTCGCCGAAGAAGTCTTCCTCGCCGATGATGTCGGTGACGAACAGCTCGTTCCGGTCGTTCTCATCGGTGAAGCGGCCGACGGAGATGCCGGCGCAGGTCGCGTTGATCGGCACGCCCGCGTCCATCAGCGCGAGGCACCCGCCGCAGACCGACGCCATCGACGACGACCCGTTCGACTCGGTGATGTCGCTGACCACGCGGATCGTGTAGGGGAAGTCCTCCGGGCTCGGGAGGATCGCCAGGAGCGAGCGCTCGGCGAGCGCTCCGTGGCCGATCTCGCGCCGGCCGGGGCCGGTGATGCGCTTGGCCTCGCCGGTGCAGAAGGGGGGGAAGTTGTAGTGCAGCGTGAACTTCTTGGAGTATTCCGGGAGCAGGCCGTCGACGATCTGCTCGTCCTTGGCGGTGCCCAGCGTGCACGTGACGAGGCTCTGCGTCTCGCCGCGCTGGAAGAAGGCCGAGCCGTGGGTCCGGGCGAAGACGCCCACGTGCGCCTCGATCGGCCTGATCTCCTTCGGACGGCGCCCGTCGGCGCGGACCTGCTTCTCGACGATCAGCTTGCGGGTGATCTTCTTCTCGAGGGTGCGGAACGCCTCCTTGGCGTCGTTGCGCGCCTTCACCGAGAGGGCGTACTCGGCGTACGAGCCGCCGGCCCTGAGCGGGAAGTGCTCGTCGAGCATCGCGCTGCGGATCGCGTCCACGCGCTCGTTGCGCTCCTGCTTGCCCGGGAGCTGCCGCGCCGCCGTGAGCGCCGCGCCCGCGAGCTCCTTCACCCGCGCCGAGACCGCCGGGTCCGGCAGCACGAGCTCGCCCGGCCGCTTCTCCCGCCCCGCCTTGGAGGCCAGCTCGTTGATCGCGCTGAGCGTGTCCTTGATGTGCTCGTAGCCGAACCGGATCGCCCCGAGCACCTCCGCCTCCGGCACCTCCGCCGCCCCGACCTCGATCATGTTGATGCCGTCGGCGTGGCCGGCGAGCACGAGGTCCAGGTCGGAGAAGTCCAGCTGCGACACCGTGGGGTTGATCGTGAACTGCGGCCCCTGGTCGGTGTGCAGCCGCCCGACGCGCACCGTGGCCGTCGGCCCCTCGAACGGCGCGTCGCTGAGCGCCAGCGCCGCCGACGCGGCGGTCCCAGCGAGCACGTCGGTGTCGTTCTCGCCGTCGTGGCTCATCACGAACACCTGGATCTGGATCTCATCGATGAAGCCGTCCGGGAAGAGCGGGCGGATCGGGCGGTCGATCATCCGCATCGTGAGGATCTCTTTCTCGTTCGGCGCACCCTCGCGCTTGCGGAACCCGCCCGGGAACTTGCCCGCCGCCGAGAGCTTCTCGCGGTAATCCACGGTGAGCGGGAAGAAATCGATGCCCTCGCGCGGCTTGTCGCGCACCACCGTCGCGAGCACCGTGCTCCCGCCGTAGGTCGCGAGCACCGCCGCGCCCGCCTGGCGGGCGACCTTGCCGGTCTCGAGGATGAGCGTGCGGCCGCCGATCTCGCGCTCGACGCGGATGGAACCAAGGGGCTGTGTTGTCATAGATATTCTGCCTCTGCTGTGCGACCGCTCGCAGCCGGACCCGATCCGGATCGCGGGCTGCCGCATTCGCGGCCGTCACGCCGCCCGAGAGGCAGAAGGCAGGACGCAAGGGCCCGTCGAGAACGCCGCTGCGCCGTGCCCACTGCCGCTGAGTGCGTGACCGGCCGCCACGAACCGTGCTGGAAACGAAACCCGCCGACCTTTCGGCCGGCGGGACGTCGGTCGGATCACTTGCGCAGGCCGAGCCTGCCGATGGTCTCGCGGTACGCCTCGGGGCTGGTCTGGGAAAGGTACCGCAGCAGACGGTTGCGCTTCCCCACCATCGACAGCAGCCCGCGCCGCGAGTGGAAGTCCTTGCTGTGCACGCGGAGGTGGGTCGAGACCTCCTTGATCCGCGCGGTCAGCAGCGCGATCTGCACCTCGGGAGAGCCGGTGTCCTTCTCGTGCCGGCTGTACTCGGAAACCGTCGTCGCGCGAGCTTCTGGGGCGATCGCCATCGAGAGTCCTCTTGGGTCGGGCGGGGTCTGCTTCGGGAACGACAACTGCCGGGAGGTTGAGCGGGTCCCTGCGGCCGCCGGACCTCCGAATGAGGCCCAGATACTAGCCCAGGGCCCCGAACCGATCAACGGCCGGTCGCCGGGCCGAAATCAACCCCGGGGCGACCCGGTCCGGGGGCCCGGAGGGCCGAGCCGGCGCATATTCTTGGCACCATGCCCAGCAGCACAAGCCAGCGTCTCTCCGTCGCCCGCCGCGTCGCGGGCATGCAACCCTCGGTCACGGTGGCGTTCGGCAACCGCGCCAAGGCCATGAAACGGGCCGGGATCGACGTCCTGAGCTTCTCGCTGGGCGAGCCCGATTTCGACACGCCGGTCCCCATCAAGCAGGCCGCGATCGACGCCCTGCTGGCCGGCCAAACCAAATACATGCCGACCCTCGGCGACCCGGAGACGCGGGGCGCCGTCGCGGCCAAGCTGGAACGGGACAACGCCATCGCCGGGCTCACGCCCGACCACGTGGCGATCTCCGCGGGCGGCAAGCACTCCCTCTATGTCGCCTGCCACTGCCTCCTCGACCCGCCCGAGGCCGGCGAGGAGCCCTGGGAGGTGCTGCTGCCGGTCCCGGCCTGGGTGAGCTACGCCCCCATCGCCGAGATGGCCGGCGGCAAGGTCGTCGAGCTCCCCACCGGGCCAGAGGACGATTTCAAGATCTCGCCCGCCCAGCTCCGCGCGGCGATCACCCCGCGCTCGCGCCTCCTCATCATGAATAGCCCGAGCAACCCCTGCGGCACGATGTACACGCCCGACGAGCTCCGGGCCCTCGCGGCCGTCATCGAGGAGGCGGTGGCGGGCGTCGCGCCCGACCTGATCGTTCTCAGCGACGAGATCTACGAGAAGATCGTCTACGGCGGCATCGAGCACTTCTCCCTCGGCTCGATCCCCGCGATCGCCGACCGCGTCCTCACGCTCAACGGCCTGAGCAAGGCCTATTCGATGACCGGATGGCGCGTCGGCTACGCCGCGATGCCCGGCGACTTCGGACGCGAGCTCATCAATGCGATGGGCACGCTCCAGGGCCAGATGACGACCAACATCGTCTCCTTCGTCTACCCCGCCATCCGCAAGGCCCTCGCCGACTGCGAAGCGGACGCCTCACGCATGTGCCAGGCGTTCGCCCGCCGCGCCGAGGTGATCTCCGCCCGCCTCGCCGCGATCCCCAGCCTCGTCTGCGCGAAGCCGACCGGCGCGTTCTACGCCTTCCCGGATGTGTCCCGCTACTTCGGCAAGCGCTCGCCGGCCGGCCGCCCCATCAACTCGCCGACCCAGATGTGCGAGGCGCTGCTCGAGGAAGTCCACATCGCCCTTGTGCCCGGCGAGGACTTCGGCGGCTGCGGCAAGAACTGCGTCCGCATCTCCTTCGCCTGCTCCGAGGAGCAGATCCACATGGGCATGGACCGGTTCGAGGATTTCCTCGGCACGCTGCGCTAGCGCGAGAACGCAAGCCGGTCGCCACGACGCCGCGGCGCGATGCTCCGGCCCGCGTGCGCGGGTTAGTTCGCGTCAGGTCCGACCGCTCGCGCGGACGCTCAGCAGCCGAGAACCCACGCGTTGAGGAACTCGGTCACGTCGCGCGTGGTGATGCGCCCGTTGCCGTCGAAGTCCGCCGAGGGGTCCTGCGCAACCCACGCGGAGAGGAACGCCACGACGTCCCGCGTGTCCGCGCGACCGTCGCCATTGAAATCGGCCGAGCAGAGTTCGATGGACTCGAATACGTAGGCGGAGCCGGAGCGATTGCCGTGGTCATCGTCGTACCGAACGCCGACCATGGCCACGCCCTCCCCAGCCGCGACGGCCCCGCCGAATTCGTCGTGCTCGGCGCCGTCGTGGGCCGTGAGCAGCCCGGCGTGCGTCCACTCGTCGTCGATGAGCGCGAAGACTTCCGCGGAGCCCGACGCGGCGCCGAGATAATCCGTCATGGGCGCGCCGACGACCAGCAGCGGGCCGCGCAGAGCGACCGCGACGCCGAACGAATCTCCGCCCGGACCCGACCCGACCACGCGCCCGGCCTCGAGCCAGACGCCGCCGACGCGCTCGAAGATGTAGGCGGCGCCCGACTCGGACCCGTGGTGATAGCGGGCCCCGATGGCGCCGATGGCCATGCGGTCGCCCTCGATCGCCACGTCGAAGCCGAAGCGGTCTCCGAAAGCATGAACCGACGGGACAAGCGTCGCCGCGTGCGTCCACTGGCCGGCCTGGTTCTCGAAGACGTACGCCGCGCCCGTGAGATGATCCACCCACGGGGTCGACACGACGATCGTTCCGCCGCTGGCCGCGACCGCATGCCCGAACCGGTCCAGGGACGCGCCCGCCGGCGCGGTGAGCTTGGCGGCGTACGACCAAACGCCGCCGCTCCGCACGAACACATGCGCCGAGCCGGACTCATCGCCCAAGTCGTCGTCGGCCTCGGCGCCGACGACGGCGATGTCACCATCGAGAGCGACGGACGTCCCGAAGCGATCGCCCTCGGCCCCGTCGGGCGCGGTCAGCTTGGTTACCTGCGACCATGCCCCGTCGACTCGCTCAAATATGTAGGCGGCGCCCGCGTCAACCCCGAGCTGCGCGTCGCCCTCCGCGCCCGCGAGGATCGATCCCCCCGACATCGAGACCGAGCCGCCGAGATATGCGTGCCGCTCCGCGTCGGAGGCCGTGAGAATCGCGATCTGGGACCACGCCCCCCCGAGCCGCTCAAAGACACGCACGGTGCCCGTGTTGTCGCCCGGGCTGGTGTTGTCGTGCGGCGCCCCAATGACGAGCAAGGCGCCTTCGAGCGACAGGGACGCGCCGAACTCGTCAGCCTCCCGTACGTCCGCGGGGAGGAGCTTGGAAGTCTCGGTCCACTGGGCCGAAGCCGTGGGCAGGATGAGTACGCTGACCAGGACGCTGAGCTTGTCTCGTCGCATGACGTATTCCCAAACGGTCCCCTAGCCTACAGAACGGCTGCGCCCGAGGCAAGGCTCTCCCCGGGACGTCCATGGGGGTTGCCCGACGGGCGATCGCACCCCAGAAGCTTCTCAGGACGCTCGCACAGGCCCCGATTTGGAGGCCAACTGGCAGGGCTCTCAATATCGTCACCCCGAGGGCCGCGCGGACCCCGCCCGCTCCGCCGCCACAGATCCCTCCCGGAGCCAACCGGCGCCAGCAGCGCACGCATGAGCCGCGACACGCATCACGCCTACGGAGCGGGATTGGTCTCCGCACGCTCCGCGTCCCCGTCCGCGATATCCGAGGCGCCCTCGGCCCGCAGCATCACCACGATCTCGCCGCCGATTGCTTCCTGCCTCACCCGCACCGCCCTCTTCCTCACCAGCTCCAAGAGCGCCAAGAACAAAC
>Ga0196977_1001110_pt1 | contig 10886 bp, 9 predicted proteins | sample S3v_1013CmetaG_FD_148634 | JGI IMG/M metagenome (GOLD analysis project Ga0196977, IMG submission 148634) | Soil microbial communities from Anza Borrego desert, Southern California, United States - S3+v_10-13C | ecosystem: Environmental > Terrestrial > Soil > Desert | place: USA: California...
GCTTCCGGTAAACAGATGGATTGATGGTGTGCGCGCCGGCGGTAAATAGCAAAGTGTAGCCGTCGGGCACCGCGCGCGCGACGATCTCGCTGCCGATGATGTAGTTCGCGCCCGCGCGGTTGTCGACAACGACGTTCTGGCCCAGCAACACCGAAAGCTTCTGGGCGATGATGCGCCCGACGACGTCGACCGCGCCGCCCGGGGCGACGGGCACGATGAAGCGGACGGGACGATCAGGGTATGCCGCGGATGAAACCGACGCGCAGAAGACGAGCAGAAGCGCGAGCGCGAATCTCGTGAACATGTCCGTTCCCCTCCGGTTATAGTGATCAGTATACAGAGGAGGCTTTATGAGCTTGCGCGATCGCATCGGCATCGATTTGAACCGCGACATCCGTATCGAAGAGGGTATCGAATGGGCCGCGAAGAACGGCGTGCGCTACCTCGATATCCAGCTCGATACCGATACCAACCTGATCACGAGCTTCGATGCCAAGCGCATCGCCGCGGTGCAGTCGCTGCGCGAGCGCCACGGCATCCACATCGGCTTTCACACGTCGTCCGCGGTGAACGTCGCCGAGTACGCGCCGCACGCAAGCGACGGCGTGGAGGCGTATCTCAAGGCCTATATCGATCTCTATCCGCGCATGGGCGCCGAATGGATCGTCGTGCACGCAGGCTTCCACTTCGGCAAGGACAAGGACCGCCGCATGAAAGCGGGTTTCGAGCGGCTGAAGCGCCTCGCCGATTACGCGGAGAAGAAAAACGGGCGGCTGCTGCTGGAGAACCTCAACAAGGAGCCCGAGGACGCCGAGGTGCACTACCTCGCGCACACGCTGGAAGAGTGGCGCTACTACTGGAGCCTGCTCGCCTCACCGGCGCTGCGGCTTTCGTTCACCGTCAACCACGCGCACCTCGTGCCGGAGGGCATCGACGGCTTCGCCGACGCGCTCGATTTCAGCCTCGTCGGCGAAGTGCGGCTCGCCGACTGCTGGCGCAACGGTCACGAGGTGCATCTCGTGCCGGGCAAGGGCGACCTCGACTTCGGTGCGATGTTCAAGCGCATCGAAGGCGCGGGGTTCAAGGGCCAGTACACCAATGCCTTCGGCAGCCTCGAGGACCGCCTCAACGCGCGCGACTACCTCGTCGAGAAAGCACGCGCCGCGGGCGTGAAGGTCGATTGACCGGTGACGCGGTGACGCGGTGACGTGGTGACGGATCATCGCATTTTCGCGGCGACTGCTTTGCGCAACCGTCTGACAAGCATGCCGACGCGGCCGGTCTTATCGACCACAGATGTCATCCGGTGCAGATAACGTAATCGGGCGGCTAGCTCAAGCTGTGTTTCCAGCTCGGCCACAGAGCCACACGCGATTCCGAGAAACTGAAGTAGCTCACCTGATGTATTGCGTGCGGCGCCCTCTGCAATGTTCGATGGGATCGATATGGCGCATCGCCGGAGTTGTGCGGTCAGCCCAAACAACTCGGCTCGCGGAAAAGAAGCTGTCGCGCGATAAACGATGACCACAAGGTCTATCGCTTCCCTCCAAGCGATCAAGTTTCTGTGCGTTTGCGTGGCGCGTTCCACAGCTCAGTGAATGCGCGACTCCTTAAGCCGTGTACGGCCAAAGGTCGTATACGCTACCGCGTCACTTCGTCACCGCGTCACCGCGTCACTGCGTCACTGCGTCACTGCGTCGCCGCGTCACCGCGTCACCGCGTCACCGCGTCACTGCGTCGCCGCGTCACCGCGTCGCCGCGTCACCTCCTCAGGGCCACATTGCCCAGCCCACTCTATCGGTCTCGGCTCTGAAGAAGTGTCCCTGCGTGGTCGTGACGTACAGCGTGGTGAGATCCGGTCCACCGAAGCAGCAGTTGGTGGGCCGGCTGGCCGGCACGCGGTGCGTCTCCAGCACGCGACCGGTCGGTGAAAACACGGTGATCATCGGCCCCGGACCGCTCACTTCCCAGCCGTTGGTGGCGACGATGTTGCCTTCGGCGTCGAGGCACATGCCGTCGATCGCGCGGTGGACGCCGCGGGCATCTTCACCCCAGGTGAAGAGCGTGTCGTAGGTGCCGAGGCTCCCGTCTTCGCGAATCGGATAGGCGCGAAGCTCGCGCGCGATGCCTTTCGCGTAACCGCTTTCCGCGACGTACAGCGTGCGGCCATCCTGTGACACCAGGATGCCGTTGGGCTGTGTCGTATCGAACGTGACGCGCGTCGCCTTGTAGCCGCTGTCGGATTGCGGATCGAGCCGGATCACCGAGCGGTTGTCGAGCTCCTGGCGCTCGGTCTCGTCGATGTTCCCTTCGTTCCACGGATTGGTGAACCAGATGCGGCCCTTGCGATCGATGGCGAGGTCGTTCGGCGTGTTGAGCTTCTGACCGTCGACGCGATCGCAGATCGTGACGTTCCTGCCGTCGGGATCGAAGCGCAGGATCGCGCGCCCGCCCGAGCAGCAGCCGAAGAGCCGCCCCTGCGCGTCGTATGCGAGACCGTTGGTGCGGTTGGTGCCGGTGCGCCAGTCCTCGATCTCGCCCGTTTTCGGGTCGTGCCGCAGGATGCGGCTGGTACGGATGTGCGTGTAGTACAGATGCTCGCCGTCCCACACCGGGCCTTCGGTGATGTTCGACGGCTTCGCCAGCAACTCGAACTTCCATTGCTTCATGGTTTCCTCCCGACTTTCGCGGCGGGCCATTGTAATATCTAGCCCGCTCACCACTCCTTAGCCCGGCCACGACGGGAACCGCTCACTTCATGTCCTCGACTTCGACTGTCACGGCAAGCGCCGACCACGATCTGAAACCCGCGAAACACACCAGCCATTACGCCGATATCGGCGGGCTCAAGCTGCATTACCTGGATTACGGCACGAAAGGCAAGCCGCCGATGCTGTGCGTGCACGGCGGCGCCGCGCACGCGCACTGGTTCGATTTCATCGCGCCGGGCTTCACGCCGGACTATCACGTGCGCTCGGTCGATCTGCGCGGCCACGGCGACAGCGAAGCCGTCGATCCGCCGGCGTATACCTACGGCGACTATGCGTCCGATCTGAACAAGTTCGTGGAGGCGCTGGACTTACGCGATTTCGTGCTGATCGGCCACTCGATGGGCGGCACGGTCTCGCTGCTGTATGCCTCGAGATACCCGGGCCGCGTGAAAAAGCTCGTGATCGTCGATTCGACCGTGAACCTCTCGGAAGAGCGCATCGGCCGGTTGCGCGACATCGGTTCGCGCCCGGGCCGCGACTATGACACCAAGGAAGAAATGGTCGAGCGTTACCGGCTGCGGCCCGGCGAGTCCCTGGCGAGCCCGGAAGTCGTACGCTATATCGCTTCACGCAGCGTGAAGCAGACGCCGGAGGGCCTGTGGCGCTACAAATTCGACCGCAGCGTGTATGCGACGCGTGAGATCTTCGACGGCAGGCCGTGCTGGAACGACATCCGTATCCCCGCGCTGCTCGTGCGCGGCGAGCGCAGCGAGCGCATCACGCAGGAGATATACGAGGACGTGAAGCAGCGCGGCGTTCCGGCGGATCTCGTCAGCGTGGCGGCGACCGACCATCACGTGACGCTGGACAATCCGTGCGGCTTCATCGATGCGGTGAGGCCGTGGCTCGACAAAACCGGCTGAGGTTTTCTGGATTCCCGCCTGCTCGGGAATGACGCCAACAATGGCATGGAGCGATCATGATCACACGCAGGGATAGTCAGCAGCCCACGCAGGCGGTGCCGCCGCCGATCGTCTTCACGAGCTGCGAGCTGCAGGACGCAGCGCACGAGCACGCGCGGCTTGCCGCGGCCGCTGGCGGCGCCGCCGCTGGCGCGACGCAGGCAACGGCCGGCCGGCGCGAGGTCAAGGTGAACGGCAAGCGCGTGCGCACCATCGACATTCATTGCCACTGCGTGATCCCCGAGACGCTCAAGCTCTCCGGCCAAAGCCGCGAGCAGCGCGGCCCCGGCATCGAGGAAGTGGGCGAGCGCCGCATCCGCGAGATGGACGAGATGGGCATCGACGTCGGCGTCCTCAGCATCAATCCCTACTGGTACAAGACGGACCGCGACACCGCCGCCGAAATCATTCGCATCAACAACGAGCGGCTGGCGGAGTTCTCGGCGAAGTACCCGGATCGCATTACCGCCTTCGCGTCGGTGTCGCTGCAATTCCCGGAGCTCGCCGCGGAACAGCTCGAGCACGCCGTGAAGAAGCTCGGGCTTCAGGGTCCGGCAGTCGGCGCGAGCTGCGCGGGCAAGGATTTCTCCGACCCGATGTTCCATCCCTTCTGGAGGAAATGCGAAGACCTGGGCGTGCTCACGTTCATCCACCCGCAGAGCACGCCCGAGTTGCACAAGCGGCTCGCCGGTAATGGCTGGCTCGCGAACACGATCGGAAATCCGCTCGACACGACGATCTGCCTCTCGAAGCTCATATTCGAAGGCACGCTCGACCGCTTCCCCAATCTCAAGCTGTGCTCGGCGCACGGCGGTGGCTATCTGCCCTCGTATGCCCCGCGCTCGGATCACGCGTGCCGCGTCGGTCCGGACCAGTGCAATCCGGAGATCAAGCTCAAGAAAAAACCGACGGAGTACCTGCGCACGATGTACTTCGACACGCTCGTGTTCACGTCCGAGGCGCTGCGACACCTCGCGGCCGAAGTCGGCGTGAGCCAGCTCATGATCGGCACCGATCACCCGATCCCGTGGAATCCGAACCCCGTCGATCACGTCATGAACGCCGAGGGCTTCACCGACGAGGAGCGCATCGCGATGCTGGGCGGCAATGCAGCCAAGCTGCTGAAGCTCAGGTAGGCCCATGAACTGGCGTGCCGCCAGCGCAGCAGTTGCCGCGGCGTTGCTCGCATACACCGTCGCGGCGGGCGCGCAGGCGCCCGCGAGCTATCCGGCCAAGCCCATTCGCGTCGTCGTGCCGCTCGCGCCCGGCGGCAACGTCGATCTCGTCGTGCGCTCGCTCACCCATCAGATCGCGGAAAACAGCGGCTGGCAGTTCATCGTCGAGAACCGGCCCGGCGCGAGCAGTCTGGTCGGGACGCAGTTCGCCGCGAAAGCGCCGGCCGACGGTTACACGTACCTCGCCATCGCCAACACCTTCGCGACGGTGCCCTCGCTCATGTCGAATCCGGGTTACGACGTGTTCCGCGATTTCAGCGCGGTCACCCTCACGTGCCTCGTGCCGATGGCGCTGGTCGTCAATCCGTCGCTGCCGGTCCGCACGGTGAAAGAACTGATCGGGCTCGCGAAGTCGCGCCCGGGCCAGCTCTCCTACGCCACCGCCGGCGTCGGCAGTACCGGACACATCGCCGGCGAGCTGCTGAGCCGCCACGCGGGCATCAAGATGCTGCACGTCCCGTACAAGGGCAACGCACAGGCGATCGTCGACGTGATCGGCGGACAGGTCGCGCTCATGTTCGATCAGATCAGCACCTCGCAGCCGCACATGCGCGCGGGCAAGCTTCGCGGGCTGGCAGTGACGAGCCGCCAGCGCTCGCCGCTGTTCCCGGCGCTGCCGACGGTGGACGAATCGGGCGCGCCCGGGTTCGAGGAGATCACGTTCAACGGGCTCATGGCGCCCGCCAACACGCCGCGTGAGATGCGCGCGCGCATGCTGCAGGAAGTCGCGAGAGCGGCGGCCACGCCCAAGCTGCGCGATCGATTCATCGAGCATGGCGTGGAGCTCAAGGCGAGCGCCTCACCCGATGAGTTCGGCGCGTACGTCAAAGCGGAATTCGACAAGAAAGCCAAGCTCGCCAGAGAAGCGAACATCAGGCTGGACTAGCCGTTCGTCCTTCGACAGGCTCGGGACGAACGGGGCGGTACAAAACCGTTCGTGCTGAGCGGGTCGAAGCGCGAACCACGGGAGGGGCAGTGATGAAACGAGCAATCGTGGCGGCGCTTGCCGCAGCAGCTTGCACATCCGTAGTCGCCGCAACCCCGCAGTCGTATCCGGCGCGGCCCATCCGCTTTATCATTCCGTATCCGCCGGGCGGCACGTCGGACATCCTGGCGCGGCTGATCGGCAGCAAGATCGCCGAGAGCTGGAAGCAGCAGGTGATCGTGGACAACCGCACCGGCGCGAGCGGCAATATCGGTCTGGAGCTCGGCGCGCGGGCCACACCCGACGGCTACAACTTCGTGCTGAGCGACATCGGTAACGCGGTCATCTCGTCGATCCTGTACACCAAGCTGCCCTTCGACGTGCTCAGGGATTTCGCGCCGGTCACGATCGTGTCGTACTCGCCGCACATGCTGATGGTGACCAACAAGACGCCGGTCGCGAGCATCGACGAGCTGATCGCGTACGCCAAGACGCGGCCGGGTAAGCTCAATTTTCCGACCGGCCTCGGCGGCGCGCCGCATCTCGCAGGGCTGTCCTTCGCTCAGCGCGCCGGCGTCGACTGGGTCTACATCCCGACCAAGGGCGGCGCGAGCTCGGTCGCGGCAATGATGGCGGGCGAGGGCGACGTGATGTTCCTCGGCATGCTCCAGTCGCTGCCGCACGTGAACGCGGGCCGCCTCAAGCTGGTCGCGATATCGAGCGAGAAGCGGCTCGCCACGCATCCCAAGGTGCCGACGGTCTCCGAGACCTTCCCGGGATTCGTCACGGGTTCGTGGCAGGGCATACTCTCGCCGTCCAAAACGCCGCCGGAGCTGGTCGCGAAGATGAACGCAGAAGTCGCGCGGATACTCAAGCTCCCCGACGTGATCGCGTTCCTGAATTCCCAGGGCACGACGCCGATGGGCGTAAGCCCCCAGGAAGCGAAGAAGTGGCTCGCCGACGAGCGGGTGCGCTGGGCAAAGGTGGTGAAGGACAGCGGCTTCAGGCTCGAGCAATGACCGCTTGCCGGTGCGCCATCGGCGCACCCTACGGGTGATGGCGATGTAATGCATAGGTCGCGCTGGTAGCGCACCGCGGTGCGCCGCCGGCGCACCCTACGAGCGGCGAACCTTTTCCTTCAAGAGCTCGAAATTCTTCGGGCTCATCTCGATCTCGCCGCGATTGATCATGCGGTCGATCTCGACGATCGCGTCGTTGAACGGCGTCGGGATACCGAGCTCGCGGCCTTTGCGGCAGACTACGCCCGGTATCCATTCCATCTCGCTCTTTCGCCCCTTCATGTGATCGTGAATGGGTGCGGTGCGCCCGTTCGTCACGTGTTGCAGGAGCCGCTTTTGGGCCGCCACGATGTTCTCCTCGTCGGTGCCGGCGAACTCGTCCGCCCGCAGGCCGAAGATCGGCTCGATGCGGTAGCCGAGCGCCTTGCCCACCGCGAGGGACTCCTTGCCCAGGGCGACCGACATGTCGAACATGCCGGGCAGCGCCGCGGCGTCCTTGTTGCCGAGGCCGAGCAGGCCGAAGGGCCCCATCGTCATCGTGTTGGCGATGAGCTTCGTCCACTTCGCGCCGTAGATGTTGTTCGTGACTTCGCATCGCGCGACGTGCGCCAGGATCCGCTCCAGCTCCTTCACGCGCGGCGTGTAGAAGCCGTCGAGCTCGCCCAGGGTGAGCCACGTCGTCTGGTGCGTCGTGTTGCGCTTGACGAGCCCCGGCGTAAAGCACTCGGCGGAGAGCTCGATCGCGCAGCCGACGACGCGTTCGCGGCCGAGAATGGATGCGAGCGTGTCGTCGTTCATCCCGTTCTGGATGCCGACGAGCACGCCGTCCGGTTTGAGATACGGCTTGATGAACTCGGCCATCCAGCGGTCGTCGTTGGACTTCACGCACAGGAACACGATGTCGAGCTCGAGGTTCGCGGAGGCGAGATCGCAGAGGTGGAACGCGCGTATCGGCGTGCGCACCTCCATGTCCGGCATCCGTATGCAGAGTCCCTCGGCGCGCATCGCCTCGACCTGCGCCGGCCACTGGTCGATCACGCTCACGTCGTAGCCGGCGCGGGTCAGATCGGCACTGACGCTGCTGCCGATGGCGCCCGCGCCGAGCACTGCGATTTTTTTCATCGTGCGATCCTAGAATGGCGTAGGGTGGACGAAGCGAAGCGTAACCCACCGACTGGTGGGCTAACGCCCACCCTACGCAAATACGTCACTGGGGAGGACCGATCATGCGCTGGCTCGCCGCTCTCGTGCTCGCTCTGGTTCCGGCACTCGCCGACGCCCAGACCTGGAAGCCGCAGAAAACCGTGGAGATCGTGAGCTCCGCCGGCGCCGGCGGCTCCGCGGACCGCGGCGCGCGCACCGTGCAGCGGTATCTGCAGGCGCTGCCGGGCATGCCGAGCGTGATCGTGACGAACCGCACCGGCGGCGGAGGCAGTGTCGCGTTCACGTTCATCTCGCAGCACGCGGGCGACGCGCATTTCCTCGGCACCATGGCGACGAACATCGTCACCAATCACATCGTCGGTGTGAGCCCGCTCTCGTACCGGGATTTCACGCCGCTCAACATTCTCATGCGCGAGTACGTCGTCGTTTCGGTGCTGGCCGATTCTCCGCTCGCCAGCGCGAAAGATCTCCTCGCGCGGCTCAGGAAGGATCCCGGCGCGATCACCTTCGGCTTCGCCGCGGCGCCCGGCAATCAGAACCACGTGGTGATCGGCATGATCGCGCGCGCGGCGGGTGTCGATCCGAAAGCGCTGAAGACCGTCGTCTTCAACTCCGGCAGCGCGGCCGCGACCGCGATGCTCGGCGGCCACGTGAACGTCCTCGTCGGCACACCGGGCACCGTCGCGCCGCATCTCGCGGCAGGCAAGGCGCGTGCGATCGGCATCAGCGCGCCGCAGCGGCAGCGCGAGCCGTATGCATCGACGGCGACGCTGCGCGAAAACGGCATCGACGCCGTGTACTACAGTTGGCGCGGATTCCTCGCGCCGCGCGGCATCACGCCGGCGCAGGTTGCATTCTGGGAGCAGGCGTTCGCGAAAGTGGTCGACGCCGACGAGTGGAAGCAGGATCTCCAGAAAAACGTCTGGATCGAGGACTTCCGCAGCGCTGCCGAGACGCGCAAGCACCTCGACGCCGAGTACGAGCTCCTGAAGACCATCCTCGTCGAGCTCGGCGTCGTCCGTTAGATTTTCATCTCGAGGATGTACAGGCCCCCGGTGAAACGGTCGCCGATGTACACCAGCCCGCGGTCGTCCACGTACACGTCGTTCACCTGCACCGCGCCTTTGGGCGAGAGCTTCGGCGCGCCCGGCACGAAATAAGCGATCTCCTGCGGCTGGTACTGGTTGCGGATGTCGTAGACCCGCACGCCGCCGTTGAAGAACGTGCCGAGGATGATGTCGTCCGAGCGCCACGAGAGCCGGCTCGGGTAGTTCTCGTGGATGTTGTGCGCCCCGAAGCGTCCGCCGCGCTTGGCGAAGGTTTCCACCGGCGGCAGCGGCAGCGTCGAGAGCGGCACGATGTTCTTCTCGTCGGCCATGTTCATGATCCACGCGAGCTTCGGCCAGTCCTTGCCGTCGTCGTTGGTGCACTCGTCGGTGACCAGCAAGAGGTCGCGCGAAAAAAGCGGCATCGCGGTGTGCGTGAAGCCGTTCATCGGCGGCGAGTAGTTGTAGGTCGAGACGTGCTTGGGATGCGCCATGTCGCTGATGTCGAGGATCACGACGCCGCCGTCGAGGTACGCCACGTACGCGCGGTCCGGACGCTCCGGATACCAACTGATGTTGTGCGGCCGGTAGCCGCTGTCGAATTTCGGATGGCGCTTGAGCGGCTCTTCGCCTTTCTTCTGTCCCGGGTACCACCAGCGGCCCTTCTCGACCGGCTTCGAGGGGTTGCGGATGTCCACGATCATGTAGATCTGGTAGTCCTTGGGATTGTTCGGCTCGAAGTCGGCGGCGCCCGTGGACATGTGCACGTATTGGCCGTCGACGCACCACACGCAGTGCACGCCCAGCGAGTGCGGACCGGAGGTGTCGAAGTGCGAGATCTCGCGCGGCTTCTCCGGCGTGCTGATGTCCCACAGCGTCATGCCGGCGGGCTTCATGCCGAACTCGCCGCGGATCTGGTGCGAGACGAGCAGCAGGTCCTCGTACACCTCGATCGAGTTCGAGCGCATCTTGCTGTGCGGGAGCTCGGTCTGCACCACCATCTTCGGTTTCGCGGGATCGGTGACGTCGAGCGCGGTGAAGTTCTTCGGGGCGCCTTCGTGGCCCAGCCACATGATGCGGCGGCCGTTTTTCTCCTGCATGCCCATGCCTTCGCCGATGCCGCCGAAGCCGTCGAGCTCGTGCTGGGCGATCAGCTTCATGTTGAGCGCAAGGGTGTTCTGCGGCGAGGCGCCGCGATTCATCTCAGCCATGTGGTCTCCGGGGTACGTCGGTTGTTATGGTTCGCAGCCGGGCGCTGCGGGAGGCGTCACTTTAACCGCACTCGTTCACCGCGCCAACGGGTCCGGGCGTAGCTGGAACTTCACGACCTTGGGACGCGTGCCGCGGCCGCCTTCCATGTGGAACGGCGCGCGCGTCGAGGTCGTCGCCCACAAGCCCTTGCCTTTCCAGCCCGCGCTCGGATCATCGATGCGCCCGTCGGACCACTTTGCGTAGAAGCCGAGCGGATACGGCACGCGCAGCGTCACGAACTGGCCGTTCACCAGCGCGAAGAAGCCGTCGTTCAAATTGGCCGTCGCGATCGGCACGTTTGTCCCGAGGCCGAGGGTGTCGAACTGATCGACCCAGGTGTAGTAGCTCGATTCGACGCTGCCGGAGTCCTTGATGCCCTCGAATTGCGGGCCGGGGAAGGGATGCAGCGTCCACCCTTCCGGGCAGTGCTTGCCCGTCGCGTTCGGGCCGTTGAGCGGTCCCTTGCACTTGCGCCGATCGAAGCTCGCAAGGTGTCCGCTCGCGAGCGACGACCACACGACGCCATTGCGGTCGATGTCCATGCCGCGCACGCCGTAGCCGCCCAGCTCGACC
>Ga0196977_1001111_pt1 | contig 10863 bp, 14 predicted proteins | sample S3v_1013CmetaG_FD_148634 | JGI IMG/M metagenome (GOLD analysis project Ga0196977, IMG submission 148634) | Soil microbial communities from Anza Borrego desert, Southern California, United States - S3+v_10-13C | ecosystem: Environmental > Terrestrial > Soil > Desert | place: USA: California...
CCCTGGTCGAGCTCACGGCCCGCTTCGATCGCTGGACGCCGCGCAGCGTGGCCGACCTCGAGGTCGGAGCCGGGCAAGCCCAGGCCGCCTTGCGCGGGCTCCCGTCGGCGCAGCGCGAGGCTTTGGAGGTCGCCGCCGGCCGCATCGCGGCGTATCACGCGCGCCAGCGGCAGGAGTCGTGGCGCACCACCGAGGAAGACGGCACGGTGCTGGGGCAGAACGTCGTGCCTCTCGATCGCGTGGGACTTTATGTTCCGGGGGGCAAGGCGGCGTACCCGTCCTCGGTCCTGATGAGCGCCGTCGCCGCCAAGGTCGCGGGCGTGCGGGAGCTGGTGATGGTCACGCCCACGCCGGATGGCGTCCTCAATGCGCCGGTGCTCGCGGCGGCGGCCATCGCGGGGGTGGATCGGATCTTTCGAGTGGGGGGCGCACAGGCGATAGGGGCGCTCGCCTACGGCACCGGGACCATTGCGCCGGTCGACAAGATCGTGGGTCCTGGCAACGCCTACGTGGCCGCAGCGAAGCGACGGGTGTTCGGGCGCGTTGGCATCGACATGGTCGCCGGGCCTTCCGAGGTGCTTGTGATAGCCGACTCGGGGGCGCGCGCCGAATGGATCGCCATGGACCTGTTTTCGCAGGCCGAGCACGACGAGGTCGCGCAGGCGATCCTGCTCACGCCCGATGCGGAGCTGCTCGAAGCGGTGGCCGCTGCCATGGATGCGGCGCTGGCGAAGATGCCGCGCCGCGCGATCATCGAGGCTTCGCTTGCGCATCGAGGCGCCCTCATCCGGGTTCGCGACCTGGGCGAGGCCTGCGAGATCGCCAATCGCATCGCCCCCGAGCATCTCGAGCTGGCGGTGGCCGACCCCGAGGCGCTGCTGGGTTCGATCCGCCACGCCGGGGCGATTTTCCTGGGCCACCACGCATCGGAATCGCTGGGCGACTACTGCGCCGGCCCCAACCACGTCCTGCCCACCTCGCGCACGGCGCGCTTTTCCTCCCCACTGGGGGTATACGACTTCCAGAAGCGCTCGAGCGTGATCGGCGTTAGCGCGCGTGGCGCAGCGGCTTTGGGCCCGGTGGCGGCGGTGCTCGCCCGGGCCGAAGGCCTCGAGGCGCACGCTCGCAGCGCCGAGCTGCGACTGGAAAAGTGAGCAAGGGGCCGCGAGAGCTGGTTCGCGAGGAGATCCTCGGGCTCAAAGGCTATGCCGTGCCGAGCGCCATCGGCATGGTGAAGCTCGACGCCATGGAAAATCCCTACGAACTGCCCTCCGCGCTGGCGGCGGCGATGGGGGAGCGGCTGGCAGCCGTGGCGGTGAATCGTTATCCCGATCCACGCGCCGCGGGCTTGAAGGCCGCACTGCGCAAGGCGATGGCGGTTCCCGACGGCCTCGAGGTCATCCTGGGGAACGGTTCCGACGAGCTGATCCAGATCGTGTCGCTCGCGCTCGCGCGGCCAGGAGCTGCGGTCCTTTCGCTGGAACCCTCGTTCGTCATGTACCGCCTGAGCGCGCTCGCAGCAGGCATGGCCTATCACGGCGTGGCGTTGCGCGAGGACTTCTCGCTCGACGAAGCGGCGCTGCTGGCGGCGATGGAGCGGATCCGGCCGGCGTTGGTATGGATCGCCTATCCCAACAACCCCAGCGGGAACCTCTTTGCGCGCGAGGCCATCCTGCGCATTGTCGCGGCCGCGCCTGGCGTGGTGGTCGTGGACGAGGCCTACCATGCGTTCTCCGAAGGAGCGACGCTGATGGGGGAAGCGGGCCGGCATCCGAACCTGATCGTCCTGCGTACCGTATCGAAGCTGGGCCTGGCCGGACTGCGGCTGGGGCTGGCCGCCGGAGCCGCACCCTGGATCGAGCAATTCGAGAAGCTGCGGCCGCCTTACAACGTGAACGCGCTCACTGCCGCCGCGGCCGAGTTCCTGCTGGGGCACCTCGAAGTGCTGGAGGGCCAGGCGTTGAGGATCGTCGCCGAGCGCGCACGGCTGGAGGGCGCGCTCGATCGGATGCCGGCGCTGCGGCGTTTTCCCTCATCGGCAAACTTCATTCTGGTGCGAGTGCCGGACGCGCCCCGCGCCTTCGAAGGCCTCGGCTCGCGTGGTATATTGGTCAAGTCACTCCACGGCTCGCATCCACTCCTCGACCACTGCCTGAGGCTCACGGTCGGCACGCCCGAAGAGAACACTCGGGTTCTCGAGGCGCTCGCCTCGATCCTCGCCCCCCCCAATGCGTAAGGCCGAAATCCAGCGCGACACCCGCGAGACCCAGGTCTTCGTCGCGGTCGACCTCGACGGCAGCGGCAAGTCCGAGCTCGCATCCGGGATCCCTTTCCTCGACCACATGCTCGACCAGATCGCCCGGCATGGCGCGATCGACCTGACGGTTCGCGCGCGCGGGGACCTGGAGATCGATGCGCACCATACCGTCGAGGACATCGGCATCACGCTCGGCATGGCGGTTGCGAAGGCGGCCGGCGACAAGAAGGGCATTCGGCGCTATGGACATGCCTACGTGCCGCTCGACGAGGCCCTGTCGCGGGCGGTGGTGGATTTTTCAGGCCGTCCGGGACTCGAGTACGGCGTGAAGTTCACGCGCGCCCGGGTGGGCGAGTTCGACGTGGACCTCACCCACGAGTTCTTCCAGGGGTTCGTGAATCACGCCCAGGTCACCGTTCACATCGACAATTTGCGCGGTGACAACTCCCATCACCAGTGCGAGACGATCTTCAAGGCGTTTGCGCGCGCCTTGCGCGCCGCGCTGGAACCCGACCCGCGCGCGGCCGGGGCCATTCCCTCGACCAAGGGGAGCCTGTAGCCGCCTCGCGTCCGACCGCCCAGCCAATGCAACGCATCTCCATCGTCGATTACGGAATGGGCAACCTGCGCTCGGTGCAGAAGGCCCTCGCGCACGTGGCGGGCGGGGCGCAGGTGGACATCACGGCGGATCCGGAAGCGATCCGGCGCGCCGATCGCGTGGTCTTTCCAGGCCAGGGCGCGATGCCCGATTGCATGGCTGGCCTGCGTGAAAGCGGCCTCGGGGAAGCCGTGTCGGAAGCGGCGGCCGGCAAGCCCTTCCTTGGGCTGTGCATCGGCCAGCAAATGCTCTTCGAGCGAAGCGAGGAGGGCGACATCGAGGGCCTGGGCGTGTTGCGCGGCTCGGTAAAGGGGTTTCGCATCACCCCCGAGGCGCGCGCAGCCGGGATGAAGTGCCCGCACATGGGCTGGAACCGGGTTCGCCAGGTGAGGCCGCATCGCCTCTGGCACGGCATCGCCGACGCGACTCGCTTCTACTTCGTGCACAGCTTCTATTGCGAGCCGGCCGAGGCCGGGCTTGCCGTCGGCGAAACCGAATACGGCGGCGCCTTTACCTCGGCAATCGCCCGCGATAACATTTTCGCGACGCAGTTCCACCCCGAGAAAAGCGCCGCCGCGGGACTCACGCTCCTCAGCAACTTCTCCTCCTGGAATCCCTAGCGGCGCGCGCATGCTCATCATCCCTGCGATCGATCTCAAGGACGGCCATTGCGTGCGCCTGCAGCAAGGGCGCATGGAATCGGCGACGGTGTTCTCCGAGGATCCCGGCAAGGCCGCGGGGCAATGGGTCGAAAAGGGCGCGACGCGGCTGCACGTGGTCGACCTGAACGGCGCCGTCGCCGGCAAGCCCAGGAACGAGCAGGCGGTGAAAGATATCCTGGCCGCGGTGGAGTCGGACATCCCTGTGCAGCTGGGCGGCGGCATCCGCGACCTCGACACCATCGAGCGCTATCTCGACGACGGTGTCTCCTACATCATCATCGGCACCGCGGCAGTCAAGAATCCGGGCTTCCTGCACGAGGCTTGCGATGCCTTTCCCGGCCACATCATCGTCGGGCTCGATGCGCGCGACGGCAAGGTGGCCACCGATGGCTGGTCGAAGCTTACCGGTCACGACGTCGTGGACCTCGCCAAGCGCTTCCAGGACTACGGCGTCGAGGCCGTCATCTATACCGACATCGGGCGCGACGGCATGATGAGCGGCGTGAACGTCGAAGCGACCGTGCGCCTGGCCCAGGCGCTCACGGTGCCGGTGATCGCGAGCGGCGGCCTCACCAGCCTGGACGACATCCGCAAGCTGCGCGCCGTGGAAGCCGAGGGCATCACCGGATGCATCGCCGGGCGGGCCATCTACGAGGGCAAGCTCGATTTCGGCGAGGCGTTGAAGGCCGCTGCCGGCGAAGCCTGACGGCGAGGCGGTTCCCCCGGCTTTCGCGCCCTCCGTTTTACTCTCCCCTTTCCCCGTTTCCCTGCCTTCGATGGGCCTCGCAAAGCGCATCATTCCCTGTATCGACGTGCACGCCGGCCGCGTCGTGAAGGGCGTGAACTTCGTCCAGCTGCGCGACGCCGGGGATCCCGTCGAGATCGCCCGCCGCTACGACGAGCAGGGCGCCGACGAGCTCGCCTTTCTCGACATCACCGCGTCCAGCGACGCGCGCGACACCATCGTCGAGGTCATCAGCCGCGTGGCCGAACAGGTCTTCATCCCGCTCACGGTTGGCGGGGGGGTGCGGGAAGTCGAGGACGTGCGCAAGCTCCTCAATGCGGGCGCCGACAAGGTGAGCATCAATACGTCGGCCGTCGAACGGCCGGAGCTCGTGGAGCGCTCCGCGTGCCGTTTCGGTTCCCAGGCGATCGTGGTCGCGATCGATGTGCGCGCCGCCGGCCCCGGTCGCTGGGAGGTATACACGCACGGCGGACGCAAGGCGCGAGGAATCGATGCCGTAGAATGGGCCGCGAAAATGGCCGCGCGGGGCGCGGGCGAAATCCTCCTCACCAGCATGGACCGCGACGGCACCAAGAGCGGCTTCGACATCGAGCTCACGCGCGCAGTGGCGGGCGCCGTGGACGTTCCCGTGATCGCGAGCGGCGGTGCCGGCAGCCTCGAGCACCTCGCCGAGGGCATCGAGCTGGGCCGGGCGGATGCGGTGCTTGCCGCTTCGGTATTCCATTTCGGCGAGATCTCGATCCCGACCGCCAAGCGTTTCCTGGCCGCACGTGGCATCGAGATGCGCCTGTGAGCGCGGCATGGCTCGATGCGGTGGCCTGGAACGCCGAGGGGCTCGTGCCCGCGGTCGCCCAGGACGCCGCCTCCGGCGAGGTGCTCATGCTCGCGTGGATGAGCCGTGAATCGCTCGAGCGCACGGTGGCCACGGGCGAGGCGGTGTACTGGTCGCGTTCGCGCCGCAGCTTGTGGCACAAGGGCGAGACCTCGGGACACGTGCAGCGAGTGGTCGAGGTGCGCCTGGATTGCGATGCCGACACGGTGCTGCTGCGCGTCGAATCGGCCGGCGCCGTGGCCTGCCATACCGGCCGGCGGCGTTGCTTTTTCAATCGCCTCGAACGACTCGCGGACGGGCCGCGCTGGGTGGTCACCGACAACGTGGTCGAGACTCCAGGCCATGGCTGACATCCTCGAGCGGCTGCAGGCGGCCATCGCGGCGCGCCGCAATGCGGATGCGGGCTCGTCCTACGTGGCATCCCTGAACGCGCGCGGCCTCGATGCGATCCTGAAGAAGGTGGGCGAGGAGGCGACCGAAACCGTCATCGCCGCGAAGGGCGGCTCGCGCGAGTCGATCGTCCATGAAGCGGCCGACCTCTGGTTCCATTGCCTGGTGATGCTGTCCTGGCATGGCATCACCGTGGGAGAAGTGCTGGCCGAGCTCGAGCGGCGCGAGGGGCGCTCGGGCATCGAGGAGAAAGCGTCCCGCGCGAAAGGAAACGGCCCATGAGCAGCGACTGCATCTTCTGCAAGATCGTGGAAGGCAAGATCCCCAGCCGCAAGGTCTACGAGGATGAGGACATGTACGCCTTCCATGACATCAACCCGGTGGCGCCGGTGCATTTCATGATCATCCCGAAGAAGCACGTCGATTCGCTGGGCGATTGCAGCGAAGAGCACGCGGCTGTGCTCGGCAGGATGATGGCCAGGGCGGGACGGCTCGCCCGGGAGCAGGGGGCCACCGACGGCTTCCGCACGATCATCAACACCGGCCGTGTGGGAAGGCAGGACGTGTATCATTTGCACATACACATCATCGGCGGCCCCGATCCCCTTCCGCGCATGATCGCTCCATCCTGACGGCGGCGATCGCAAGCCCGGGACGCGCGCCGCGCCACCGGAGAATTCCATGGGTTCGTTCAGCATCTGGCACTGGGTCATCGTCTTGGTGATCGTGCTGCTCATCTTCGGGACCAAGAAGCTGCGCAACATGGGCAGCGACCTTGGGGGCGCCGTGAAGGGCTTCAAGGACGGCATGAAGGGCGAGGACGACAAGTCCAAGACCGCCGCCGGCGGCGAGATCGCGGCGCCGGGCACGACGCTCGAGGGCGAGATCAAGGAAAAGCACAAGAGCTGAGCCTTCCAGGCCGACTCGCCTTTCCCGCAGCCATCACCTCGCCCCGGCCGTGTTCGACATCGGGTTCTCGGAGCTTTTCGTGATCGGGGTCGTGGCGCTCGTCGTCATCGGCCCGGAGCGGCTTCCCAAGGTCGCCAGGACCCTCGGCCTGCTCTTCGGGCGCCTGCAGCGCTACGTGAGCCAGGTGAAGTCCGACATCAGCCGCGAGATGGACATGGCCGAGCTGGGCAAGGTCAAGACCGAATTCGAGAGCGCGGCGCGTTCGTTCCAGGCGGACATCGAGACCAAGGCGGCCGAGGCCGAACGCGAGATCCGCGAGGCGCAGGCCTCGATCGAGCGCGACCTCGAGCGCAAGGCGACTGCTGAGGGCGGCGCACCCGACGAAGCCACGCCGTCGCACGACTCCGCCTCGCCCCAGCTCGAGCTGGGCATCGCCCCGCCCGGCGAGCAGCGTCCCGGTCCGGCGCCGTAGCCGCCATGCAGGAGAACGAGGAAACCTTCCTTTCGCACCTCGTCGAGCTGCGCCAGCGCCTCGTGCGCTGCCTGGTGGTCTTTGCGCTCGCCTGCGCGCCGATGCTCTATTTCAGCGCCGAGCTCTACGACATGCTGGCCATGCCGCTCATGGCCAACCTGCCCGAAGGCGCGCGCATGATCGCCACGGGCGTGATCACGCCGTTCCTCATCCCGGTCAAGATCTCGTTCATGGCCGCTTTCGTCGCGGTCCTGCCCTTCATCCTGCACCAGGTGTGGGCCTTCGTCGCTCCGGGGCTCTACGCGCATGAGAAACGCCTGGCGCTGCCGCTGGTCGTGAGCAGCACGTTGCTCTTCGTCGCCGGCATGCTCTTCTGCTACTTCGTGGTGTTCGGCGGCGTCTTCCGCTTCATCGCAAGCTTCGCGCCCAAGAGCATTGCAGTCGCCCCGGACATCGAGGCGTACTTCAACTTCGCCCTCGGGATGTTCCTCGCCTTCGGGCTTGCCTTCGAAGTGCCCGTCGTCGTGGTCGTGCTGGTCCTGATGGGCATCGTGAACGTCGAGCAGCTGCGCGAGTGGCGCGGTTATGTGATCGTGGGCATCTTCGTGATCGCCGCCGTGGTGACCCCGCCGGACGTGGTGTCGCAGATCGCGCTCGCCGTGCCGATGTGCCTGCTCTACGAGGTCGGCATCTTCTTCGGGCGCGGCATCGAGAAGCGGCGCAAGGTGCCGGCAGAAACCGGCACCGGCGCCGAATTCAAGGGCTGAGGCGGCTCATTCCGCGGGCCGCGGCCGCGGCCGCCGCTTTCCCACCTGGACATCGAGCGCCAACTCCTGGTTGCGCCGGACCACGCGCACGGGCACGGACTTGCCCGGCGGGATCTCGGCAATCGCCGCCAGGGCAGCCGTGGTGTTTGCAACCTCCCGCCCATCGACGGCCACGATGACGTCGCCCAGGCGCATGCCGCTTTTCTCCGCGGGGCTGCCGCGCTCGATGGCACCGACGATGGCGCCGCGCGAGCTCTTGAGGCCGAGCGACTCGGCGAGCTCGGGCGTGACGTCGGCCACGTCCACGCCGAACCAGCCGCGAGTGACTGTGCCCGTCTCGATGATCTGCTCGAGGACGCGCTTGGCGAGGCTCACCGGGATCGCGAAGCCGATCCCCTGGTAGCCGCCCGAGCGTGAGAAGATCAGCGTGTTGATGCCGATGAGGTTGCCGGCGGTATCGACGAGGGCGCCTCCGGAATTGCCGGGGTTGATCGCCGCGTCGGTCTGGATGAAGCTGCCGAACGGGTTCGCCGCGCCGATCTCCCGCCCCACTGCGCTGATGATTCCCATCGTCACGGTCTGGCCGACGCTGAAGGGGTCGCCGATGGCAAGGACCAGGTCGCCTACGCGTGCCTGCTCCGACTGCCCGAACGTGATCGCCGTCAGGTTCGGCGCCGACACCCGCACCACGGCCAGGTCGGTCTCGGGGTCGGTGCCCACGACCTTGCCGACCAGCGTGCGGCCGTCGTTGAGGGTCACCTGGATATCGGTCACGCCTTCCACCACGTGATCGTTGGTGAGGATGTAGCCCTCGCGGCTCACGATCACTCCCGAGCCGAGCGAAAGCTGGGTCTCGGGCGGGAGCTGGAAGCGCTCGCCGAAGAAGCGCTGGAAGGCGGGATCGTCGAGAAGTGGGCGGCGGCGTTGCACCTGCCGCGTAGCCGAGATGTTCACCACCGAGGGGATCGCCTTGCGCGCGGCGTCGCTGAAGGACAGCGGTTTTCCGGCCGAGATTGTCGCCGGGGCGCCCGCGGCCGGGGCTACCTCGCGCAGCTCGACCACCGGCGGGCGCCAACCGAGCCAGTCCGGTTTCACCAGGCTCACGACGAAAAGCGCGGCCAGCGTGATCGTGACGGCCTGGGCGAAGATCAACCAGAGCTTGCGCATGGGGTCCGGGGGCGGGAAACCCCGGATTGTAGTCGCCGCGCGATTACCTCGCGCGCAACGTATCGCGTATTTCGCGCAGCAGCTGGACGTCTTCCGGCGGCGCGGGCGTGGGAGCCGGAGCAGGCTCGCGACGAAGGCGATTGATCTGCTTGACCATGAGGAAGACGACCAACGCCAGCAGGATGAAGTTGAGCACGATGTTGGCGAAGTTGCCGTAGGCGATGACCGGAACGCCAGCCTTCTTGAGCGCATCCAGGGTCGCGGGCACGTTGGGCGGGACGGGCGCGAGGGCCACGAACAGATTGGTGAAATCGACCCCGCCGACCAGGCGGCCGACTACGGGCATCACCATGTCGTTCACGAGCGAGTCGACGATCTTGCCGAAGGCTGCCCCGATGATCACTCCGACGGCCAGGTCCACGACGTTCCCCTTGATCGCGAACTCCCGGAACTCCGATGCGAGGCTCATTCTTTTCATTCCTTGCCGTGAGATAACGCGAGCCTAGGGGGACCTCCATCCCGAGTCAAACGCTTCCCGGCGGCGGCGGGCTTTAAGGAAGCAGGTCAAATCCGCTAAAATGCCGAATTAAACTCGTCCCGCCTTCCTTTTCCCCCGTTTCCCGCGAAATGACCGCCATCGTCCAAGACCACGTCGACGAGAAAAGACGTCGCATCCTGCTCGTCGCCACGGGCGCCGCCGGGGCGGCGGTTGCCGCCGGCGTGGCAGCCCCGTTGTTGGTGAGCTGGTTCCCGAGCGCCAAGGCGCTTGCTGCGGGCGCCCCGGTGGAAGCCGACGTATCCAAGCTCGAGCCCGGCCAGCAGATCACCGTCGAGTGGCGCGGCAAGCCCGTTTTCGTGCTTCGACGCACGCCCGAAATGGTCGAGCGCCTGGCGAAAAACGTCGATTTCCTGGTGGATCCGGAATCGAAGGCTTCGAAGCAACCCGACTACGTGAAGGGTCCCCACCGCTCGATCAGGCCGGAGATCTTCGTCACGGAGGGCGTCTGCACCCACCTCGGCTGCTCGCCAACGCTCAAGAAGGAAGTGGGCGCGGCCTCGGACATGGGCGCCGACTGGCCCGGCGGGTACTACTGTCCCTGCCACAACTCGCGCTTTGACCTGGCTGCCCGCGTCTTCAAGGGCTCGCCCGCCCCGAGCAACCTCACGGTGCCTCCCCATCGCTATGCCGATGGCGGTGGCGCGTTGCTGGTGATCGGCGAAGACGGAAAGGCAGCGTAGATGGCCGCGCACGAGAAGACGCCGGTTACCGGCGCCGGAGCCTTCAACGCTCCCCTCACCTGGGTAGACCAGCGCTTTCCGCTCGTGCGCCTCTACCGCGAGCAGCTCACCGACTACTACGCGCCGAAGAACTTCAACTGGTGGTACTACTTCGGCTCGCTCGCGATGCTGGTGCTGGTGATCCAGATCGTCTCGGGCATCTTCCTCACGATGAACTACAAGCCGAGCGCGGCCGACGCATTCGCCTCGGTCGAGTTCATCATGCGCGACGTTCCCGGCGGCTGGCTCATCCGCTACATCCATTCCACCGGCGCCTCGTTGTTCTTCATCTGCGTCTACCTGCACATGGCCCGCGGGCTCATGTACGGCTCGTACCGCAAGCCGAGGGAGCTCCTGTGGATCTTCGGCGTCCTCATCTACCTCACGTTGATGGCCGAGGCGTTCTTCGGCTACCTGCTGCCGTGGGGCCAGATGTCGTACTGGGGCGCGCAGGTGATCATCAACCTGTTCGGCACGATCCCCCTCATCGGCGAGGCGCTCGCGGTCTGGATCCGTGGCGACTACAACGTCTCCGATGCCACGCTCAATCGCTTCTTCGCGTTGCACGTCGTGGCGATCCCGTTGGTCCTGCTGGGCCTGGTTGCCGCGCACCTGATGGCGCTGCGCGAGGTGGGCTCGAACAATCCCGACGGCATCGAGATCAAGAAGAACCTCGACCCGAAGACCGGCACGCCGGTGGACGGCATCCCGTTCCACCCGTACTACACCATCAAGGACATCTTCGGCGTGGCCGTCTTCCTGGTGGTGTTCTCGGTGATCGTGTTC
>Ga0196977_1001113_pt1 | contig 10846 bp, 10 predicted proteins | sample S3v_1013CmetaG_FD_148634 | JGI IMG/M metagenome (GOLD analysis project Ga0196977, IMG submission 148634) | Soil microbial communities from Anza Borrego desert, Southern California, United States - S3+v_10-13C | ecosystem: Environmental > Terrestrial > Soil > Desert | place: USA: California...
ATGATACGGCCACTGCTTCCTCTCTGCCACTCCCCCCTGAGGTTAACGACCCGAAGCATCCGCAGGAAGGGGCATCCGCGAAACCGGCCAGACGTATTTGCACGGCGGTGAATGCCGCCAGCAGCGCCAGCAGGGCCGCGACGGGGAGCCGGGACCTCGGCCAGATCGCGAGCGCCAGCCCCACCGCAACCTCCACAGAGGCGACAAGGGACACGAGCCACAACGTCTGGTGCCCGGTCAACACGCCCCGCACGAGATAGAGCAGGGCGTGGGAGGCCGCCTGAGGATCGACTGATTTCAGCACGCCCGCAACAATGAGCGCGATGGCGACGCCCCACCGCAACGTGAGGATCATCGCGGGGCCGAGCCTTCTCGCAGCTCCGGCTAAAATTCGCACCGTACGGATTCCTCCCCCGCGACACTCCCCACGGTTATGCTGCTGACAATCCACTCAGCTCGCGCGGCGTCGTACGCCACGCCGATTCTTATCGGACGGCGATCGCCCGATGCGAACTCGGCCACCAGCCACGCGGCCCCGACCTTGGCACGACCATCGGCATCAAGCCGATGGGAAACCAGCGCCGGATGATCCAGCCAGCTCTGACTCGAAGACACGCGGCCCGTCAGCGCGAGCACCTTGACCGGCCAGGTATCCGGCGCCGCCAGCTGAGGACTGGCCCGCGTCACCTCGCCCGAAACCGTCTCCATCCATTCCGGGTCGACGGAGACCCCCATGATGCGGGCCCGCCCGTCCTGGTAGGCATCCGCGCCGGTCATGCACGCCTTGAACAGCCACTCGGCCGTCGCGCCTTCCGGCGGGGGCCCACCCAGGTACGTGCTGTATGCCTGATCCACCCACCAGATGTCCCGCAGATCGTCGAGCGAGCGCATGGTGTAGCCTCGCGAGCGGCACCACTCCAGGTACAGCTCGGGCGACGACGCCGCCCCGAACCTGTGTTGGAGAAAGTCCTGCACGGCGGCGAGGATCTCCTGGTCCAGCGGCGCGGCATCGCTCCCCGGCGTCGCCCGCCGCTCCGTCTCGGAGAGCCGCAAGCCGCCAAGCTCCACGAATTCGAGCGCTGCGATGCCGCGCTCGGATTGCCGCCGCTGAAGAAACAGCTCCCGATCGTGCTCGTTCATCGCGGCGTCGCCCCGGCGCAACGCCGTCACCAGCACGACCAGAGCGCCGCACGCGACGACGCCCATGCACCAGAGCTGACGGCCTTGAACCTGCACTCGTGCTCCTTCTCCCCGGCGGGAATGCGGATGGAGGAGGTAGGTGGAGGGCGAGGTTAGTACGTGATGTCGCAGTTCGACGCGGGGCACTCGGCCTGCGCGTTGCTGCACGTGCACGAGTACACCGGCGGCTGGCCGGTCGGGCAGCAGCAGGCGACCAGGCCGGCGCCGCACGTGATCGTCTGCGCGACGCCGTCGGTGTTGCAGTTGGCGTGGCAGGTGATCTTCTTCGGGAGCCCCCCGCCAGGACCGCCGCCGTTGCCCACCCCTTGGCCAAGCACCGTGGCCGCGGAGACGAGTGTGATCCCGAAGACGCCAACGGAGCAGCGAGCGGCCGTTCGTATGTTCATCGGATGTCTCCCTTGGCCTGAAGGCCAAGACGCCAAGGTAACCGACTGGGGAATACATGTCAAGCGCGACTTTTTCGCGCTGGATGCAAGGGCGTCGTTCACCGCGGCCCCGCCGCACCAAAGATGGTGCACCCTCACCAGCGTTGTGTCGCGCGCCGCGATGAGCCGCGCCGATGGAGAGCGGTCCCGCAGCGCCCGCCTGAGCGGAGCACGCGGGCCGCCCAAACCTCAGCGTTCGCACCAGGGCTCGGCGTCGCCACGCTCTCCGCGGCGGGGCGGCATACACCCCTGCCACCGACCTTTGCGCTGAAAGGTGGCTGCTCCTTCGTCTCCTCCGCCGAACGTCCGAGGTATGCTGAACCCCGTGCGGATCCCATCGCCCCGCCGCAAGCGGATGCGTCGCCGCGAGCAGCCCGGCGGTGTGCGCTTCATCACCTTCTCCTGCCAACGGCGTCTCCCCCTCCTCTACAACCTCGGTGCGCGTTCCTCGCGCGTTGGCGGGAAATCGAGGCCCCGATCCTCGCCTGGAGGCATGGATCGGATGGGAGGGCTTCAATTGAGCCTGAGGCCGGTCAACGAGGGAAGCACCGACCTCTCAAAGCAGAGGTCGGTGGCACAAGGTCGGTGCCACCCCGCCGCTGCGGAACTTAGAAACCACCGGCGCCGCGCTCCCCACCCTCCTCCACGACCCCCACCGCCGCGCCGCCATGCACACCGCCCTCACCCGCCTCGGCCCGGTGGACGGCGCCGTACGCATTGCCGCTGCCCTCACTGCCTGATCGCGCCCATGCACCGGCGGCGCCCAACGCCGTGAACTTTCCGCGTCCGAACGCCCCCAGAGGGGGCGCTGTCGCTAGCCCCGGGCGATCGGAGCCCGCGCCGAGCGGGCGGAGTGAGCCCGGGGATACGACACCCCACGCAACGGAGCCCCTGAAAGGGGCGAAGGCACCGACGGCTCCTCTAGCCTTCACCGGAAGTTCACGGCGTTGCGTGCTACCGACCTTGGCTTTGAAAGGTCGGTGCGACTGCTCGCCGGGAGCGCCTCGGTGGGCTGCTCCGCTCGTACCATCGCGCCGGGTGAGCGGCCGATCGCCTCTCCTCCGTCCATGACCCCGCGCCCCGCCGGGAATCTCGCGGCGACGCGTCCGCTCGCAATAAGACTGTGTGCCTTCCCGGATCGAGATACCCGCAAGCCCTTGCTCGCCAGACAAAGACTGCCCGCCCCGCGCAGAGATCACGCCCCGGCCGAACGCCGCTCGGCCTCGCCGCGACTGTCCTCCCCCCGCGCCCGCCAATCGCACTATCCTCGGGGCATGCCCATCGACTTCCGCGAGCACTCTCTCCCCAACGGCCTCACCATCGTCGCCGAGATCGATCCCGACGCCCACTCCGCGGCCGCGGGCTTCTTCGTCCGCACCGGCGCCCGCGACGAGGCCGGCGAGGTGATGGGGGTCTCCCACTTCCTCGAGCACATGATGTTCAAGGGCACCGACGATCTTTCCGCCGAGGCGATCAACCAGGCCTTCGACGATCTCGGCGCGTCCAACAACGCTTTCACCTCCAACGAGGTCACCTGCTTCTACGCCCACGTGCTGCCCGAGGCCCTGCGCGACGTGACCGACGTGCTCGGGCGCATGATGCGCCCCGCGCTCCGCCAGGACGATTTCGACACCGAGAAGGGCGTGATCCTCGAAGAGATCGCGATGTACAAGGACAACCCCTTCTGGGTGCTCTACGAGGAGTGCGTCGACCGCTACTACGCGCCCCACCCCCTCCGCCACCGCGTGCTCGGCACCAGCGACACCATCACCGCTCTCGCCCGCGACCAGATGCTCGCCTACTTCACCAACCGCTACTCCGCCGACAACACCACCGTCGCCCTCGCCGGCCGGATTGATTTCGACGCGTGCGTCGCCCAGCTCGGGGCCCTCTGCGGCCCCTGGGCCAGGACCGGCGCAACGCGCGACGCCCGCCGCCCCGAGACGAACTCCGAGGAGTTCACGCTGCGCGAGGATCGCGTCACCCGCGCCTACATGCTCGGCCTCGCGGACGCCCCCGACGCCGCCGACAAGGACCGCTACGCCGCGACCCTCGCCTCGCAGGTGCTCGGCGGCACCGACAACTCCCGCCTGCACTGGGCGCTCGTCGAGACCGGCCTCGCCGATGAGGCCCAGGCCTCCTACGACGCGCACGAGGGCGTCGGCGAGTACTTCGTCTACGCCTCCTGCGACCCGGCCCGCGCCGAGGAGGTCTGGGAGATCGCGCTCCGCGAGTGCCGCGCCCTGCGCGATTCCCTCGAAGAGGACGACCTCGTCAAGCTCCGCTCCAAGCTCGTCACCGGCGTCACCGTGCGCAGCGAGCGCCCCATGGACCGCATGATGCGGATCGGACGCCAATGGACTCTGCTGCACGAGTACATCCCGCTCGAGACCGAGCTCGAGCGCATCGACCGCGTCACCGTCGCCGACGTCCAGCGCATGCTCGACGCGTTCCCGCTCGTCCCCCGCATCGCCGGCCGCCTGCTCCCCGCCGCCGGCGCCTGAGCCTCAGGCCGCCGCGCTCCGCGCCTGGAACACCCGCAGCGTCGCGCCGCCCGCGGCCACGCCCGCCTGCATCGCGCGGGCGCACGCGAGCACCAGCGTCCGGGCCTCCGTGAACACCCCGCGCGTGTCCTCGTCCAGCGCCGCCACGCCGAGCGTCGTCGTCACCCGCATCGGCGACGACTCCGACGGCGAAGTCCACGTCGGCGAGACCCGGTCCAGGTCGTCGAGGAACGCCTCCGCCAACACCCTCGCCGCCAGGCGGCCGGTCGAGGGCAGCACCACCACGAACCGCTCCGGCCCGATCCGGCACACGACCCCGCCCTGTCCCTCGAACGTGCGCTTCAGCAGCGCCGTCACGCCCATCACCGCCTCGATGTCCGACCCTTCGCCGTGCTCGCCCACGAGGCCCGCGTACCTGTCGATCACCGCCTCGACCAGCGCCAGCGGCTCGCCGTGCTCGACCGCGCTCCGGAAGCCCTCGCGGATCGCCGACTCGAACCCCCGCGGCCCCACCGCCCCCGTCAACGGATCGAAGTCGCTCCCGGCCAGCGCCGAGCAATCCGACGCGCTCGACAGCACGCTCGACTCGCCGGGAGCCAGCCGGACCAGCGCGATCGCCCGCCGACCCGCCTCGGCCAGGACCGCGTCCGCGTCGGCGTATCCGCCGATGTCCAGCTTGAACAGCCCGGATATCTCCTTCGCGCCCTCGCCCGCGCACCGGATGATCTCGTCGACCTCGCCGCTCTCCAGCCCGTACCAGGAGCCCCCCCGCTCGTACAACTGCCGAAGCGCCGGCCCCGGCTCGGCCTCCGAGAGCACGTCGTGCACCAGATTCCCGAGCCCGACGCACCGCACGTGGTCCACGCACGCCGCGGGCGCCGCCGACGGCCGCTCGTGGAACCTCACGGGCAGGAACAGCTCCTGCGGCATGCGCCAGCGCTGCGCGAGCATCGCCCCGATGTCCGGGTGCTGCAGGTCCAACATCGCCAGCTCCTGCCGGACCAGCTCGCGATGCTTGCCCCCCGCCGCGCCGAGCACCGCGTCGTACTCGGCGCCGAGCGCGCGGTGCATCGCGACCATGCCGATATCCTGGAGCAGCCCGCCGAGAAAGACCTCGTCGCCGAAATCGAGCCCCACGCGCACGGCGAGGAGGCGGCTCGCCACCGCCGTCAAGAGGCCCCGCCGCCAGTAGGACCGATAATCGAAGCTCCCCGCGCGCCCCTCGCTCACCGACTGCACCAGCGAGAACCCGAGCGCGAGGCTCTTCACCGGCGACAGCCCCAGCAGCACCAGCGCCTTGTCGATTGATGCGCACGGCCGGCGGAGGCCGTAGAAGCTCGAGTTCACCGTCTTGATGATCTTGGCCGCGAGCCCCTGGTCGTTCTGGATCACCCGCGCGAGATCCTTGAGCGAGGCGTCCGGGTCGGAGGTCATCTCGATGATCTGCACGGCCACCGCCGGGAGCGTCGGCAGCGTGGAGCAGCTCAGGATCTTCTCGATGGTCTGGTGCATGCCGGCGCTCGGGGCTCAGGGCCGGCCCTCTCGGGCCGTGGCCCGCTCGGCTATCGGCGAACCGACCCCGACCTTTTATCCAAGCCCGAAGGATTCATCCGTCTCGCACCCACCGGCGCGCCGTTCCGGCAGCGCACCCGGCCTTAGAGCGGCAGGCCGCCCTCCCCGAACAGGGGGCTCACCGACGGCAGCTCCCGGTCCAGCAGGAAACGTGAATACGCCGCGAGAAGCCTCGCGCCCCGCGCGACTGCCCCCAGATCCGCGCGCTCCAGCGAGGCGGTCCTGCGATCCAGCTCCGCAAGGAGCGTGGCCGTCTCCGGGCGCACGCCCCACGCGTCCGCCGGCATTGCGCCGTGCTCCACGCGGACCATGCCGCCGAGCCGCGGCGAGAACGCGACGCGCTCCGCGCCCGACAGCGTCTCGCCGGTGCGCACGTCGGCGCCCACCTCGGGCCGATGGCCGGTCTCGGTCAGCACCGCCCACTGGCCGCACAGGAGCGCCCACTGCTCCGACCGGGCAAGATCGCGGAGCGCCTCCACCATGCGGTCGTACAGCGCGGGGTGCGGATCCTCGTGCGTGACGGTGTGGTGCAGCAGGTCCGCCAGGTAGATGCCCACGTGGAACGCCCCGAGCGTCCGGCGGGCAGCGGGGAACAGCTCGAGCAGGTCCCACGCGGTGAGCGTCGCCATGGCCTGCCCGCCCTTGACGATGGCCACCACCTCGCCCCGGGTCAGCAGCTCGATCCCGCCGGAGAACTGCCCCTTCTCGCGCTTGGCCCCCTTGGCCAGGCCGCGGATCAGGCCGTGCCCGCGCGAGAAGAGCGAGACTGTCTGGCTGGTCTCCGACCAATCCCAGTGGCGGATGCACAGTGCCTCGTCGCGGATGGTGGCCACGCGCCAGAGCCTAGGGCGAGTGTCCCGCGGTCCGGGTATCCTCCGCCATGCACTTCAACCTGGTGGACCGCGTGCTCGAGGCTTCCCCGGAGGGCGCCACCACGCTCAAGCAGGTCTCCCTCGCCGAGGAGTACCTGCAGGATCATTTCCCCTCCTTCCCCGTGCTCCCGGGCGTGCTCATGCTCGAAGCCATGGTGCAGGCCGGCCGGGTGGCCGCGGCGTCGCGTGGGCTCTCCGTGCCGCTTGTGCTCGGGGAGGTCCGGGCCCTGAAGTACAACCGGTTCGTGCCCCCGGGGGCCGCGATCCGCGCCCAAGTGAGCCTCGACGAAGCCGAGCCGGCCGATACCCTGAGCTTTCGGGGCCAGGTGGTGCTCGTGGATTCGCACTCGGGCGACCCCGGTGTCGTGGCGGCGTCCGGACGGTTCACCCTGCGCCCGGTTCAGGCCGGTCCCGCGGCCTGAGTGGGCCGACCCGCACGGGGCGCGTAGCATGGCGGCCCAAGGATCGGGCCGGGGCGGGGCCGCACGCCCGCTGAGAGGATTCCCCAACGATGACCAGAGACGAGATCTTTGAGAAGGTCCGCGAGGTGCTGGTGGAGGCGCTCGGCGTCGACGACGACGAGGTGACCCCCGGCGCCTCCCTCACCGCCGATCTCGGCGCGGAGTCCATTGACTTTCTCGACATCGTCTTCCAGCTCGAGCAGGCCTTCGGGTTCAAGATCCAGCAGGGCGAGCTGTTCCCGGAGAACGTCACTCAGGACCCCGACTACGTGCAGGACGGCCAGGTCACGCCCAAGGGCCTCGCGGCGCTCAAGGAGCGCCTCCCGCACATCGACTTCGCCAAGCTCGAGGCCGACCCCAAGATCACCAAGGTCGCCGAGGTGTTCACCGTCGACGCGCTCGTGAACTTCTGCGAGCGCAAGCTCGCGGCGTAGGAGAGCCGGCGCCGTGCGCTGGATGTGGATCGACCGCATCGTCGAGCTGGTCCCGCGCGAGAGGCTCGTCGCGGTCAAGAACGTCTCGCTCGCCGAGGACCACCTCCACGACCACTTCCCCGAGACCCTGCTCCCCGACGGCACGCGCCGCCCCGCCATGCCGGTCATGCCGGGGTCGCTCGTCATCGAGGGCATGGCCCAGACGGCCGGCATCCTCGTCGGCCACGCCGAGGGCTTCCGCGAGAAGGTCATCCTGGCCAAGGTGACGCGCGCCCGGCTCGATCGCGACGCCACACCAGGCACCACGCTGCGGTACACCGCCACGCTCGTGCAGCAGAGCCCCCTCGGCGCGGCTACGCAGGGGGTCGTCGAGCTCTTCGACCACGGGCGGCCCGGGGCCGGGTACGCCGAGATCGGGCGCATCGACCTGGTCTTCAGCCACCTCGACCGGAACATGGCCGGCGTCGAGTTCCCCGAGCACAACTTCGTCTTCAGCGAGTCGTTCCGCACGCTGCTCCGGAGCAGCGGCATCCCCTGCGACTTCTGACGGCTCGCTCAAGGCGTCGACCATGGAGGGCACCGGAGAGCACGGAGTCGATGCAGAGGGGGAGTGTGGAAAGCAACCGAGCCGCCCCACCGTCCGGGCGTGCACCCTCCGCCTTGTCTGCGTGCCCTCCGTGTGCTCCGAGGTGAGATCATGCCCGCTCATCCGTGCATGAATGCATGGAACCAATCGTTGGAGAAGTAGACCAACTGGGCCAACGAGAGCGCCACCGGCGCGAAATTGAGCAGCACGCCCGCGCCCACGAGCGCGCGGTGCTCATCCGCCGCCGTCCGACGAACTCGCAGATCCCCAGCACCACCGCGAGCGCCAGGAACTTCAGCGCGATCAACCCCCACAGCCCGCCGGCGCGGATCGCGTGGTCCGCGACGACGTTCACCTCGATCGCGCCGAGGTTGAGCATCAGGTGCGTCATGATTACGTCGAGCGACCCGGCAAGCACCAGCCACGAGTAGCCGACCGGGAAGAGCACGCTCTCGGGCGCGACCGCCGCCGCCCGCGCGCCCGCGCGGCCGCTCTCGCTCAGCTCCATGCCCGGCGCCATGCCCAACCTCCCGTGCTCCGCTCCGACGCGCTCAGCGGCCGAGCGCCCCGCGGACGAGGCGGCGGAAGAGGTCGCGGGGGGCGGGGCGTCCGGTCCACAGCTCGAACTGCCGCGCGCCCTGGCCGACGAACATCTCCACGCCGTCGATCGTTCGCCAGCCCGCGACCTGCGCGTCGCTCAGCAGTCTTGTACGGATCGGGTTGTAAATGGTTTCCATGACGACCCCCTCACCCGCCGGCGCGAACGCCTCGACCGGGAGTGGGGATTCGTCCGGAGCCGGCCCGCCGGTCATACCGACGGCGGTGCAATTGATGTAGGCGTCGGGGTTTGCGCCTGCGCGCCGCTCCCAGGGCGCGGCCGCGGCGGTGCCGGGGCGCGTTGGCCCGCCGGGGCCGGCCCATGAGAAATGCGTCGCCGCGATGTCGCGCGCGATCCGCTCGGCGCGTTCCGGCGTGCGGTTGAACACCGTCACGTGTGAGCCCTCGCTCACGAGGCCGAACGCGATCGCCCGAGCCACGCCGCCGGCGCCGAGCAGCGCGATGCGCTTGCCCTCGAGCGTACCGAGCGCGTCGCGGATGCAGCTCAGTGCAGCGTCCACGTCCGTGTTCAGCGCGTGGGCCGCGCGGAACGCCCCGCTCTCCTCGCGCTGCACCACCAGCGTGTTCGCCGCGCGCGAGAGGAGCGCCTGGGTGTCCAGGTACCACCCCTCTTCGAACGCGAGCTCCGCGAGGTTCTCCTTGTGCGGCAGGGTCACGCTGCACCCGGCGAAATCCAGGCGCGGATGATGGACGAGCTCGAGCATCGTCGCCTTGAAGCTGGCGTAGGAGGCGTCGGCGTCGCCGGGGGAAACCGGCCCGTCGCGGGCCGGCTCGCTTGGGGTCGTTTCGGGGGGCACACCCGCCGCGATGGGCAGCGGGACGTACACGCCGTCGTGGCCGACCTCGTCGAACCCCGCGTTGTGCATCAGAGGGCTCATCGAGTGGCCGACGGGCCAGCCCACGATGCCGTAGACGCGCGTCTTCTCGTTGATGGCGCGGAAGCGGTACTTCTGCAGCAGCTCCCCCACCGTCGGCTGGCCGGGAGCGGTGACCTCCTCGGGGCGCAGGCTCGCGAAGGTGAGGAAGCCGCCGAACTTGGGGGCGAGCACCCGGCTCATGAGGCCGAACTCGCCCATGCCGAGGGCGATCGTCGGCTTGGTGCGCTCGGCGAGCATGTCGAAAAGCTCGGGGTTGTCGCGCAGGGAGCGGGCGCGGAAGGCGACCTTGTGCACGGCGGCCGCGGGCTCGGCCTGCATCGCGAGGACTCGCCGCGTGAGGTCGGCGGGCCGGCCCGCGAAGTCGTGAGAGGAGAGGATGAGGCGGGTGGTGACGTCGCGCGGCTGCTTGGGGTGCTCGACGGCGAGGTTGACCTTCTGGCGGAAGTTGGCCGAGCGCGTGTACGCCGCGAGCTCGACGTCGATGTAGCGGGGCGGGCGGTCGGACGCGCCGAGCCGCTCGAAGAGCGAGACGCGGGCGTCCTCGTCGCCGTCGTAGTGGCCGCCCTCCCAGGCGGGGCGGCAGGTGACGATGCAGGGGAGGGGCGAGGTCTCGACCAGGCGGAGCACCTCGGGCGTGTCGTCGGGCGAATTGAAGAGCTCGTCGATGCGGTACTCGACGAGATCCGCGCCGTGCTCGCGCGCCTGGACCGCGTGGGCGTGGGCGCCCTCGACGGTGCGGACCATGATGGGGACGCAGACCAACGTCGGCATTCGTCGAGTCTACCCCGCGGTCCCCCTCCGCAACGCGGGGACCATTCCTCCGCGGGTGCCACTGGTCAGGTCCTGCTCTGAGGACCTGCCCAGTGCGGACGTCCGCCGGTTGTCCGCACTGGGCAGCCGCTCAGAGCAGCGGCTGACCAGTGGCACCCGGGGAGGCGGCGCCCGCGCACGGCGACTCGGCTACGTGGTGTCGATGGGCAGGATCTCTTCGATCCAGCAGTCGTCGGAATCGGGGTTGCAGCCGAGGCGGAGGACGACGTGGACGGGCGCGGCGTCGGGGTAGGTGAGGATGTAGAGCTTGGCGGCGCGGACGGGCGCGGCGAGGCCGCGCGCTTGCGCTTCGGGCTCTGTTGGAACGGGCTCCGCGGCGGGGCCGGTGCCGTGGCTTTGTGATCTTGCAGCCTGAAGGGCTGCTCGTTGCGCGGGGAATCGCGCGGGACGTGGACCCCTTCGGGGTCGGCCGCGGGGTGCGGGCCATGGTCCGGGGGTCGCGCTCGAAGACTCGCTCGACCCCCG
>Ga0196977_1001114_pt1 | contig 10832 bp, 5 predicted proteins | sample S3v_1013CmetaG_FD_148634 | JGI IMG/M metagenome (GOLD analysis project Ga0196977, IMG submission 148634) | Soil microbial communities from Anza Borrego desert, Southern California, United States - S3+v_10-13C | ecosystem: Environmental > Terrestrial > Soil > Desert | place: USA: California...
TCGTAGCTCGACACGGTCGGCCCCGTCACGTACAGGTGATCGTCCGGCCCGAAGGCCAGATGGTAAGCCGCCACCGAGGGCTCCAAAAGCCCCCACGGCTCCGCCTCGCCGACGCCGTTGACGCGGTGGATCGTGCCGGTGCGGTCGCCGACGTACATCCGCCCGGCGCGGTCGAAGGCGATGCCGGTGGCCACGCCCAAGTTGCGCGCGAAGGCGACGACCTCGTGGAAGGCCGTCACGCGGTAGACCGTGCCGTCGAGGCGGCTGGTGACGAACATCTGGCCGAGCTGGTCGAAGGCGATGCCGGTCGGGTTGGCGACCTCGCCGTTGATGCCGGTCAGCTCGCCGTCCGCGCCGAGGCGGAACAGAGAGACGGGGAGGCGCTGGCCGCGCGAGCCGGAGCGCGTGACGTAGAGCGAGCCGTCGTCGGGGTCGAAGGCCGGGTTGGCGACGAGGTGCAGGTCGTCGGCCAGCTTGCGGCCGACGACGAGGCGGGCTGAGTTGGTGCGCGCGCCGTCGGCCGCCGAGAGCGTGACCTCGACCTCGCCGCCCTCGGCCTCCTCGGGCACGACCGCCAGCACGCGCCACGGGGCCGCGCCGACCAGTCGCGCCGCCGCGCCGCCGATCTCGGCGCGGCACCCGCGCAGGTTGCTCGTGTCGTAGCCGTCGCACTCGATGGAGACCTCGCCGCCCGGGATCGCCGCCGGCGGGTCAACACGCACGATCTGGTCTCTGGACATCCACCTCTCCCCGTAAGCCGCCCGCGCGCACCACGCCGCGAAACCTGACAAGGCCACTTCGTTGACACACCGACGGGCGACGATTGCGCTCATCATACGCCGCACGCGCGGAGGCTGTCTATCGAGAGCCGATTGCGGATTTCGGATTGCGGGATGTCGGGCCGAGCGTCGCGGCGCTCGCGCCGCGACGCCGCGGGAGTTGAAGGATAAGAGGGCGCCGTCTTTTCAACCCGTAACCCGCTATCGGCTCTTGCCAACCCGGCCCGTGTGCTATAATCTGCCGCGCGCTCAAGGAATATTTCCCGCGGCTGAAGGGGCCGCGGCGCTCACGCGATCAAACAGAGTGTTTGCGCTCGGGGCAACAACGAAGGGTTCCACTCAGCGTCCGACTTTTCCCGCTCGCTCCGCTCTTTCTCTAACTTGAGGCCGGATCGCAACGCACCCCGCGGCACAGACGTGCCCGGCGGTGCGTTTCCGTTTGCGCGCGAAGGGAAAAGAGAAGTTATCGGTCGTCAGCCGGCCGGGCGTCGAGGGCGTCGGCGCTTTCAATACCGCCCCGCGCGAAGAGGGCTTTTACTGACGACCGACCACCGACAGTTTGGAGGTTTTCCGCCATCGCCACCGTACAGGGAAACACGCAGGGGCTGAAGCAGAACCAGCTCCGCCGCATCGAGAAGCTCTACTCGCGCCGCATCGCGCCGCAGCAGGTCGTGACGCCCGAGTTCGCGCGCCAGCTCTCCGAACTCTCGCACGAGACTAACCGCCAGATCGGCGCGCTCATCGACCGCAAAGGCTACGTCGAGTACGTCGTCGTCGGCGACGCGCGCCGCATCGAGTGGCCCGACCTGAAGCGCACGCGCGTCGGCTCCGACCGCTTCCGCGGCCTGCGCGCCGTCCACACGCACCTGCGCGGCGAGGAGCTGACGCAGGACGACCTGAACGACTTGGCGCTGCTGCGCCTCGACCTGATGGTCGCCGTGGACGTGGACGGCCGGACGGGCCTGCCGGGCCGCGTGCGCGGCGCGCACCTTTTGCCGACGACCGCCGACGCCGACGGCGGCGACGCCCCGGCCGAGCGGGCGGACGCCTACGGCTTCTTCGACGCCCCGGCCGCCTCGCAGCTCGACGTTGACTTCCTCGAACTCATCAACTCGCTCGAAGAGGAGATGGCGCGCAACCGCCGCGCCGGCCGCGCCGCCGCCGTGCGCGACCGCGCCATCCTCGTCGGCGTCACGACCGGCTCGGTCGTCGAGGCCGAGGAGTCCATGGCCGAGCTGCGCGAGCTGGCGACCTCGGCCGGCATCGTCGTCCTCCACGAGATCATCCAGCGCCGGCAGGCCATCGACCCGCGCACCGTCCTCGGACGCGGCAAGCTCGACGAGCTGATCGTGCGCGCGCTGCGGCTCGGCGCAGACCTCATCGTCTTCGACCGCGAACTCTCGCCGGCGCAGGTGCGCTCGATCAACGAGGCCACCGACCTCAAGGTCATCGACCGCGCGCAGCTCATCCTCGACATCTTCGCGCAGCGCGCCCAGACGAGCGAGGGCAAGATTCAGGTCGAGCTGGCGCAGTTGCGCTACATGCTGCCGCGCCTCATCGCCGGTCAGGACTCGGCCTTCTCGCGGCTCGCGGGCGGCATCGGCGGGCGCGGCCCCGGCGAGACGAAGCTGGAGACCGACCGCCGCCGCGTGCGCGACCGCATCAGCCGCCTCGAGAAAGAGATCGAGCACCAGCGCACGCGCCGGCAGGAGCGCCGCAAGGGGCGCGCGCGCCGCGACCTGCCCGTCATCTCCATCGTCGGCTACACCAACGCCGGCAAGTCCACCCTGCTCAACACGCTGACTTCTTCCGAAGTCCTCGCCGAGCAAAGGATGTTCGCCACGCTCGACCCGACCTCGCGCCGCCTGCGCCTGCCGCGCGAGCAGGAGGTCATCATCAACGACACGGTCGGCTTCATCCGCGACCTGCCGCCCGACCTCATCGCCGCCTTCCGCGCCACGCTCGAAGAGATCGACGACAGCGACCTCCTCATCCACCTCGTCGACGCCTCGAACCCGCGCTGGCAGCAGCAGCTCGAATCGGTCGAGCGCATCCTCGCCGACCTCGGCCACGCGGACATCCCGCGCCTCGTCGCCTTCAACAAGGCCGACCTGCTGCGCCCGCAGGACGTGGAGCTGCTCCTGCGGCAGGCCGCGCACGACGGCGCGCGCGAGTGCGTCGCCGTCTCGGCCGTCAAAGCGTCAACGGTTCGCCCGCTCATCGAGCGCGCCGGCGAAATCCTCGCGCGCGACCTGACGAGCGAGGACGGGCGGCCGCGCGCCCGGCGCGGCGGCGAGACGGACGACGCCGGCGGCCCCGACGAGGCCGACCCGAAACCGCGCCCCGCGCGCGACGAGGAGGCCGAGACGGTCGCCCGCTAGCCGCCCCATCCACCATGACGACACCCGGACGCCGCCCCCGCTTCAACACCCCGCTCACCGAACTCCGCGACCGCGCCGCGCGGGCCGTCTCCCGGCCCCTCTTCTGGTTCCGCCCGACGACGCGCTACCTCTTCGGCTTCCTCGCGCTCGTCACCCTGAGCACCATCCTGCTCGCCCGCGCCAGCTCTACCACGCCCGCGGCCGAGGCTTATCAGGAGGGCGACATCGTCCGCGCCGACGTGGTCGCGCCGGCCGACATCACCGCCCACGACGCGCGCGAGACCGAGGCCCGCCGCGACGCCGCGCGCGCCAGCGCCCCGACCGTCTGGAGGCACGACCCGGCCCGCGCCGAGGCGGCCGCGCAGAACTTCCGCTCCTCGTGGCTGACGCTCAGGCAGCAGGCCGAGGCGCGCGCCGCCGCGAACGCGAACGCGAACGCCAACGCCGAGCGCGCCGAGCTGGTCTGGCCGGGCGTGGGCGGCGACCGGCAGGCCGTCGCCCGCGCCGTCGTCGCGCACCGCTTCGACTCGGGCACGCTCGGCAACCTGATGCGGATGATCCGCGAGGCGGGGGGCGGCTACGTCTACGAGGACGGCGACGCCGAGCACATCCGCCCCGGGGTGCGCGTCGAGGACGCGCGCGGCGGGGGGCGCGCGCTCGTGGACACGGCCGAGAACCGCTTCGTGCCGCTCTCGGCGGCGCGCGAGAGTTTACGCGGCCGCGTGTCGGAGTTGGCCGGCTGGGACGCGGCCGAGCGCGAAGCGCTGGCCTCGGCGATGCTCCCGCTGCTGCGGCCGACGCTGCTCTTCGACGCGGCGGCGACCGCCGAGGCGCGCGAGGCCGCCCTGAAGGCCGCGCAGCCCGCGGTCGTCGTCCTCAAGCGCAACCAGATCATCGCGCGCGAGGGCGACACCGTCACGCCGCAGATGCTGGCGCAGTTCGCGGCCGTGCGCGACTACGGCCGCACCGAGCGCCGGCCGCAGCTCTTCGTCGGCCTCTTCGTCTTCGTCGCCGCGCTCTACTGGGGCGCGTGGCGCTTCACGCAGTACCGCTCGACGATCACGACGCTGCCGCTCTCGGCCGCGCGCGGCTTCACGCTCGTCGGCCTGTCGGTGCTCACGGGGCTGGTGCTGATGAGGGTCGGCTTCGTCCTCGCCGACTCCATCGCCTCGCGCTCGACGCACGCGCCGACGAACGACGCGAGCCTGTGGGCCTACGCCGTCCCGTTCGCGGCCGCGGCGCTGCTCGTGACCTTGCTGGTGGACACGCAGCTCGCGCTCATCACGGCCGTGCTCACGGCCGTCTTCGCCGGGCTGCTCGCGCCGAACGGGATGCTCACGGCCTGCTTCGCGCTCGTCTCCTCGTCGGCGGCCATCTACGGCATCGGCCGCTACGCCGAGCGGCAGTCGGTGACGAGGGCCGGCCTCGTCGTCGGCCTCCTCAACGTCTTCCTTGCCGTCGCCGCGATGCTCGTCGCGCAGAAGCCTCTGACCCTGAACGCCATCCTGCTCGCGGCCGCGTGCGGCCTCAGCGGGGGGCTGCTGACGGCCATCTTCACGGCCGGCCTGCTCCCCGTCAACGAGTCCGTCTTCGGCATCCTCACGGACGTTAAGCTGCTCGAACTCTCGAACGCAGACCTCCCGGTTTTAAGCCAACTGGCCCTGCGCGCGCCCGGCACGAACCAGCACTCGCACGCCGTCGGGCGGCTGGCCGAGGACGCCTGCCGCTCCATCGGGGCGAACCAGTTGCTCGTCCGCATCGGCGCGCTCTACCACGACATCGGCAAGCTGGCCGCGCCGCACATGTTCGTCGAGAACCAGACGGGCGATAACCCGCACGACCGCCTCAAGCCGACGCAGAGCGCGCGCATCATCACGAGCCACGTCACCTACGGCCTCAAGCTCGCCAAAGAGATCGGCCTGCCGCGCCGCATCGCCGACTTCATCCCCGAACACCACGGCACGCGCACGCTCCACTTCTTCCTGCGCAAGGCGCAGGCGCACGCCGCCGAGGGCGAGGGGGTCGACGACGCGGAGTTTCGCTACCCCGGCCCCAAGCCGCAGTCGAAGGAGGCCGCCGTGATGATGCTCGCCGACAGCTGCGAGGCCGCGGCCCGCTCGCTCTCGCGCCCCGACCCCGAGAGCATCCGCACCATCGTCTCGAAAATCTTCGACGCCATCGTCAGCGACGGGCAGCTCGACGAGTGCGACCTCTCCCTGCGCGAGCTGACCAAAGTCCGCGAGTCCATCACCACGGCGCTGACCGCCATCCACCACGCGCGCATCGACTACCCCGGCTTCAACCCGCCCCCGCTCGACCCCTCGCAGCCGGCGCTCCCGCAGCCCGACCTCGACAGCGAGGAGCGCGGCGTCTCCTACTCGCGCCCCTCCGAAATCCCCATCAGCAAGGGCGGCGAGGTCGAGGACGAGGCGCTGCCCGTCAAGGGCAAGCGATAGCCGCCCGGCCGCGGCCGGCGCCCGAAACCGGAACCTGAAGCTAGAAACGGCCCTGAAGTTTATCGAAGGTCGCGCGGAGGTCTTCGGGGAGGACGCGCGTCTCGCCGACGGTGGTCATGAAGTTGGCGTCGCCAGACCAGCGCGGGAGGACGTGCATGTGGAGGTGGTCGGTGACGCCCGCGCCGGCCGCCCGGCCTAAGTTGACGCCGAGGTTGAAGCCGTGCGGGCGGTAGACTTCGGCGAGGACTGCCGTCGAGCGCCGGGCCAAGTCCGTCATCTCGTCGGCGGTCTCTTTGGCGAGGGCGGCGAAGTCGGCCGTGTGCTCGAAGGGCACGATCATGAGGTGGCCGCTGGTGTAGGGGTAGATGTTGAGGACGACGAAGTTGAGGCGGGCGCGGTGGAGGATGAAGGTCGCGGCGTCGTCACCGCGCGCGCTGATGGCGCAGAAGACGCAGGACTGCCCGTGCCCGGTCTTCTCGCCGCTCGCGCCCTTGATGTAGTCGTAACGCCACGGTGTGTAGAGCCTGTCCACTTCTCACCTGCGCGCGGGCGGCGGCCCGCCTTCACATGAGGGGCGGGTTCTGGGGGCCGCCGTTCTCGGCGGGCTCCTCTGGGGCTTGGGCCGGGGCGGGTTCGGGCGCGGGGGGCGCGGCCGCCGACGCCGGCGAGCCGTTCGCGCCGGCCTCCTCGTTGATGAGCTCCTTCAGCTCCTTGCCCGGCTTGAAGTAGGGCACGCGCTTGGCGGGGATGTCCACGGGCGCGCCGGTCTTGGGGTTGCGGCCGCGGCGCGCGCCGCGCTCGCGCACGCGGAAAGAGCCGAAGCCGCGCAGCTCGATCTTCTCGCCGTGGTTGAGCGTCTCGATGATGCTCTCGAAGACGATCTCGACTAAGCGCTCGGCGTCCTTCTTGGTCAGTTCGGCGGCGCGCGCCACGTCCTCGACCAGTTCTGCTTTTGTCATGGTGGTCGTCACCTCGTCAGGCTCTCCGGCGGAGGCCCGGCGGCCTCCACCCCGGCGGGTCAAAATTTACGGGCGGTTACAGCCTGCCTGTAACTTAGCAGAAACCCGGAGCGCGTAGCAAGGTCAAAACGTTTGTGGGGCCAACACTTTAGCAGCCTTCGGGGGCGGCCTGAGCCGCGGGGCCGCGGGCGCGATTAGGAGAAGGCGAAAGGCAGTCGAGAACCGCGACCCGCGACTCGACCGCCTCCCGCCCCCTTCTCCGTGTCCCTGTGATTATTTAACCGCGCGCAAAGAAGTCCCGCGCCGAATCTCCGGGGAGACGCGGCGCGGGACTCGTGTTTGAAGGGGTCGGGCGCTTAGCGGTTCTCGCCCTCGGAGCCGCCGCCCCCGCCCGAGCGCTTGTTGAAGAAGTCGGCCAGCTCGCCCAGAGAGGCCATGCCGCCGCCCGCCTCGGTCGTGTAGCTCTTCACGTCCATGATGGGTTCGTCCGACTTGGCGGCGCGGGCCGAGAGCCCGATCTTCTTCGACTCCTGCTCGATGCGCAGGATGCGGAAGTCCAACTCCTGCCCGACTTGCGCCGCGTCCTCGGGCCGCTCCACCCGCTCGTCGGAGAGTTCCGAGACGTGGCACAGGCCTTCGAGCCCCTCGGCCAGCTCGACGAACGCGCCGAAGTTGGCGAAGCGCGTCACCTTACCGCGCACCACGTCGCCCGGCCGGTGCTCGTTGATGAACTTGTCCCACGCGCTCGGCTCCATGTCCTTGATCGAGAGCGAGAGCCGGCGGTTCTCCGTGTCGATGTTGGTGATGACCGCCTGAATCTCCTGCCCCTTCTTCAGGGCCTCGCCGGGGTGCTTGATGCGCTTGTTCCACGAGATGTCGGAGACGTGGACGAGGCCGTCAACGCCGTCCTCGACCTCGACGAAGGCGCCGAAGTCGGTCAGGTTGCGGACGCGGCCGCCGACGCGGTCGCCGACGTGGTAGCGCTCGTGCAGGGTCTCCCACGGGTTCGGCTGCGTCTGCTTCATGCCGAGGCTGATGCGGCGGTTCTTCGGGTCGACGCCGAGGACTTCCACGTCCACCGTCTCGCCCACCTGCACGATCTTCGAGGGGTGCTTCATCCGCTTCGACCACGTCATCTCGCTGACGTGGACGAGCCCCTCGACGCCCGGCTCAAGCTCGATGAACGCGCCGTAGTCGGTCACCGAGGCGATCTTGCCCTGAAGGCGCAGGCCCGTCGGGTAGCGCTCCTCGACCGACTCCCACGGGTCGGGCAGGAGCTGCTTGTAGCCGAGGCTGACGCGCTCGCGATCCTTGTCGAACTTCAGGACTTTGACCTGCACGGTCTCGGCGACCCTGAACATCTCGGCCGGGTTCTGCAAGCGGCCCCACGACATGTCGGTGACGTGCAGGAGGCCGTCGATGCCGCCGAGGTCAACGAAGGCGCCGTAGTCGGTCAGGTTCTTGATCTGGCCCTCGACGATGATGCCCTCTTCAAGCGCGTTCAGCGTCTCGCTCTTCTTGCCCTCGTTCTCCTGTTCGAGGATGGCCTTGCGCGAGAGGACGACGTTCGAGCGCTTGCGGTTGAGCTTGATGACGCGGGCCTCGATCTCCTGATTGCGCAGGGATTCGAGGTTGCGGATGGGGCGCACGTCCACCTGCGAGCCGGGCAGGAAGGCCGCGACGCCGTCCACGTCCACACGCAGGCCGCCCTTGACGCGCTCGGTGATGCGGCCGCGGACGGGCGTGCCGTCGCGGTAAGCCTTCTCAAGCTCGTCCCACGCGCGCATGCGGACGGCGTCGGCGCGCGAGAGGATGGGGACGCCTTCCTGCGACTCCATGCTCTTGACGAGCACCTCGACCTCGTCGCCGCGCTTGACCGTCACCTCGCCGTTCTCGGTGAACTCCTCTTTGGGGACGATGCCTTCGCTCTTGAAGCCGAAGTCGATGACGACCGAGCGCTCGGTGACGTTGACGACCGTGCCGCGCACGACCGAGCCTTCCTGAAAGCCGGCCTGCTCCTGCTCGTACTGGTCGAGCATCGCGCCGAAGTCGAAGCCGCCTTCGCCGCCGCGCTCGTCCTCGTCGTCGTCGTCGCCGCCGGCCTGCGGGGCCGGGGCGCCGGACGAGGCTGTGGCAGGAGCCGGCCCGCCGCCGGCGGCGGCCCCGGCCGCGGCGGCGCGGGCCGCCGGGTCGGCCTGCTCGGTTGTGTGGTTGGCCGCCGCGCCTTGCGGGGTCTCTGTGTCGGTGGTTTCGCCGTTGGTCGGCTTGGTCTCTTCAGTTGACATGCCTGCTCCTGTCGGACTCCTGCTGGTATTGTCTGCTGGCGCGACGGAGATTTTCCCCCTGACGCCTCCCCGGCGGCAAGCGCTCGGCGCGTGGCGCGGCACGTGTAAGGCTAAGCGTACGCGTTCGCACAGAGGCGTTTGCTGGTGAGTAGCCGGCAATGATTGACGGAAGGCGAAGGATTTGAGGCGGGGGATGCGAGCCGCAGTATCTCAGTGAAGAGGCTACCGTGAATTTCAGAGTTTCCTCGTTGCCCGTGGATCACCCGCGTGATCCGCCAATCACCTGCTAATCTGCCAGGCAGGGGAGCAATTTACACACCCAAACTGCGGCGTGTCAAGGCTGTAGAAGGGGCGACAGGCAAAAGAAGTTGAAAAGGCAAAAGTGGAAGGCGGAGGCCGCCGCGGCCGTCGCCTTCCACTTTTGCCTTTCGGCTTTTGAACTTCGCCTTCCGCCTTTATTTACCTGCTGGCCGCGCCGCCCTGCTCGCGCCGCGCGATGAAGACGCCGGCCGAGTGCGACCCGACGAAGATTTTGCCGGGGTCGCGCGGGTCGAAGGCGAGCGCCCAGACGCGGCGGCTCGGGAGCGGCGGGTCGAGCCGCTGCCAAGTCATGCCCGCGTCGGCCGAGCGGAAGACGCCGCCGCCCTCGGCCGCCGTGAACACGCGGCCGCCGCGCTCGTAGGCGTTGCCGGCGAACAGCTCGTCCGGGTTGTCCGGGTTGATGAGGATGCTGGTGAAGCTGCCCAGAGGCAGCCCGCCGCCGCGGCGCAGCCAGCGGTGGCCGCCGTCGTGCGAGATGTAGAGCGTCTGCGTCGTCCCGACGTAGAGGTGGGCGCGCTTCGGGTCTTGCTCGATGACGTTGACGGGCGCGTCGGCCGGGATGCCGCGAAGCTGCACCCACGACTCGCCGCCGTCGCGCGTGACGAGCACGCCCGAGTTCGACGTGCCGACGTAGATCACGCCCGGGTCTTTCGCGCCGACGAGGATGCACAGCGTCCGCACGTCGAAGCCCTCGCCGTAGGGCAGCCGCTCCCAGCCCTTCGCGAGGTCGTAGGTGCGGAAGAGGCCGGCGTTGGTGGCGGCGAACATGCCGGGCTGGCCATCCTTTTCGTCGCCCGTGTGGGCGAGGGCGTTGACGGTGTCGGTCAGGAAGACGGGCGCGGTCTGCATGGCGCTGGCCATCGCGCCGGCCTCCTGCATCCCGCCGGCGAGGCCGAGCGCGACGAGCGTGGACGCGTCCACCTGCCCCGTCACGGGGATGCTCTTCGCCGCCTGAAACTTCCTGAGCGCCCCGACGGTGCGCGAGCCGGCGATGCCGTCCGGCGTGCCGACCTCGAAGCCGGCGAGGTTCAGGGCCTCCTGCGCGCGCTTCACGGTCTCGTTACGCTGCGGGCGCGCGGGCGCGGGCGTCCCTTCGGCGGCGGCGGCCCCGCGGCGGCCCCTCGCCCTCGGCGCGGGCTTCTTCGCCTTCGGCGCGCCCATCGGCGACCACGAAGCGCCGCGGTCGGCCGAGCGGTAGAGGCCGTAGTTGGTGCCGAGGTAGATGACGTTGGCGTCGGTCAAATCCTGAAGGATCGAGTAGGCGATGAGGCGCTGCGGCATGTTGCGCGTCGAGAGCTGCCAGTTCACGCCGCCGTCGGTCGAGACGTAGAAGTAGCCGCCGCCGGTCGCGGTGTTGATCGTCGTCGCGTAGACGCGGCCGGGAACCTCGCGGTCGGGCAGGATCGAGTAGGCGCGCCGGCCCGAGTAGCCGTCGTTCGAGGGGGCGAAGTTGCGCCCGCCGTCGCGCGAGACCATCACGCCGTAGTTGTTCGTCCCGATGTAAACGGTGTCGGGGTTCTTCGGGTGGACGGCGATGGCGTTGACCTCGAAGCTCTGGCGGTTGGTCGTCACCTTCCAACTGTCGCCGCCGTCGGGCGAGAGCCAGAAGCCCTCGGTCGTGCCGGCGTAGATGACGCTCGGCTTGGCCGGG
>Ga0196977_1001115_pt1 | contig 10802 bp, 4 predicted proteins | sample S3v_1013CmetaG_FD_148634 | JGI IMG/M metagenome (GOLD analysis project Ga0196977, IMG submission 148634) | Soil microbial communities from Anza Borrego desert, Southern California, United States - S3+v_10-13C | ecosystem: Environmental > Terrestrial > Soil > Desert | place: USA: California...
AAGTCGCCGCCAACGCCAACGAGGAGATCACCGAGGCGGTGCTCAAGAAGATCCTCGATTCGGGCGTGGAGGTGATCCAGACCCTGTACACCAACGACCTCGACCAGGGCCCGTACATCTCCCAGACGCTGCGCGTGGACGAGTCGACCGACGCGCTCAACGCGCAAGTCGCCATCTACCGCATGATGCGTCCCGGCGAGCCGCCCACGGAAGACGCCGTGAAGACCCTCTTCAACGGCCTCTTCTTCAGCGAGGATCGGTACGACCTCTCGGCGGTGGGCCGCATGAAGTTCAACCGCCGCGTCGGCCGCGACGAGCTCACCGGCCCGATGACCCTGTCCAACGAGGACATCGTCGCGGTCATCAAGATCCTGGTCGAGCTGCGCAACGGTCGCGGCGAGATCGACGACATCGACCACCTCGGCAACCGCCGCGTGCGCTCGGTGGGCGAGCTGGCCGAGAACCAGTTCCGCTCGGGCCTCGTGCGCGTCGAGCGCGCGGTGCGCGAGCGCTTGTCCCAGGCCGAGAGCGAGAACCTGATGCCGCACGACCTGATCAACGCGAAGCCCGTCTCCGCGGCGATCAAGGAGTTCTTCGGCTCCTCGCAGCTGTCCCAGTTCATGGACCAGACGAACCCGCTGTCGGAGATCACGCACAAGCGCCGCATCTCGGCCCTGGGCCCGGGAGGCCTCACGCGCGAGCGCGCCGGCTTCGAGGTCCGGGACGTGCATCCCACGCACTATGGCCGCGTGTGCCCGATCGAGACGCCCGAGGGCCCGAACATCGGCCTCATCAACTCGCTCGCGCTCTACGCGCGCACCAACGACTTCGGCTTCATCGAGACGCCGTACCGGCGCGTGAAGGACGGCAAGGTCACCAAGGACATCGAGTACCTCTCGGCGATCGAGGAAGGCCGCTACGTGATCGCGCAGGCCAACGCCGAGCTCGACAAGAACGGCAAGTTCGCCGACGAGCTGGTGTCCTGCCGCCATCGCAACGAGTTCACGCTCTCGTCGCCCGACAAGATCGAGTACATCGACGTGGCGCCCTCGCAGATCGTCTCCGTGGCCGCTTCGCTGATCCCGTTCCTCGAGCACGACGACGCCAACCGCGCGCTCATGGGCTCCAACATGCAGCGCCAGGCGGTGCCCTGCCTTCGCGCCGAGAAGCCGCTGGTCGGCACCGGCATCGAGCGCACCGTGGCGATCGACTCCGGCACGGCGGTGCAGGCGCGTCGTGGCGGGCGGATCGACTACGTCGACGCCGGACGCATCGTGGTGCGGGTGAACGACAACGAGACGCGCACCGGCGAGGCGGGGGTGGACATCTACAACCTCACCAAGTACACGCGCTCCAACCAGAACACCAACATCAACCAGCGCCCGCTGGTCAAGGTGGGCGACGTGATCGCCGGCGGCGACGTGGTGGCCGACGGCGCCTCGACCGACATGGGCGAGCTCGCGCTCGGGCAGAACCTGCTCGTCGCCTTCATGCCTTGGAACGGCTACAACTTCGAGGACTCGATCCTCATCTCCGAGCGCATCGTGGCCGAGGACCGCTACACCTCGATCCACATCGAGGAGCTCGTGGTCGTCGCCCGCGACACCAAGCTGGGCCCCGAGGAGATCACCCGCGACATCTCCAACCTGTCCGAGCGCATGCTCTCGCGCCTGGACGAGTCCGGGATCGTCTACATCGGCGCCGAGGTCGAGGCCGCCGACGTGCTGGTGGGCAAGGTGACGCCGAAGGGCGAGACCCAGCTCACCCCGGAGGAGAAGCTGCTGCGCGCGATCTTCGGCGAGAAGGCTTCCGACGTGAAGGACACCTCGCTTCGCGTGCCCTCGGGCATCTCGGGCACGGTGATCGACGTGCAGGTCTTCACCCGCGAGGGCATCCAGCGCGACAAGCGCGCCCAGCAGATCATCGACGACCAGCTCAAGGACTACCGCAAGGACCTCCACGACCAGCTGCGCATCGTCGAGGACGACGCCTTCGCGCGCATCGAGAAGGAGCTCATCGGCAAGACCGCCAAGGGTGGCAAGAAGCTCGCCAAGGGCGCCAAGGTGACCAAGGCTTACCTGCAGGAGATCGACCGGCACGACTGGTTCGACATCCGCCTCGCCGACGACGAAGCGGCCGCGCAGCTGGAGCAGTTGCGCGAGTCGCTCGACCTCACGCGCAAGGAGTTCGACCGCGCCTTCGAGGAGAAGAAGAAGAAGCTCACGCAGGGCGACGAGCTGCCCCCGGGCGTGCAGAAGATGGTGAAGGTGTACGTCGCGGTGAAGCGCCGCCTGCAGCCGGGCGACAAGATGGCCGGGCGCCACGGCAACAAGGGCGTCATCTCGAAGATCGTTCCGGTCGAGGACATGCCCTTCATGGCCGACGGCACTCCCGTCGACATCGTGCTGAACCCGCTGGGCGTGCCCTCGCGCATGAACGTGGGCCAGATCCTGGAAACCCACCTCGGCTGGGCCGCCAAGGGCCTGGGCCTTCGCATCCGCGAGATGCTGCGGGCCAACGAGAGCGCCGCCAAGGTGCGCAAGTTCCTTGAGCGCGTCTACAACGGCACCGGCAAGAAGGAGGACTTCTCCGGCTTCTCCGACGAGGACGTGATGGACCTCGCCCGAAACCTCGAAGGCGGCGTGCCGTTCGCGACGCCGGTGTTCGACGGCGCGACCGAGGTCGAGATCAAGGAGATGCTCGACATCGCCGGCCTGCCCAAGAGCGGCCAGGTCACGCTGTACGACGGCCGCACGGGCGACGCGTTCGACCGCCCGGTGACCGTGGGCTACATGCACATCCTCAAGCTGCACCACCTCGTGGACGACAAGATGCACGCGCGCTCGACCGGCCCGTACTCCCTCGTCACGCAGCAGCCGCTGGGCGGCAAGGCGCAGTTCGGCGGCCAGCGCTTCGGCGAGATGGAGGTCTGGGCGCTGGAGGCGTACGGCGCGGCCTACACGCTGCAGGAGATGCTCACCGTCAAGTCCGACGACACGCAGGGACGCACCAAGGTCTACGAGAACATCGTCAAGGGCGAGCACAAGATCGAGGCGGGCATGCCCGAGTCGTTCAACGTGCTGGTGAAGGAGATCCGATCCCTCGCCATCGACATCGACCTGGAACGCTATTGAGGGGACACGCGCCATCGGGCCTTCGGCCCTCGAGCAAGCGAATGTCCCCCCACATGGAGAGAACATGAAAGCACTACTCGATCTTTTTAAGCAGGTCACCCAGGAAGAAGAGTTCGACGCCATCCGCATCGGGCTCGCCTCCCCGGAGAAGATCCGCTCGTGGTCGTACGGCGAGGTGAAGAAGCCCGAGACCATCAACTACCGCACCTTCAAGCCGGAGCGCGACGGGCTCTTCTGCGCCAAGATCTTCGGCCCGATCAAGGACTACGAGTGCCTGTGCGGCAAGTACAAGCGCCTGAAGCACCGCGGCGTCATCTGCGAGAAGTGCGGCGTGGAGGTCACGCTCACCAAGGTGCGGCGCGAGCGCATGGGCCACATCGAGCTCGCCTCGCCCGTGGCGCACATCTGGTTCCTGAAGAGCCTGCCTTCGCGCCTTGGGATGGTGCTCGACATGACGCTGCGCGACATCGAGCGCGTCCTGTACTTCGAGGCCTACGTCGTGACCGATCCGGGCATGACGCCGTTGAACCGCTGCCAGCTGCTCTCCGAGGACGACTACCTCGCCAAGGTCGAGGAGTACGGCGACGACTTCTCCGCGGCCATGGGCGCCGAGGGCGTGCGCGAGCTGCTGCGCAAGCTGGACGTGGGCCACGAGATCGACACCCTGCGCACCGAGCTCGCCTCGACCGGCTCCGAGACCAAGATCAAGAAGATCGCCAAGCGCCTCAAGGTCCTCGAGGCCTTCAACAAGTCCGGCATCAAGCCCGACTGGATGGTGATGGAGGTCCTGCCGGTGCTGCCGCCGGACCTGCGTCCCCTGGTGCCGCTGGACGGCGGGCGTTTCGCGACCTCGGACCTGAACGACCTCTATCGCCGCGTGATCAACCGCAACAACCGCCTGAAGCGCCTGCTCGAGCTCAAGGCGCCGGAGATCATCGTGCGCAACGAGAAGCGCATGCTGCAGGAGGCCGTCGATTCCCTGCTCGACAACGGCCGCCGCGGCAAGGCGATGACGGGCGCGAACAAGCGCGCGCTCAAGTCGCTCGCCGACATGATCAAGGGCAAGAGCGGCCGCTTCCGCCAGAACCTGCTCGGCAAGCGCGTCGACTACTCCGGCCGCTCGGTGATCGTCGTGGGCCCCACGCTCAAGCTGCACCAGTGCGGGCTGCCCAAGCTCATGGCGCTCGAGCTCTTCAAGCCGTTCATCTTCCACAAGCTGGAGGTGATGGGCCTTGCCACCACCATCAAGGCCGCCAAGCGCATGGTCGAGAGCCAGGAGCCGGTGGTGTGGGACATCCTCGAGGACGTGATCCGCGAGCACCCGGTGCTGCTCAACCGGGCGCCGACCCTGCATCGCCTCGGCATCCAGGCTTTCGAGCCGGTGCTGATCGAGGGCAAGGCGATCCAGCTGCATCCGCTGGTGTGCGCCGCCTTCAACGCGGACTTCGACGGCGACCAGATGGCGGTGCACGTGCCGATCTCGCTGGAAGCGCAGATGGAAGCGCGCACGCTCATGCTGTCGTCGAACAACGTGCTGCACACGGCGCACGGCGAGCCGGTCATCGTCCCCTCCCAGGACATCGTGCTTGGCCTGTACTACGCCACGCGCCAGCGCGTGAACGCCCGCGGCGAGGGCTCTTTCTTCACCAACGTGACCGAGGTGAGCCGCGCCTATGAATCGGGCGGGGTGGAGCTGCATGCCGCCATCACCGTTCGCATCAAGGAAGCGCGCAAGGACGACGACGGCACCATCACCGAGGTCGTGAACCGCTACGAGACCACGGTCGGGCGCGCGCTGCTCTCCGAGATCCTGCCGGCGGGCCTTTCGTTCGCGCTCATCAACAAGCCGCTCAAGAAGAAGGAGATCTCCAGGCTCATCAACGAGGCCTTCCGCCGCTGCGGCATCCGCGAGACGGTGATCTTCGCCGACAAGCTGATGTACACGGGCTTTTCCTTCGCCACGCGCGCGGGCCTGTCGATCTGCGTCGACGACCTGCTCATCCCCGAGCAGAAGGCGAGCATCATCGACGAGAGCGAGCGCGAGGTTAAGGAGATCGAGCGCCAGTACACCTCCGGCCTCGTGACCCAGGGCGAGCGCTACAACAAGGTGGTCGACATCTGGGGCCGGGCGGGCGACCTCATCGCCAAGGCGATGATGGACCAGCTGGGCAACCAGAAGGTAACCGACCGCAAGGGCAAGGAAGTGATGCAGGAGTCCTTCAACGCCATCTACATGATGGCCGACTCCGGCGCGCGCGGCTCGGCGGCGCAGATTCGCCAGCTGGCCGGCATGCGCGGCCTCATGGCCAAGCCCGACGGCTCGATCATCGAGACGCCGATCACGGCCAACTTCCGCGAGGGACTGAACGTCCTGCAGTACTTCATCTCCACGCACGGCGCGAGGAAAGGCCTGGCGGACACGGCGCTCAAGACCGCCAACTCCGGCTACCTCACCCGCCGCCTGGTCGACGTGACGCAGGACCTGGTGGTGATCGAGGAGGATTGCGGCACCACGACCGGCATGGCGATGAAGGCGCTGGTCGAGGGCGGCGAGGTGGTCGAGGCGCTGCGCGAGCGCATTCTCGGACGCGTGGTCGCCGCCGACGTCTTCAACACCGAGAACCAGGAAGTCCTGGTGCCCGCCGGGGCGCTTCTCGACGAGGAGACGGTCGAGCGCATCGAGACCATGGGCATCGACGAGGTGAAGGTGCGCACTCCGCTCACCTGCGACACGCGCTACGGCATCTGCGCCTCCTGCTACGGGCGCGACCTGGGCCGCGGCACGCGCGTGAACGTGGGCGAGGCGGTGGGCGTGATCGCCGCGCAGTCGATCGGCGAGCCGGGCACCCAGCTCACGATGCGCACGTTCCACATCGGCGGCGCGGCATCGCGTACGGCGGTGGCGAGCTCGGTCGAGTCCAAGTCGAACGGCGTGATCCAGTTCGCCGGCACGATGCGCCACCTCACCAATGCGCGCGGCGAGACGATCGCCATCTCGCGCAACGGCGAGATCGTGATCGTGGACGACAACGGCCGCGAGCGCGAGCGCCACAAGGTCCCGTACGGCGCGACCCTCACGGTGGAGAACGGCGCCAAGGTCAAGGCGGGGCAGCAGCTCGCGAACTGGGATCCGCTCACGCGACCCATCATCACCGAGTACGCCGGCGAGACACGCTTCGAGAACGTCGAGGAGGGGGTGACCGTCGCCAAGCAGATCGACGAGACCACGGGCCTTTCGAGCCTCGTCGTGATCGACCCCAAGCGCCGCGGCACCTCGGCCACCAAGGGCCTGCGCCCGGCGGTCAAGCTGATCGGGGCGGGAGGCAAGGAAGTGAAGCTCGCCACCGGCGACACCCCGGTGAACTACACATTCCAGATCGGCGCCATCATTACCGTGAAGAACGGCCAGCAGGTGAACGTGGGCGACGTGCTCGCGCGCATCCCGCAGGAGTCGTCCAAGACGCGCGACATCACGGGCGGCCTGCCGCGCGTGGCGGAGCTCTTCGAGGCGCGCTCGCCCAAGGATGCGGGCCTGCTCGCGGAGATCACCGGCACGGTGTCGTTCGGCAAGGACACCAAGGGCAAGCAGCGCCTCATCATCACGGACTTCGACGGCGCCGCCCACGAGTACCTGATCCCGAAGGACAAGCACATCACCGTGCACGACGGCCAGGTGGTCAACAAGGGCGAGATGATCGTCGACGGCCCCGCCGACCCGCACGACATCCTGCGCCTCCAGGGGATGGAGGCGCTCGCGCGCTACATCATCGACGAGGTGCAGGACGTCTACCGCCTGCAGGGCGTGAAGATCAACGACAAGCACATCGAGGTCATCGTGCGCCAGATGCTGCGGCGCGTGTCGATCGTCGATCCGGGCGAGTCGCGCTTCATCACCGGCGAGCAGGTCGAGCGGGCCGAGGTGCTCGAGGAGAACGACCGCCTCAAGCCCGAGAACAAGAAGCCGGCGAGCTTCGAGTACATGCTGCTCGGCATCACCAAGGCCTCGCTGTCCACGGATTCCTTCATCTCCGCGGCCTCCTTCCAGGAGACCACGCGGGTGCTGACCGAGGCGGCGATCATGGGCAAGAAGGACGACCTGAGGGGCCTGAAGGAGAACGTGATCGTGGGGCGCCTCATTCCCGCGGGCACGGGCCTCGCGTACCACTCCACGCGCAAGAAGAAGGACGTGGAGCCGGGCTCGAGCGCTTCCTTCGGCTTCTCGATCGACGAGGCCGATGTTTCCAGCGAGCAGGTTGCTTGACGCAAATGACCCTAACCCCCTAAAATAGAGAGCTTTTTTCCGCCGGGTGGGCCTTTCGCCCTCCCGGCGGTCTAGCTCCTGGGGGATGGCCGCAAGATCCGTGGCCGGCAATGGCCCTCCATAGGGCCGGCGCCATCACCCCGGAACCAACGAGATCCAGAGAAAACATGCCGACGATCAATCAGTTGCTGCGCAAGGGCCGCAAGAAAATTGTCACCAAGAGCAAGGTGCCTGCGCTGGGCGGAAGCCCGCAGAGGCGCGGCGTGTGCACGCGCGTGTACACGACGACCCCCAAGAAGCCCAACTCGGCCCTTCGCAAGGTGGCCAAGGTGCGCCTCACCAACGGCTACGAGGTCATCAGCTACATCGGTGGCGAGGGCCATAACCTGCAGGAGCACTCGGTCGTGCTCATCCGCGGCGGCCGCGTGAAGGACCTGCCGGGCGTGCGCTACCACATGGTGCGCGGCAGCCTCGACACCGCCGGGGTCAAGGACCGCAAGCAGTCGCGCTCGAAGTACGGAGCCAAGCGCCCGAAGGCCGCGTAAGGCCCGCAGCCGCCCTTTTTCAAACGCAACAGTCCTACGGATAGAAGCCTATGCCGCGCCGCAGAGAAGTCCCCAAACGCGAGATCCTGCCGGATCCCAAGTTCAAGAGCGAGGAAGTCGCCAAGTTCATGAACGTGCTCATGACCCGAGGCAAGAAGTCGGTCGCGGAGCGGATCATGTACGGCGCACTCGACGCGATCGCCAAGAAGTCCGGCAAGGACGCTTTCGACGTCTTCAACGCCGCCATCAACAACGTGAAGCCGATGGTGGAAGTGAAGAGCCGCCGCGTGGGCGGGGCGAACTACCAGGTCCCCGTCGAGGTGCGTCCCGTGCGCCGCACGGCGCTTTCCATGCGCTGGATCCGCGAAGCCGCGCGCAAGCGCGGCGAGAAGAGCATGGCGCAGCGCCTGGCCAACGAGCTCATGGAAGCGGCCGAGGGTCGCGGCGGCGCGGTGAAGAAGAAGGAAGAAGTGCACCGCATGGCCGAGGCCAACAAGGCTTTCGCGCACTACCGTTTCTAGGACGTCCTAAACCGCTGCATGCCGCCTGAGGGGGCAGGCGGCACCAGAAGAGAGAGTGATCATCGTGGCTCGCAAGACACCTATCGAACGGTACCGCAACATCGGGATCTCGGCTCACATCGACGCCGGCAAGACCACGACCACGGAGCGAATCCTGTTCTACACCGGGGTGAGCCACAAGATGGGCGAGGTCCACGACGGCGCCGCCGTGATGGACTGGATGGAGCAGGAGCGCGAGCGCGGCATCACCATCACCTCGGCGGCCACCACCTGCTTCTGGAAGGGGATGGACGGCAGCTTCCCCGAGCACCGCATCAACATCATCGACACCCCCGGCCACGTCGACTTCACCATCGAGGTGGAGCGCTCGATGCGCGTGCTGGACGGGGCCTGCATGGTGTACGACTCGGTGGGCGGCGTGCAACCGCAGTCCGAGACCGTATGGCGCCAGGCCAACAAGTACAAGGTCCCGCGCCTCGCCTTCGTGAACAAGATGGACCGCATCGGCGCCGACTTCTTCAAGGTCTACCGCCAGATGAAGGACCGACTGCGCGGCAATCCGGTGCCGATCCAGGTCCCGATCGGCGCCGAGGACAAGTTCCAGGGCGTGGTGGACCTCGTGCGCATGAAGGCCATCTACTGGGACGACTCGAGCCAGGGCATGAAGTTCGACGTCCGCGACATCCCGGCCGAGCTCGAGGAGCTCGCCCGCGAGTGGCGCGAGAAGATGGTCGAGGCGGCCGCCGAGGCCAACGAAGCCATGATGAACAAGTACCTCGAGGGCAACGAGCTCTCGCAGGACGAGATCAAGAAGGCCCTGCGCGAGCGCACCATCAAGAACGAGATCGTGCCGATGCTGTGCGGCAGCGCCTTCAAGAACAAGGGCGTGCAGGCGATGCTCGACGCGGTGATCGAGTACATGCCCGCGCCGACCGACATCCCCCCGGTGCAGGGCGAGCTCGACAACGGCCAGCAGGGCGAGCGCAAGGCCGCCGACGACGAACCCTTCGCCGGGCTCGCGTTCAAGATCATGACCGACCCGTTCGTGGGCCAGCTCATCTTCTTCCGGGTCTATTCGGGCGTGGTGAACTCGGGCGACACGATCTACAACCCGATCAAGGACAAGAAGGAGCGTATCGGGCGGCTGCTGCAGATGCATGCCAACCAGCGCGAGGAGATCAAGGAAGTGCGCGCGGGCGACATCGCCGCCGCCGTCGGGCTGCGCGAGGCTACCACCGGCGACACCATCTGCAATCCGGACAAGCCGATCGTGCTCGAGCGCATGATCTTCCCGGAGCCGGTGATCTCGCAGGCGGTCGAGCCCAAGACCAAGGCCGACCAGGAGAAGATGGGCGTGGCGCTCAACCGCCTCGCGCAGGAGGACCCTTCGTTCCGCGTGCGCACCGACGAGGAGAGCGGGCAGACCATCATTTCCGGCATGGGCGAGCTCCACCTCGAGATCCTGGTCGACCGCATGAAGCGCGAGTTCGGCGTCGAGGCGAGCGTGGGCAAGCCGCAGGTGGCCTACCGCGAGACCATCCGCAAGGCCATCGACTCGGTCGAGGGCAAGTTCGTGAAGCAGTCGGGCGGCCGCGGCCAGTACGGGCACGTCGTGCTCAAGGTCGAGCCGAACGTGGGCAAGGGCTTCGAGTTCGTCGACGCCATCAAGGGCGGCGTCGTGCCGCGCGAGTACATCCCGGCCGTGGAGAAGGGGCTCAAGGAGACCCTGCCCGCGGGCGTTTTGGCCGGCTACCCGGTCGTGGACGTGAAGGTCACGCTGCACTACGGCTCGTACCACGAGGTGGACTCGAACGAGAACGCGTTCAAGATGGCTGCCTCGATGGGCTTCAAGGAGGGCATGCGCCGCTGCAACCCGGTGCTGCTCGAGCCGATCATGGCGGTCGAGGTGGAGACCCCGGAGCAGTTCGTGGGCAACGTCATCGGCGACCTGTCGTCGCGCCGCGGCCAGCTGCAGGGCCAGGAGGACGTCGCCGGCACCATGGTCATCAAGGCCGAGGTGCCGCTGTCCGAGATGTTCGGCTACTCCACCAGCCTGCGCTCGCTCACCCAGGGGCGCGCCACGTACACGATGGAATTCAAGCATTACGCCGAGGCGCCGAAGAACGTCGCCGAGTCGATCATCAACCAGAAGGCTGCGGCCTGACGGCCGCCGGGTGTCCCCGTCGCGACGGGGCAACTTGAGACAAGGGAAATACCATGGCAAAGGGCAAGTTTGAGCGTACCAAGCCGCACGTGAACGTGGGCACGATCGGACACGTGGACCACGGCAAGACCACGCTGACGGCGGCGATCACGACGGTGCTGTCGAAGAAGTTCGGCG
>Ga0196977_1001116_pt1 | contig 10792 bp, 9 predicted proteins | sample S3v_1013CmetaG_FD_148634 | JGI IMG/M metagenome (GOLD analysis project Ga0196977, IMG submission 148634) | Soil microbial communities from Anza Borrego desert, Southern California, United States - S3+v_10-13C | ecosystem: Environmental > Terrestrial > Soil > Desert | place: USA: California...
AGGCTGACGTGGGCGCGGGCGTCGATGACGGCGTGGGTGACGGAGCCGGCGAGGGCCTGGAGGGCGGCGATGTTGGCGGTGTAGCCGTCGGGCACGAGCAGCACGCGCTCGAGCGCGAGGAAGTCGGCGAGCTCGGCCTCGAGGGCGTCGTGGGAGGCGGCGTTCCCGGTCGTCTCGCGGCTGGCGCTGCTGCTCAGCCCGTATCGGGCGGTGGCCTGCCCGATCGTCGCGATCACGCCGGGGTGGTTCGCGAGGCCGAGGTAGTTGCAGCCGCCGAAGGAGAGGAGGGTCCTCCCGTCGGCGTAGGTCACTGTCGTGGCGTCACACGCGACGATGGGCGTGGCGGGCATATCGCATCCATGAGCGGGGGGTTGGCGGTCCGTCGTTGGCCATCATATCGGCAGGACGCGCCGGGATTCGTTGGCTTTGCGGGGAGAGAACGCTCGCGGCGGGGCGTCATTGCGCGGACGGGTCGAGCACGTCGTAAACGCGGTAGCCGGCCAGACGGTCTTTCCACCGGGCGACGAGCTGCTGGTGGCGGGGGTGGGCGACGTATTCGCTGTAGCCGTCGGGAGAATCGAAGCCGACGTAGACGCAGGCGTGATAGTCGGTCATCACGCCGCTGCGGCCGGCGTCGAGGTGCTTGCCGCAGAAGATGCTGACGACGGAGGGGATCGGCGCCAGCGATTCGCGCGCATCGGCGATAAGGGCGTCGGCGTCGGCGGGGTCGCGGAGGGTGAAGAGGACGATGTGGTTGATTCTCGCGGGGGCGGAGGGGGCGCCGGTGGGCGCGGCTCGACCGTGCGGGGGGCACGCGCAGCCGGGGACGGAGCCAAGGAGCGCGAGCGCCAGGGCCGCCGCCGCGAACCGTCCGAGCCGCCGAGTTGTCCTGGCCGTGTGGTGTGCTCCGGGCATGGGGCGTCATGGTACGGGAGGAGGAACGTCGGGCGGCGTCGCGGGACCCAAAGGAACCGCGGGCGGGGTGGGATGTTCAAAGGCTGGTGGAGGGATCGGTCGGCGAGTAGTATGCGGCTGATCCAATGGCGCTCGTGGACTGCTGAAGGAGCCTCGGAATGAGGGCCGGGTTTTTGTTTGGTGTCGCGGCGGTCGCGGCGATGTTGACGGGGCGGGGCGCTGTCGCCGGCGAGGCGGACCGGTCGGAGGGGACGGTCGTGCTTCCGCTGCCGATGAACACGGACGGGCCGCGGAGCCTGGACCCGGCGCGGGGCTCGACGACGTACGACAACATGGCGTGCGTGCAGATGTACGAGCCGCTGCTGCAGGTGGCGTACTACGACAACCAGCGGTTCGATCCGCTGCTGCTGGCGGCGCTTCCGGAGCGGCTGGAGGACGGCAAGCGGTACAGGTTCCGGCTGAAGGAGGGCGTGCGATTCCACGACGACCCGTGCTTTCCGGGGGGGCGGGGGCGGGAGGTGGTCACGGAGGACGTCTTCTATTCGTGGAAGCGGCTCGCGGATCCGGCCAACGGCATGAAGGCGTGGTGGCTGCTCGACGGGGCCATCGTGGGGCTGGAGTCGCCGAGCGGAGGGGAGGCGTTCGACTACGACGCGCCGGTGGAGGGGCTCGTCCGGCTGAGCGATCGCGAGTTCGAGGTGGAGCTGACGCGGCCGGTGTATCGCTTCCTCTGGGTGCTCACGATGTTCCAGACGTCGATCGTGGCGCGGGAGGCGGTTGAGCACTACGGCGATGAGTTCGGTGCGCACCCCGTGGGCACGGGGCCGTTCGTGCTCGACGAGTGGGTCCCGAAGCAGCGGCTGACGCTCAACCGCAATCCCAACTACCACGAGTCGTACTACCCGGGGCCGGAGAAGTGGAGCGAGGAGGACCGGCGGGCGGGGCTTGCGGCGGCGGCGGGCGAGCGGCTGCCGATCGCGGACCGGATCGAGTTCGCGATGATCATCGAGGAGCAGCCGCGGTTTCTCGAGTTCCGCCAGGGGAACCTGGCATACATCGAGCTGCCGTTCACCTATTTCGGCGAGCTCTTCAACACGCGGACAAAGACGATGAACCGCGAGGCGCGGAAGGCGGGGTACGGTTACCGCGCGGTGCCGCTGCTGGACATGATCTTCCGGGCGTTCAACATGGAGGACCCGCTGGTCGGGGGGTACACGGCGGAGAAGCGGGCGCTGCGTCAGGCGATCGCGTACGCGATCGACCTGGACGAGTTCAACGAGACGTTCTACGAGGGGCTGTGCGTGCAATACGACGGGCCGATCCCGCCGGGGCTCGACGGGCACCCGGAGGGGCACCTCCTGCCCGGGGCGCCGCGCGGGCCGGATCTGCAGAAGGCGCGGAAGCTGCTCGCGGAGGCGGGGTATCCGGGCGGGGAGGGGCTGCCGCCGATCCGCTACTACACCAACTCGTCCTCGATCAACGCGCAGATGACGGACCTGCTCCGGCGGCAGCTCGGGCGGATCGGGGTGCGGATCGACACGCAGCTCGTCGACTTCTCGCAGCTCATCGAGCTGACGAACAAGAAGCAGGCGCCGATGTTCAGCTTCGCGTGGATCACGGACTATCCCGACGGCGAGAACAACCTCGCGATCTTCTACAGCAAGAACGTGAGCCCGGGCTCGAACCACTGGAACTACAGCCGTCCGGAGTTCGACGCGCTGTACGAGCGGGCGATCGTGCTGGAGCCGGGGCCGGAGCGGACCGCGCTGTACGAGCAGATGCGGGACCTGGTGCTCGGGGACACGCCGGTGGTGGGCTCGCTGGCGCGGACCCGCTACTACGTGTGGCAGCCCTGGCTCACCAACGCGCGTCCGACGGAGCGGTTCTGGGGCTGGTTCAAGTACCTGGGGGTCGACGGGTCTGAGCGGTGAGCGAGGGAGGGCGGAGGCGACATGTGGTCATACGTTCTGCGGCGCATCCTGTACAACGTCCCGATCTACCTGGTGATCGTGCTCGTCGTCATGGCGATGCTGCGGATCAATGACCCCGTGGCGGCGTACCTCAGCAAGAACCCCACGGCCGCGGAGATCCACGAGACGCGGGCGAGGTTCGGGCTCGACCGGCCGTTCCTCGCGCAGTATCTCTCGATGCTCGGGAGCATCGCGACGCTGGACTTCTCCGCGCGCAGTTGGTACCGGGAGACGGAGACGGTGGGGCAGGTGGTGGGGCCCTCGATCCTCCCGAGCGTGGCGGTCACGCTGCCGGCGCTGGCGCTCTCGACATTCGTTTCGGTGGTCGTGGGGCTGGTCGCGGCGGTGAACCGGGGGCGGGCCCTGGACAGGGGCCTCATGTTCCTCGCGGTGATCGGGATGAGCGTCAGCTACCTCGTCTTCATCATCCTTGGCCAGTACTTCGGCGCGTTCTGGCTGCGCGAGCGGTTCGGCCTGGAGCTCTTCGCGATCCGTGGGTACGAGGGCGCCGGGGAGGCGAACTGGCCGGCGAACTGGGCCTACTACTGCCTGCTGCCGGTGGTCATCAGCGTTGTGGTCTCAATCGGGTACGACACCCGCTTCTACCGCTCGGTGATCGTCGAGCAGACGACGGCCGACTACATCCGCACGGCGAGGGCCAAGGGGTGCGGGCAGGCGCGGGTGATGTTCCGGCACCTGCTGCGGAACGCGCTCATCCCCATCATCACCCGGGTGATGATCACGCTCCCATTCCTGATCGTGGGCTCGCTCCTGCTGGAGGTCTACTTCTCGATCCCGGGGATGGGGAACACGCTGCTCACCCACATGATCAACAAGGATTTCGCGGTGACGCAGACGATCGTCGCGCTGCTGGCGGCGATCTTCATCCTGACGAACATCCTCACCGACGTGCTCTACGCGCTGGTGGACCCTCGCGTGAGGCTCTCCTGATGCACCCTTCTCCCGCCAGCCAGCCGGAGCAGCCCTCCGACCTGCTCACCGCCCGGGCGGGCGCACACCGGCCGTCGGGGCTCTTCGACAAGCCGGGAGTCCGGAAGTTCGTGCGCAACCGCGCGGGCGTGGTGGCGCTGATCGTCATCGCGGCGTTCGTCCTGGTGGCCGCGCTGATCGCCCTGCCGACGCGCATGCTCTCGATGGACGACGTGCAGTCGCGGGTGGCGCCCAGCGGGCTGCCGGGCCTGGGAATGGCCAGCGGGCCGGCGGCGCGGACGGAGATCGCCGACTTCTTCGTGCGGGAGGTCGAGAAGGCGCTGCGGGCCAGCGAGCCGGACGCCGCGCTGGCGGACCTCCGCTTCGCGGAGCGCGTCATCGCGCCGCTGCCGGTGGGGGAGGTGCGGGGCGCGGTCGCGGACGCGCGGGCGGCGTTCGCCCGGCTCGACGCGGCGCTGCTCGCGTACGAGGACGCGCAGATCGAGGCCGAGGAGCTCGCCGAGGGGGGCGGGAGCGCGGCGGACGCCGAGCTCTTGGGGGAGCGCCTCGGGGCGGCGCGGGACCGGTACCGCGACAGTCTCAGGGGGCTGGAGGCGCACGTCGAGCGCCTGTTCCCGCGCCCGGAGGGGTGGAGGCGCGTGGTGTACGGGCTGCGGCTCTTCGCCGGCACGGACCGGCAGGGCCGGTCGATCGCGTTCCGGGCCATCTACTCGGTGAAGACGGCGGTGCAGATCGGCATGGTCACCGCGGTCTTCAGCGTGTTCATCGGCGCGGTGCTCGGGGGGGCGGCGGGGTTCTTCGGGGGACTCGTGGACCATGCGGTGGTCTGGCTCTATTCGACGCTCTCCTCCATCCCGTACATCATCTGGCTTGTCGTGATCGCGTTCGTCTTCCGCGAGAGCGACTGGACAGTCCCGATCACGGGCAAGCCGATCGCGCAGACGCTCATCCCGGTGTACCTGGCCTTCGGCGTGACGCTCTGGGTCGGCACGTGCAGGGTGATCCGCGGCGAGGCGATGAAGATCAAGGGGCTGGACTACATCCAGTCGGCGCTGGCCACCGGCTGCTCGCCCGCCCGCATCCTGGGGCGGCACGTGCTCCCCAACGTGCTCTACCTGGTGTTTATCAATTTCTCGCTGGCCTTCGTCGCGGCGATCAAGGGCGAGGTCATCCTGAGCTACCTGGGCCTGGGGGTGCAGGGCCAGCCGAGCTGGGGGATCATGATCCGCGACAGCAAGGACGACGTCGTGCTCGGCGTCTTCTGGGAGCTCGGGGCCGCGACGCTGATGATGTTCGTCCTGGTCTACGCCTTCAACATCCTGAGCGATGCGCTGCAGGACGCGTTCGATCCGAAGCATGTGGGGTAGGCGACGTGCGCGCGGGCGGGGCCGGCCTCGGGGCGCGCGGGGTCAGGCGTGGTGCGGCCGGCGAGGGAAACTGCGCAGGGCAAAAAGAAAAACCCGGCAACGGTCTTTCGTCCGCGGCCGAGTCAAAGGAGGAGAGAGAGACAAGACGTTGGTACTGTGCCACGGGCACGCGCGGGTGCCACGATTTCCGGAGATTTTTTCCAGACTGCGGGCCCTGGAGCTCGCGCCGCGGCATGGGGCGGGGTGGCGCTAGGCGCCTTGCAGCAGCAGCACGCGGTCGAACAGGGCGGCGACGTGGGGCCAATTCACCACCTGCATGAATGCGTCTACGTAGTCTGCCCGGCGGTTCTGGTATTTGAGGTAGTAGGCGTGCTCCCAGACATCGACGCCCAGCAGCGGCACGAGCCCGGTGAACAGGAGCTTCTGCTGGTTCTCCATCTGCGAGACCACCAGCCGGCCTGCGATCGGCTCGAAGGCCAACCAGGCCCAGCCGGAGCCCTCGACGGCCTTGGCCGCCTCCTTGAACTGCCAGGCGAAGCCGTCGAAGGCTCCGAAGTCCCGGGCGATCGCGTCGGCCAGGGCGCCGGCGGGCTCCCCGCCGCCGCCGGCGCTCGGGGGCGCCATGCAGTGCCAGAACAGCGTGTGGTTGATGTGGCCGCCGCCGTGGAAGCTGAGTTGCTTGGACCAGTGTGCGACGAGTGCGGGATCCCCCGACTCTCGGAGCTGGGCGAGCTGGGCGAGGGCCTTGTTCAGCCCTGCGACATACCCGGCGTGGTGCTTGTCGTGGTGGATGCGCATGGTCTGCGCATCGATGTGGGGCTCCAGGGCCGCGTAGTCGTAGGGGAGGGCGGGGAGGGTGTATTCGCCCTTGGCCGGGTCCCAGCCGAGGCGGATGAGCGACGCGACCTCTTCGGGCTGAGCGCGGCCGCCGAGGGCGGTTGCAAGGGCTCCGGAGGCGCCGAGGGCGGCCATCGCCCCGAGCGCGCCGCGACGGGTGAGATCCATCTGGCTCTGCATGCGTGACTCCTCGTTGTGCCCACGGGGCTCATCCCCGTGGGCAATCCCCCGAGAGACACTAGGGAGCCTGGGTCAGCTCGACTCCTGCCGCCCCTCGATCGCGGCGATCAGGCACCCGACGGCCAGGAGCATCAGCTCGTCGAGGTCCGGGTCCTCGGCGCGGACGGCGATCCCGAGGCGGTACACGAGCGGGTTGAAGTGCGTGCGCAGCGTCGCCACGCTGCGTCCGTCCGCGGTCCGCACTTCGAAGCGCTGGGGACACAGCAGCGCCACCGGGGAGAGCAGGCGGCGGCCGAGGGCGAGGATCGTGGAGTCCTCGGCAAGGGACGCGACCTCGCGTCCGTCGGGGCCGAAGATACGCCAGGAGTCGCGGGCGAAGGATCGCAGGCCCTTGCGCCGGAGCGAGCCGATCAGCTCCCCGTCCGGGAGCGTCACGTCGTAGGTGGCGCCGAAGTCGATGATGCTGCGGGTGCGCATGGTGAGCAGCTCCCGCGACATGGATTCGTCGGTGTAGAGGCGGATGTCCTCGCGCAGGCGGAAGGCCTTCTGGCGGCAGAACGCGACGACGGCGCCGGTCTCGTCGTAGACGTGGAACGAGGCGCCGAAGAGCGAGAGGATCTTGCGGCGGATCGTGTACTTCTCTCCGGGGGCCGCTCGGAGCGCCATGGCTCACCTCCCGCGCCCTGCGCGGGCGCCCGTCGTCACGAAAGCGGGCGGCCCCGGTGGGCCGCCCGCTCGGTATGTGTGCAGTCCGGCGGCGGCTACAGGGCCTCGCCGACGACCCAGCGCGTGAAGCCCTTGATGCGGGCCGCGGGGCCGAGGACTTCCTTCACCGTCCGGCTGGGGTCCTTGACGAAGGGCTGCTCGAGCAGCGCGATCTCCGCGAGGAACTTCTTCATGCCGCCCTCGACGATCTTCTCGGCGATCTGCTGCGGCTTGCCCGACTCCATCGCGCGCTCGATCTGGAAGCGGCGCTCCTTCTCGACCACGCTCGCGGGGACGTCCTCGGGTGTCACGCCCATGGGGACCGAGGGCACGCCCGCGGCGATGTGCATGCACACGTCGCGGAGCGCCGACTCGCTCACGTCGCCCTGTGCGACGATGAGCACGCCGGTCTTCCCGTCGTGGTGCACGTACTGGCCGAAGCTCCCGCCCGGGTTGTCAAACTTGGTGATGCGCGCGATCGCGCAGTTCTCGCCGGTGGAGATGCGGACGTCGTCCACGAGCGCGGTCATGGCATCGGTCGGCGCGACCGGCCCGGCGGGGGCATCGAGCGCGAGCTCGGAGATCTTCCGCACGGCGTTGGCGAACCGCTCGTTCTTGGCGGTAAAGTCGGTCTCGGCGCGCACCTCGACCATGGCGGCCGACGAGGCGCGGACGGCGATGGCGATCGCGCCCTCGGCGGCGGCGCGCTCGGTGCGCCTATCCATCTTGCCCTTGAGCTTCATGCGGAGGATGTTCTCCGCCTTCTCGAAGTCGCCCTCCGCCTCGGCGAGGGCCTTCTTGCAGTCCATCATGGGAAGTCCGGTCTCGTTCCGGAGCTTCATCACGTCCTTGGCGTTGATCTCGGCCATTCGTCGGATCTCCCTGTCTGAAGGGGCTCTTGAGCTGCGGTGGCGGCGCCGCCCCGGGCGGGGTCGCGGGTCGCGCCCTCAGGATGGCGGGCGACCGGGGCGCGGCCCGGCCGATCAATCGGCGTTGGTGGCGAGGGCCTGCTCGGTCGGGGCCTCGCCGCCCTCGCTCTCCTCGCCGGCGCGGAACTGGGCGCGGCGCGAGCGGCGGCGGGGCTCGTCGCCCTGGGCCTGCTCGCCCGAGTCCTCGCCGGAGGCCGCGGCCTGGCGCTGCTGCTTGCCCTCGGCGATCGCCATGCACAGCTCGCGCAGCACGACGTCGATGGACCGCATGCTGTCGTCGTTGCCGGGGATCGGGAGATCGACGAGGTCGGGGTCGCCGTCGGTATCGATGAGGGCGACGGTCGGGATCCCGAGCTTGCGGGCCTCCTTCAGGGCGGTGGTCTCGTGGCGGACGTCGATGATCACCATCGCGCCGGGCAGCTTGTCCATGTTGCGGATGCCGTTGAGGTTGCGCTTGATCTTGCGGAGCTCGCGCCGGAGCTGGCTCTCCATCTTCTTGGAGTAGCTGGCGAAGTTGTCGTTCTGCTCGATGGCCTCGAGCTCCTCGAGTCGGCGGAGACGGCTGCGGATCGTGCGGAAGTTGGTCAGGGTTCCGCCGAGCCAGCGCTCGATGACGTAGTGCATCTTCACGTCCTCGACGCGCTGCTCGATCACGTCCTTGGCCTGGCGCTTGGTCCCGACGAAGCAGACGTCCTTGCCGTCGGCGACGACGCGGCCGAGGAACCGCTTGGCCAGGAGCAGGCCCTTGACGGTCTCCTTGATGTCGATGATGTGGATGCCCTGGCGGCGCGCGTAGATGTACGGCTGCATCTTGGGGTTCCAGTTGCTGGCCCTCTGGCCGAAATGGATCCCCGACTCGATCAGGTCCTGCACGAGTGTGTTCGACATTGTCCGATTCCTGGCAGCGACACCGGCGGGCTGGACCGTCCCGATGCTGGATCAGCACCGGCATCCCCGCTGAGAGGGCGCTTGGGTGGTGGGCGTCGATCGCCCGATTTCTCTGGACGCCATTTCCGCGGCCCGTCCGATCGCGCCCGCGGGTCCACACCGACGGTCGGGCGTGGCGATCAACTGTATAGATGGTGGATCTTCCCCGACAAGCCCCTCCCGGACACGGGCGGAAGAATGGGTGGGACTTGTGCCGCGCACAAGGGTTGTTCCCGGCGCGCCGGTCGGCTACCTTGGGATTCGGCCGGGGGGCGCCAAGAGGGAGATCAGTATGCGAGCGACGCTCTTTGTTCGGTCGGTGGTGGGTGCCTGCGCGATGGTGGCGGCGCCGGCGGCGATGGCCCAGGAGACCCTGACGACGGAGGTGGCGGCGTCGGGCCTGAGCCGGCCTGTCGCGCTGGTGCACGCGGGGGACCCCTCCCGCGCGTACATCGTGCAGCAGCGGGGGATCATCCGGGTCTTCAACCCGATCACCGGCGAGGTCCTGCCGACGCCGTTCATCGACCTCTCGTCGAGGGTCAGCCAGTCCGGGAACGAGCGGGGCCTCCTCGGCTTGGCGTTCCACCCCGACTTCGCGTCGAACGGGCTTTTCTACGTGAACTACACGCACATCACGTCGGGGGACACGGTCGTCGCGCAGTTCGCGGTCACGGCCGATCCCGACGTCGGCGATCCCGACTCGTTCCTGCAGTTGCTCACGTACGCCCAGCCCTTCTCGAACCACAACGGGGGCTGGGTTGATTTCGGGCCCGACGGCTACCTCTACATCAGCAGCGGCGACGGCGGCAGCGCCAACGACCCGGGCAACCGGGCCCAGACGATCACGGGGATGCTGCTCGGCAAGATGCTGCGCATCGACGTGAACGGTGACGACTTCCCGGCGGACGACGGGCGCAACTACGCGATCCCGCCGACCAACCCGTTCGTGGGCGTGACCGGCGACGACGAGATCTGGGCGTACGGCCTGCGCAACCCGTGGCGGGCCAGCTTCGACCGGGCGACCGGCGACCTCTGGATCGGCGACGTCGGGCAGGACTTCGTCGAGGAGATCGATTTCCAGCCGGCCTCCTCCGAGGGCGGCGAGAACTACGGCTGGCGGTGCATGGAGGGGACGCGCTGCACCGGGCTGAGCGGCTGCACGTGCGACGACCCGGCGCTGACGATGCCGATCCACGAATACCCGCACGACCCGCACTGCTCCGTGACGGGTGGGTACGTCTACCGCGGCGCGCTCGTCCCGCACCTGCGCGGGACCTATTTCTTCGCGGATTACTGCTCCGCGGATATCTGGTCGTTCCGGTACGAGGGCGGCGTGAAGACCGAGTTCACGGAGCGCACGGACGAGCTCGACCCGGTGGGCGGCTCGATCAACTCGATCGTCTCCTTCGGCGAGGACGCGGCGGGCGAGGTCTACATCTGCGATCTCGGCGGCGAGGTCTTCCGCGTCGCGCCGCGGTGCCGCGTGGACCTCAACGGCGACGCGATGGTGAATACCCAGGATGTCCTGCTCTTCCTCAACCTGTGGAACGCCGACGACCCGGCGACCGACTTCACGGGGGAGGGGGACACCAACACGCTCGACGTGCTGGAGTTCCTGAACCGCTGGAACACGGGCTGCCCATAGCGCCCGGCCCCGCTCGGACGGGGCGGGTCCGCCGGCAAGGGATGGGCGGTGGCTGGAATGGCCGGTGGCTGGAATCGCCGGGGCCGCGCGGCGGGCGCCCGGGTGGGCATGCGGCGGAACCGCCGCGCAGGCAGTCGGTCCCGCCGCGCGGGGGCGCCGGCCGCCGAGCGGCCGGGGCGGCGCGTCACCGCCGGCGACGAACGCCGGGGGGTGCGATGCCGTGCGTGACACGCCGGGGCGGGCGGGTATACTCCGATTCCCCGACCGGCCAAGCCGGCTGGGCTGGGGCGCATAGCTCAGTTGGCTAGAGCGCATCCGTCACATGGATGAGGTCACAGGTTCGAGTCCTGTTGCGCCCACTTCTTC
>Ga0196977_1001117_pt1 | contig 10792 bp, 8 predicted proteins | sample S3v_1013CmetaG_FD_148634 | JGI IMG/M metagenome (GOLD analysis project Ga0196977, IMG submission 148634) | Soil microbial communities from Anza Borrego desert, Southern California, United States - S3+v_10-13C | ecosystem: Environmental > Terrestrial > Soil > Desert | place: USA: California...
ACGCTGGATTTCATCGAGTACCTCGGGCTGTGGGCCGCGCGCGACCCCGAGGCGGACTTCAGCGGCGACGGCGCGGTGAACACGCTCGACTTCGTGGCCTTCCTCAACGCGTGGGTCGCGGGCTGCTGAGGGGTCCGGCGGCTCAGGATTCGGCCAGCGTCGCCGAAGCGCTGTCCCAGAGGAGCACCTTCCGGCGGCGCTGCGACTCGGAGATCATCTTCACGGCGATCATCGTCGAGCAGGCCAGCTCGATGCCGCAGTGCGGGGCGGCCGCGCCCCGGACCGCGTCGAAGAAGTTGCCGAGCGTGTCGCGCCGCGGCTCGGGCGTGAGCGCGAATCCGACCTCGCCCTTGGGAGGATCGGGCACCCAGAAGCCCTCGCTGTTCTGGACCATGCCGGCCTCGACGCGGTCCTTGTTGGCGCCCCGGAACTCGGGGTGGAACGCCCCCTGCTCGCGGATCTCGACGGTCTCCTCGCCGAAGGTCGCGGTCCCGTGCCGCCCGCGCACAATGGTGCCGAGGCGAGTGTCGTTGAGGGCGGAGGCGGCGAGCGTGATCGAGTGCTTGCCGCCGTACCCGAGCACCGCGACGAGCTGGTCGGGCGTCTCGCGCCCGTCGGTGAGCTGGTAGAGGCCGCCGGCGCAGACGACGCTCTGCGGCTCCTCGCCGTCCGGCCCGGCTAGGGCGACCAGGAGCGCCGAGAGCACCCCGAAGAGCAGTTCGCCGGCCATGCCGCTGCTGTAATCGTAGAACTTCTGGAAATGAAAGAACCGCTCGGGATCGAACTCGACTCGGGGGGCCAGGCCCCACTCGTGGCCGAGCCAGCGGTCCCACCACAGGTGGTCGGGGCGCTGCTCGTCCACCGAAGCCGACTCGTTGATCGGCCGGGCGAAGAGCGCCGCGCGCGGGTTCACGCAGAACGAATCCTCGCTCCAGCACACCGGCCCGATGCGCCCCGCGGCGACGGCGTCGCGCAGCTTCCAGTACCGGTCGTCGCTGCACTGCCTCGCGCCCACGGCGAGCACCCCCCCGGTCCGGCGCGCGGCGTCGCGCAGCGCGAGCGCCTGCTCGATCGTGTGGCTCAGCGGCGTCTCGACGAGCACCGCCTTGCCAGCTTCGAGCGCCTCGATCGCGATCTTCGCGTGCCAGTGGTCGGGGGTCGCGATGAGGACCGCGTCCACCTCCTTGTCGTCCAGCACGTCGCGATACTCGGGGGTCGCCCGCTCGGCGGGCACGCCGGAGAGCCTTGCGGCCTGGTTGAGGCGCGGGCGGTGCACGTCGCACACGCGCTGCACCGCGACGGACTCCTCGGCGGCGCGGCGCACGATGTTCCGCAGCGTCCCCTGGCCATAGAAGCCGCACCCGATCACGCCGAGCCGGATCACGTCGCCCGCTCGGCCCGCACGCGCCCACGAGAGCGCCGGGAGCCCGGCGGCGGCGCCCGCGGCGGCGGCGGAGCATGCGATGAAGTCTCTGCGGCTGAGTGCGCTGCCGGTCACGGCTTGCTCCTTTCGGGTGCATCCAATTCGCGGATCAGGCCCGACGCGGGCCCGAAGCGGTGCTCCGCGCCGTCCACCACCATACGGACTCCGAGGCCGGGCGCGCCCCCGAAGGCCGCGCGGGCCGCCTCGGGCCCGAGCACGCAGGCGGCGGAGGCGAGCGCGTCGGCGGCCGCGCCGTCGGGCGCGACCACGGTCGCGGCCGCTCTGCTCGTGAGACCGAGGCCGGTGCGGGGGTCCAGGATGTGCGAGTAGCGGACGCCGCCGAAGTCGATGAACTGCTCCGCATCGCCGGACGTCGACACGGAGCGGTCGGCCAGCCAGATCACCGGGCGCGGCCCGGCGCCGTACCCGGATTCCACCACGACGCGCCAGCCGGGCTCGCCAGGCGGCGGGGCGGCGGCGGTGACGTCCCCGGCGAGCGCGACCATGTGCCGGGTCAGACCGAGGCCGCGGAGCACCATCGAGGCCTCCTGGGCGGCGAACCCCTTGCCGATTCCCCCCAGGTCGAGGCGCATGCCGCCGGCGCCGAGGCGCGCGGACCGGGTTGCGGAATCCAGCTCGAGCAGGCGCCATCCGACCGCGGCCCTGGCGGCGGCGAGGTCTTCGGCGCGGGGGAGCTCGCCCGAGCGCCGGGCCTCGCGCCAGATGCGGGTGAGGGGGCCGACGGTGCAGTCGAACGCGCCGGCCGTGCGTTCGGAGAACCCCTGGGAAAGCTCGAGCACCCGGAACAGGTCGTCGGAGAGGGGCACCCAGCGCCCGGGCGGGGATTCGCTCAACCGGTTGAGTTCGCTATCCTGCCGGTAGTCGCTCATCACGGCGTCGAGCCGGGCGATTCGGGCGAAGGCCGCGGCTGCGCCGGAACGCGCGGCGGGCTCGTCGGTCGCATAGAGCACCACGCGGGTCTCCACCCCCATGTGGATCTGCGTGTAGGAGAAGCGGGAAAGATCGGCTTCCCGCGCGGGAGCACACCCGAAGGGCGCGAGGCCCCAGAGTATGAGCACAGAACGCATGAACCACAGCATGGCTCCACGGGCGCAGGACATCCGCTCACGATACGCCCGGGCCGGGCGCGCCTGCGGGCTCGTCGCGGCGCTCGTCATCGCCGGCGCGGCGCCGGCCGATCCCGCCGGCGACGGCGCGGAGAGCGTGCTCGTCGAGATCCCCAAGACAACGCTGTCGATCGAGCTGGTGCCGGTCGACATCGGCGATGGGAGAACGCTGCTGGTGGCGCGGCGCGAGATCAGCTGGGACCACTACGACACGTTCATCTACGGGCTGGATCAGCAGGATCCCGCCAAGCCCGACGACGCCGACGTCGTCACACGCCCGACCAAGCCCTACATCAACATGGACCGGGGCTGGGGGCACACGAACTTTCCGGCGATGGGGATGAGCCACCTCGCGGCGCAGGAGTTCTGCGGCTGGCTGGGCCACAAGACTGGGCGGAAGTTCCGCCTCCCGACGGAGGAGGAGTGGCAGGCGATCGCGGACCGCGCGGGCACGACCCCGGACAAGGTGGACGCCCGCTGCTGGCACGCGGACAACACCGAGGACACCACCAGGGAGAGCGCGACCAAGGACCCGGACGACCTCGGGCTCTACGACCTTCTCGGCAACGTGGGCGAGTGGTGCACGGACGCGGAGGGGAAGGCGATCGTGCGCGGCGGGTCGTACCTCGACGAGCCGGACATGCTGACCGCGCAGGCCCGACAGAAGCCGCACCGGAGCTGGAACGCGACCGACCCGCAGATTCCCAAGAGCAAGTGGTGGCTGGCGGACTGCACGTGGGTGGGGATTCGCGTAGTCTGTGAGCCGGACGCGGCGCCGGCGGAACCGGCCGAATGAGCGGCGGGCCCGCGCACCCACAACCCGGAGCGGTCATGGAATCTCGAGACAAGGGCGGGCTGACGCGGCGCGAATTCGTGAAGACCTCCGCGGCGGCTCTGGCGGCCACGGGCATCACGGGCCCGATCCTCGCGTACGCGGGCGGCTCCGACCGGATCAAAATCGGCCTGATCGGGTGCGGCGGGCGCGGCACGGGCGCGGCGGTGCAGGCCCTGCGCGCCGATCCCGGCATCGTGCTCTGGGCGATGGGCGACATCTTCGCCGAGCGCATCGACTCCTCGCACGCCGGCATCATGGGCGAGATGGCGGCCATGGACGAGGAGGAGGGCGCGGGCACCGCGGCGCAGGACCGGGTGCAGGTCGCGTCGGACCGGCGCTTCGTCGGGTTCGACTCCCACGACCACGTGCTCGCCAGCGGCGTGGACGCGGTGCTGCTCACGGGATACCCCCACTTCCGCCCGGCGCAGCTCGCGGCGGCGATCCGGGCGGGCAAGCACGTCTTCGCGGAGAAGCCGGTGGCGGTGGATGGGCCGGGCATCCGCTCCGTGCTCGAATCGGCGGCGGAGGCGCGCCGAAAGAACCTTGCGATCCAGGTGGGCTTCTGCTGGCGCTACCACGACGCGATGCGCGCGGGCATGGGCAGGGTGCTGGACGGCACGATCGGCCGGGTCACGAGCGTCCACACCACCTACCACGGCGGGACGCTGCCGAAGAACCCCCGCCAGCCCGGGTGGAGCGACATGGAGTTCCAGATGCGGAACTGGTGGCACTTCACGTGGATCTCTGGCGACCACATCGTGGAGCAGGCGATCCACTCGGTGGACAGGCTCGCGTGGGCGCTCGGCGACGAGATGCCGGTCCGGGCGACGTGCCTCGGCGGGCGCGCGGCGCGATCCGGGCCCGAGCACGGTGACGCGTACGACCATTTCGCCGCCGTGTACGAGTACGCGGACGGGCGGCGGGCCTTCCACACGTGCCGGCAGATGCAGAACACGCCCGGCGACAACACCGATTACGTCTACGGCACGCGCGGCGCCGCGACGATCAACGGCTGGGACCCGGGGAGCATCCATTGCCGCGACCACGAAGGGGGGGAGCTGTGGCGCTTCTCCGGCCCGCCGGACGACATGTACCAGCACGAGCACAACGAGCTCTGGGCGTCGGTGCGGTCGGGCTCGCCGATCAACGACTGCGAGCGGGGCGCGCACAGCAACCTGATGGCGATCATGGGGCGGATGGCGGCGTACACCGGCCAGGTGGTCACCTGGGAGCAGGCGCTCAACTCCCAGGAGCGGCTCGGGCCGACCGAGTACGCGTGGGGCGACCTGCCGGCGCCGCCTGTCGCGGTCCCGGGCCAGACCAAGCTGCTCTAGCGGGGGTGAGGGCATGGGCGCGGAGCAGCGGTCGATCTCGAGGCGGGAGGCGCTGGCGCTCGGGGCGGCGGCGGCTGTCGGCGTGGTGGCGGCCCCGCGCGGGGCGCGGGCGGCGGCCTGCGCCGTGCGGGGCCCGGCGCTGCGCAAGGCGCTCAAGTACGGGATGATCGCGCCGGGGGCGACGGTGCTGGAGAAGTTTCACGTCGCGAAGCGGTGCGGCTTCGAGGGGATCGAGCTGGATTCCCCGGGCGGGCCCCCGCCCGCCGAGGTGCTGGAGGCCAGGGAGCGCACCGGGGTCGAGGTGCCGGGCGTGGTGGACTCCGTGCACTGGAACCAGACGCTGGGCGATCCCGACGCGGGAGTGCGCGCGGCGGGGCTCGGGGCGCTGCGCACGGCGATCCGGGATTGCCACGCCTACGGGGGCGGGTCGGTCCTGCTGGTGCCGGCGGTCGTTCGCCAGGAGATCGCCTACGGCGACGCGTACAAGCGGTCGCAGGAGGAGATCCGCAGGGTGGTGCCGCTGGCGGAGGAGCTGGGGATCAAGATCGCCTTTGAGAACGTGTGGAACAACTTCCTGCTCAGCCCGGTCGAGGCGGCGCGGTACGTGGACGAGTTCGGATCGGCGGCGGTCGGGTTTCACTTCGACGTCGGGAACATCGTGCTGTACGGGTGGCCTGAGCACTGGATCAGGACGCTCGGCCCGCGCATCCTCCGGCTGGACATCAAGGAATACAGCCGTCAGAAGCTCGACGCGGAGGGGCGCTGGAAGGGCTTCGACGTGGAGATCGGCGAGGGCGACTGCGGGTGGGACCGCGTGATGCAGGCGCTGCGGGACATCGGGTACAACGGATGGGCCGCGGCCGAGGTGGCCGGCGGCGACGAGGCGAGGCTCAGCGACATCGCGCGCCGGATGGACCGCGTGTTCGCCATGTGAGCGACTGGAGGGCGTCATGGAGAGCGGCAAGAGCGGGATGTCGAGGCGCGAGTTCGTCCGGGCGTCGGGGCTCGCCGGGGCGGCGCTGGCCGGCGGGGCGCTGGCGTCGCCGATCGTCGGCAAGGCTTGGGCGGGCGGCACGCGCCAGACGATCCGCGTGGGCGTCGTGGGGTGCGGCGGGCGCGGCACCGGGGCGGCCAACGACGCGCTCACGGCCGACGACGAGGTCGTGATCTCCCACTTCGCCGACCTTTTCCCGGAGCAGATCGAGAAGGCCCGGTCGCTGCTCACGAGCGAGTGGGGAGACCGCGTCACCGCCACGGACAAGGACTGCTTCTCCGGGATCGACGGCTTCAAGCGGCTGTGCTCGCAGGGGTGCGACTACGTGATCCTGGCGACGCCTCCCCACTTCCGGCCCATGCACCTGGCGCGGGCGATCGGCAGCGGCAAGCACGTGTTCACGGAGAAGCCGGTCGCGGTGGACCCGGCGGGCATCCGCATGGTGTTCAGCGTGCACAACGAGGCGGAGCGGCGGCAGCTTTGCGTGGCGGCGGGCACGCAGCGGCGGCACGAGCAGTGCTATCTCGGGGCGATGGAGCGGGTGAAGGGCGGGGCGCTGGGCGACCTGGTCTCGGGCTCGTGCTACTGGAACATGGCCGAGCTCTGGAGCGTGGACCGCACGCCCGAGATGAGCGACATGGAGTGGCAGCTGCGGAACTGGCTCTATTTCACGTGGCTCAGCGGCGACCACATCGTCGAGCAGCACGTGCACAACCTCGACGTGATCAACTGGGTGAACGGCGGGCCGCCGGTGCGCGCGATGGGGATGGGCGGGCGGCAGGCGAGGACCGACCCTCGCTTCGGCCACATCTTCGACCACTTCGCCGTGGAGTATGAGTACGCCAACGGCTTCACGCTCACGAGCATGGCGAGGCAGACGCAGGGGTGCGCCAACCGCGTCGAGGAGCGCGTCCGCGGCACGAAGGGGTGGATGAAGACCACCTCCGGCTTCGCCGAGATCTACGGCCCCGACGAGTGGAAGTTCAAGGGCCAGCAGACCAGCCCGTACGTGCAGGAGCACATCGATCTGATCGCGGCGATCCGCTCGGGCAACCGGATCAACGAGCTCAGGCAGGTGGGCGAGAGCACGCTGACGGCGATCATGGGACGCATGAGCGCGTACACCGGCAAGGAGGTGACGTGGGACTTCGCGCTCAATTCCAAGCTCGACCTGACGCCGCCGAGCTACGAGTTCGGACCGCTGGAGACGCCGCCGGTGGCGATCCCCGGCAAGACGGAGCTGATCTGAGGCGAGTTTCCTTGACAGACGAGACGAACGAACGGACACGGACGAGGCCGCATCCGGCCCGCGAGGACCTGCCATGCACCGTCGTGACTTTCTGGCGTCGTCGGTCGTGGCGGGGGCGGCGGCCGTGAGCGCTGCGAAACCGGCGGAGGGCGGGGGCGGGCGCGCGGGCGGGCCGGGGCCGTTCAAGCTGAAGTACGCGCCGCACTTCGGCATGTTCCGGAACCTCGCGGGCGACGACCCGGTCGAGCAGCTCAGGTTCGCGGCCGATCAGGGGTTCACCGCCTGGGAGGACAACGGGATGATGGGCCGCTCCGCCCAGGAGCAGGAGCGGATCGGCGCGGCGATGGCGGAGCTCGGCATCTCGATGGGCGTGTTCGTCGCCAGCATGGCGACGGCGTGGGGGCCGCACTTCGTCGAGGGGAAGGAGGACTCTCGCGAGCAGTTCCTGAAGGACTGCCGGCAGGCCGTGGAGGTCGCCGAGCGGGTGAACGCAAAGTGGATGACGGTGGTGCCGGGGACGACGGTGCCGCACCTGGAGATGGGCTACCAGACGGCGAGCGTGATCGACATGCTGCGCCGGGGCGCGGAGATCTTCGAGCCGCACGGGCTGGTGATGGTGCTCGAGCCGCTGAACCCGTGGCGCGACCACCCCGGCATGTTTCTCTCGAAGATCCCGCAGGCGTTCGAGGTGTGCCGCGCGGTGGACTCGCCGTCGTGCAAGATCCTCTTCGACATCTACCACCAGCAGATCACGGAGGGGAATCTGATCCCGAATATGGACCTCGCCTGGAGCGAGATCGCGTACTTTCAGGCGGGCGACAACCCGGGGCGCTGCGAGCCGGGGACGGGCGAGATCAACTACCGCAACGTGTTCCGGCACATCCAGTCGAAGGGCTTCGGCGGGATCGTCGGGATGGAGCACGGGAACAGCCGCGAGGGAGCGGAGGGGGAGCGGGCGGTGATCGAGGCCTACCGCGCCTCCGACGACTTCTGAAGCTGGGGCGCCGTGCCGGAGGAAAGCTCCGCGCGTATGTCCTCGACCACCTTCTTCGCGTCGCCGAAGAGCATGCGGGTGTTGGGGCGGAAGAACAGCGGGTTGGCGATGCCGGCGTAGCCGCTGGCCATGCTGCGCTTCATGACGACCACGTCCCGCGCCTTCCAGACCTCGAGCACGGGCATGCCGGCGATTGGGCTGTTGGGGTCCTCGAGCGCGCTGGGATTGACGATGTCGTTGGCGCCGATGACCAGCACCACGTCGGTGCGGGGGAAGTCCTCGTTGATCTCGCTCATCTCGAGCACGATGTCGTAGGGGACGTGGGCCTCGGCCAGGAGCACGTTCATGTGGCCGGGGAGGCGTCCGGCGACGGGATGGATGGCGAAGCGGACATTGACGCCGCGCTCGCGCAGCGTTCGGGTGACGTCGGCCAACGCGTGCTGGGCCTGCGCGACGGCCATGCCGTAGCCGGGGACGATGACGACGCTGCGGGCGCCGGCGAGCAGGCGGGCGGCCTCGGCGGCGCTGATCTCGCGGTGCTCGCCCTCGACGGCCGCGGGCGTGCCGCCCTCGCCGGTGCCGAAGCCCCCGAGCATGACGCTGATGAACGAGCGGTTCATGCCCTTGCACATGATGGAGCTCAGGATCGCGCCGCTGGAGCCGACGAGCGCGCCGGTGATGATGAGGAGGTCGTTGGAGAGCATGAAGCCCGCGGCCGCGGCGGCCCAGCCCGAGTAGCTGTTGAGCATGGAGACGACCACGGGCATGTCGGCCCCGCCGATCGCCGCGACCAGGTGCACGCCGAGCACGCCGGTGATCACCGTGCCGACGACGAGCAGCACGAGCTGTGTCTGAGACGAATCGGCCCGGACAAACACGACGGCCAGGACAACCGTGGCGATCAGCATGGCGAGGTTGATCGCGTGGCGAGCGGGGATCAGCAGCGGCTTGCCGGAGATCTTGCCGTGGAGCTTGCCGCAGGCGACGACCGAGCCGGTGAGGGTGATCGAACCGATGCAGACCCCGACGAAGATCTCGGCGAGTTGGATGGCGTGCTCGGCGCCGGTCCCGGCGTGCAGCGGGTGGATGAGAGTGGCGAAGCCCACGAACACCGCGGCGAGCCCTACAAAGCTGTGCAGCAGAGCCACCAGCTGGGGCATCTCGGTCATCTTCACGCGGGCCGCCACCATGGCGCCGATGACGCCGGCGGGGATCACCGCGCCCAGGAGAAGCAGGAAGTTGCCCAGGCCCGCGTCGGGGCCGTCGCTTCCAGCAGCGGGGCCGGCTCCCCACGCTCCGCTGAGGCCGAAAGCGGTGGCGACCAGCGCGATGAGCATGCCGACGATCCCGAAGAGATTGCCGCGCCTCGAGGTCTCGGGGTGGGACAGCCCCCCGAGGCTCAGGATGAAGAGCGCGGCTGCGACGATGTAGGCTGCTTTGATCAGGTTGTCGGCCATGGCTACCTCTGGAACATCGCGAGCATGCGCCGGGTGACGAGGAAGCCGCCCGCGATATTGATCGCGGCGACCAGGACGGCGGCGAAGCCGAGGATCGTTGCCCCGCTCGTGAGCCCGCCGGAGAGGTGGAGCATTCCGCCGACGATGATGATGCCGCTGATCGCGTTGGTGACGCTCATCAGGGGGGTGTGCAGGGCGGGGGTGACGTTCCAGATGACCTGCCATCCGACGAAGCAGGCGAGCACGAACACGGTGAGGTGGCTCAGGAACGACTCGGGGGCCCACGCGCCGACGCCGATGAGGGCCGCCGCGCCGACCGCGAGCCACACGAGGCCCTTCGCCTTCTCGGCCACGACTGCGGGCTTCTGCTTGCCGGCCTGCTCGGTGGGCTCGTGCCACGGCTGCTCCGGCTGCTGCTCGGGGGCGCGGGGAGGCGCGGCCGCCGCTTGCGGGCTTGAGGCGGCGGGCTTGGGCTCGGGCCTCAGGGGGGGCCAGGTGATGCGTCCGGCGTGGGTGACCAGGGCGCCGCGCACGACCTCGTTGGTCTCGTCGGCGTGGAACCGCTCCGCGCCGCCCATCTCCTGGACCATGTTGACGAGGACGGAGGCGTAGAGCCAGCTTGCCTGGAGGGCCATCCGGCTGGGCAGGTCGGTGTAGCCGACGATGCGGACGCCGTGGTGCGTGATCACGGCGCCGGGCTGGGTGAGCGTGCAGTTGCCGCCCTGCGGTGCCGCGAGATCGACGATGACCGAGCCCTCGCGCATCGTCTCGACCATGCCGGCCGTGATGAGCTTGGGGGCCTCTCTGCCGGGGATGAGGGCGGTGGTGATGATGATGTCGACCTCCATGGCCTGGCGAGCGAAGAGGGCGCGCTCGGCCTCCAGGAAGGCGTCGGACATCTGCTTGGCGTATCCGCCCTCGCCGCGGGCGTCCTCCTGGAAATCCAGCTCGATGGGCTGGGCGCCCATGCTCCGGACCTGCTCCAGGGCCTCAGGGCGGGTGTCGAACGCGCGGACGACGGCGCCCAATCCGCGGGCGGCGCCGATCGCCGCCAGACCGGCGACGCCGGCGCCGATGACGAGCACCTTGGCCGGCGGGATCGAGCCGGCGGCGGTGACCTGACCGGCGAGGAACCGGGGATAGACCGTGGCGGCCTCGATCACGGCGCGGTAGCCGGCGGCGTTCGCCATCGCCGAGAGCGCATCGACCTTCTGTGCCCGCGTGATGCGCGGCACCGCGTCCATCGCGATGGTGGTGACGTTGCGCGCGGCGAGCTTCTCGAGCAGGTCCTTGTTCTGCGCGGGCCAGATGAAGCCGATCAGCGTGGCGCCGGGGCGGATCAGGTCGGCCTCGTGCTTCCCGAGGACGGGGTGAGCCTG
>Ga0196977_1001118_pt1 | contig 10775 bp, 14 predicted proteins | sample S3v_1013CmetaG_FD_148634 | JGI IMG/M metagenome (GOLD analysis project Ga0196977, IMG submission 148634) | Soil microbial communities from Anza Borrego desert, Southern California, United States - S3+v_10-13C | ecosystem: Environmental > Terrestrial > Soil > Desert | place: USA: California...
GGTCCCGGTGGTGCCGGCAGCATCGTCGTTGACGCCTCGTTTGCCGGAGAGGGCGCGCTCGAGCTCCTTGTTCTTGGCGACAATCTTCTTGCGGTTAGCAATGATGTACGCCTCCTCGAGCTGATCTTGCAGGGGCATGCCACTGGGGAAGGTCCGGTTGCGGTGAATCTCAACAATGAGCTTCGCCTCTGCGTCTGAACCTGCCATACCTTTAGCCATGTCGGCGATGCGCGCGCTGTCGAGAGACTTTTGGGTCTCCTGACGCTCTCGGGCAAGGATAGTTTCGAGCTCCTTGGCAGTGAGAGGCTTGTCCTCGTCCTCGCCCTGGTTGCCCGCGGCTTCCTTAGCTTTACGCTTCGCCTCGCGCTCTTGAAAAGCGCGCTCAGCAAGCTCCTTTTCGGCCTTCTCGCGACGTTCGCGCTCGGCTTTCAATTCGGCTTCGTAGTCGATGTCAGAGGTCGAGCCGGTTGCCTCGTCCTCAGCCGCCTTCTTAGCGGCCTCGGCGGCAGCGGCTGCTTCTGCTTCTGCTTGCTCTTTGGCTGCGATTTCTTCTGGAGTCATAAAACATCGCGTTTATCGGGTCCGCGTAGACCGCATTAGCTTTTAGCATCCGGATTACCCCGGTCGGATTATCAAAAACCGTCTCCTCTCGGAGAAGAGCGGCTTGGCACGGCGCCGTATTACCGCGGCGCCTTACCAAACAGCCCTGTGGTTTCGATTTCAATGTGCCGACTTCTTCATGCGCTCGATACGGGTGCGGATGATGTCGTTGAGGTACAGCATCAGCTTGCCCCACATCACGTCCATGGTGATGCTGCTCTCCTCGAACATCTTCTTGTTGAGCTGATACTTCACGTCCAGCATGATGTATCGCCACAACCTCGAGTTCATAAAGAACTGTGCCTCTTCCCTTAGTGATCGTACTTGGTCCGGGGTCAGCGGCCGGTTCTGGAACATCCACTGACCCTCTTGGTTCATGCGCAGGATGTCGTCTGCGCCGATGGTATTGAACAGCTTCTTTACCGCGAGCGTGAGCAACTGGTGCTTGCGCTCCACGTCGTCGGTCGCCTTGATCTGCGCGATAGCCGCGTCCAGGTCTGGGAACCCCCCCAGCTTTTCAATGAGCCATCGCCGCATGCGCTATTCGTCTGCGGCTTCGTCCTGTCCTTCCGGCAGTTCGACCGCGGTCTTGCCTTTGCCTTTGCCTTTGCCTTTGACCTTGGCCGTTTTCTTCGGCGCCTTGCCCTTCTTGCTGTCGGCAAGTATCTCGGCGGCCTGCGCCTCTATAGGCAGCGGCTCGCCTTCGGGCACCTCCACCTCCTCGTCGCCAACCTTGATAAGCAAGACCGGCGCCGGCTTAGCGATGGCCTTGTTGGCCTTGAAGTCCCAGAACGATCCGGTCTTCACTTTGCGGCCCTCGGACGTGCGGACAAGGCCGCCAAGGCGGTCGTACTGCGCGAGCAGCGCGGTCTCATCCTCGTAGCCTACGCCGCCGGTCGGGGTGCCCTCTGAGGTCGGGCTGCCCTCGGCTGCGCGCCGCACCTTCTCAGGGTTTACAAGCACGTAGCCGTTCGCCGTGCTGGGGACCTGCTGCGCTTCCTCTTCGTCGATAATCTTTCGTGCCATAAAAATCGGTGAGCTAATAATTTGCTGTCTTAATTATACCCTCACACAGCAACGGGGCTGCGTGGGAGTCCTGTGGATAGCCCCTTTTGCTCGGCGCGCGCGCCCGCCGCCGACTGCGCCGGCTGCTGTGCGGCGTTCATGATTGCGGGGAGCATCTGCGTATTCTTGGAGATCATCTCCTCACCCTCGCCGCCGTAGTTCGAGTAGAGGAGGCGGCGCAAGAGTGCTTCGGGCTCTATGAGAGGATCAGCGCGCAAGAGCGTGTACATGTTCTGGTCAAGCGCCTGCTGATATTCCTTGTTCTTCGGATACATCTCCTCGGGGTCGACGCGCACCAGGTACTTCATGCGCGCAAAGAGCTCCGGATTGACCCGGTAGATGTGCTCCTTGTGGTTGGGGTAGCCGACTTGATCGAGCAACGCCAAGCTAGCGTCGTTCTGCTCCTCCTCGGTCATGTCGGCCCCAAGCAGGGCTTCGTCAAAGACGATCCGCTTGTTGGACTGCCGGCCGCCCACGTTCTTATTGTTGAGCAAGAAGGCCTTGTATTTGAGCTTGGTCTTACCGCCGCCAAGCTCCACGACCTGGGCAACCGTCACGTGGTTGACCGCGATATCCGTCATTAACGACCCGTATTGGGCCACAGACACGCCCAAGGTCTTGCCGACGCCGGAGAGCACCACCTTGGCCGCGTGCGCTGCCTGAGCGACGCTATAGGCCTTCTGGGAGGCTGCTGGGAGCTGGCCCTGCTGTACTTCCGACACTGAGCTCTCGCCCATGCTGTCGTCGGTCTCCTTGAGGGCCTCGAAGCCGGCGCCAAAGTTGGCTGCCGGGAGCAGGGGGGTGATCTTGGACTGCGGGTCGGACATAGCGATCGAGGCGCCGGGAAAGATTACGTCGCTGTCGATGTCGTCCACGCCGGATATCGCGATCGGCATCTCGACCTCGAGGAGCGCGCGGTTCATGACCAGCTCACTCATGGCGTCGTAGAGCTGGTTCTCCCAACCGAGTTCAAACATCATGCTCTTGTAGTAGAAAAAGTGCTCGTTGACGCGGTGATAGCCGAACGGCACGACGTTGTACTTCGGCCGGTCCTGGTGATCGCGGAACTTGATCGGGTTGGCTTCTACGTCGGTCTCTCCCATGTAAATGCCATTGAGATAGACCACTTCCAGGTCCTCGCGCCGCCCGAGAACCGTCTCCTCGGCCACAAGGTTGGGGTGCTCGTCGTCTTTCACGTCGTAAAAGAGCCCGTCCTCCTCGTTGTAAACGCTCTTGAGACCCTTCTGCACGTATTGCCAGTTCTCGTGGTCCTCCCACTTGGCCCGGGCCTCGGCGTACTCGATGTAGCGGCGCTTAATGACGCGGCGCTGCTTCTGGATGTTCTGCTCAAAGGCGTTGGTGATGAGGATTTGGTCGGCGGAGTAGACGGGTGCCTGGAAGCCGGAGAGCACCTCGTCGAGCACCTCCTTGGTCTCATAACCATTGTCGGTCTTGGTTTTGACCTTCTGCATAACCTCGCAGTACTCGGCGCCCAAATAGGTCACCGGGTTAACGAGCATACCCATGGAGGCCATGAGGAAGGAGCTTTGGTAGTTGCTGTTGGTTGGCGCGATCATCCAATCGAGGATGTCGCGCATGATGTCGGCCATGCCGCGGTCCTCCTCATCGTCGTCGTTCTGCGCGGAGACCATGGGGACGATGTAGTTGGCGGTGAGGTGCGCATGCATGGCGAGCGCCTTCTTGCGCGCCTTGCTCCTTGTGCCGCGCCATTTCCAGGCCTCGGCCGGATTCTCCACGCTCTCGTCCACGAGGGCGTTAAAGGTGCGCTGGTCCTTGTTCATCCGGTCAATGACCGAGTAGTCGTTGAGCTCGTTCCAGGAGCGGTTGAGGATTTCGGCGCCCTGGCTATAGTCCTTCTTCACATCTGCGGTGAGGTCGGCCACGGGTTTAGGCGGTTGGTAAGCGGAGATAGGAGTGCGCTTATCAATGATGTCGCCGATCATTGTCGTGATTGTATCACGCGCTTCATGCGTAACTCAGTTATCCACACGAGGGACGTTTATTTCCAAGTGCGCTTTCTTCTGCCGGCCCAAAAGTAAAGCCAAAAGCTAACCATTGCGCAGATACCAAAGGCGACTACGACGGCAAAGAAATATTGATAGGCAAACCACCGTAAGTCGCCAGTCGTGACGGCTCGGGAAAAGCCGGCCTCGAAAATCATTAGCGATGATGTTGCCAAGGTGGTGAAGACGAGCGTCAAGCCATAGCCTCGCAAGTGTCGGGCTTCCCACAGCCCTCCTAGCGCAGCGAGCCAAGCCATTGCTTGTAACTGAAAAGCGGTCGTTTCTTTTATGATGGGCAAGTTATAGGTGGAGATGATGAATAGCGCGTAGATAAGGATTTGTAGCGCCCATATGAGAGCTGATGCCCAACGGCCTACAATCCAAACTTTCAGCCAGTCGTACAAAAAGTTGGCGACGATGTTGGCCAGGATGGCTACGAGAATCGTTGTAAACCACCAGTCTGCCTTGGTGATCGAATCCAATATGCCTTGCATGCGGAAATCCCTAAAAGAATTTCGCAACCGTACACGTACATAATGTCACGCGGCGCGTTTGTTGTACCCCTGAAATTGCGGCCGGCGCACCACTGGCCCCCGGACCTTAAGCACGTTTGACACTGCCCAGTAGCGGAAGGCGTCGGCCGCATGGCTGGTGAAGTCGTGGAATGGCTTGTTCTTGAACTCCCCGCGTTTGTCGTCCCACTCCTTGTGATAGAGCGATATGCAGTGGATGAAGCGGGCGCATTTCTCAGCGTCGATCCATAAGGTGTTAAAGCGCAGGCGCGCGGCGTTGATGCCATCGTCTACCGGCAGCTTAGGCGCGATCTCAAATTGGATGCCGAGGTTGCGCGCGATCTCGAGGCGCGACTGCCCAGACCCGAGCTCCTTAACGTCGATGTCGTGGGGCGCGACGTGCTTGCCATACACATAGCCCCGCTCGCGCAACACTTTGGCGTAGTGCGCAAGCCCTTCGCCCGAGGCCTCGTAATAGTCGATGAGGCGCCATTCCTTCCCCACCGTCTGCATAAACAGGATGCATGTCGCATCCCCTATGCCCAGGTCCCAGAAAGTATGCACCTCGAGCCCGCGATCGTAGGGGACCGAGGTAACGCGGCCCTGCTGGCGCGCGAGGAGGAGCTCTTTGGAGAAGTAGGCGCCTTTAATGGCCGCATCAAACGAGCATTCAAACTCCTGCTCGTACTCGTCCTCGGTCATCACCGTGCGGGCGTCGTCTAGCTCCGCTTGCGCAAGAATTCCACTTTCTGAGGCTTTGAGAAGGTGCGCGAACCACGTTTCGGATTGGCGGGCCTGCTCGTAGAGCTCGTAGAAGTCGTTCTTGCCTTTCGGGGTGCCAATCCAAATCGCGTAGCCTGAATGATCAGCAAGGGCCGGCCGGATGATCTCAGTAAAAATATTAGACGGTTGCTGGCTGTATTCGTCAAACACCACTCCCCAGAGACCAATGCCTCGTAGGGAATCTGGATTGTCCGCGCCATAGAGCGTAAGTCGGCTTCCGTTAGGGTAACGAACCGTGAGCTCAACCTCGTTGAACTCGACGCTGGGGATAGGGCGGGCGTAGTGCTTGAGGAGGTCCCACGCGATGTTCTTGGCTTGCTTGTAGGTGGGAGCGATGTAGGCGTAACGGGAATTGTATGTCCGTAGTGCATCACGTTGGAGGTGATTGAGCGCCGCGGTTGTCTTCCCCGCACGGCGGTGACAAACGATGACAATCCATCGCTTATCCGTCTCATGAAACTCTTGCGCCCATTCACGAGGCTCATATGGAATTATTACTTGTTGGTTTTGCCCCACATGATTTTGAGCGGCGCGCCGCCGCTGGTTACGTCGGTCTCCTGTTTGTCTCGGTAGTCAGCGCTAAATGCGTTTTTGAGATAAAAGATCGCGCCGGTAGGTGAGTTGCCGCCAAGGCGTTGCACCCAGGCGTTCTCGATCATGAGCTCGCAAGCCTTTATGGCGTCGGCAAACCCGGGCTTCTTTTTGTACTCGTTGTAGGTGTCGCGGCTGATGCCCAGCCAGATGCAGAGACCCGCTTTGTTGGGCATGGCGCGGCTCACCTCGCATTTTTCGAAGTAGCCGGTGATCAGTTCTACGACATCTGCTGCTGCGTCAAATTTGGGGGGACGACCACCTTTGTTCTTGGCCATATGGACCGATTGTACCACGGCGAAGACGAACTACTGGCAATCCTCCAACCGCGTCTCGAATGAGGTCAGGGATCGCTTCTTAGTGTCGTGATACGTGTAGATATACCTTGCTCCGAGTCTCATAGTATTGACTACGGTGCTTTTGCAGACACTATCGGTTACGTTTTTGCGCACGATAGACGCAAAATCGGGTCCGATAGAATAATTAACGTCATCGACCTCGTAAAAATACGTAAGGCGTGCGTCCTGCGCAGATATGTCAACAAGAGTGGTCGCTTCATCTACCTTCTTAGGCAAAGTAGCCTTTACCCTAGCTGCAGATAAGGACTGCGCTTCATGCAGCTTCTGCGTACGGCGTTCGGGCGAGGGTTGCATCAGGTAATCGACACCACCGCGACCTATCGATCCTCCAATTGCTGCCGCGATAAGCACGAACGTAAAGGAGCCAATGGCTATAGCTTTGGTGCTAACCCGTTTGGCTAGTGTCGGTATTTGCGGAGATGGGGCGGGGTTTGGAAGCGGAGGAGGAGCGGCCTTTAATTCAGGGACCTCGCTTGCTTTAATCCAATTATCCAATCCTTCTCGCCACACAAATTCTTGACGCCAATCGGGAAGGCGGCGCAGTTCGTCCGCCATCTGACGAAAAGGCATTGGTCCCAGTTGTTGGCCGCCATTCGTGTAGTACCACTCCATAGCCTTGACGCCCCAGTCGCTTCCGTCATTCAATTTTTGTGCAAGTGCCGGCAGACATGGCAGGAGTGTCGTTCCCATCATCCTTACCGTCAACAAAGCCGCCGAAGTATCCGGCCAAGAAACGCATGGTCCTTAAGTTAAATCTGTACTCGGTGTAAAAGGTCTGACAGGCGAATGCGTGATCACTTTCGCGGCCTACAAACTTATGGTCCGCAGCCGTGGTGCATGGAGCTGCAAAATTGGCGCCCATCTGAGTAATGGTGGCGAGATAGTCTGTGACCGTTTCGTCTTGAAGTGCTCTCTGAATCCGATGCCTGCCGTGGCTTACCCGCAGAATGAATTTACTGCTCGCCTGAAATCGTTTGCTGCCCCACTTTTTGGTCGTGATATCAAAATCAATACCCGCTGAGAACTCTGAGGCGCAAAAATATGATCCTACTAACGTTTGCGCGGCCCCTGGCGATATCAAGCCAAGCAGAATGAGTGCGGATACAAATAGCCGCAGCATGTGTAAGTCCCCCGTAACTCCGCTATTGTTTCAGATACTCAATAGCGCTGGCAAGCCGGGTAAGTGCTTCGGTAGCCGTTCCTTGGTGCGCCATGCAGATGCCAAGCGCGCACACTTGCCACTTCTCTGGATTGGTCCGTATGCGGTGCAGGTAGACCTTGTAAGGACCGATGGCGGCGAGTGCTTCTTCGAACGACTGCTGCTGGGTCATGCCTTAAGATAGTCGTCGAATGTCTCGGCGAGGATTGCCTTGTTCACGTCTTGCTCGGTTAGGCTCAGGTTACTGGCAATAGTGTCCGCTGGGATGTCGTGCGTATGGGCCATCTTCACCCGCCCGAAGTTCATGCGGGACATTTTACCGGACTGGTCCCCTAGTGCTTGCCATGCGTTATTGCCGGCGGCCTGTGGCGCGCGATGCTCTTTGCGCTTAGAGCAACTTTTGCGATGCACCGTAGGTGAGCCGCATTCGTCGCAGCCGCGCTTTTTCTCAGGTGTCGCTTTCGTCTCTACAGCTTTGCGTTTGGTGTATTTGCGTTTTGCAGGTGCCGGTATTGTCGTCACAGGGGCGGGATCGGGATCGCTCTCGATCGCCTCCTTGTACGGGGCGTATATCCCGACGCAGGGAAGTTCATACGCTCGGTCTGTCTCTTCGTTGTAGACAATGAAGGCACTCGTCTCTGGATCGTAATAGTACTTGCGCATACGTTATTCGTTAAAGAACCGCACCTGGTTGGTAATTGAGCTCACGATCAGCGCTCCCAGCTTCTTAAGCAGCAGGTCACGGTGCTCGGGGGTGTCGAGTGGTTGGCCCTCAGGTACTTCGAGCCGCACAATGAAATTCCTATATTGTGCAGTCAGCTTAGCCATTGTCTTCGGCGATCCGCTGCTCCAAGAGCTGTGCGCGTTCCTGCTCGGCCTCGAGGTCCGCGTCCTTTAGCAAGCCGTGCTGGCGAGCAAAGTAGCGCGCGAAGATAGTTATGGCGGCGCCGATGCTCTCGTAACCTTCTGCCGGTGAGTGGTCGCGCTCCTCGGGGATGCTGATCTTGGTCGTCAGGAGCTTGGAGGCCACGGATGTGGCGTGCTCGACCTCGAGCCGGATAGCCTTGGCGGGGTCGATGATGTCCTCGCCAACCTCGAGCTGGCCGTCTGCGTTGGCTTGTATCTGCTCATACGGCGCGCGCAGGGCGTTGTAGAGAATGCTGTCTTTGCCGCGGGCCTCGGCGATGTCGCGCAGGCACAGTCCCCCGCCGGGCACATAGCCTTCCTCGAGCGCGGCTTTGCAGGCGTACACGGCGTCTTCGATCTTGTGCTTAAGGTAGAGGATTTCAGCCTGGGACGGGGCGCCGACGCGGATAATGCCCACGGCTGAAGCGAGCGAGGCGATGCGGCGCTCGGTCAACTTCTTATGAATATCGGTCGCATGCATGTTTATGACCTGAGCCTTGAGTGTCTCGATGCGCTTGTGGATGTCGGAGTTTTCGCCCCTGGTGCCGGCGCCGCCGGTTGCTACCGCGTCTTCCCGGGTCTCCGTGTCTTTGACGATAAGGCGCTCGACAAATCCCAGGTCATGCGGGAGCACGGTCTCGATGCGCTTGCCGGTGCTCTTGTCGATAAACTGGGCGCCAAAGTAGGTCGCGATGTCCTCAAACTGCTCCGAGCGCAGGGCAGGGGCCTTTACCGGGAAGACAAAGAAGCCGTTCTTGGTGGCCTGCACCATGTTGACCAGCACGTTGTCCGAGAAAGACGGCGCGATGATTATCAGCTTGGTGGTGCTGAGGTGCTTGGTGAAGGCGCCGACCTGTGCCGCATTGTCGAGCGCGATGTTGGTGACCAGCACCGGGCAGTCCTCGGCGACCATCTCGTAGCGGGCTGGATTGTTGACGAAAGCCTTGGCGCCGACCTTTGCCGGGAAGCGCATGCCCTTGATGATCTCGGTCTCGATATGGTCGGTGTAGCCCTCGAGAGTGTCGATAAAGCCATCCAGGCCGACTTCCCACGCCATGTTGGCGATAGTCTTGCCGAGCTCCGGGTCCTCCACCGACACTGTGGCGATCTTGGTAAGGACCTCGAGGCTGTCGACGGGTTTAGCGACCGCGCGTATCTCAGCTTCCACAGCCTTGGCTTCGGCGAGTATCTCGCGCGAAAGGGTCATGACACCCTTTTTCTTGACCGGGCTGGCGGCGGCCGTCTTGAAACCGGCCTCCACCTCGTCTGTTTTGTTAAAGAGCTCGTTGATAAGCGCGCCCCCGATCACGATGGTGCCGGTGGTGCCGTCGCCTGCACGCTCGTTGGTGCGCTTCGCCATCTCCTTGAAGGCGTGCGCAGCGAGCCGCTCGTGCTCGTCCTTGGGCTCTATTACCTCGGCGATCGTAACGCCGTCGTTGGTGATCCGGGGACCGCGCCCATAGGTGCGGTACATGAGAGCATTACCGCCCTCGGGGCCAAGCGTAAGCCGCACCGGCTCATAGACCGCGTTGACGCCTCGTAAAATTGCCGCACGCGCCTTATCGCCCAGCTTCACCAACGTAGTTTGTGACATACTGCAGAAGTTATTTTTTTAAATTGATCCCGCTCTTATGCACCTTCCCCCGATCAGGCGCTTTCGCCTTCTTCTTGGGTTCGGGTGTGGGATTCAGCACCTCGCATGACACGCCCCAAAAGACGGTGCGCGCTGAGAGCTGCAAACGGGCTAGATCGGCCTCGGTGCCTTGGATGACTGCGGCCTTAACGTCGACTGTGAGGCCTAGTTTTGAGCGGACAGCGTTCTCGAGGTCAGAACGGGTCGCGTAGTCCTTCGCCAAAAACTGCATATCCCCAGTGTACCACGTGGCGTACCCCGCATACGGAGCAGGTGTGGATACTCTCTACCTTGTATCCGGAGGATTCAAAATCCATACTCGCAATGGGAGTAAGGGGGACTCTATGAGTGACGACCATAAGGACGGCAAAAATCCAGACTACTTAACTTACAGCTTCGCGTCTGGCGTAGGCTCGGTAGTCTCCGACATTTTTTCTGATCCCTTGGATATGTCGGCGGTTGATCTAGAAACGGGAGGGTCACTTGATCGAATAATTGAGGGCGCCGGGGAGGGCGAAACGTTTCAATTTACAGTGACATCTTCCGGAGGGTCGGATGCTGTCAGTTACGTCCTCCATACCGGCGATCTACTCGCTGGCATCTCTAGCAACGAAGGCCATGGTAATGACTTGTTTTGGGGGCCGGCCCCTAAAAATAGGGATGTGTTTTGGGAGCAACAGCCTGCGGCAGACCGCCCTCCTCCAGGGCCAAAGCCGCCATCCGGCAGGACGAAGTCCAAGCGCGACCGTGCACGTATTGCAGTGTTATCTCCCACATTTAAACTTGTATTTCTGTCGGTCCTTGCCCTGACAATAATGTCGGGCGCGGCAACGGTCTTTTTTGCATGGGTGTGGGAGGAACCAACTCGCAACCAGCAAGCTACATTTGATGCAGTCAGTTTTACGTGGAAACTTGGGATGGGAGCTATCCTTGGCCTCTTGGGAGGTAAGGTCACATAAAAATGCCCCCAGTGATTGGGGGCTACTCCGGAAGCTGATGCACCGCATCCCGCTTGGTGATCTCACGCTTGAGCTCGCGGGCGATCATAAGCGTAACGCTCGAGAGACTACCGTAGGGGCCGCGGCGCTCTTCCTTGTCGCCGTAGCGCGCCGTCTTCCAAAAGAACCACTTATCGGCCCGGCC